>Ga0080004_1128210_pt1 | contig 30971 bp, 30 predicted proteins | sample WasSprMetagenome_FD_69207 | JGI IMG/M metagenome (GOLD analysis project Ga0080004, IMG submission 69207) | Sulfidic aquatic microbial communities from Washburn Spring, Yellowstone National Park, USA - WS (SPADES assembly) (version 2) | ecosystem: Environmental > Aquatic > Thermal springs > Hot... | reverse complement strand
TCCTCGTGGGCTTAGGTGATCCCCGCTGCTACGGCGGCGGGTTGATTGGGGTCCAGGTTGAGCGGTGCGACGTGGTTAAGCTGCACCCCGGCGCAGAGCACGAAGAGCTACTATTCTACGCTGGCGACCAGTGCGCCAGGCTGATCAACATGGAGAACTACCGCAGGAGGCAGCTCTTCTTCGCTGGCAGGGGCATAGACGCGGGCGTGAGGGTTGCGAGGGAGCTGGTTAAGAGCATTCCTGAGTACAAGGAGGTGAAGAAAGCGCTCGGCGCTAAGAACTTCGACGAAACGCTGAGGAAGGTCAGCGAGGCTTGGAAGAGCTTCGCCGAGCTTTTGAAGGAGAAGAAGGAAGGGAAGCTTCCGCCATGGATGAACCCTAGGCCTCCGGGATACAGGAAGAGAAGCGGCGAGAGGCAGCCAATAATCATCGTGAGGGCTGACAACTACCGCATCGATGCTGAGAGGAAGGTGATCCACCTGGGATACTGGGACGTGGACATCCCGTTCACCGGCAAGCTCAGGTGGCTCACGAAGCCTGGAGCCAAGCGCGGCAGGATGGAGATAGTCTACGACTCCGTCAAGAAGAGGTGGTACGCACACATCAGCGTGAAGGTGCCGCTTCAGGGGAGGAGCGTCGGAGGAGGCTTCATGGGAATAGACCTGGGCAGGGAGGTGCTCGTAGCCGCGGTCGCGAGCGATGGCACTGCGCTGCTGTACAAGGGCAAGGTGCTCAAGTCCGACTACTACTACTTCGAGAGGAAAATAGCGGCAATTGACAGGGCGCTGTCAGGGCTGGAGGAGGCTGACGAGGCAGTGCTGTGGGAGGAGAGGAGGAGGCTGTTCGAGAAGAGGAAAAAGCGCAGGGATCAAGCACACACCAACGTAGCGGCGCACCTGAAGAGCGAAGCACTTAGGAGGGATATTGGCATCGTACTCATCGGCTACCCTTGGGGCATCTCTCAGGAGAAGCCCGGGAAGGGAAACACCAACATGTGGGGTCAGCGGAGGCAGCTGCAGCGGTTGGCAATCACCTTCGAGAACGCCGGCATACCCGTGTTCGCAGTAAGCGAGGACGGCACATCGAGGGAGTGCGCCTACCACAATGTGGAGGTTCAGAGGAAGCCCAGGGGGCTAGTTAGGTGCCCGCACGGGCACACGATGCACGCGGACATTAACGCTGCCCTGAACATCATGGCAAGGGGGCTGGAAGCGCTTGGCATCAAGGCAGAGCTACCGAGGCAAATCACTGTGAAGAGCTTCCTAGCAACACCCGGCGGAGTAAAGCCCATAAACCCATAACCCTGCGATAAGGCGGGGTAACAGATGGCGCGCGTGCGCGCTGAACAGATACTAGAGAATCTGACTCCGAGAACGTTTCGGGCCAGTGCTCTAGTTCTTGAGAAAATTTCTAGGTGGGGCGCCTCGCTGGATTACGTCCTCAACAATGTTAGGGAAGATTTCAACCTTACTCTGAAGGAGACTAGAACCGTGTTTTTTCTATCTAAAAATGCATTGCTGGATCTTGGTCTTTCAATCTACGTGCTGGAAAGGATCGGCAGAAAGAACCTTCCCCTGCGTCGTCGAAGCGCATTCTTTGTTGCTGTTTCTCTAGTTAACCGTTTTCCTCACTTGGAAAGAAGGGTTGAGGCTTTGAGGGGAGGGCTCTTGAGCAATGCGCTGCTAAGGTATGTTTCTCAAAGCTTCCTCGAAAAGGAAAAAGAGGAAATCGAGCACCTTACATGCGTAGATAAGATTTCCTACAAGTATTCAATCCCGCCGCTTTTAGCGGGGAGGCTTATCGATTATTTTGGCTGCGAAGGGGCGGAGAGAGCCGCCGCGTCGTTCGGCAGGAGGCATATTTGGCTTCGGGCATTGGGGGAGGAAAAGATAGACGAGGTGGAAGAGTTCTTGAAGAGGAGGGGCATCAGGTACAGGCGCGACCAGGACTTCAGCTTTCTTTTTGAACTGCTTGTCCCAGAATACGAGCCCTTACCCGACATCGACGGCTCCCTATGTGTATACCAGGATAAGGCTAGCATTGCCGCTGTAGCAGAACTAGTAGGGGGGCTGGAGGACGCAGAGTTATTTATTGATGCCGCGGCCGCACCCTTCATGAAAACCTCAATCATCTGTAGCCATCCTCAGGGTCCAAGAGAAATAATAGCCGTAGATGTCTCACTTAGCCGTATAAAAGAGTCCATGCAAAACCTCAAAAAATGCTGGAGCACCACGCATATTGTTTGTGCGGATTCAAGGTCTTTTGCTTTACGTGAAGAAAAGTCTTTCGACGGAGGGCTCGTAGACGCCCCATGTACCAACAGCGGAGCCTTAGGTGCAGACCCCGGTCTTCGTCTCTCCCTCTGGGGGCTCACCACTGAACAGGTCATAAAGTATTCCGAGAGGCAGAAAGCCATCCTGAGGAGTGTTCTGGGGATGCTGAGACGCGGGAAAAAAGTTGTGTATTCTACGTGTTCTCTCTTCCCGGAGGAGGGCGAAGAAGTCATAGCCAGTCTTCTTGCAAGCAGACAGGCAGAGCTTCTGCGTCCAAAACATTACTTTGAACCCGGCTATCCGAAATACGAATTTGCCCACAGCGTTACAAGGCTTTTCCCGGAGAAGCAGAGATCAGAAGCTTTCTTTATCGCACTGATGATGAAAAACTAACTTTTCTCAGTCAGCGCGCGCCACCCGTTACCCCGCCTTATCGCAGGGTTGTGGTTACCATCTTTAAGGGGTTGGTAAAAAGCTTTTCATCGTGATCGTGCTCGGCAGTTCGGCCTTTATTCCCAGCGCTTAGCGCGCGCTAGTCCGACGACTTTAGACAGAGATAACTTGTAAGCTCGTAAAGGCAAATCTCTTTATCTTTGTTTTCTAAGGAAAAAAATTTAGTATTTTTTTCTCGGGTTGTAGGCTCCCCTCCTAAACTCCTCTTCTACCTCGCTGGTCTGAACTTTACGCCGTACTCTATTATTCCGCTTGGTCCCTGCTCCCGGTATTTCCGGAAGACAGCCTCAACTTCCATACCCTCGTAGACCTCGTCTGGCTCCACGTCCGTCAACTGGGCGGGGACCAGGGTTCCATCCTCCAGTCTGACAATAGCTACGACGTATGGTGCGTACTGGGCAAACTCTGCGGGTGGCGTTCTGACAACGGTGAATAGCTCTACAACCCCCCTCTCTGGCAACTTTACCTGCTCCACATTTGCTGAGCCGCAAGCCGGGCATATCTGCCTATAGGGGTAGAAGCCTCTGCCGCAGTCCTTACACCTCCCTCCAATCAACTGGTATTTTACCCTCCTCTCCCTCCATACACGGGGGACGCTCCTCAAGTACGACATTCATCTCACCCTCCTCAAGATGTGGACAGTAACTGTTCCACCAACCCCTCCAACATTTTGAGCTAATCCCACCTCAGCACCATCCACCTGGTTCTTGCCAGCCTCTCCCCGCAGCTGAGCAACCACGTCGTATATTTGATAAACACCTGTCGCACCGACGGGGTGACCTTGAGCCTTGAGACCACCCATAGTGTTTGTGGGTACGTCACCGTCCTTTTCAAGTTGCCCCTCGCTCAGAAGCCTCCAGCCTGCACCCTTCTCAGCGAATCCCAGGTCCTCGAGGTGTATAACGCCTAGAACAGTAAAGGCGTCATGAACCTCAACGACGTCAACGTCCTTTGGCTCAACGCCCGCCATAGCGTATGCTTTTCTCGAAGCCTTGACACTTGCACCTATCGTCGTGAGATCAGTCCTGTCGTGCACGCTGAATATCTCCGTGGAAATGCTGCTCCCAGCAAGCTCCACTAGAACATCTCTGTCGCGCAGTTCTTTGAGCTTATTTTCAGAGCAGAGAACAAGTGCTGCGCTGCCGTCTCCTAGTGGTGCACTCTCAAGAAGCCTAACTGGGTCAGCTACCACCGGCGACCTCATGACCTCCTCTAAGGAGATTAGCCTAGGGTACTGTGCTAGGGGGTTGTTAACCGCGTATTTGTGATCATGGACAGCAAAGCTGGCTATCTCCTCCTGCCTCGCCCGGTACTTCTTCATGTAAGCCTTGTAAACCAACGCGTTGAGCGCGACAAAGGAGAAACCGGTAAAAGCGATGTACTCCTGGTCCTCTGCCATTATCAATGCGCTTGTGGCATCGCTAGTTACAGCGTCCGTCAGCTTCTCAACGCCGACTACCAGCACGCAGTCATAGACGCCCGACTTTACAGCAAGGAAAGCGTTGTGAACCGCAGCCCCTCCACTTGCGCATGCCGCCTCAACCTTGCTCGCCGCCACCCCGGGAATACCTAGCCAAGTAGCAAGTAGCGAGCCTAAGTGCTCCTGCCCCTGAAGGTACCCAGAAGACATGTTCCCGACGAATATTGCCTCGATATCCCTCCTGGATAGACCGGCATCATTGATAGCCTTAAGGGAGGCCTCCACCATCAAGTCTCTCAGCGACTTGTCCCAGTGCTCATCGATCCTCGTAGCCCCTACGCCTGCAACATACACCCTACTCATCCCCCTCACCTCTCAATAAAGCCCCTGCACCTGAGGTAGGTTGCGTAATCTATCACTCTGAACCTGTTCACGTAGTAGAGCGTGGGGGGAGCAAGCCCCCTACGCTCCTCTATACCATCCTCGACAACAAGGCTTATGGCATCACTGCCCGCACCGCTGCCGAAAGAGACCACGAGTATTCTCTCCCCCGGCTTCGCGTGGTCGAGCACGTTTGTTAACCCTATGAGGGATGAGGCAGCGTAGGTGTTTCCGATCTCATTACACAGCAAGCCAAGCTTCAACTGCTCAGGTCGGAAGCCCAGCGAGGCACCGACCCTCTGAGGGAACTTCACATTTGGCTGATGAAAAACCGCGTGGCTGAAATCTGACGGCTTAAGGCCTGTCTCCTCCATCAGCATTCTCGCAGCAGTCTCGATGTGGTGGAAGTATGCGGGCTCCCCAGTAAACCTGAAAGTATGCATTGGGAACTTCTCCCCCTCCCTCCTCCAGAAGTCAGGGGTGTCGGTTACGTAGGAGACCACGTGCTCTATTGTTGCGGCAGAATCCCTCCCGGGCTTTGAAATGAGGAAGGCTGCTGCGCCCGCGCCTGCAGTGTATTCGAGCTCGTCGCCAGGCCTTCCCTGAGCGGTGTCCGTCCCGACTGCCAAGCCATAGTTGATAATGCCCGAGTTGACAAGTCCCGCAACGCTGATCATAGCTGTGGTGCCTGCCTTACACGCGAACTCCATGTCTATCCCGTAGAGTCTTCTGCTCAAACCAAGAGCCTCGGCGATCACAGTCGCTGACGGCTTAACCGCGTAGGGTGGGCTCTCCGAACCAATATAAAGGGCTTCTACCTCTCTTGGATCAACTCTCCCCCTCCTCAAAGCATTCTTCGCAGCCTCGAACGCTATAGTTAGGGAATCCTCATCGAAGCCTGGAACACTCTTCTGTCTCACAGGGGCCTTTTCGCCCCCCTTTGCATGTATCCGGGAGATTTCGGCAGTTTCAATCCTGTATATGGGAATGTAAGCGCCCCAGCCCACTACGGATGCAAGTGGCGGCATTTTGGAGTCACGCTCGTAAAAACTCCCCTGGTAAAAAAGGTTATCGTTGAATGTCAATATTTTGTTGAACAATCAACGAACTCCATCCTACGACGGGAAGCGCGCGCGGCGCGTTACCGGCTTCCCCTTGACCTTGAACTCCTCTACGGGCGTAATCACGAAGGTAAGGCTACTAAGGTTTATGAGAGCGCGCGCTAGATGGGCGAAAGTAAAGCTTAAAAAGCTGATCCCATGAAAGCTTAGACCCTAAAATTTTTAAGTAGGGAGGCTTAGGTGCAGAGCAGCGCGCTCGCTGAGCAGGTACTCGATGATGAAGCCGCCTATACCCTTGACAACTACTTCGCTCATACTGAAATCCCCGCCTCCATTCCCCCCTCTTTCTACGCCGAAGAGTTATAAAAGCGATGTGAATACCAGGAATACAGCATCAGCATGAATACTGATGAGCATATTATTGAAAGCGTGTCGCTTACCGCGGGGACCACGTAGCCCGAGGCAACTTAGACAAGTGCTAAAAGCAAGGCTATGGCTATGAGCTTCTTGCGGAAGCTGAGCCTGGCTGATAGGATTACTATTGCTAGGAGGGCTAAGAATATGTAGAGCAGGGGGACGCTGAGCCCGCCTATAGTTACGGCTTCAGCTATCCTGGACAAGAGGAGGTATGCCAGCAAGAGGACCAGGAGGGAGAAGAACACTGTGATAGCGCGCGCAGTCGCTGATGACCACCAGGTCTGCGACGGGGGGACCTGGTAGTTCTCGGTATCTATCCTGAAGTAGTCCCTGTAGACGGACTTCTTGCCCTCTTTGCCGTAGCCAGCCAGCACTACCCGGACCCCATCAAGCATAGGGGTTATGAGAAAAGTGAAGTCGGGGAGGAACAGGTAGAAGCGCCCACCGCGCGCGCTTTGTTTAGACAATGAACGAACATTCTAAGTCCTTGAGTATTTTAACGCTGCTGGATGTTCCTATCCTGTCTGCTCCCAGGAGGTAGAAGAGCAATGCCTGAAGCCCAGTACGTATACCTCCAGCGGCCTTCACTTTGGTGGTTGTTCCTTGGACCGCCCTCTTAATGGTCAGGACATCTTCTGGTGCTGCTCCGCGCGGACCGAAGCCTGTACATGTCTTTACGTAGTGGACGCCCACGTGCGCCAGCTCCCTGGCTATCCTGAATACCTCCTCCCCGGAAAAATAGCCTGTCTCCACAATTACTTTGAGCATTCCTCCGTAACTCCTAGCAATGTCAAGCATTTCCTTAATTTCTTCAAGGGCTTCAGAATAGAGACCCGCCCTAAGTAGAGAAATGTTCGCAACCACATCGACCTCGACTGCGCCTTTAACGTAGGCTGTTTCAACCTCCCTAATTTTCACAGATGAGTGCGAGTTTCCATGGGGGAAACCGGCGACCGTCACGATCCTTACTTGCCCGCCGAACTCCTTTGCAGCCTTTTCAACGTAGAAACTCGGGATGCAGCAGGCATAGAAGCCATACTCTACTGCCTCCCGGCAGGTTGCCTCAAGCTCCTTTTCAGTTGCATCCGGCTTTAGGTTTGTGTGGTCGATTATGGAGGAAATCTCCTTCCTCAGCTGCTGGGGATCCGCGGGCATCTCTCTTCTAAACACAGATTTTAAAGACACCTGCTTTTTATGTAACCGCGCCGTAAAAACTTAGTGGTTGGGTGGCCATGTGGCGTAGAATCGCGGAGACGCTAGGAGTCTACAAGGTTTACGAATTTCTCCTTGAGCGGGAAGTGAGGAAAGGTGCCATTCCTATTCATGTGGCGTTTATCCTTGACGGCAACAGGCGCTGGGCAAAGGAGCACGGCTTCCCACAATGGCTCGGGCACGAGTTCGGGGCAGACAAAGTTGAGGATGTCCTGGAGTGGTGCTACGATTTAGGCATCTCGATCGTTACGCTCTACGTTCTGTCGACCGAGAATATAAAGAATAGACCCAGGGAAGAGCTGGAACACATATTCGACTTGCTCGACAGGAAGATTGACGAGGTGGAATCCTCGGGGAAGCTGAGGAAGCGCGAGGTAAGAGTCAAGGTGATAGGGGACACGAGCCTGTTGCCGGAAAGCCTTAGGGAGAAAATCGAGAAGCTTGAGAGAAAGACTCTCCAGTACAACAAGAGGTTCTTGAACATCGCGTTAGCTTACGGCGGGAGGAGAGAGATTGTTGACGCTGTCAAGAAGATATCCAGAGAAATTTGTGCAGGCAAGCTCTCAGTAGACGAAGTTGATGAAGACGTGTTCGCGAGGTACCTTTATACAGGCGATATTCCCTACCCTGAACCAGACCTCGTCATACGCACATCGGGAGAATTGAGGATTAGCAATTTCCTGCTTTACCAAATAGCATACTCGGAGCTCGTTTTCCTCGACGTCTATTGGCCCGATTTTAGGAAGATAGATCTACTAAGAGCGGTGAGGACGTACCAGTCGAGGAAGAGGAGATGGGGCGGGTGAATATTCAACAGCGCGCTGGCGTACAAATAGAGGAGGTACGTCGAGGAAGCCTTTAAAAACTTGCATCTCACGTGGTCGAGGTTCTGAGGCAGCTCTGAGCGTCGGAGGTCTACATCGGCTACCCCACGAAAATTGCAAATCAAGCCGCACGGAGAGCAACGTGGGCCTCTGAAACTACAGAGGCTCATGGATAGAGTAGCGCCAGCCGCCGAGAACAATGGCACCGCGGTGTACGCTGTTCCAGGATACTTTACACCGAAGCTCTGTCCTTAACTAGACGTAGGAGTGAGGAGAGGGCCTCGGGGACTTATGCGTTGTCCGCATGACCATTCAATGCACAGCGACTTCTGCGCCGCACTAAACGTTCTAGAAACGCGGGGACAGCTACCAACGAGGTTCAAGACGGAAAGCTGCGCGGTGACTCCCAGCGGAATGAAACCAGTAAAAGGGGCGGCTGCTAACCCGCGACAAAAGGCGGGGCGACGGCAGGCGCGCATACGCGCTAACAAAATACGATCGTAACACTCTCATTACATTTTGCATGCTTCGCTGACTTGCCTAGCTAAATTTTTTAAACAGCAACACGTATAGCTATTCAGGTGCAATAAGTGTCCTACAATCTTTACCAGTTCAATAGCTTCGATGAACTTTTAAAGTACATTGATTCGCAAATTGCGAATTTGCAGAAGGTTTTAAGCCAACTGGAGCAGAGGTATGAGGCCGTTAAAGCCAGGGCTGAGAAGATGCGGATGATCGAGAAAGTTTTAGAAGACCTCATGGGTGAGAAGCTCACCACACTCAACGAGATAGACTACATGGGTCTGAAGGTCGTCGTCAATGCCAGGGCAATTGACGAGCTAAGCGTGTTAGAGGAGACTATAGAGTCCCAGCGGGACACCCTAGAATCGCTCACTAGCGTTAGGGAGGCGCTCTACAAGTTGAGTAGCGCTTTATCTTCTAGCTATGGAGCCGAGGGGATACCAATCATTGTTCAGATACTGAATGGCGTGCCGGTCAGGATCTTACTGAAGGAGACAGAGTAACCATGAAGAGGATATACTGCCTAGCGCTGGCTTTACTCTTCCTACACTTAGCCTTCATCCCTGTTTTTCCGCAGCCCAGCTATGCTTTCCTGCAAAAAACGTTTACGAAAACAATAACTTCGCTAACAGCTCTACCCGGTGCTGGCGTACTCCTGTGCTTTAGCGATGGTACGTGCAGCATAATTGATAGGCAGGGGAGGGCCGCAGCTAGTCAGCTGATTAGCCCAGGCCGAGAAATCTTTTACATGAAACCTGGGTTAAACGTTTCTAGTTCGGTGGTAGCTGTTGATAGAAGCGGGAATTTATACTTCCTAAACACTTCTACCCTCGCAATTATGAACGCGTTTTTAGCGAAGAAGAATGATGAGACCTCTTTTCTTCTAGCATCACTTAGCGGGGACGGCAGATACTTGGCAGTCAGTTCCAGGTACTACGTTAAGGTGGGTGATAGGAGCTACCCTGAGACAAGGCTTGCAGTAATAGATACGGCGGCACAGAAGAGGATTTTTGAGCGTGATCTCAACACCAAGGATGATGTTCTCGTGGAGGTTTTCTCTATAGACTTTTGGGGAAACTACCTCGTTGCTGAAACCATAGACACTAAGTGTGAGCTGTGCCAGTTGACAGACAACAGGATAGAGGTTTACCGCATCGATCAGCAAACCGTGAAAAAAATGGCATCCTTTCAAAGCGGGCTGACTTCAAAGCTAATTGTCGGCAATTTTCTAGTTGCACAGAGGGCTCAGCCGAATGGTACAAATGGCTATTTAACTTACGTGTTTAGGCTTCCATACCTGAGCATTGAGACCAGAAAAGTGCTGGGAAAAATTCAAAGCTTCATACCCTTTAATAACGACTCCTTCCTAGCAGTCTTCTCCGACGGCACATTAAGGATGTGCAATTTAAAACTGGACTGCGCCGACTTGGTAGCAGTACCAACAAGCAGAGCCGTGGTAGCCAGCGATGGGACCTACATAGCTATATTTAAAACTGGGGAGGTCGAGGTATATGCAATCTCTGGCAAACCCTCGAGAATTGCCTACTACCGTGTTGCGTGGGATGTTGCTCCCAGCCCTCCGAGGATCGCCCTCGGCTCGTTGGACAGCTTCTACTGTGTCTACGGCGACAGCATGCTAATTGCCGCTTTAAAAGTTACCACCGTGAAACTGGCTCTAGCAGTCGTAGATGATCGTGGAGCCCCCGCGGGGGGAGCTGTAGTAGAGGTTAGCTCACGAGCTGGGCCCTCTCAAACTTTCATAACAAGTGAGAACGGCACAGTGACCATCGAGTTGACTCCCGGATCATACGAGATAAGTGTTAAAAAAGTCGGCTATACACCGGTAACACTCACACAAGACATTACAAGTGATACTTGCATCACCTTGAAAATTACGCGTCGACAGGAGCAGAGGCAACAGGTGCAACTAAGTGTTCTTGGAGAGGACGGCAGTCCCGTGTCGCAAGCCAAAGTGGAGATAATCGGTAGAGAAAACATTACTGTAACCACTGACGCCTACGGGAAGGCACTTGTAAACCTACCACTAGGAAAGTACACCCTGATCGCTAATGCTCCAAAATACAAGTCTTTAACCAGAGACTTCGAAGTAACTGCTAACATGAGCACACTTACAGTTAGGCTTGAACTTGAAAAGGTAAACGTATTCCTGGAATCCCCAGAGAGGTTGCCGGGAGGCATTATAGTCGTGGCTTCATCAATGACAAAAAATAACTATACAGCTATGCTTGTCCCCAGCACTAACATTTCCCTACCCGTGGATATTTACCAGGTACAGGTTAAGTCGCCGAGTAATTACTCCTGTACAGCATCACCCTCAATCCTAAACGTGGTAAATGGGACCTCAAACTACAGAGTCAGAGTCCTCTGCAAACCTCTGCAAAGCCCCGCTATACACGTGCAAAACGTGACAGTTTTTTTAGAGAAGAGCATGGTTCAAAGTTCTAAGCCAAATGCAAGCCTTAAAACCCTCCCCGTAATTACCCTGCTAAACTCAACAAGGCTTGATTTAAACGCCGCCCAGGAAAGCAGGATTCTTGTCATAGAATTTTTCTATACACAGTGCACTGGATGCAAGTACCTGGTCCCTGTTCTTAGAAACCTTTCAAAGCTTCCAGGCGTGACTGTCGTATCACTCACAGTGTCGCCCCTCGATACACCTAGTGTCCTCAACAGGTACATTGCGGAAAACAATGTTACGTGGATCGTTGCACGTGACGAAAATGACTTAGCAAGCGAGTTTAATGTCTCAGTCTTTCCAACAGTCTTGGTTTTGACCAATGGGAAAGTAGTCTTTAAAGGAATGGGTGCCCGGGGAGAATTAGAAGCTGCCAAAAATGTGATAAGCGTTTTGGGGAACTTTACCTCTTTACTAAACACGCCCATAAGCACGATACTCAGATCAGAAACACTAATATTATTCGGTGGATTCTTAGTCTTAGCATGGCTAGCTATAGGCGGTAGGTATGAGGAGAGAGACTCTGAAGAGGATAGTTTCGATGCTGATACTGATACTCTTCCTGGCTTCAGCCATAGCTTACGTCGCTTTAACGCTTAGACCTTAGCGCGCGTAGCTCTTGCGCGCGCTACAGCTACTTCGCCGGGATGGTGAGGGAGGAGTGCGACGACTACACGGCGGTGGCATGCAGGGTGCTAGCTTCATTGCGGGAATGGCTGGAGGAGCACGAAAGCGCGCTCGCCTACTAGCACCGTTCGCCTGGGGGCTGGCAGGATCCAATGCCTCCAGGGGCTCCCGCGCGCGGGACCGAGGAGGGGGTGAAGCCCGGCGACGGGCGGACCCCATGACACCCCGAGCACCCCAGAGCAACAACTGGGGCGCGGTGAGGGGCACCCCGACCAAAAATGACGGGCGCTATGAGGGTGCGCGCGCGCTACGCGAAACGTATAATCCGCTCCCGTAGACACTCTTGTACCTCCCGGGAGCTACACCTCTCACGAGGAGCGAAGCATGCGCAGTACTCACCATAAGGCATGAAACTGCAGCAGGTTTTCCAGAATGCAACACGCGCAAGCAGTCATATGCGCGCTATGTGGGCACAGACGTTCACGGACGTAAACACAGCAATTAAGGTGACCTCTGTTGTTAAGAGCGGGCGATGCGGGCCGCGGAAGCGCGCTAAGCAGGATTCCTTGGGGGTAAGCCGAGGTAGCAGGCGGCGAGGGTGGACACGAGGGGAACTGTCAAGTTGTCTTCGGGCGAAATGTACTCGGTTATACATGCTATTATCGAGAGGAGGAGTGACTGGATTAAGGGGGCGCCGAGTGCTATCAGGACAGAGAAGTATGCCACCAGCGCCAGGGTAGACCCGCGGAGAGACTTCTTGGAACTGCTGAAAAGCAAGTCGTGCAGTGCCGGTATGGTGTCAACAATTGCCAGGGCTAGTATGCCGTAGATCGTTGTTCCAGGAGCTACGAGAATGCTCAGCGTCGCCCCGATCATGCCGTAAAGCAAACCAACGTAGCCCTCCCTTTTCTCGTAGTCTCTCTCCAACAGCGATATTTGGCTGGCAATTAACTCCTGGAGCTTGGAGAGTGTGTGCTCGATAATGAATAAAGGCTGTTTAATTTCTGCCCAGGCTTTGCTTATAAGGCTTTCAATGTTTTCCCTAGCTTCTTCAAGCTCGTGCAAAACTTTAACTCTACGTGCAACTAGGCTGTTCAAGAAGGCAGCCATGAAGAGACCGAGGGAGTAGTAGTTTTGTATAGTCAGAGGCCATGGCAGGTGGACGATAAATGGCAAGAGCAGTAAAAAACTAAGTAGTAAGTGAATCATTTTTCTGTAGATCTCAGCCACACGCCCAGCAGGCTGCACGAGTCCATTTTAGAGACTTAGTAATTTAACTTTGCTACTCACAGCGCGCGCCATCTGTTACCCCGCCTTTTCGCAGGGGTTATGATCACTCCGCCGGGTGTCGCCAGGAAGCTGAGTACTTTGATGCGCTTTGGTAGCTCTGCCTCTATGCCAAGCGCTGCTAGCCCGCGTAGCATGATGCCCAAGCCTCCGTTCACGTCGCTGTGCAATGTGTGCCCGTGTGGGCAGTGGACGAGCCCCCTCGAACTCCTCTCGACCTCCACGCCATGGTAGGCGCATTCCCTCGATGTCCCGTCCTCGCTGACGGCGAACGCAGGTATGCCAGCGTTCTCCAGCGTCGTAGCCAGCCTCAGCAATAGCTTTCGCTGACCCCACATGTTCGTGTTGCCCTTGCCGGGCTTCTCCTGAGAGATGCACCACGGGTAGCCGATGAAGACTACGCCGACGTCCCTCTCGCGCGCGAAGCGCTTCACATGCGCTGCAGTGTTGGCGAAGGTCTGGTCGCGGCGCTTTTTCCTCTTCTCGAATAGCCTCCTTCTCTCCTCCGCGAGCACTGCCCTGTCTGCCTCCTCCATCCCCGGGTCTGACAGTGCCTTGTCGATGGCGGCGATTTTCTTCTCGAAGTAGAAGTAGTCGCTCTTCAGCACGTTGCCCTTATAAAGCAGCGCAGTGCCATCGCTAGCGACAGCGGCTGCGAGCACCTCCCCGCCCAGGTCTATCCCCATGTAGTTGCATCCTGTGCTTTTCCTCTCAAGCGGCACCCTGACCGATATGTGCGCGTACCAGCGCTTCTTGACGGGGTCGTAGACTATCTCCATCCTGCCGCGCTTGGCTCCCGGCTTTGTAAGCCACCTGAGCTTGCCCGTGAACTGCACATCGACGTTCCAGTAGCCTAGGTGAATTGTCTTTCTTTCCGCATCGATGCGGTAGTTGTCCGCACGCACGATGACTATTGGCTGCCTCTCGCCGCCCCTCTTCCTGTACCCTGGCGGTCTCGGGTTGAGCCAGGGAGGCAGCCTACCCTCCCTCCTCTCCCTCAGTAGCTCGGCGAAGCTTTTCCAAGCCTCGCTGATTTTCCTCAGCGCCTCGTCGAAGTTCATCGAGCCGAGCACTTTCTTCACCTCCATGTACTCCGGGAGCCTCTTAGCCAGCTCCCTAGCGGTCTTCACGTCTGTGTCAATGCCGCGGTTGGCAAAGAAAAGCTGCCTACGCCTGTAGTTCTCCATGTTGATCAGCCTAGCGCACTGGTCTCCAACGAAGCGCAGCAGCTCCTCCTGCTCCGCAGTGAGATGTAGCCTAACGACATCGCACCGCTTGACAACCGCCCGGAGCCCACTCACCCCGCCGCCGTAGCGGAGGGGATCATCTAAGCCCACGAGGAGCAGGGCCCAGGCGTTCAGCGGCACGACGGTGACGCCTCTCCCATCCACCTTCTTTACTATCCTTGCTCCCTTGCGCCTCTTCGCTTTCCCTGCTTTCTTTGTCCTGCGAAGCCTCAACCCCGGAGCCCCACCCCGAGCCCCGGGGTCCTTGCTGGTATGGTTGAACCTCCTGGTCATGCTCTCACCTCCCCCTTCGGGGTGCCCGGCACAGACTTCACGACCAGCCGCATCAGCGCAGGTCTGGGCGCTTCCCCTGAGACCGGGGCTTCGGCGCTAGCATGCGGGGCTCCTAAAAAATGTTTTCGTGGAGTACATGCTGGAAGCGCGTGGCGGGGCGTGAGCTGCGCGTGGCTGAGGGGCTTGCGGGCATCGAGGAGAGGCTTAAGCCCCTGGGCCTGGGCTCGGGGGGCTTCGCCGAGAAGACCGCTGGGAGGGAGGCCCTTGAGGGGGCCATCGAGGAGCTCTATGCACTCAGGATCCTGAACACGCTGAAACCCGGCGAGTCCGAGCGTGCCGTGAAGGCGCTGTGGCCACACCCCCTGGTCAGGGCGATCGCGCGGTGCAGCGGGTTCCGCGAGCTCTGGGGGAGCAACTCACGCAGCACTGGGAGGTGCTGAGGCTCTACGCCTCGCGCGCTTTGGAGCTCTTCCCAGCCTCTCTGGCGGGGATGCACCCCCTCCGGTGTTCCACGAGCTGATGGGCGAGCTGGCGCTGCGCATGCTGAGGGCTGCGGGGGCGCTGGCACGCCAGGCCGCTACCGAGGCTGGGCAACGCGGCACGTGCAGGGAGGTGGAGGCGGTGCTCTGGGAGGCCGCGTCCAGCCTCGAGAGGCGCCTGAGGGCCCGACAAGCGGGGGGCAACGCGCCATAGCTTCAACGCTCTTCGCGCGCTGAAGCCAGCTATAAAATGTAGAAAGTATGGGGAAATGCGTAAAGATTTTTAAGAGCACTCACGTGAATGGATAAAAAATCTTTTTTCAGAGGTTTGAAGGTTTTTAGCAAGAGCCGCAACTAACAGCAACAATCCGCGTAGCACACACCAGGAAGTTTACCTTGTTAGCAAGCGCGCGCTTAGCCAAGGAGAACATCACCCAGAACCTTGCAGTATGCAGAGTAGAGCACACCTTTGGCAGCATGCACAGCTTCAAGCCAGTGTTGGCCCTCCTCCGGCTTGACCTCGAAACCTATAGCGCCAGCGCGCGCTACTCACAATGCACACCCAAGACTTAACGCGCACCCTGCAGAGCTACTGGCTACGAGCATTTCTGGTTGCACCTGCTCCTGCGCGCGTTGTGCTCGCAGTTTGCCGCGACGAAAGGCGGGGCGGCGACAAGCGCATAAGCGCTAGTCACACGGCTCCACGCTGTATGTTAGAACCTTGAACCCTGACTCAGCTAGCTGCTGTACCAGGAAATTTAAGGCCTGTGCTGGCTCGCTCCTGAAGAGAATGTATTGCTCTAGCAGCTTTCTGCCCGTTCCCGGCTCTTCGCTTACCTTCCAAAGTACGTGTGCCCGTTTATCGGCTGAAAACACTCTCATTATCAAGCACAACTGCTTCCCGCTGTTTTTTTCATTGCAAGCAAACAGGTACTCGCTGAACGGCGTCATTCTCCTGCTATTTGCTGAGTTGTAGTACTCAAGCACTTTGTCTTTTGGTAGCTCGAAAACCTTAGAGTTGCTGCCTGAAAGCATGTTCTTCACCTCTCTTAGAACCACAGCGTCGAGAAATTCATCGTAAGTTGCATAGTCTTTAATGGTATAGAGCGGTATCTTTACTCTCTGTACAGCTAGCTGCGAACCACTCGCCTGGTCCCTGAACACGAGTTTTGCCATGTGAGGAACGCCGCTAATCTTAGCGAACTTTAGCTCGGATCGATGAGCACATTTGCGGCAGAGGGACCATTTATCAGGTATGTGAACTACCTTCCCGCAGCCTAAGCACCTTTTCCATACGCCGTTGACGAACCTCCACTCAACCCTCACTTCCCCAGTATCGGAAACATCTATTACCGCGTAATTCCCTATGGATTCTCCACTCTTTAATAGCCTGTCAAGCCTCGCAGCATTCACATAGACGACTCCGTTGTGCTCAACGTCTAAGCCGCCATAGCTATGGCTGTGCCCGAAAACATGGACTCTGGGCCTGTAGTGGTCTATCAAGTAATTTATGTCGACGACGCCTGCATGTAGAGACCTGTGATTACTGTCAATGAGCTTTCCCTTATCAAGTATACTGAAGGGTGGGTAGTGTGTAATGAGAACAGTGACCCTGACTACGCCAGGTAACTCGTAGGGCTCAGCAATCCTCCCGTGACCTACGAGAGCTATGTTACCGAAGAGCAGTGGACCAACCTCGTCAAGGTCAACCAGGCTCCTGTCACCGCATGCTCCCTCTATATCCCAGTTACCCCTGACATAGTAAACAGTCTTTTTCAGCGAGGAAGAAATTTTCCGCAAAATTCGACACATACTTCCCGCTCTTTGAGGATTGCCAATATCCCCAGCTGCCACCACGAAGTCGTAGGGCAGATTTTCCCGATGCATCCACTCAATAAACCTATCCACTAGGTCCTCCTTGCCATGCACATCGGATATTGCCAGGAAGCGTATCCTTGCCACTTACTTCTCACCTGTGCGCCAAGCATCAGCAAAGAGTAGACAGGGCTAAATTTATAAAAATCCTTTGTTTGCTAAAAATCTTTCCCAACACGCGCTGCAGCAGGCTGCAAAGAAGTACCTATTCTGGGTTACCGGCAAGATATCTCAGAGATGGAAAGTGCCCCTCAGACAGCCTGAAGTTCAGCATAGGCAACGATGAGGAGATTTTCCCGAGGCACCTGTTCCAGAAATATTCAAAGCGGCTTACGAAACCGGATACGGTAAGCTGCTTGACACCCTAGAGTTCGAGAAACGGCTAGCGCAAAAACACAGCATACAGCCAAGAGGACCAATGCTACGCAGGCTACTCGAGCTCGCGGAAAACCACCAAAAGATTTAAACCCCAATAAAGATAACCAAACCCTTGGAGGGGGCCCCGGTCGTCTAGCCCGGTCAACCTGCACGGCCGACAGGATATCGGCCTCTCGAGCCGAAGATCCCGGGTTCAAATCCCGGCCGGGGCACCACTCGCGGTTGATAGAGAGGTTTATATTGGTGTAGGAGAAAAACGTCACGATGATGATGCTCGAAAGGACGGATATGTGATGAACTCGTGCAGGTCTGACGTAATGGCTCTTAACACGCGCCACCTGTTACCCCTACCTTTTTCACAGGGTTATGGTTTTATCGTTTTTACTCCTATGCGCGTGCCCTCATCCCCGCCTCGTTGGTGGCGGCCTCACCGCTGCCCCGGTGTTGCTGTGGGGGCGCCCTGGGGTCGCGGGTCGTTTCCTCACCCCCTCCTCGGCCCCGCGCGGGAGCGCCTGGAGGCTTGGATGCATGCTCCGCCCCCAGGTGAACGGTGCTAGTAGGTGAGCACGTTTCTGTGCCTCTCTAGCCACTCACTGAAGGCTTCTCTGATCCTCGTATCCATCGCCGTGCTGTCGTCTAGCGCCTCCATCACCATCCCAGCAAAGTAGGCGTAGGTGAGGTTGTACTGCACCCCTTTGTCGCGGTCCCACCTTATACCGCGCGCCTCAGTAATATTTGAAGTTTTTAACTGGAGTTTATATGCATAAACGGCATGCTATTTTCGAAGAGCATGACCCTTAGAATAGGATTAAATGGTTTCGGTAGAATAGGCAGAAACTTTCTCAGAGCAGCACTGAGGAATGAAGAGTTCTTCGAGAAGTTTGAAGTTGCAGCGATTAATGATCTCGGCTCTCCGAAAATGCTGGCTTACCTTTTCAAATACGACTCAGTCTTTGGCAGGCTCCAGAACAAGGTTGAAGTGAAGGACAACAAACTAGTAGTGGATGGACATGAAATGCTCATCCTTAACGAGGCTAGCCCAGAAAAACTACCCTGGAGGGATTTAGGTGTGGATGTGGCAATGGAGGCAACTGGAAGATTCACGGACAGAGAGAAAGCAGCTCTTCACCTGAAAGCAGGAGCAAAGAAGGTAATCGTTACTGCCCCCTCTAAAGGAGCGGATGCCACGATTGTTATGGGTGTGAATCACCACGTGTATGACCCGAAAAAGCACGAGGTAATATCCAACGCCTCTTGCACCACTAACTGTCTAGCTCCCGTGGTCTATGTTCTGCTCAAGAACTTTGGGCTTGATTGGGGGTTCATGACTACTGTTCACGCGTATACGAATGATCAAAGAGTCCTGGACCTAATTCACCCCGAAGACTTCAGGAGGACACGTGCAGCTGGACTAAACATCATTCCCACGACAACAGGAGCTGCGAGAGCCTTGCACCTAGTGATCCCCGAGGTTAAAGGGAAGCTCGACGGAATGGCTATGCGTGTGCCGGTAGCCGACGGCTCGGTGGTCGACTTAGTCGCGCAGATCGGGAAGGAGGTGACGAAAGAAGAACTTGACGCCGCCTTTAAAGAGGCCTCGGAGACCTATTTAAAAGGGATACTTGAGTACGTTGAAGACCCAATCGTCTCCTCAGACGTAATCGGTAATCCTCATTCCTCAATATATGACTCTCAAGCGAGCATGGTGCTTGGGGGAAAGAGCAACAAGGTCAAAGTCGTTGCCTGGTACGATAACGAGTGGGGCTTCAGCAATCGCTTGGTGGATCTGCTGTTGTACATGAGTGAGCGAGGAATCTAATCAAAGTATTTTTCCTCTTTTTTACTGAAGATTATTTTCCCAGAGCAATTTATCTCGATTATTCTGTGAAAGGGTATGAATTTTTCCCCACCCTCTTCTGCGAGAATAACTACTCCATCGCGGGAAACCCTTAACACCTGTTCTCCGCTAAACACGTCTGTTTGTGAGAAATGACCGCGGGAGATAAATTTTACTGAGACAGATTTTTTATCCATTGATTTATCCCAGAGTAGTCGGTTGAAGTATTCACGCATCGGATTTTTCAAGGGAATACTCACGATCTCTATACAGCCCACTGGAGCTAAAATATCTTTTCAGCGCGCCGCGCTGAGGAGCACTCTAAAACCCTGACGTGCCAGAGGTAACTTGGAAAAGAACTATGCATACGGCTCTTATATCGAAAGGTTTAAGAGTAATGCTAATGTGATGGCTGGGCGATGAGAAAGCTTAAAGATTATCTGGAGGTCTTCAAGTTTAAGCAGACACTGCTATTACTGCTTACTGGAATTTGCTCCTTTATAGGGGGATCAAGGGTAGCAAGTAAGCCATTCTGTGCTTCAACGCTTCTTGCAGTTGCACTGTCAATGTTTCTTACAATTTCCGGCACGACTGGCATCAACATGGTTCTAGATGCTGACATCGACACTGTAATGTTTAGAACGAGGAATAGACCAATCCCGGCCAACAGGCTAAGCAAACGCGAGACGGCGACCGCTAGCATCGTGTTACTAGTGCTAGGCCTAATGGTTTGTCTGCTTGTTAATCTCTACGTGGCTGTTGCAGGGCTTCTGGGCTTCCTCATAGACATTGCTGTCTATACTTGGCTACTAAAGAGGAGGAGCCCGTGGAGCGTGGTTTTTGGAGGCTTTGCTGGCGGAATGCCCGCTCTAGGCGGGTGGGCAGGTGCAACGGGTAGTTTTGGTCTTGGCGGCTTAATGCTTATGCTTTTAGTAGCTGTTTGGAGCTCCCTGCACATATGGACACTTTCCACCTACTACATCGATGACTACCGGGAAGCGAATGTACCAATGTTGCCTGCTGTTTATGGGGAAGAGGCGGGTGTTAAAGCATCGCTAATTGTATCTTTAATAGTCCTAGCAATATCTGCTATGATTTTGTCCTTAGGCTTAATACCTCTATACGGCTTTATTGCAGCGATAACACCCCTGCTTGCCGCGATTGTAATCCTGGCTTCCTCGCTGAAGAGGGGGGATTACAGAGAAGGGTCCTTTAAAGCATTTAAAATGGTTAACGTGTTTACGGGCTTGTTCTTCTTGCTTCTCATGCTACCTTAACTACTATGGTAGTACACGGACAAATTGTATTTCAGCATTTTTGAGTAATCTCTCTTGAACCAGAACTGCCCATAAATGTTTTTCCCATTGAGGACATGTGGCAGCCAGACCTTATCGTCTTCCCACATCGAATCGTAGGGAATTTGGTCGATCCCAAACCATTGTGGTAATGCCTCCTCTGACGGAGATGGCTCCCCCTTAAACTTCCTTGAGGTGAATACGTGGACAACAATGTCTGGTACCTCGTTCTCCGCGTAAAACACCAATACTCCCTTATAAGAAACCTCGAGGAGCTCCAAACCCACCTCTTCCCTTACTTCTCTCTTCACGCCCTGCCAAATGTCCTCGTTAGGCTCTATTTTACCTCCAACTCCGTTGTATTTCCCAGCACCAAACCCCCTACGCTTATAAATGAGCAGTACTTCTTTGCTCCTCATAGGGTAGCAAAGCGTAGCCAGCCACATAGGAAAGTTATAGGCGGGTAGGCGTTAAAAAACTAAGCTCTACTTAAGAAAAGCACCCATTAGCATGCCGACTGTATAAAGCGCTCCAAAGCTCCTTACAAGAGCCGCAGTCATGGGGTCAGCAGCTTCGGGGATCTTTGCCTTAAAGACCCTTAAGAGTTTATACGCTTGAGGAAAGGTCATAAATGCCAGCAAGGATGAAACTGGCACTACTCCCATTAAGGCAAGTGTAGCTAGGGAAATGTATGCTGAGAAAATTTCCCCCGCATAGAAGTATAGACCCTTGCTCCTCCCAATTAGAGCGACAAACGTCTTAGCTCCTCTGCTCAAGTCGAACTCTATATCGCGTAGATTATTTGCAGTAAGCACAGCAGCCACAAGTAGTCCAACCGGGATACCCGCTACCGCCGCTAGAAACGACAAATTGCCAGTCAGCACATAGAACGTACCGACCCACATGAACACCCCCCAGCTGAGGAAGACCCCTAACTCGCCGAGAGCCCTATACTTCAGTCCCGGGGGGCCGGAGTACGTAAACAGCAAAACCACACCGATAAGCGCGAGGAAGACTACCAGCAGCTGCCGAATAGCCGCGATAATCATAGCACAGCCTAATCCCGCGGTCAGCAGAGCTACTCCATAGTCTCGAACCTGTCTCGGCGACATTATTCCAGCTATAATGGGGTGCTGTCTATATAGAGTCGTGGGAGCACCCGCTACGTCCACTCCTCTAACAGTATCGTAGTAGTCATTCAACACGTTAGCTGCTGCATGCAGCAGCACTACGCCTGCCAATGTTAAAACATAAAGTAATGGGTCAAATACATGAACCAGGAAGTACGCGTAAGCTGCTGCACCTGTTACGGATACGGCGGTCATCACGAAGGACCACGGCCGCGTAGCCATGAACAGATCTCTAAATCTCATAGCAAAAAGTGTAACCACAAACCTTCCTTATGAATTTTTCAATAAGCTTTTTCGTATAGAAATACGAAAACATATTACTGGGCGAAAAGAATAAATAGTACCTAGGGTTACTAACGTGACTCATATGCACATACCTGACGGGTATTTAGACATCTACACGTGCCTTGTAACCTACATTATAGCAGTAGTCATAGGAACTCTTTCCTTTAGAAACCTTAAAGGCCTAAGCGAAGAAAAGAAGGTGCTCATCCCCGTACTTGCGGCGGCAATATTCGTTGCACAGATGTTGAACTGGCCTATACCGGGCGGTACGTCACTGCATCTTGTTGGGGGAGCTCTAGCAGCAATGCTTCTGGGCCCCTGGGGAGGAAATGTGGTTTTAATGCTGGTTTTACTAGTTCAGGCGCTTGTGTTCCACGACGGTGGAATAACAACGCTAGGCGCGAACATACTAAACATGGGTATCGTTGCTGTTTTTACAGGCTGGCTAGTATACAAGTACGTGCGTAATAAGAAGCTTGCGTCTTTCCTGGCGGGCTGGCTCAGCATAACCCTTGCAGGCATAGTCTGCGGTATAGAGCTCGGTTTGTCGAGCCAGTTCCTCTACGGACTCTCGATAACTGTTCCAGTAATGGGTGGCTGGCACGCAGTGCTCGGAGTAATTGAGGGGGTAATCACAATGGGCGTCTACACGTACTTATCGGCCAGGTATCCCAGCCTGGTGAGCGGGTGATCGCATGAGAGAGATCGTGGTCAAGCACAGAAAGGCACTCGTCCTAATACTCGTCCTCATAGCCATAAGCCCGATCTTCGGAGTTATACTGGCGGGGATTGTTGGCTACCACGAACCCCTGGACATTGCAGCAGAAATGCTCGGCTTGAATGAGACCACTGAGGAAATCAACTGGACCCCCTTCCTCGACTACTCTGTCCCAGGACTCCCTCCGGAGCTCGGGTACATAGCTTCAGGGCTGCTGGGGGCATTTGTAGTACTCCTCTTGGGATACCTAGTAATTAAGCTGATGAAGTGAGATGAGAAACCCCCGGAGCAGCCCAGTAAATAATTATTTCTCCGAGCTTGGTGAAATCCTCGGCAAGCTTCTCGACTCCTCACATCCAGTGTTTACTCCCAGCTTAGGTATTGTTCTCTCCACAATTACGACAAGTATTGTTTCATTTTCCCGCACAATTTACCCACCCATACTGGCGGTGATTGCCGCCTCTCTGCTTTCGTCCGTCACGAAGAAAGTGGGGGAGTGGGCGATCATCACTCTTATCTCTCTACTCTTCGCAACGATAGTAGCTTTACCAGCGTACCTCTCCGGCAACTCAAGTGATGCAGTGCTGTTCACCCTAAGGGTGGTAGCGTCAGCATCGTTCTTCACCGCCGCAGTGGGTGGTCTCGGCTGGCTTGGTCTCATACATGGGCTGGAGGACATGGGACTAGGAGCTCTCTCAACTCATGTGGGTCTCTTAGTTAGATACATTCCCGAGTTTACTAGGAAAAGCTATGCAGCCATCCTTGCTAGGGAGTCTCGCACGTTCACAAGCTCCAGGAAAGCGAGGTGGAGAGTAGGCGTGTCTGTGGTCGGGGATCTGCTCTACGAGGGGTTCAGGCTGTCATACTGGCTGGCGCTAGCGTTAAAGGCGAGGCGCTTTGCGAGGTCCCCAGCAGGGAAGCGCCGGGTAAGGGGTTGGGCGCCGACATCCATGGATCTGCTTCTCATACTCTCCACAACATTAATCGTCTTCCTGTTACTACTCCGCTAGGGTCTCCCTTATGCTTGAGGGGAGGAAACTCTACTTCTCATACTCTCCCGGAAACTACGTCGTTGAAGACGTCAGCATACAGGTGAAGAGGGGTCGGATAACAGCCCTCCTAGGACCGAATGGCTCAGGCAAGACAACCCTCATACTGCTAGTCTCAGGCCTCCTCAAGCCTCTCAAGGGAGAAGTCTACCTAGAAGGGAGGAACCTGTTCGAGCAGCTCCCCGAGGCGAGGAGAAACATAGGCGTAGTCTTTCAGAACCCAGACGACCACCTGTTCAACCCTACAGTTCTCGATGAGCTCCTCTTCACCTTAAATCAGCTGAACCTAGCGCAAAAGGAAAGGGAGGAGAGGGTACAGCACGTGGCCAAGCTCCTCAACCTCAACGAATTGCTGAGGAGACCCATCCATGCTCTGAGCTACGGTGAGAAGAGGAGAGTCGCGCTGGCCTCTGTTCTAGTCTACGACCCCCAGTACTTACTGTTAGACGAGCCGACGGCAAACCTCGACCCTAAAACCAGCGCCATGGTGATCAGTATCCTGTGCGGCTACAAGAAGACAAGGGGGATATTGCTCGCCACCCAGGACGTCTGGCTAGCAGAGTCTATCAGCGACTACATGTACATTCTTAGTAACGGGAGAGTCGCCTGGGAAGGAGCCCCTCCAGCGCCCAGAGATGTGCTTGATGAGGTAGGTCTCGGAATTAAAGAGGTAAGCTGCAAAGACGGAGCCTTTAACTATTGTGATTAAAAAAGTTTAATTTTTCGCACCACTCCCGTTTTCGTGCTCAATTGTCTTCGCAGAGTGAAAGGCTCTCTCAGAAAAATTCCCAGGAATATTCGCACTCTCGCCTTCGGCTGGTTAGTCTGGTCGCCTGTGCAAGCGATGGCCAGCCCCTACGCGCAACTCTATGTTAGTAAGCTAGGCGCGACCCCCGGAGACATTTCCCTTGTGCAATCAGCTTCGCAGATGGCAAATGCTTTCTCAAGATTGATCGGAGGCTTCCTCTCAGACAAGTACGGGAGGAAAAAGGTCCTTTGGATCGGCACACTTCTCGTAGCTGGAACCTACCTCTTAATGGCGCTAGCCCCGGACTGGCAAAGCTTCGCTCTAGCAAACGTATTGAACGGCATATCCCTCTTCTACCAGCCAGCGCTGGAGGGGATACAAGCTGACTCCATTCCGGTAGCGTTAAGGGGGAGAATGAATGCTGTTCTTCAACTTGTACCTGGCCTTGCCACATCGATTTCACCGATATGCGGAGCATACATCGTAAACACCTTTGGAATCCTTGAAGGCATGAGAATTATTTACTCTCTCTCCTTCACGACTGGAGTAGCAACCGCAATTACACGGCTCCTTTGGATCGATGAAACAGTGACTTTAAGGGAAAGCAGCAGTGCTGGCAAAAACATCCTACTGTCATACACGGATGCCTTGAAAAGACTTAGCCCAGAAGTTTACCTGTTAATGACCACGGACATCATGCTCAACCTTATAGGTGCAATGTCCCTCCTGGGAAACTATTACATGTACTACTACTTAAAAGTGAGTAAAAGTGATCTGGCCCTCTTGGCAACTATGGGAAGCATAACCAACCTCTCACTGCTGCTGCCCGTGGGTAGAATTGTAGATACGCGGGGGAGAAACCTCTCGATAACGATGGGTTTCATCCTCGGAACACTGAGTCAAGCATTCTTCGTACTAGCTCCTCCCTCCTCAGCATATACAATGCCTCTCCTTACCCTTTCAAGCGTCATTGGCTCAGTGGGAGGTGTGTTTTACGGCTTAGCATACTCCTCGCTTAGAGCCGACCTGGTCCCAAAAGAGTATAGGGGAAGAGTCTACGCTATCTGGGGTATCATCCCTGCTTTCGCATGGAGCATTGGCGCCATGATAGGTGGATGGATGTACAACAGCCTTGGACCAACTACCCCATTTATTTCCAGCCTAACACTTCGGTTACTACTCGCGCCACTCCTGCTTTCAATGTTTAAGCAACTCACATCTAGAGTAGACAGGATAATAAGAAGCGTAGAGGGGAGTTAAGTGCGCTCTCTCATCTCTCATGGTGTCTGCCCGTCGCTGGGGTTCACCCCCTCATCGGTCCCGCGCGCTGGAGCCCCTTGGGGGCTTGGAGGCTTTCTCCTCGCCCGCAGGGGGAGCGGCTAGCGCGTCAAGGCGTTCTGGTGCTCCTCCAGTCACTTCCTCATGGATTCGAGGACCCTCGTAGCGCGCGCTATGCTCACGATAGAGGAGATCGACCACGAGAGGAGGGCTCATACGCAGCATCCTGCGGATGCGGGAGGAATACAGAAAGAGGCTGCTGGAGGAGGGGCGAGCACGCTCGAGAGGCACCTCATCGAGCAGGGAATACTGTAGCGCGCGTAGCGCGCTCCTGTAAGTGAGACCAAGGAGAGGGTGGCCCCAGCGATGGGGGCTCACGACTCCAAAGCGCCTCCACAGCAATGCAGGTGACACGATGAGGCTGCACTCAGCTGGGCGGAGATGCGGAGGCGCACGCACGCTGAAAGCCTTTAAGCCTTATGACCTTCGGAGGCTCTCTCTTGTGCTCACTTCTCCTATACAGAGCTACTACTCGTTCAACGTATTTCTCGTCGATGTTCAATAAGCCAGGAATCTTTTCTGGAGCTACACCCCTGTCAAACATGTAATAAAGAATCAAGTCAGCAACCTCATAGCTCAGGCCAAGCTCACTCTCAGCAGTCTGCCCCGGCCAGAGCCTTGGACTACTGGGCTTGTAAGCTATTCGCTCAGGCAGACCCAGGAAAACCCCAAGCCTCCTGACCTGGGTCTTGTAAAGGTCCCCTATCGGCAGTACGTCCACGCCACCATCGCCGTACTTCGTAAAGTATCCGAGGAGCAACTCGCTCTTATCACCGGTCCCAATAACTAGCATGTTTTTCCTGTAAGCCCTCTGGTGCAGAATGCACATCCTAATCCTGGCTGCAAGGTTCCCTCTCTCAGTATTGGTCAACCCTCCCAGCGTACTCTCAAAGCACTCAAGAAGAGGCTCAATATTTATTACCTCCACATTTGTCCCAGGAACCCCCGCAATTTCCAGAACACGAAAAGCATCCTCAACATCTTCCTTAGGAGTTACGCTTGAAGGCATGATCAAGGCGTGGATGTTTCCCGGACCCAGGGATCGGGAAGCCAGGAGCAGTGTTACAGAGCTGTCAACTCCACCGCTCACACCAATTACGCCGCCGCTTTTACCAGCTTCCTCTACCACGTACTTCCTGAGTTCCCTAGTAATGTAAGCGGTAACCTCACTCCAGTTCAGCTCCAGCAGGCTATTCATAGCGCGCGCCACCTGTTACCCCGCCTTTCTTCGCGGAGCCATGTTCTTCACACCTGGGGTGCTAGTAAAAAGCTTTTCATTGAGATGCACTCTGGCTGCCTCACCTCGAAGCCCCCGCGCAATCACCTAAAGAAGTAACGGGGCATATATAACAATATTTTTATCAACAATTTCTTCCTACTAAATTCGTGAAGTTGATTTACTTGGTGCTAGATGGAGTCGCAGATAAACCAGAGGATGGCCCAACTTCTCTTGAACTGGCGAATAAACCCTTCTTAGACGCGGTGGCCTCGAAGTCTATGTGCGGCTTAATGTACACTGTTGGGAGAGGCATTGCCCCGGAAAGCGATGCAGCAGTCATGTCTATACTTGGCTACGACCCCCACAGGGAATATACTGGTCGGGGTCCTGTGGAAGCTGTTGGGGCTGGGCTGCAGCTTCGAGAGGGCTACGAGGTTGCTTTTAGAGCAAACTTTGCCACGATAGATCCAGGCACGAGGAGGATTCTGGATAGGAGGTGTGGCAGAGACCTGTCCAGCGAAGAGGCCCATGAACTCGCTAAAGCTCTCGACGGCCTTGACCTGGAGGTGTACGACGGGTATGCACGCGTAGTAGCAACTGTTGGACACCGAGCAGTAGTCATCATTGGAAGCAGAAGTTGCAGAGTCTCGGACAACGTGAGCAACACCGATCCAGCCTACGAGAAAAAGGGCTACGTCTCAGTAGCTAAGCCGTCCTTCGAGCCCTACATTTCAGAAGCAAAACCCTTAGAGGAGTCAGCAGAGGCAAAGGTAATGGCTTCCCTCGTAAACAGGTTCACAGAGAAGGTCATACAAATTCTGGAAAACCACCCTGTAAATAGGGAAAGAGTGAGGAGTGGGAGAATGCCTGCGAACGTCATATTGTTAAGGGACTCTGGAGGGAGGACTCCAAGGCTTGAAGAAATAAGCAAGAGGTTTGGATTAAGGTTTGGAGCAGTAGCCGAAATGCCTGTTGAGATAGGCATGGCTAGAATACTCAAAATGGACATGTTAAACGTGCCACCACCAACAGAGGACAAGGCAAGCGACTACGCAGTCAGGCTAGACGCCACTCTAAGGCTCCTCGACAGGAACGACGTGGTATACGTACACCTCAAGGGACCAGACGAGCCCGGACACGACGGCGACTTGAAAAGAAAAGTGGAGGCAATCGAACTTATAGATAAACACTACGTTGCTCCTCTTTTAAAAGAGACTGGGGACAAGGGGATCACACTACTAGTAACAGCTGATCACGCCACACCTTACACGCGCAAAACACACACGGACGACCCCGTCCCAATTGCCTTGATGATTCCTGGCGCAGGCCACGACGAAGTCCGAGCATTCACAGAAAAGGAGTGCGGTAAGGGCTCCCTAGGCACATTCGAGCATGGCTATGAAATGCTTCCCAGAATACTTAAAATGATTAGCGGATAACGTGCGCCACGTGTAACCCCGCCTTACCACGGGCTATGGCGCACGGGCTAAATTCTCTACGCCAGTTCTCGTAAGCTCCCTAACGCGTGTGCTTCACATCAGTATACTTGAACTGTGAAAGCATGCCAGCATGCTTTCATGCGCTGTGTTGGATGGCGTGCAGATTCTCGAAGCACAGTGGTTCAGCGAAGATGGAATAGGCTGGAGAGAAGAGATCTTTCGCGCACAAAAATTATCCTTAGGTTTATAAAGCCGGATGGGGGAGAAATTTTTACAGGGGAAGGAACATTTTATCGTTTAACTCGAAAGAGTTGTTCCTCCACAGGAAGGAGATACAAGCTGTTTTTCTCCAGTGCTGCTAGCAGTCTTCGTAGCCTCGCCTCAGCTTACGGGTACGCCTTGTCTAGGCATTCGATGGCTTTCTCTGCGAATTCCTGCAACATGATGGCCTTGTCTGATGGTAGGTCCAGCTCACGTATGAGGAGCCTTCCTGGACAAGCGGCTTTGCAGCTCGGGCTACAGTATTCCCCGCTCAATGAGGAGCTTCTCAAGCGTGCTGCAGCCCCTCCAGCAGTATCCTGCGCTGCTCCTCTCTCATCCGCAGGATGCTGCGTATCGGGGATCCGTAGTAGGCAGCCTTAAAGGCCAGGAGGGGGAGTCAACCATATAAAGGGGTCCCAAACTATTATCAGCGCGCAGATAAGCCCCCTCAGGGCATCGCTGCGGCGCTTAAACTCACCCGTTCCCCAGCGGGGCGGCAGCCGTGATCACGGCCTGCAAGCCACTGGGGCTCCAGCGCGCGGGACCGATGAGGGGGTGAAGCCCGGCGACGGGCAGACCCCATGACACCCCAAGCCCCAGAGCAACACCTGGGGGTGAGGGGCACCCCGACCAAAGATGACGGGCGCAATGAGGGAGCGCGCGCGCATTGAGAAAGGTCGGGGGTAGGTATGTAGCTTGTTACTTGTATTAAGCACATTGTTAAAGCATTCCATGCAGAAAATTTGCGGCTATGGCTCATTACCTGTACTTCCATGTGTTCATACTCTCACGTTCTTCACGGCTTCCTTCAAGAAAGACTCCTGGAGTTTCTCAATAGCTAAGTTGCACTCTTCTCTTAGAAAGTGAATTTTCTCTCTTTCCAATGGAAGCTTCTCAAGCTCTCTAAGTAAAGGTTTTAGATCCTTTTCAATTATTTTCCTAGCGATCTCTCCTATTAGCTCACTTATCCCCTTATCAGAGTAATAGAGTCTTTTCCTGCCGTTTTTCACAAACGAGACCAAGCCGAGTCCTACAAGCAGTGAAAGCGCAGAACTAACCTGGCTTAAGCTATACCCAGTTAAGCGGACAAGCTCGGTCTGTGAAAGAGGGATTTCCGACAAAACTAGCGTGGCAAGAACTTTAGAGGCTGCCTCTCCGAGCTCAAGCCTAGAAGTAAGCCGGGCCACCAGGTTTACGAGGGTTTGAGGCGGCGTTAGATGCATTTGTCTTCAAACATCAACACTTGCAAAAAATACTTATTGCTTGCGTTTACTTTCCCCTCTCAAGTAGTAAATCGAGGCGGTAGCAGCACCTGCCTCAATAAACAAAGCTCCAGCAAGCTCCTCAGCAGCAACTGAAGGCCAACCAATCAGCTGCTCTATTAAGAGCTCGAGAGGCACAGGAGACGCACCTAGTACGAGAAGCGTAAACCCCCACCAAATCTCTCTCTTCACCAGAAGAGCTACGCCTAGAAGCGTCGAAGCCATAAAGGACTGAAGATAAAACCAAGTTGAAACAAATGTATGGGGCTTAGTTCCTTCGGGGAAGTAGCCAATGAGGAAGAGAAAAATCCCTGAGACAAAGAGCATTCCGCACGCGAAGTCTTCAAGCTTGCTATCCGCAGACCAAAGGATACCAATAGAGTATAGGAGAAGAATGGCTCCCATGATCATGAGCCCGGCATTAAATATCCAAGGATTTACAGCCCTGGGGGAGCCTAAATCGCTAAATGCATCCTTGAAAAAGTCCCACCAAGGGTTGCTCGAAGCCGCAAGATACACAGTAACGGCAAAGATGCAAAAGCTCAGGGGTCCCAGAAGGAGAAGAGTCTTCCTGAGAGCCAATAAAGGCTTGCTACTCATACGCGTGTGACAAGAAAAACTCACTTAAAGGTTTTTCGTCTCACTTGCTTCTGCTCCTTGTCTGCAGTGCTGCTCGTAGAGGCTTAATCAGTATCGCTCCTGGTATTTTTTGGGGGAGTGGTAAGCGATATCCTAAGGGCTAGCGCGCGCATCCGAAGCGTTCTTGAAGCGCACCATTCCTCGCTTATTACTGCGCGCGCCTAAAGCTTGGGGTAGCAGCCCTAGCTGTGTCAGCAGCGCAGAGACTTCGCCAAGCTTACACAATGCTGGGACAAGTTGCAAGGGAAGCGAGTATGTTTGCATAAAATGATCATCGAGGCGGTGCTTTTCCAGGGTCTTGACGGAGAGCGAAGTCATTGCGGTACCAGTAGACATTTAATCTCGCTCTTAGCCTTGACTTCCCAGTGGAAGAACTGTTAAACAAGTTAAACTAAAGATTTTAAATTTACTCTTAGGCGCTCGTAGCTGAGAGTCGAGGGTAGCCATGACAGCTATTAATGTTTCCCAAAGAATACCCCGCTCACTGAGGGTAGTCTTGACATCACTTTGCGCTGCACTTTACGCTACTTGCTCTTACCTCACGGC
>Ga0080004_1116499_pt1 | contig 30973 bp, 38 predicted proteins | sample WasSprMetagenome_FD_69207 | JGI IMG/M metagenome (GOLD analysis project Ga0080004, IMG submission 69207) | Sulfidic aquatic microbial communities from Washburn Spring, Yellowstone National Park, USA - WS (SPADES assembly) (version 2) | ecosystem: Environmental > Aquatic > Thermal springs > Hot... | reverse complement strand
CTTTCAGCTTTCTTGACAAATTTAAAAGCGAACTATCATAATCTTTAGGGCAAGTCAGCTTCTTTATGAAGTTGGAGGCAAAAGGGCTAGGCTGAGAATTGGGTGGATGACCAAAAGCCTTAAGTGAAGAGGCAACGTATGTTCTGACAAATAATGTAAAGGTGTTGATTTAGGTTTGGCTGTTGAAGGTTTTTCGGGAAGTAGAAAACCCGTAGACGTGAAAGTAGGCGAGTTAACACTTGCCTCAAGAGCCGTAAACGTAAAAGCAAAAGTGGTTTCAAAAAGCGAAGTTAGAAGCATAGCCTCAGGAAGAGATGGAGCACCCCACACGGTCTGCGACGCTTTAGTAGGCGACGAAACAGGATGCATCTACCTAACCCTATGGGACGACAACATAGGCAAAGTCAAAGAAGGCGAAACCATAAACATAGGAAACGGCTACGTAACCCTATTCAAAGGAAGCATGCGCCTAAACATCGGAAGATACGGCACATTGGAAGTTGCAAAAGAAGCATTGGCAGGCGAAGTGAACACCCAAAACAACCTTTCCACAAAAGTGTACGAACAACCAAGACGCCCCTTCAGAGGGAGAGGCGGAAGAGACTTCGGAGGAAGGGAAAGAAGAGGCGGATACAGACAAAGAAGATACTAGCAAGCTTGGTTTTTCGCCCTAAATATCTTAAATCCTTTTTATTAGAGAAACCTCTTTATAAGATGAATTTCCATAGACAATTGCAAGGTAATTTTGGAACAGTAACTTTAAAAGTCTTAAAATTTTGTGACGACAATTTCAGTCTTTTACTTCAACAGCACTTTTTATATCATTTAAGTATCTTGTAAAAGTGTGGTTTTTAACTTCTACATATTCTATTTCAAGTCTGCGGCATAAAGCCTTAACAATGGACTTTTCAATAACTTGGGCGCCTAAGCCAAAAATTTTCCTCAAGCACTCCGTAAAAATTTCAGGGTTGTCTGGGATATTCTCTTTTCTGAGGCCGTAAGAGTGTTGAAGATGGAAATAAACAACATCTCTTCCGCTTTCTCCCAGCATAAGTAAGCCCTCATCCACAGCCTCGATTAGGGCTTCCTTGAATGATACTCTTTTTTTAGCCATTGATTTGCCTCCTAAAACTCCTTTGCGTGGACGTAGAAGGCTAGTAAGAAGAATAGATATGATAGGTCAAAGATTAGGTCAGCTACATGCCCGCTATAGTAGGTGCCTTGAGCTGTTGCATAGCCAAAAAGCATGTCAGCGCACACATCCAGCAAAATAGCAACGTTGATCAGAAGCCATGACTTTCCGAGATTTCCCTTCCAAAAGATTAGGAGACCCAAAAACGCCACAGAAAACAAGGCGATGTCTAGGAGGGGATAAGCGAAGTCCATAGCCATCGTAACTAAGTCTTCTTCAACTCCTACAATTGGAGTTATCAAAGCGACGGAAACGAAAATAGCCAAGCCAAGTGTGGTTAGCATGGATGCTAAGAACATTTTCCACGATATTGCGGGGCTAAAAATCTTAACATATAAAAGTAATGCGATTAAGAAGGGTATATAACCGCTTACCCAGAAAATGTCAGCAACAGAGGGGTAAGGAAGTTCAACGCCTAAAATAATAGTGTAACCAGCCCATGTGGCTTCACCCATAAACCAGAGGAACAATCCGCAAGTGAAACAAAGCCACACTATTGAAAATTGTTCCCCAGCCTTGTGCCAATATTTTCCCAAAGAAAAGCCAGAAATTATAACAGTTGCGCCTGCAATAAGCGGCGGGAAAGCATTCGAGAAAAAAGAAATAAACTCAGAATAGTATCCTTGAAACGCGTAAATTAGCATCAGTGCAACTATTATTAAAAGGCTGACTTTGTAAATTTTCAGCAAACCAGGCACACCCTTATTAGCGAGGTTTAAAGGCAGTTAAATGTCTTGTGACTTACGACTCTCTACTTATAAGTTTTGCGGAACATTTAAACCCTATACTTCAAACAACCTCTTTCAAAAGGAGCAAGTCTCTAATGCCCCAGTCCAAAAAAGAAGAGGGAAAGCCCAAAGTTGAAGAGTTACTGGCTAAAGCGAAAAGGCCAATACAATTAGCCTCACCAATGCATAGGTTTTATGAAGGAAAAGTTCAAGTCATGCCGAAATGTGCCGTAACAAGTCCAGAAGACTTTGCAGTTTGGTATACTCCAGGCGTTGCGGCTCCATGCAAGGAAATTCAAGCAGAGCCCGAGAAGTCTTTTGAACTTACAAACCGCTGGAACTATGTGGCTGTGGTTTCAGACGGCACACGTGTTCTAGGCTTAGGCGACATAGGTCCAGAAGCAGCCATGCCCGTTATGGAAGGAAAAGCCCTCTTATTCAAATATCTTGGAGGCGTGGACGCCTTTCCCATATGCCTAAAAACCAAAGACCCCGATGAAATAGTCAGAGCATGCGAGCTAATAGAGCCTTCATTTGGCGGGATAAACTTTGAAGACATTGAAAAGCCAAAGTGCTTCTATGTTTTGGAGAAAGCCAGAGAACGCCTAAAAATTCCTGTTTGGCACGACGACCAGCAAGGAACAGCCACCGTGATATTGGCTGGCTTGATAAACGCCTTCAAGATAGTGGGTAAAAACCCCAGAGAAAGCCTCATAACTCTAATCGGAGCGGGAGCAGCAAACATCCGAACCGCCTATGTCCTTATAAGGTGGGGCATAAAGCCTGGCAACATAATAATGGTGGACACAAAGGGCATAGTTCACTCTGCAAGAAAAGACATAATCCGAGGAGAAGACCCGTGGAAATATGAACTAGCCCATGTGACAAACGCTGAAGGCAGAACAGGCGAAATGCCAGAAGCCTTCAAGGGCGTAGACGCTGTAGTTGCAGCCTCCAAGCCTGGACCAGGCACAATAAAGAAGGAGTGGGTAGCCGCTATGGCTGATGATGCAATAGTCTTCGCATGTGCAAATCCAATCCCAGAAATATGGCCTTGGGAAGCTAAGGAAGCTGGAGCCCGTATAGTGGCTACTGGAAGAAGCGACTTTCCAAACCAAGTTAACAACAGCTTAGGGTTTCCAGCCATATTCCGCGGCGTCTTAGATGTGAAAGCGAAAACGCTTACGGATGACATGTGCATAGCGGCTGCAGAGGAGCTTGCAAAGTTCGCTGAGGAAAGGGGAATAAATGAGAATGATATTTTGCCAAGGATGGAGGAGTGGGAAGTCTATCCCCGCGAAGCAGTAGCATGCGCCCTAAAATCCATAGAACAGGGATTGGCCAGAGTAAAACTGAGCAGGCAAGAATTATACGAAAGGGCTGTGACAATTATAAAAAACGCTAGAGAAAGTTTAAGGCTTCTGATGAAAGAAGGAATAATAAGGAAACCTCCAAAAGAAGAGGAAATACTTAAAGGAAAAAGGCGGAAATAATTTTTCGCATAATATTCTGGAAAATGTAGAAAATTATTTAAGCTGTTTTCATGAAAATAGATGGCTAGGAGAAAAGCAATATGCGTTCAGACTATGCGTTATATGCAGTGGCCATAATATTTTTCATATTGACTGGCATAACGCTTGCCTACCAAGTAGAATCTCAAGAACTATGGATAATCTCAACGTTTGTTTTAGGGCTCTTCTTCATTGGACTAGGGTATTCTCAGAGACCAAAAGCTCAAGCGAAAACTGTAACGGTGGAAGCACCCCCGCCCCCAACGCCAGCCGTGCAAGAACCAGCCGCCCAAGCTGTTAAAGAAACTATTGAAAAGCCTGCTCCAACTGTGAAAGGGCTAACCGAAGTGAAAGGCATAGGTGAAAAGCGGGCGGATCAGCTTAAAAATATAGGCATAAGCAGTGTTGAAGACTTGGCTAAAGCCTCCGCAGACGACTTAGCTGCTAAACTTAAAATTTCCCCAAAAATTACCAAAGTTTGGATAGAAAACGCAAAAAAACTTGTTGAAAAATCCTAAGAAGCTTTAGAATAAGCTCGTTTACAAGTTCAAGATTCTTACTATATTCCTTCTCTCCAACCTTTTTATAGCGTCTAAAAATTCATTCTTCTTCTTCCCAGTTAAATTGAAATTTTGAAGCATGTCATTTATGGGCATTCCAGGCTTTCCAAGCTTGGCAGTTTCCTTATGAAGGCGGGTTACTATCAAGCGCTCCAGCTTTCCACACCGCCAAGTGGTATTTCGGATAAGCACAACTATTGCCCGTCCAAAACTCTTTTTTACGCCTTGTTTCTTTTTTCTATCCAAACCGTCCACAATTAATATTTCCAATTTGAGACTTTTAGAGTTTACGTTAAAGGGAGCTACTCTTAAAGAACTTTTTCAAAAAGTATCCCATGAGCGTCTTTGTAGTAGTTTTTAAGGTTTCCGACTTTTTTGTAGCCAAGCTTTCGATAAAGGTTTAAGGCTGCAACATTGTCTTCCCTTGCCTCGAGGTAACACGTCTTCACTCCGTTGCCGACAAAAATTTTTTCAATTTGTTTTAGAAGCGTGCTTCCTATTCCCATTCTCCGGTGGCTTGGGTAAACATCTATTGTTAATATGTGGCCTGTCAGCTTTTCTCTTTCATGGAATATCATGCCTATGATGAAGCCTATTATGTTATGGTTATCCTTCGCGATGAGGCTTATGGAATTTGGGTGGGCAAGCAGGTTGGCTATTTGCTGCTTTGTGAAGGCTTCATTTTTAAAACATTTCTGTTCAATCTCGTAAAGTCTATCTAGATGGGCGAGCGAAGCATCTTGAATTGATATTTTTGTTGGCTCCATCACGTTAACGGTATGGCAATGAGGGATTTAGGCTTTTTCAGCAGTATTCGTGTTTAATGATATGGTTATTGCCTTAATTTCAAGCCACTGTTGAACGGCAAACCCGATAAAAAATCTAAGCCAAACGGTTAAAATTCTGGTCAGGATTGTTGCTGTTGCGCTTATCCCGAAGGGAACTCCTAACACATTGTAGAGGGTTGTCATGGTTATTTCTGGCAACCCAACTTCAAAAGGCACACCAACGGGGATGGATTTGATAGCTGAAACTGTTGATTGCGTTACAAGAATTATTCCCCACAAAACTTGAAACTCGAGGGCGTTAAAGCCTAGAGCTAAAAAGACCAGATATGACAAGATTAGATAGGATAGCCATGAAAGGCTAGATATGAAAATGGAAGCAGCGACAACTTTTGGGGCGCGTCCAAACTGTTTTATAGAGTTGTGGAACATTCTAGCAATTTTAACGGCTTCTTCCCTCAGCGTTGCTGGCTTCCACCTTCCCCTGCTGACTACTTCAACAATTTTTATAACCCAATCGATAATTTTCAAAGTCCACTTTTCCTTAACACATAGGAGAATAAGCAAGGCTAGGAAAAATATGGTTATTGCGATGAGGAATGAGCATAAGTTGAAAATTAAAGGGTCTACAAGCCTTTCTGCCAGAAGCATGCCTATACCTATTACAATGGTTGCAACGCCCACGCCCATGCTTATCAGCCTATGCGCCACAAGGGAGGCTACAACTTGACCACTTACACCATTGCCCTGCTCCCTCGTAACCAAATACACTCTTGAAATTTCTCCGCTTACAGACTCTGCTGGGATAATTATGTCCATGAAAGTGCCATACCACACGTAAAGATAGGCTTTCCAAACTGAAAGCTTCACTGAGAGAAAATTGAGAAGGACACGCCAAGCCATCGCATATAGGAAAGTGTCAACAAGGATTAGGAGGGCAGCCAAAAAGTAGATAGGCGGGTTTGCGCTTTGGATGGTTACGATTATTTCTGGTATGTCCACTTGGAAGAGGTAGAGGTATATGAGGAAGGCTGCTATGCCTATGGCTGGCAAGAGTATGGTTTTCCATGTGACTTTAGGTTTGACGGAAACCATTAGAGCCGCGTCCCGCGATGACTCCAAAAGATTCCAAACCCAAATTATATATTTTTCCAGAAAACACCCGCAAAACCGTTTACTCTTCCATGCCCAAACCATAAAAGCTAACAAAAACTTCTTTTAGCAAAATACTTTAGCAATGAGATCTCAGCATAGACGATTAGAATTACTTCTCTTCATTATTATGTAGATGCGCAAGTGTGGTTTTGCGTCTTTTCTTTAGGATTGTGGTTATAGTGGCGGCAGTAGCAGCGATTATCGCAATAGCTATTATGGTTATAAGTGGCTGTGGTGTGGGTTGTGATGTTTCTTCTTCATTCTGCGTGTTCTCATCCATATGCAATAGCTTGAATTTGACGAGTACTTTAGTTTCAGGGTCGACGACCCTGTTACCTGTGAAAACATACGTATCGTCTGCTGTTTCTATTATGTTTAATGCCCTTAATGCTGGTTGGTTTCCCCCTCTATACTCAACGGTCCATTCAATGTTGCCGTCTGTATCTGTCTTGAAGATTAAAGCGCCAGCTGGTGACGCCTCAGTTCTCATTGCTATGACGTAGCCTCCATTGCGGGATTCCACAACTGACTCTATGTGGCCCTCACTGTTTCCCCCAAAGGTTCTATTCCACTGTACGTTGCCCTCAGCATCAACTTTGATGAGCAAGCCAGCCCATCCAGTTTCATAGGAAAAAGTCCACCCCGCCAGCAAATACCGCCCATCAGAGGTTTTGATAATAGCTATGGGGATGTCCGAGGAATTTTTGCCATAGTACTTCTCCCAAATTTTGTTACCCTCTCCATCGGTTTTGATTAGCCAGAAATTCTTGTCTGTAGATATACTAAGTATCATGTATCCTCCGTCATCAGCCTCAGCGAGGAAAACAGCGTTCCAAAAAAGTGGTTCACCGCTGCTTGGAAACTCGCTTCTCCACCGAACATTTCCTTCAGCGTCGGTTTTGATTAGGATCACATAGGTTGTTCCACCTCCTACGGGCGTCCAACCCACCACCGAGTATCCTGCCACCGCATATCCCCCATCTCTAGTCTTCACAACCGACATGGCCACGAAAGGAGCCTCAATCGTCTTTGTGCCATAAGTTCGCTCCATTCAACATTCCCTCCAGTGTCAACCTTCAGGAGGTTGAAAAGTGTTCCATTTGGACCTATGAAGTTGGGCCATGGGGTTCCCTCCCCAGCGAGGAGGAAACCTCCATCATCAGTCTGCAGCACATCATGAGCAAAGCTTCTAAACTCCGCCTCTGTGCCATACGTCTTCTCCCACTCTATATTGCCACCAGCGTCAAGCTTTAAAAGCCAAAAACCTCCATCCTTGCCACCGGCGATGGCGAAGCCTCCATCAAAAGTCTGTATAAGGTCTGTGACAACTCCAGAAGGAAGATCCCTAACCCATAAAGTATACGGATTCACTTTAGCAAAGCCGGAGAAACGGAAAACACAGATAGCAAAAAGCAAAAAAACTGTAACAGAAACCAGCACAGCCCGAAGAACTTTCACCAAAACACGACATCTCCTAAGGAAAACAAATAGCTAATAGAGGCGTATGTACCAATTCCCGTATATTTTCATTTGACCCCAGCCACTTCCCGCGGGCCAATACGCTGTGAACCCATTATAAAGTTCTGTTTGAGTAAACACTCTACCAAAGTGATCTAACGAAGCGCTATTAAGGGAGCCTAGCACAGATAAATGAGAATATGCAGCATAGTAAATGAATCTGAGAAGCCAAACATCGTACGTTATAGCTGTATTATGCTGTGATGATTGCGTAAGAGGCATTGATGCGTCCTTAAAACCTATAAAACAATCGTAGTTGAGATCCACAGGGTGATGCCAAGCATCCGGCATTCCAAAAAAATCTCCAGTTGGTATCTTCTAATTTTAGTTTTTGTCCCTTATTTAAATATTATGTTTTGAGGCGAAGGTTCTATGCATTGCTTATGGGGAAACCCTCTTAAATAAGAATGAATAGACCATTCTCTTAGCTAAATAATTGAGAAATGAAACTTCAAAATGAAGACCAGAATACCTCTTTTTCTCAGCATAAATGACAAGGTAAAGCTTTGCCTAAAAATGAGTTAAAGGAGAACAGTTAGTGCGCTAAATGGAACGTGGGGTTTTGTAAAAAGGAGGGAAATAGGATTATTTCCTCGCTATTTTCGTTAGTGTTTTCTCTATGTTCCTTATGGCATCTGGAGCCTTCTGCACGGGGATAACTTCATTGCTCCAGCCAAGTGCTGTCATTTGCCTCAGCAAAGGCAAAAAGCTCTCTACGTTGGGGACATCCCAGACGCAGAAGAGGTGCATTTCACCCACAGTGTCTTATGGTGTTTTCCTTGTTCTAATCGTTACCAAATTCAATATTCGTCTTCAAGAGTCCAAGCGAAAATATACCCTTGCTTTATAGATTATGAGAAATTCCACAATTCTCGCCTCCAATTACATTTCATGTTACTTCATAGTCAGAGTTGAACTCCACCGACAAGTAAAGAAAGCAGCGTTCATGCTAGCTTCACAGCAAGTGAAACTTACTTAAACTTGTGGGCACCTTCTTATTAGACTTTGGTTAATATAAATGAAAGAAAGTTAGTGGGCATAAAAATTTATTAACGTATGCTTTTTATGGTCTCCGTATGGAAGAAGCAAACATAGTTGTTATAGGTGCTGGCGTAGTTGGTTTAGCTGTAGCTGCAAAACTTTCTGAAAGAAACGAAGGAGTCTATATTTTAGAGAAAAATGCAAAGTTTGGACAAGAAACAAGCGCGCACAACAGTGGAGTGATCCATTCAGGCATTCATTATCCACCCGGCTCTCTTAAAGCTAAGTTATGCGTAAAGGGCAATTTGATGATTTACGAGATTTGCGAGAAATACAAGATTTCCTATAAGCGATTGGGAAAATTGACTGTAGCCATTGAAGAGGAAGAGATAGAAGAGATTGAAAAGCTGAGGCTTTGGGGAGAAGAGAACGGAGTGGAAGGTTTAAAAATTTTAGAGAAAGAAGATGTTAAAAAGTTTGAACCAAATGTTGATGTTGAAAAAGCGCTTTATTCACCTTCAACTGGCATAATTGAACCCGACGAGCTTATGAATTATTTTTATGCGAAGGCCTCTAAGAATGGTGCAGTATTGGCTACAAAAACAGAAGTAACAAGTTTGAGGAAGGCAAACGACTATTACGAATTGAGTGGAACAAGTTTCGGTGAAAAATTTACTATAAAAGCAAAAAGCGTAATAAATTGTGCTGGTCTCTATTCAGATAAAATAGCCATGCTTGTTGGATTGAATGTGGAAAAACTTGGTTACAAATTACATTATTGCAAAGGCGATTACTTTAGGCTCGTTGGCAAACCCCCCGTTAAAATGCTTGTTTACCCTGTTCCAAAGGGACCTGGATTAGGAATACACTTAACTCCGGATTTAGCTGGCGTAGTGAAATTGGGACCAAACGCCTACTATGTGGATAATATAAGTTATGAGGTGACTTCCAGCGAACATGAGTTTCGGGAAGATGTGAAAAGATTCTTGCCATGCATCACTAACTATCAGCTCATATCCGATTTCGCTGGAGTCAGACCTAAACTTCAAGGTCCAGGCGAAGAATTCAGGGATTTTGTCATAAGGCATGAGGCTGATAGGAATTTGTTTGGTTTCATAAATCTGATAGGCATCGAGTCTCCAGGTTTGACGGCTGCACCATCTATCGGCGATTTTGTTTCCGAAATTTATGAAACCGAAATTAAAAAGTGAAAGTTCCCGTACTGCAAAACAATGATTTTCTATGGTAGTTTAAGCATTTTGGTTCAATTGCTTATGTTGGATCAGGTGAATTAGTTTGCTTAAATCGTCTCTTTAGTTTGAAGTTTATCGGCCTCAAAAACGCACATGCATTTTAAAAAGACTGACAGCGAATTGTTTTAGTGGTGAAGAAATGAGCAAAGCTAAACCAATTAGATGTCAAAAGTGTGGAAAACCTTTAGGTTATGTGACTGTTCAGGCAAAAGCTCTAACATCCTTACCGCAACCTCTTCAAAATTTGAAACTAGTTGCTATTTGCATGGAATCTTTTCAGAAGAAAATAGTCACGGTTAAACTGGTGAAGGATGTTTAACAAGTTTTAAATTGTTAAGCGCTTCAGAAAGGGTAGCTAGATGATGTCCTATGCTGATGCGTGAAGAAGCCTTTAACCTTGTTAAGAAGCACATTTCTAAAAGAAATATTCTATATCATGTGCTTGCTGTGGAGGCCATAATGCGAAGTGTAGCCCAGCATTTAGGAGAGGATGAGGAAAAGTGGGGATTAGTGGGTTTGCTCCACGACGTTGACTATGAGAAGACTGAGGCGACACCTGAAAAACACAGTCTAATAGCCGAAGAACTTTTGAAAGACACAGTGCCAGAAGATCTTATAAAAGCCATAAAAAGCCACAACTTTAAACACACGGGAGTTAAGCCTGAAAACAGAATGGAAAAGGCTTTGATTGCTTGCGACGCCGTTTCAGGCCTATTAGTTGCATGCGCCTTAGTTATGCCTTCCAAAAAGTTGGAGGACGTGAAAGTTGAAACCGTTGCGAAAAAGTTTAAGGATAAAGATTTCGCGAGAGGTGCAGATAGAGAAAGAATCCTGAAGTGCGAGGAAATTGGAATACCCCGCGATAAATTTTTTGAGATAGCCCTTAACAGGCTTAAGAAAATAGCTGCAGAAATAGGCTTATGACGCGCCTTAAAATTCGGGTTTAGCCTTGCCAAGCTTCTTATCCAAGCATGCTTTCACAAACCCATAATATTCTGGGTCTGGTCTTCCCGGACGACTTTTGAATTCTCCGTGAAACTGGGAAGCGAAAAAGAAGAAATGATTGGGCAACTCCAAAATTTCCATTCGCCGTTCATCTGGGCTTTTACCTGAAAACACCAGCCCACCTTTCTCAAGCTTATCAGCATAGTCAAGGTTAACCTCAAATCTGTGGCGGTGACGCTCGTAAATTTCCCCACTCTTATATAGCGTATGCGCAATTGTGTTAGACTTCACCAAGATTTTGTGGGCGCCTAAGCGCATTGTCGCACCCTTATATTCTATACCGCGCTGTTCAGGCATAAGATCGATCACAGGATAAGGCGTATTCGGGTTTATTTCGGTGCTGTTGGCGCCTTCTAAGCCGCAAACGTTTCTGGCAAACTCTATTACTGCAAGCTGAAAACCATAGCAGATCCCAAGGAACGGTATGTCATTTTCTCTTGCAAATTTTATGGCTATTATTTTTCCTTCAGTGCCCCTCGGGCCGAACCCGTAGGGGATGAATATTCCATCGAAGTCCTTTAGCGTTTGCACCTTGCTTGGGTTTTTCTCAAAAGTTTCAGCCTCAATGTAGTGGATGCGGACTCTGGTTTTGCATGCTGCACCAGCGTGACGCAGCGCCTCATTCATGCTTACATAGCTGTCAGTTAAGCCAGCATACTTGCCAACCAAAGCAATTTTAACCTCATGCTCTGGATTCAGTATAGCGTCCACGAATTTTCTCCACTCGTCAAAATTGGGTTTACGCCCCAAGAAGCCCAGCCGCTTACATACAAATTCACCCATTCCCTGCTCGTCTAGAATAAGCGGAACCTGATAAATCGACTCGACATTGTAGGAGCAGAAAACCGCGTTTTCAGGGATTGTGCCGAACAAGGCGATTTTCTTTAAGGTTTCAGAGTCTATCCTTTCCGAGCATCTTGCCACTATTATGTCTGGCTGAATACCGATACGCCTTAACTCGTTGACGCTGTGCTGCAAAGGCTTCGTCTTCATTTCCTTTGTAACATCTAAAATCGGAACCAAAGCAACATGCACATACAAAGTGTTTTCGTAGCCTTGTTCTAAACGCATTTGACGAATAGCCTCTAGAAACGGTAAACCTTCAATGTCGCCCACAGTGCCGCCGACTTCTGTTAAAACCACGTCAACCTTAGAGTTTGAAGCCACACTCCGTATTCGATCCTTAATCTCATTAGTCACGTGAGGAACAATTTGGACACATCTTCCAAGAAAGTCTCCGCGGCGCTCCTTCTCAATAACAGCTTTATAAACCATGCCCGTCGTAACATTATTCTCTTTCTTCAGGTTTAAGTCTAGAAAACGTTCATACCATCCCAAGTCCAAGTCGGTTTCGCCGCCGTCATCAGTCACATAAACTTCGCCGTGCATGTACGGGTTCATGGTTCCAGCGTCAACATTAACATAGGGATCAATTTTCACGGCGGTGACTTTCAAGCCTCTTGCCTGAAGCATTTTCCCAATAGAAGAAGTTACAATACCCTTACCTACAGAGCTTAAAACGCCGCCTGTAACAAAAACATACTTAACCATACATTTTCCCTCTTACAATAACAAAACCATAGAAATCAATTAACATTTAAACTTATTCTAGGCGTTCGTTAATAAGCTCCAATGCACCTTTATTCATCGCACAAGCAGTAAAGCTTAGCCATTTAAGCTTTTACCACAGAGCTTCAGTTAAATCCTAGAACAAATAGCTTATCATCTTGAAAGGAGAAATGAAATGGCTGCTAAGAAAGATCCAAGCGTTGTCTACTGGCTTGGAAACAGTTTATACTTAAACATTACTAATCAGTGTCCTAACAACTGCTACTTCTGCCTGAGAAATTTTAAGGATGGAGTGGGCGGCTTCAAACTAAAACTGCAGAAGGAACCCTCAGTAAAGGAGATTTTAGCAGAACTTCAAAATTTCATAAACAAGAAGTATTGGAGGGAAATTGTTTTCTGCGGTTTCGGAGAACCCCTCGCAAGACTAGACTGCGTCTTAGAGGTCAGCCGATGGGTCAGAAAAAACTATGGAAAAATAGTCAAATTAAGGATAGACACAAACGGTCAAGGATTACTACTAAATAAGGGGCGCCAGGTGATTGAAGAGCTCACGGAGGCAGGAGTTGACAAGATAAGCGTAAGCTTAAACGCTCACGACGAGAAAACCTACAGGGAAATTTGTCGACCAAGCTTTGAAAACGCCTTTGAAAGCATCCTCGAATTTATAGGAAAAGCTAAAGAAGCATTTGATGTTGAAGTTACAGCAGTAGCTCTTCCAGAAGTAAACCTTCAGAAAATTGGTGAAATTGCTGAAAAAATTGGGGTAAAATTCAGAGTAAGAGAATACATTCCTTGTTTTTGGTAACTGCTTTTATCCCAAGAGTCTAAGAATGCTGCCAGCGCTTATGGCAACCCCTAATGAGACTACGAATCCGCCAATAAAACCCAACCAGCCTATGGCTTCATTAATTAACATTTGCAGAAAGAAGCTTATAGTGAACCAGAAAGTTACGCCTGAAAAAGTTTCAGCCTTTCTTCTTAAAGAATCGCGGAAAACGAATCGGAGAACCAGTATAACCATTTGAAAAACACCAAAGGTAAGGCAAAACTGCAGGGCAGTCGTATAAACCACTGAGTGGCTATGCACTTGCGCTGGTGCTGGAAGAATTATGTGCTCAGTCAAGTGCACAAGCTGAAAATCTTTGAAGAATGCTATTATTTCGTTTGTTAAGTTTGGAGTTCCAATCCATAATATGCCAATCAATATTAAGAAAAACCCGAAAGAAACTAGACCTAGTAAATCCACCCTCTCCGGATGCCTTCTCTTCCTCTCCCCCATAAATTAAACCTCGCAACACAGCTAATATCTTTATTATTCCTTATTCCTTAAAATAATTGCGCAGAAAGGGAAGTTCTGCCAAGCTTTTTAAAGGGAAAGATAACCATTACTATGGAGAAGCGTGATGAAGGTACTTTTTATAGAACCGCCAAAAGATGTATGGTTTGTTATGGGGGAGTATTTGCCGCCACCTTACGGAATCATCCAGTTGGCAGCATACCTTGAAACTAAAGTCAAGGATGTGGAAATCAAAGTTTTAGACTGTAACGCTCAAAAAATTGATTGGAAAGAGCTTGAAAAGCAGATTGAAGCTTTCAACCCTGACATTGTAGCCTCAAGCGCATTAGCCACCTGCAACACTTACGTTGTTGCTAGAACTCTAGAAACTGCCAAAAAAGTAAACCCGGAGGTTTTAACGGTTACTGGCGGGCAACATTTCACAGCCACGGCTGAAGAAAGCCTAAAAGAGTTTCTGGAAATAGACGTTATCGTGCGGGGTGAAGGCGAAGAAACCCTTGTGGAGCTAGTTAAAAACGCTAAAAAGCCTTCAGCCTTTCTACGTGTAAAGGGGATATCTTTTAGGTATAAAGGGAAAATTTTTCATAATGCTCCGAGAGCAATTATAGACGATTTGGAGACGCTTCCATATCCTGGATATCATCTTGTTAAGGATTTAGTTAATAAGTATCATTTTGCCGCCATGGCTGGGCGCAAGGCGCCATACGCTTTGATTGAGGGGTCTAGGGGATGCTTTCATTCTTGTACTTTCTGCACTCAATGGAAGCATTGGCAAGGCAGATGGCGCGCAAAATCGCCTGCGCGTATTGCCGAAGAGATGGCGTTATGTTATAACAATTATGGCAGTCGGTTCATCTGGTTGACGGATGACAATTTGGGTTCAGGCAGCAGAATAGGCGAGATCGCCGATGAAATACTCAAGAGGGATTTGAAGGAGCTTATGTGGTTTGTGCAGGCAAGATGCGACGACATTATTAGAAACGAAAAGTTTTTGCAGCAGCTGCGCCGGTCTGGGCTTCGATGGGTTCTCTTAGGCGTAGAAAACCATGACCAAGCAATCCTTGATGGGTATGGGAAAAACATAACTGTGGAAGACGCTAAAAGAGCTGTGAAACTTTTAAAAAAGAATGATATTGCAGCTCACACGATGTTTATTATAGGTGCTAGAAAAGACTCTGCCAAGTCCATTGCAAAAATAAGAGAATTTGTAAACGAGTTAGACCCGGATTTTGCCATATTCTCCATCTTGACGCCGTTTCCAGGAACCCAACTTTATGAGGAAGCTAAAAAGAACGGTTGGATTGAAGATTTCAACTGGGCAAACTATGACATGATCCACGCCATAATGCCCACGGAAACGCTATCGCGGATGGAAGTACAAGAGGAGCTTTACACGTGTTATAGAAGCTTTTATGGTTCATGGAAAAGGCGCCTTGGGGGAATTTTTTCTACCAGCGAGTTGCGGAGGAGAGTTTACTGGTACATGGCGGGTCGAGGCATAGTGGAACAGCTTAAAGCACTTTTCTAGGCGATATACGTATGCCTCAAAACACTGGTTACGGTTTTCTCGTCTTTTTAGCCTTAAGCCTTTCTTTAATTGGAATAGCCTTAGTGTTGCCTCTTGCAATTTATAAGCCAACAGTCCCCTGGAGTTTGCCTTGGCGAAAACCACTAATCGGCTCCCTTTTAATATTAATTTGCCTTTCAGGAATATTTGCTGTCTTCTTTCCAGAGAAATGCTCAAAAACCTTTCACGTGCACGAAAAAGAGAAAACGCCAGCTTATAAGGTTGAAAACGTCGATTCTCACCGAGTATCCATTCATTTTAAAGGGCACCATCCGGACTGTGGAAATTTTGGGGCTCACCTATTAAAATTGAATGGGCAGGTTTTGTGTGCAGCATGTACGGGTTTGCTTATTGGAGGAATACTGGTTCTAGCTGGAACCGTTCTCTATTTTTTCGCTGAGTGGAACATTTTAGGACAGTTTGGATTAGAGGCCGTTTTAGCTGGCCAAGCTGGAGTTGCTTTAGGTTTTTTCCAATTTAAGTTTAGGGGATTCGTTCGCTCAGCCTTAAATGCGTTTTTTGTGATTGCTTGCTTCCTTATGCTTGTCGGGGTTGACAGCCTTGCTGAAAACGTGCTTCTTGACTTATACGTGATTGGCTTAATCATTTTTTGGCTTTTCACGCGGATACTTATTTCCCAGTGGGATCATCTGCGAATTTGCCGCTCATGCAGCGCCTCTTGTGAACTAAAAGAGGAGAGCGAGGAAAGCTAATATTTACGGCTTAAACCGTAGGCGGCGCCTATGATTATCAGGATGCCAAAGAGAATTATGACGAAGGGCCACCAGGGTATGCTTACACCATAAAGTTCTTGAAAAAGAAGACTCAAACCTGCAAGGATAATTATTAAGCCTATGGCCAAACCTACAACCGCGCTGCCTCTAGGAATGCCAAAACACTCTTCTTCCACCTTTTCACGGGGTTCCACACCCCTGTGGGTTCCAAAGCACTCCCTTTCTACGGGTTTCAGTTGCCCACTTTCACTTAACGAGTATAAAGGCGCGCCACATTGAAAACATGTCTTAGCATCATCGGGATTTTTGGCGCCACATTTAACACAATAAACCATACCCTTTTCTCTCCACACCGTATTTGTCGCAGAGTGTTCATAAGACTTTTGGCTAAAAGAATAAGCATCAACGCCAAGCATAGAAGGAAAGTTCTGAAATATTGAAGTGTTTAGAAGCGTGCTTGTGTGCGAGTTTGAGGCTTAAATTTTAATGGGGTATTACAATAAAGACTAAAGTGAGGTCTTAGAGAGTTGCGGTTTACAAAGAGCCATCTAGCCTTAATAATCTCTAATGTGGGCTTCAGTTTCATACTAATATTTTCAACATTGCTGAAGGATTCTGGGGTTTCCAGCCTCCAACAAGTGCTTTTTAGAACGACCTTGGCGCTCATAATAATTCTAGCGGTAAATACTGGTAAAATTAGGCTGATGATGAGAGATCTTGTCCATTTTATGGCTAGGGGGCTGGTTTTTTCCCTTTTTCTTTTTTCGGCGCTTTCCGCTATAGCCCTAGGTTGTCCAGTTCCAGTGACAACAGGCTTAATTCACACGCAGCCCTTATTCACGGCTTTAATTGCAATCGTTTCTAAGAGGGAAAAAGTTTCAGCCAAAAAGTTCCTATTCATAATCATCGGCATTGTTGGAGCATTTATAGTAAGCGGAATAGATATTCAACAAATTTGGTCAACAAATATAAATGCAGGCGTTTATCTTGCAGTTTTCACTGGCTTTCTATACGCCATATACCTGTTCTTAAAGAGAACTGAAAAGGAAGGATACAACCCAATACAAGCCCTATTCAACACGTTCATTTTCGCCGTTCCCTTCACCTTGATTCTCGGGCTTTTACTGAAACTTTTTGTGGAAAACTTGCTCATCGTAGGCCTTGCACTTCCCAATGCATACCAGTTTACCTTGCTATTACTTTTCGCCATTTTCAGCACCGTAATCCCCTATAGCCTACTAAACTATGTTAAGACCACCGAAGTTTCACCAACAACAGAGGGAATAATGCTCCTCCTTGATCCCATCCTCAACATATTTTGGGCTATGATGCTTTTAGGGCAATACGTCACTCCATTACAATATTTCGGGATAGCCCTTATCTTAATAAGCGCATTAATGATTCTCAAATCCTAATTTAGGGATTTATGGCTATCTTTATATGGGTTTTAGAGGTGGAAAGTATTTCAAAAGCTTCCTTTATTTCTTCCAGCTTCATTTTCGCTGTTATAAGGGGCTTAACGTCGATGTTTTTTGACGCTACAAAATTGAGGGCTTTTCTGAAATGTAGCGGAGTTGCATGAAAAGCGCCCATAACAGTTACTTCTCCGTAATGGAGTTGCTCAGTGCTGAGTTTTATTTCTGTTCCCGGTGGACAACCGCCAAACTCTAGGACTGTTCCGCCTTTTCGTACAATCTTTAAAGCTTGCTCCCATGTTGTCGGCAGTCCTATAGCCTCAATAACAACATCTGCACCGTAACCGTCAGTCAACTGCTTAACTCTTGCCATAACGTCTTCTTTGCCAGCATTGACCGTTGCATCCGCGCCGAGTTTTTTTGCAAAATCAAGCCTTTCTTCAATAAGGTCTATGATTATGGCTTTTTCCGCGCCCATTTTCTTAACCGTTAAGAGATGAAGCAGTCCTATGGGTCCAGCGCCTATGATTGCCACAGAGTCGCCGAGTTTAACCTTTGCTTCTTCAACTCCGTGAAGCACACACGCCAACGGTTCCGCAACTGCAGCCTCCTCGTAGGAAACGTGCTGTGGAATTTCCTGCATGTTCACAATGACCATGTGGGCTGGAACTTTTATGTATTCAGCGTAGGCGCCCCAAAGCCAAATCATGTTTTCGCAAAGGTTGTATTTGCCCTTCTGACACATGGGACACCGCAGACAAGGGGCACTGTTGCCTGCGCGAACCCGCATACCCTTCCTCGGCCATTCTAAGCCTTCGCCAACTTCAACAACATCGCCTGCCCACTCATGTCCAAAAACTGTTGGAAGCCTTATCACCTTCTCAATGTATCCTCTCTGGAAAATTTTTAGGTCTGTGCCACATGTTGTAGCTGCTCTAATCTTTACTAGAACCTCGCCGGCTCCAACTTTTGGAGTTTCAACCTCTTCAACTCGTAAGTCTTTAATACCGTAAAGCATGGCTGCCTTCATTTCCATCACCGATTAAGCACTATGACTTTTAGGCTTTCTTTATCTTCTAAAGCTGTTTTAAACGCTTGGGCTGTATCCTCAAGGGTGAAGCGGTGGGTTATTAAATCCTCCACTTTTATTTTTCCAGATTTTATCAGCTCTAAGGCTTCTCTTGTTTCAACATGCGAAGTTGAATAGGAGGGAATTATCTGAAGTTCGCTGAAGAAAAGCTGTTTCGGGCTTATTTCTAAATGTTTTCCGGGGTCTGTGGGTGCGAAAACGCAGAGTTTTCCACCTTTACGACATACATTTAACCCAGTTTTGTAGGCTTCCAGACTTGGAGCAGTAATAATGGCTAAATCTACACCTCTCCCGCTGGTTTCAGCAAGAACAATCTTGGTTAAATCTGCTTTACGCGGGTTAACAACAACGTCTGCACCAAACCTTTCAGCAACCTTCAAGCGGAAATCAATTAAGTCGCTTACAATGGTTTTTTCGGCGCCGAAAATTTTTGACAAGGCTGTGTGAATTATGCCCGTCGCTCCAGCGCCAACTATCGCCACCGTGTCACCCTTTTGGATTTTACATTTTTTTAAAGCTCTTAAGCAGCATCCCACAGGCTCAATTAAAGTGGCTTCCTCAAAGGATATGCCTTCAGGAATTTTAAGCGTGTCCAATTGGAGATTTGGAGTTGGAACTTTGAAGTATTGGGCAAACCCGCCTGGGAAAATGTTTGTTTTGTGAAACTGTTCGCATAGAGTGTAGTCTCCACGCAGGCAGTAGTGACATTTTAAGCAAGCCACATGATGGTGGACGAAAACCTTGTCGCCAACATTAAAGGCTTCAACTTCACTGCCTATTTCAGCAATTACCCCAGAAGGCTCATGTCCAAGAACCAGAGGCGCACGGTTTTCAAGGTACCAAGCCATCAAATCTGAACCGCATACCCCGCAAGCCTTCATCTCCACTAGGGCTTCACTTTGGCTTATCTTTGGAACAGGCACATCTTCAACGCGTATATCCCTTTGACTGTAATATACCGCGGCTTTCATTTCGCCTCAATGCTTTCTCTGCAACAGAGCACTTAAGACTTTTTACACATCTAAACGCATGGTTTTTATATAAGTTCGAAAGAAAATGAGCCTTAAAGCATGATGGTGTAAAACATGAAAATTGAAAAACCTGAGCTTGTAGCATACATTTTAATAGCAACAGGCCTTGTATTGCTAGTCCTTACATTCATCATCGCCGCTTTAATGCTCATGTCCGTGGTAGGCATCGCCACATCCCAAGACCTATCAAAAGCCCTAGGAGGAATACTTGGACCCATAGCCGAAGCAGTGATAAAAATCATGTTCCTTGGAATAATGGGTTGGACGGGTTCTATTGCAACCATGAGGGGAATACAGCTTTACAGGGAATCAAAACCGCCTGCGCAATCACAGCAAATTCGGCAATCAAAAACTGAAGAAAAGCCGCCTGAAAAAACCTAAAACCAAAATGCGCTAAACTGCCTAAAGCATTCGGGGAATTAATTTGCGCCAAACCATTAGGGCCCTCGGATGGATAATTGCAATTCTATGGATTATCATACTGATATTGCCAGTAACCGTAGCATTCTCCCTTATGAAAATTGTTGAAGTAGAAGGCGTTGGCATCCAAGAGCCAAGGGGCTCCGTATCAAACGGAAACCTTTTCCTCTCCATACCCTTCTACATTGATAACACTGGTTTTTACGACCTTACAGACGTGGAAGTTAAACTGCAGATTTTCATGAGAAACGAAACATTATCCACTTCGTCGACAGATTTGCCAAATGTTCCAGCAGGCGAAATGGTGGATTCCAGTTGCAACTTTTCTCTAAGCCTAGAGGAACTGCTTTCCAAGAATATGGAACTCTTGACGAACGACACAGAGCTAAATTTGAACGCGTCTTTACGTTTTCGCGTAGCTTCAACCATAGCCTTCCAAGTTTCCACGGGATCCACAATACCATGGGGTGCACCATTTCACAAACTAACCATCTATAACATTGCTTATGATGTTGTAAACCGCATTTTCTCAGCATCCCTAAGCTTTAACAATAATGCATTTTTCCAAGTTAACGGATCTCTTTTAATAAAGCTCTACAATTCTGCAGGGGAACTTATTGGTTCAGCTACGCAGAATGTTAATGTCCCCTCACAAGAGTCCTTTGAAGGCTCTCTCAGCATAACGGTAAACGACCCCTCAAAAATAACGCGTGAAGGTGTGCTCCGCTTGTATTTCGCAGATATGCAAGTATTAGAGGAGATGTGGAGACTTCCATGAGTGAAGCTGAAACTGCTGGGACTCGCAGAAAGCTTGTCTTTAGAATTGCTAAGGCAACTTTTATAACGGCTATTGTAGGAGTAGTCTGGCTTATCCTCTGGTTTTTCACTTCAATTTTTTCTACAATCTACCCACAATATTCCACGTCCTTTGAAATTTTAGCCTGGGCTACGCTGTTCTTCACGTTCACAACAACATTAAGCGAAGGAACCATTTACAAGTACATCTTCATTGTCATGCGATCTTTCTTTCTAATAGTGTATTTCGCATACGTCACAAACTTTGGTTTACTCTCCCTTAAAATTGAAGGGCTCAACTTAACAATTGAGTTTATACCTCTTTTAGCGCTAATGGTTTTAGCAAATCTTCTAGACATGGCCAGAGGACTGCTTCAAGCCATAGAATTCGCCTCTCAAAGCCCAAAAGACTAGCACAAAATTAACGAAAGTCTATGTTATAGTCTGTCTATTGTTTTATTTCTATTTTAGCAGACATTCAGCTTCTTCCAACTCGTCGAGTTCTTATCACGGCATCAAGCACCATTCCAGTAACAAAGGCCACTGGAGCAACCCAATACAGTATTGCCGAAGCGTATGACAGCATAGCATCAATTACGCTTACTTCTTGTATAGCCGTTGACATCCTCAGTAGTCCAGTTGCCGAGCCGAAAAATACTGCAATCCATACAAGCACCCAAAGGCGAGACGTGTACTTCCAACCCTTTTCAGCCATGGCTGCCTTCAAACGGCAGAACCAGTAAACTATCATAATGCTTGACGCTGCCAGCCCAGCAACGAATCCTAGAAGCAACCACCACATAAAGAGCCCAGCACACTAAAACAATGTTAAATATTAGGAGTGGATTAAAGTTTTTCTATGCTGGTTGCTGGTGTTGACGACGCTGGACGCGGTTCTGTTATAGGACCATTGGTTATTGCGGGAATTCTAATCGAAGAGAAGGATTTATCAAAGCTTATTCAGCTGGGTGTAAAAGACTCGAAACTTTTATCTCCAAGTAGACGCGAAAACTTGGCTGTTGAAATTAAAAGGTTAGCCCTAAGACATGCTGTTGTAAAGCTTTCACCAGCGGAAATAGACAAAGTTGTCGAGACAGGCAGAAAGCTTCATAGGCTTAACAGGTTGGAAGCGCAAGCAATGGCAAAAGTCATAGAACAGCTTAAACCCGACATAGCCTATGTAGATGCTTCTGACGTTTTAGAGGAACGCTTTAAACAACATATTCTTGAATATTTGCCTTTCAAAGTTGAAGTGGTCTCGGAGCATAAAGCGGATAGAAAATATCCCGTAGTGTCAGCCGCCTCGATAATAGCAAAAGTTGAGAGAGATAGGGAAATCGCAGAGTTGAAAGCCAGATACGGCGACTTCGGATGCGGCTATCCCACAGACTCAAAAACTGTGAGGTTTCTGCAACAATGCCTAGAAAGCTTAGGAGAGTATCCTGAATTTGTGAGGAGATCATGGAAGCCTGCTAAAAAGCTTAAAAGGGAAAACGATTCTAGGCAAAAAAGGCTTCTTTAATGTTTGCAAAGGTCTTCTGGACGTTTTATTTTTGCGAGTTCTCCGCTTGGGATGCACGGGATATCTTTGTCTAATGGTTTTGGATTCTCTGTTACAAAAACTGGATGGGCCCTGACAACCTTGCTGAGGCTTAAAATTTCATCAACTCTCTGGCTTAACGCCGTTTCTCTTCCGCCTTCAACTCCGCCAATTATTCGCATATTTTCCTCCGGAATTGTGATGACAAAGTCGAAGGGAGCCTTCTTAACAGCCACCATGTTGTAACCAGCAAGCTTCCTGAAAATCCTCTGCAGAAGCTTATTTCTTGTAATCAGTCCTCTAGCTCTTGCCATAAATGGTCTCCGCCTGTTTCTAGTTGCATCAAAAATGTTTACAGTTTTGGCCACTGGAACCCCAAGAGTGCATAGGAGGTTGTAGGCTGCTGTCACTGAAGCTTTAGCCATTCCCCTTTCGTAGCCGTAAAGAGTTCTTCGGGAAATGCCTACTTTTTCTGCAATTTCGCCAACGGACAAGCCTAACTCTTGTCTTCTTCGTTTAATAGCTTCGCCGTCTATCTCGACGTAATAGCCTCCTGGGCCAGCCTGAATTAAGGGGTAAATTTTCCTCAATACAATGTTTTCAAAGGTTTTAGATGTGACTGCTAGAACACGGTATCTTGAGTAAACAGTGTCGTCTTCCAGTGGTTTTTCACGGGTTTTTTCGCTGATAAAAAGTGATGCTGCTGAGACATTTTCTGAAATTATTCTTAACTCTAAAGAGTCGTATGGGGAGACGCATCCGATGTCCGGTTGAACTTTTATAAAAATAATAGAACTGTTTTTTCTGGCAGCGATATCGAAACAGCTTGGTCTAGAACGACACCGTTGGGAGACGGTAAAGCCAGCCTCTTTCAATACAGCCTCTGCACGCTTTACTTTGCCCATCTCCCTAGAGGTCATTGAACTATCACAAAAACATCAATCACACTCGGGGATATAAGGTTATACGCTATACTCGTTTTACTGTTTTTGCCACTATCATGGCGTGGGCTTTGTCGTAAGGTTCCAGGTGGACCACATCCTCTATTTGGAAGCCCCTATTTTCTAGGACTTTAACTTCGCGCTTGTAAATTTCTGAAGGCTCCTTTGTCACGTCTATGCTTTGGGCTTTTACAGCAAGCATTATCCAGCCTGGTTTTTTAAGAAACAAATCTGCGTTGTCTGCAAGGATTTTGGCTTGTTCCGGCTGGGCTATGTCACAGTAGATGCTTTCCACCTTGCCGTGGATAAAAGGGGCGTATTTCTCTGGGAAACGGGCGTCTTCAAGGATTGGCGACATGTTAAGCCTATAAGTGCATACGTTGTTAATCAGTTCTCTTATGGCTCTTGAGGCGAATTCAACACAGTACACGTGGCCTTTCTCGCCGACTATATCTGAAACGTGGCTGGCGGTGGTTCCGGAAGCCGCGCCTAAATAGAGAACTTGATGGTTTGGCTTTATGGGAACTGTCTTAATGTTTTTGAGGATGGCTGCTGCTAGTTTGCTTCTATAGGGGTCCCATAGGCGATACTCCACACCCTCAAAACGTATTAACCTCTCGCCGTAAACGTTTTTTCCAGGCGCCAGATTTTTTGTTGCAAGTCTTTGGCTTCCGTCTTCAAGGGTTACCTGAAATATTTGGGGGAACTGTTGATGGGGTTTAACGTGCATGCTTTTTCTTTCTCCACTTCTTTTCATGCCTAGACGGTTGAGGCTTTTTCTCAGGCATTTTTGGAGGCTCAGCGTATTTCTGGCGGATTTCTTCAATTCGCCTTTCCAAGTCAGCCTTCAAATCTTCACCTATGTATCTGCCTCCGAAAACATCTGTTCTCACAGCTATGGCTAATTTTCCAGCCAAGGCGCGGGCAATTTTACCCCTCTGCCACTTTTTCGCCTCATGCAAGAGCGTATGCTGAAATATTATTCCATGCTTAGGTGGTCTGGTTCCAGTTTTCAACGAGCGGAACAAGGCTTTTTCAGCGCCTAAAACTTGAAGAGTGCTTGCAGGCATCTTAGCCAAGTTTGTTAGGCCTCCGGCTAAAGCAATGAGGCGTGCGCCTAATAGCGCGCCAGTTATAGCCTTTGTGTTCGGCGCCACCTCTTCCATGGCTGCACCTATGTAGTTTTCCAAGGTTTCCCTAAGCTCGTAAAGGCTTAACACGCTTTTGCATAAAGCTTGAATTTGCTTTAGGTCTGTTTCGGCCAAATCGGCGCCCATAGAGGTTTGGGCGGCGTTTGCCACTTGTTCAGCTTTTGATTTTGGCAAGCCTTCCTTTTCCAGCCTTTCAGAGGTGAAGTTTTCTTTGCTTCCAAGATTTAATACCAGCCTAGCGTATGTTTCATGTTTGTCAAGTAGGCGGTCAAGCTCTGGAAAGTGAACGCCGTACCATTCTCTTACTCGGCTCATGAAAAGGTTTAGAGTTTTATCCAAGTCGTCAAGCGTCTGTATAGCCTGCGCTATGATTAGGTCTTTTTTTTCCACAGTCCTTTTAACTTTAAGTTTAGCAATTTCCATCGCAACGTTATGCGTCCAAAGGCGGAACTCTTCATAATCCTTAACAAAGCCTGTTTCTATGGCGAATCCTTCCAGGTTTGAACGAAGGAGTTCTCCAGCCTCAGAAACCTTAGAAACTTCAACAGCCACGCCGAACTTTTCTTTAACTTCCGCTGCCAAAGGAGCATTCTCAAAAACTAAATTGGTGTAGCCGCCTTTTTTTAGGTGGTTAACTAGGTCGGCAACCTCTTTAACAGCCTTTCCCGATTCAATCTCCATTATGGTTTTAGCGGCCTCTTCTGGCTTTTTGGGAAAAAGTGCACTGGTGATAAGCTTGTTTGCCTCGTCGAAAGCTAGAAGCCCAAACAATGTGTGAATTATTGTTGCTTTCATTATCTACTCCTCAGAGTTTCAGATACTATCTACTAGGCTTGCATAGATAAAGGATTCTGAAAACTTGCTCCATAGAATTAAACTTATCAAGTTAAAGTGACAAACTAGTCTGGAAAACTCTGTGGTGAAAGAAACATTGAACCATAATTGCCTAAACGTCAACTTGGCTGGCTTACGCCTTATTAATCCGACTATGCTGGCTTCTGGCATTCTTGGATATTCAACTGAGACTCTTGAAAGTATTGCTGAAAGTGGTGCTGGCGCGGTTGTCACAAAGTCTGTGGGATTAAAATCTCGAAGGGGCTATGCAAACCCAACAGTTGTGCAAGTAGGCTGCGGCTTAATAAACGCCATGGGGCTTCCCAACCCTGGAATAGACGAGTTTACGAAGGACATCCGCATGGCGAAGGCTGTTCTAAAAGTGCCCCTCATAATAAGCGTTTACGGGTTTTCAGCCGAAGAATACGCATTAGTTGCTGGAAAAGCAGTTAAGGCTGGAGCAGACGCCGTGGAGCTTAATGTTTCTTGCCCCCATGTTAAAGAAACAGGCAGTGAAATTGGGCAGAAACCAGAAGTTTTAGCTGAAGTCATCAGAAAAGTTAAGGCGGTTGTGGACAAGCCTGTTTTCGTTAAGCTTTCTCCAAACGTTTCGGAAATAGCGGAAATCGCTGAAAAAGCTGTCAAAGCAGGCGCAGACGCATTAACAGCCATAAACACTGTAAAAGCAATGGCCATAGACGTGGAAACAGCAAAGCCCATTTTGAGCAATAGGAAAGGCGGATTGTCAGGTCCCGCGATAAGGCCTATTGCCATAAGATGTGTCTACGAAATTTATGAACACGTTAAAGTGCCCATAATAGGATGTGGAGGCATAACAGACTGGCGGGACGCTGTGGAATTTATGCTTGCAGGCGCCACCGCAGTCCAAATTGGAACAGCCATAGCCCTAAAAGGCCCAACCGTCTTTAAAGCTGTGGCAAAGGGAATAGACGCCTACTTAAAAAGGAAAGGGTTTAGGAGTGTGAATGAAATTGTCGGCTTGGCTCACCGCAGCTAACAGACTGAGAACCACCCGCATACTTGACGTTAAAATAGAAAGCCCAACAGTGAAAACATTCACGTTTAAAGACCGCCAATGCGCAAAGGCTAAGCCTGGCCAATTCCTAATGTTGTGGATTCCAGGCGTAGATGAAATCCCCTTAAGCATTCTCGACGCAAAAGAAGACGGTACGGTTTCGGTTGCTGTTAAAAGAGTTGGCGAAGCAACAACAGCTCTCCACAACAAAAAGGCTGGCGAGATAATAGGCGTGCGTGGACCATTTGGAAGCAGCTTCAAACCAAAAAATGGCAGAATAATGATGGTCGGCGGCGGAACAGGCACCATTCCACTGCTTTTCCTAGCAAAAAGGCTAGCCGATGAAAAGGCAAAAATCACATTTGTTACAGGTGCCAAAACAAAGGAAGAACTACTCTTCTTAGACGAATTATATGCACAGTGTGGCAAAGAAAATGTTTTAGCCGCAACAGAGGATGGAAGCTACGGCGTTAAAGGTTTGGCCACTCAACCCTTAGAGGCTATTATGGAAAGGGAAAAGTTTGACATGATTTACGCTTGTGGACCTGAAAGAATGATGCAGGAAGTGTTCAGTCTAGCGGAAAAGTATGGCATAAGCTTAGAAGTCAGCCTAGAACGTTTAATGCGTTGTGCGATAGGTATTTGCGGAAGCTGTGTTATAGGTAAATATCGTGTATGTAGAGATGGCCCAGTTTTCAACGCAAGCCAGCTAAGAGAAGTTAAGGGCGAGTTTGGGCTTTGGAAACGCGACTTTGACGGGAAGAAAATTCCCATAGAATGAAAAGGGATTTTTGAAATGCCGATTACTCCGCTTCACGGATTAGCCTTCATGTTTCTCTACTTTAAGGATAAGCATCGCGTTGATCCGTTGGCTTTGGCGATTTCCACCACATTTATAGACCTTGAGCCGTTATACTATATCCTTTTAGGGGAACCACTAGACCATAGAATTTTTCACGGGTTAACCTTAGCCTTAACTGTTTACCCCATACTAGTCGTTTTAGTAGTCTACATTTTAGAAAGCTTGTTCACGGATAAGCTATTTTCCCTTTACGAAAAAATACGGCTTAACCCTGTCAAAGCAAAATACCCAATGCCCAACATATACTTGTTAAGCCTTTTCGGCGGTTTCATCCACGTTTTCTTAGATATGTTTACTCATAATGAGATGTTCTGGGTGCTTTATCCCTTTGCATATGGCAACCCCTTCTACATAGGCCCGGCATCAATAATCGTGGAAATCTCCGTGATTATATTAACGCTTTATTCGTTGAAATGCTGGCTGAAAGACAAGCCTTTCCATTAAGCACAGAAAAATAGAGAGTAATTTATACGCGTTTACGTTTCAACCAATTCAACTTCAACCTCATCTCTAAAAATGTTTTTGAGATTTTCTACCAGCTTTTTGTAGTCATCCATGGTTTCCGTTTCAACAACAAGTTCCCTATCATTGATTATTGCCAGTCTTCCATACATCCTAATGACTTCTACAACTTTGGCGGGGTCTACGGTAACCCAGCCCTTCATTCTTAAGGCTAGTTCCTCACCGGTGAATGTTCGCTCCATAACCAAGTCAATTTTTCTCTTCTTAGCGTCCCATCCAATGAGGCATGGCTGAACAATTATTGGTGAAACTGGATCATGCATGGCTTCACATTTAAACCAAAGCTTTGCTCTAACCATTCCCCGTTCGCCTTAATCATGTTTCAAGCAATCACTATTATTGAATTTAAGTATTTTTGCAATCATCACTTTAAGAGTTGAAACTCGTTTTAAAGTAGCCTCTAGACACGCATGTTTGCAAGCCTTTGCGACTTCTTAGAGTAAAGGTATAGTATTGATATTAATGGCACGATCAAGCCAATAGCCGCTGTGAATTGTATTGTTAATCCCCATATGTCGAAAGCTATGGTTGCAGCACTAACAAAGATTGTGCCCCAAAATCCCCATTTCCGCCTTGCTAAGAGGCCAAAAGCAGCGATGAAGCCTAACACTCCCAAGAGTAGAAACATAACAAATAATACAAGTGAGGTAGTATCTGAAATGGGTGCATCCAAAAATTGTCCCATTCCCGTAGGCATGCCAACTGCTGCGAAAGAAAGTCTACCGAAAGATTGAATGATCCATAGAAAACCAATAGCGACTGTTCCCTTAGCTCTTTTCCCTAAGCCCACTATTTTCTCACACTCCCTTCTTAAGCAGAGCTGCTACATTTTTCCCAAATTCTTTGCATTTTGGAAGCTCGCCCTCCACGATAGGGCCCTTCATTCCATGAACTTTTACGGATAAGCCAGCGGCTATCTGCTTTAACCCTGGAACTTTTTCGTTTATTCGCTTCTCCATTTTCTTCACAGCCTTTCCGAAATCCTTTCCCATATATGTGTCAAAAACAGCAAACATTTTCCCTTCCAACCGCAACTCGCCAAGCTTGTCAATAAAGCCCTTAATGCCCCTTGTGGGTCCACCCATATGATTTGGAGACCCAAGCAAAACAGCATCATACTCGAGGATTTCGTTACGGTCAACTTCTTTGAGTTCTCTAACAGAAGCTTCTATTTCTCCCACATCCTTCATGCCTTCTACGATTGTTTCTGCTACACGTTTGGTATTGCCATAATTCGACTCGAAAACAACAATTACTTTTACCATTACAATCGCCTGCTATTAAATCTCTGAATGAGTTTTTAAAATTTATGCACATTTCATGCAAAAGGCAAAAACAAAACTTGGAAACGAAATTCAAGTCAACCACTAAGCACGGTGCTTTAGGTTTAAAACTTCGTTTAAATATTGGAATTGTCAGAGGCTATATCAAAATTTTTTATGTGGTTTACTATTCTTTCTAATGCAGAAATTAGAATGCGAACAGTTTTTTCTCTATGAGTTAATGCTTCCAGGGCTGCAGACAGAGTCTCAGGATCCTTAATGAAACCTTTTGCGTCCTCTCTAGTGTTTTGAAAATAATCTGCAAGTTTTCCCAGCGTAGTTATTATAAAAGGAAGTTTGGCCATAATTTTTTGTGCCTTTTCTTTTTGCCCAGCCTCTACGAAGCTGGAAAGATTTTGGAGTTCGGCAACCAGCTCATCGCTATTTTGAACCCAATCTTTAATGCTTAAGCCGGATCGCTGCTGGAAAATACGTTTTGCCCATGTTCTTGCAAAGAAATTTTGCTCATCAAATTCTTTATTAACCGTTTCCAAAATCTTTCTTAGCTCATTGGCAAGTTCAACTGCTTGGGAGTAAACGGCTGACATTCCGGGAATTACTGGTGTTTCAGGTTTTACAGGTGAGAGTTTTCCGATAGGCTTATGCAGGATTTCCCGTTTAATCGGCAAAAGTCCGAATTTGTTAAGTGGTTGAATCGCATCAGCCATCTGACCATGAAAATCTTTGGCGTGGACAATGGCGTATGCTAAGCCTGCTGCGCAGTCTTCAGCAGGCATGAGGCCGTCGTATCCAGGATTTATGCGTTGACTAATAAATGCCTCATAAGTCATTCCGTAAAGTGGCGCCATTTCACGTGCAGCTTCTCTTATTCCGGGAGTATCCACCATTCCTGGGGCAAACACAAACACCGACACATTTGATGCTTCACCCAATTCAGCAGCCAAAGAAAAACCGAGCGATCTTAGAGCAGCTTTCGAAGCAGAATATGGCGCTACATATGGCATCCCTTCTTCAGAAGTGATAGTAACAATGGTGCCCTCTCTTCTTTCTAACATGCCAGGCAAAAAAGCCTTTATAGCGAGAACAGCAGCCCGCACATCAACCACCCAAGATCGATTCCACTCCTCTAGCGGCAAATCTAATATCGAACCAATTTTTGCAACAGTAGCATTATTGACCAATATGTCCACCTTGCCGAATTTTTTAAGCGCCATCTTCGCCATTCTGTTCACATCATCCTCATTCGCAACATCCGTCTTCACAAATAACGCTGTATTACCTTCAGAACGAATCAACACCTCAACCTCAGCCCCTGTATCTGCTATTTCAGCAACGACAACTTTGGCTCCCAGCCAAGCCAGCGCCCTCGCCACCTCTTTACCAATACCACGTCCAGCACCTGTAACGACCGCCACTTTCTCACTAAGGCTAGCACGGGATAGCCCCATTCTCTCCAATTTCTCAAAAAACATCAAAACTAATCCTCAAGTAGAACAATTATCATTCAGAACTATTAATATTTCTATTGCACGGTATGTCTCGGATTTTGCAGAGCTGCCCATTCTCTTAATGATTTAGAGAAAATAGTAAGTAGTACAGCGCCATCAATGCAGAGTTGGGGCTCATCGGGTTGCTAAAATGGAATGCGAAACCTCTATCCTTAACTTAATTCGCTCCTTTCATTTTCTTCTCCACGACACATTTTGTGTTACCATAATTTGACCCCAAAAACCACAAGCATCTTTGCCATCAATAACCCATTATCTTATCTCTTCTAAGATTTGCGGGCGTGCCAACCTTATGGGTAAAGGTTATATTTTGCTGGAAGGGTATTGTGTGTATTTGCGGGTGCATGGGATGAAAGGTGACCGCCAAATTCGAAGCTGATTCTGGAAAACTGTTAAGCGAAGATTATCGCCCGCTTGAAATTGAAAGAGAAATCCGCGAGTTCTGGGAGAAAAACAACATACAAGAGAAGCTTATGAAGTTCCGCGAGAAAAACAACCTAGGCGTGGCAGGCTATGTTGAAGGCCCCCCGACGTTAAATGGTATACCCCATGTGGGTCACGCTAGAGGACGCGTAATTAAGGATTTACGTTTTAGATGGAAAACCATGCAAGGCTATTTTGTTCCTTTCTGGGCTGGGTGGGATTGTCAAGGCTTACCCGTGGAGCTTGAAGTTGAAAAACTTCTAGGCG
>Ga0080004_1127200_pt1 | contig 30989 bp, 29 predicted proteins | sample WasSprMetagenome_FD_69207 | JGI IMG/M metagenome (GOLD analysis project Ga0080004, IMG submission 69207) | Sulfidic aquatic microbial communities from Washburn Spring, Yellowstone National Park, USA - WS (SPADES assembly) (version 2) | ecosystem: Environmental > Aquatic > Thermal springs > Hot... | reverse complement strand
TGATACGAGACCAGGTCTCCTAGAATCTTATCCACATCGCCATCATGGTTTCCGGGGACGAGAATTATCTCGACGCCTAGCTCGCGCATTCTCTTAATCGCCTCAGGCATTTCCCTCCACTCAATCCAAGAGGATAATGGGACCATGTGCTTCAGGTCCCCCAGAAATATCAGCTTCTCGGCGCTCGTCTCCTCGCAGAGCTCGATAATGCTTCTCTCAAGTCTCCAAGTCTGGCTGGGAACCCTGATACCCTTCTCCGCGAGCTCTGCCTCATAGCCGAAATGAACATCCGCGATTATCAATGTCTTGAGTGGCGACTTTAGGAATAATGCAGGGTAATTATGAATAAACTTCAATAGTTTCTTTCGCAAAGATATAGGCTAAGGGGGCTATTTAAATCTGCAGATCCATAAGATTCACATGAGCCGAACACCCATCCTAGCTTCTTGGAATATTTTTGGATCCATTATCTTTAATTCCGGGTCAATTTTTGGTTGGAAACCCATCTTCGAAAGTATATCTCTTTCCAGGTCTACCCCCGGTGCTATCTCCTTAAGAACTATTCCCTCTTTTTCAAGCTCAAAAACCGCTCTCTCCGTGATATATACGACTTTCTGCCCGCGCATTCGCGCATATTCCCCTGAAAATGTAATATGCTCAACAGATTTTACAGCTTTCATCACAGAGCCCTCATTTACTATATTTAGCTTGCCATCTTTAACAACCACTTCTAAACCTTTTGTGGTAAAAGTTCCGCAAAAGACCACCTTTTTACTATTTTGTGATATGTCAATAAAGCCACCACATCCAACGAATCTCCCACCAAATTTGCTTACATTAACATTTCCGTTTTCGTCGAATTCTGCCATTCCCAATATGGCAACATCTAAACCGCCTCCTTGATAAAAGTCAAATTGATATGGTTGGTCAATTATGCAGTCAAAATCTCGTCCTAATCCAAAATCGAGGTCGGTGAGTGGTGTTCCCCCAATTACGCCTGACTCCACCGTTAAAGTGAAGTCTTCGAACACGCCCTCCTCCCTTGCGACTTCCGCGACCTCAGCGCTTATCCCGATACCTAGATTTACGATATCACCCCTCCTGATTTCGAAAAGTGCCCTTCTAGCGATTATTTTCCTGACATCTAGTGGTTTCTGGACAGTTAAGATGGTTGGTGACTTATATTCGCCCGATATTGTTGGATCATAAGATATCCTGCAAGTTTGCCATTGATATTCTGGCCTTGAAGCTATAACTACATAGTCAACGTATATATGTGGAATGACTACTTCTCTGGGGGGTATAGAGCCTGCCTTCACGACTCTTTCCACCTGAACAATCGTAATACCTCCACTATTCTTAGCCGCTTGAGCCATTGATAAGTTCTCTAATGTTACTCCCTCCTTTTTGAATGAAATATTTCCACGTTCATCGGCTACTGTTCCCCTTAGTATAGCAATGTCTATCGGGAATGTATCATATCGTAAATATTCCTTGCCATTTACTTGTATTAAATGAACAATATCGGGCATATTCTTCGTTAACTCGTTCACTTTGCCGCCCTCTATTCGAGGATCAACGAAGGTCATCAACCCCACATGAGAAACTAAAAATGGCTTTTTAGCGGCTATATCCCTCATCATTTGGGAAAGAATTCCCTGAGGAAGACAATATGCTATGATCTTGTTTTCCATGATTAATTTACTGATGTTTGGTGCGAGACCACAATGACTAAAAATATGCCTCTTAATCAAACCCTCAACCCCTAAAACATCCAGCCCTACACCATTGCCGCCAGATTGCCCTGCAGGTGCTACTATCGTTAAATCTCTTGGGTGACCCGTTTTTAGGAACGAATCACGTATAGCTAGCAATATTTCATATGGCACATTGGTTGTGGTAAATCCACCGGTAACCACGGTTGCTCCATCCTTTATTAATTTGGGAACTTGCTCAGCCGATATTATCTTCATGACGCTATCGTCCCTCCAAAGTTTTTATACTATTGTCCTGCTCCCATTCTACATATATTCTCCAGCGTTTATATGTATCACTTGGCCATTAATGTAGGGGGTTTCAGCGAGGAATACTATCACTTTCGCTATCTCCTCGGGCTCGGCAAATCGACCTAAAGGTATCTGAGCGATTCTTTCCCTAAGTATCCCTGGATGCACTGATAAAAGCATCCTAGTTTTAACAGCTCCAGGCGCGATGGCATTACAGGTTATGTTGTATCTCGCGTATTCTCTCGCTATGACCTTCGTGAAAGATATGATGCCACCTTTCGCAGCAGCATAATTGGCTTGTCCAATAGTACCAATAAACGCGCTCATGGAACTGACATTTATTATGCTGCCTCCACCCTGCTTTATCATATATGGCAGAACTACTTTTGTGCAGTTAAAAGTCCCTGTAAGATTAACGTCTATCACCTTCCTCCAATCGTCCAACGTCATATTTATAACTAATTTATCAATGTTAATGCCAGCATTATTCACTAAGACATCAATCCTTCCAAAGGCATTTATGACTTCCTTCACCATATTCTCCACCTCCTCATATTTGGAGATATCAGCCTTAACGAATATGGCTTTCCTTCCCATGAGTGTTATCTCGCGGATTGCAGATTCTCCTTCCGGTGTTAATTCCAGGTCATTAATAGCAACGTTATATCCTCTCTTTGCAAACTCTAGTGCCGTTGCCCTTCCAATCCCGCGAGAAGCACCGGTTATTAATACAACCCTCTCTAATTGAAATCCTTTACTATCAGGTATAAAGTGATATACCTCGCCAAAGATTGTTGATTCCTTAATAACTTCCCCTTCAATCCCAGTTTCTAAGAAGGGTATGTATTTACTTTCAATTCTAACAGGATATACCTGTCCTTTTTCATCTTCCACAACACCTACAGCGTACATAACCCTGAATGGATAGGGCGGCTCATAGATTATCGAGTAGAACTTCAATTTGGCCCTCATGGAAATCACCTCGTTAAAACTGTAACCAAGGATACAGAACCTGTTCCTCCATGATTCTCCACCACAGCTATTTCAACATTAGGAACCTGTCTTTCCCCCGCCTCACCCCTTAATTGAAGATACTGTTCCACAATCATGCCTATCCCTGTTGCACCAACTGGATGCCCTTTTGCCTTTAACCCCCCACTAACATTTACCGGAATATCGCCATGAAACATTACTCGGCCTTCACGTATTAGTTTATATCCCTCTCCCCTCTCTGCCAAGCCTAATGCCTCATAACACATTGGTTCGACTGGTGTAAATGCATCATGAACCTCGGCTATATCGATCTGAGAAGGTGTTATTCCAGCCTCTTTATAAGCTTCATCAGCAGCCAGCTTTGATGCCAATAAGAAAGCAGGATCCTCTCTTCTGAAACTACTAAAAGCATCGTGCGCCATACCCATCCCCGTGATATATACTGGCGCATCAGTGTATTTACGAGGATCCCCGCTTAATATTACGGCTGCTGCGCCATCAGAGATTGGGCAGCAATGCAGCAACCTTATAGGTGTAGCTATGATCCTTGAATTTAATACATCTTCGATAGTTATCTTCCTATGAAAATGTGCCCATGGGTTTCTTAAGGCATTTTCATGATTTTTAACAGAAACCATTGCAAAATCTTCTTCCGTGGCTCCATACTTCTTCATATAATGCTGTATCATGAGAGCATATGCTGCTGGTTGAGTTATTCCAGCACGCCTTTCCTCAGGAGATGAGCCACGCATAAGTATACCGGTAGCAATTTCTGTGGACACATTACTCATTTTCTCGAAACCTATAACCAACACGTTGGTCGCTATATTTCGACGTATAAACTCCCTCCCTAAATATACAGCCATGCTACCGGAACAGCAGGCCGCTTCGACTCTAAATGCTCTTGCATTCTTATTACCTAAAGCTTCCCATGCCACGGTTCCTGTTTGATGCTGATTTGAAAATTGATTATCAACGCAACTCACAATAATCCAATCTATTTCACTTGGATAGATACCCTTATCAGTATTATTTAATGCCTCCTTAACCATCCTATGAATTATTTCCTCCGTATCCATTTCTAAACGACCATATTTTTCATGTGCATACGAGACTATAGCTACATCTTTTTTCATAATCGCATCATTTTATAGAAAAAGCAAAAGTATTTAATGTTTACGCATCGAAAGAGTAATATGTAAAGACTAGACTTAAATATTGTAATTAGGTGACCCTCTTCGAGTCATGAAAGCCTTGATAGCTCTTCCAGATCGTTGTACCGGTTGCCAGCGATGCGCTTTAGCATGTTCATATGCACACACAAAAACATATTCTCCTTCAAAAAGTCGAATTTGGGTAATTAGGCTTGAGAGAAAAATTGATCAACCCATATTCTGCAATCAATGCGGAATATGTATTAGTGCTTGCCCGGTTAATGCGTTATCGCGTGATAAAAAAACTGGCGCAATCGTGGTTAATGAGGAGAAATGTATTGGTTGCGGATACTGTGTCAATGCCTGTCCTTGGGGCGTTATAACCGTAGATCACATTACACACAAAGCAATTAAATGCGATTTATGTGGTGGGGATCCTGCATGTGTTAAAGAATGTCCTGAACAGGCGTTACGGTTTGTTGATATAAGAGAGGCAGCTAAGTTTAAAAGAGGCGCTACTATTAAGCTACTAAGCTATTACTATCGAGCTTACGGGTGAGGTAAAGAATGAAAGAGTGGTATGGATATGCTGGAAAATTGGTAAGGATAGACTTAAGCTCTGGTAAAATAATTAAAGAACCCCTTGATGGGGCTATAGTGAGAGAATATCTGGGTGGGGTCGGTTATGCGGCTAAAATCATGTGGGATGAAGTTAAGCGGGGTACTGATCCTTATTCCCCCGAAAATCTTCTGATATTTGCCACGGGACCTCTAACTGGAACGCTTTTCCCATTTTCTGGAAGTTATGATTTAGTTTTCAAATCACCTTTAACTGGCTTATGGGGTGAAAGTAGAGCAGGGGGCTTCTTTGGACCTCAATTAAAATTCGCCGGATATGATTTTCTGATACTTAGTGGTAGAGCTGAAAAACCGGTTTATATCTGGATAGAAGATGATAAAGTAGAAATACGAGACGCTTCACACTTATGGGGCAAAGGTACACATGAAACGACAAGAATTATTCTAGAAGAAACGGATGAGAATGCCTCAGTAGCATGTATTGGCCCTGCGGGAGAAAGATTGGTTAGATTTGCTTGCGTGATTGTGGACCGCGATAGAGCATTTGGGAGATGTGGTGGTGGCGCGGTTATGGGCTCCAAAAAAGTAAAGGCCGTGGCAGTAAGTGGTCATGGAGAAATTAGGGTCGCTAAACCAGAATTATATGAGAGAATCCTGGAAGAATGTAAACAAATTGCTGAAAAATTTAAGAAGACAACTGTTTTCGCGCAGTATGGTACTGCTGGCATAGTATCACCTTTAAATGAGGCAGGCGCATTCCCCACAAAGAACTTTCAGACGTGTTATTTTGAACATGCGGAAAAAATTTCGGGAGAAACTCTTGCCAGAGATTATCTTATTAAGCGAAGAGCATGTTTTGCATGCTGGATAGGATGTGGTCGTCATGTCGAGGTGGTCTCAGGCCCTTATATTACGCCCCCATTTGAAGGGCCTGAATATGAAACTATTAATATGCTTGGAGCTCAACTTCTAATAGATGATTTACGGGCGATCATCAAAGCAAATTACCTTTGTAATGATTATGGGATTGATACCATATCTGTTGGAAATTGTATAGCATTTGCCATAGAAGCTTTTGAAAAAGGTCTAATATCCTCAGACATGAAAGGAGAATTACCCTTAGAATGGGGGAACCCAGACACATTGCTAAAATCAGTAGAGGCAATCGCGTTTAGAAAGGGGCTTGGGGATGTTCTTGCTGAAGGTGTGAAAAGGGCTGCAGAAAGGATAGGTAATGGGGCTGAAAACATAGCTGTTCACGTTAAAGGCTTGGAAACACCCGCTCATGATCCAAGGGGAACCTCAAGATCGTTTGCTATACAATATGCTGTAGGCAATAGAGGTGGATGCCATACGCATCCAAATTGGACAGGATTATGGGATTTCGGCAGGATAGATGCTGGGTTGATTCATCATGGTTTGCCATGGCCTCCAACTAGTAGATTTGATGAAGAGCATGTAAAAGAGAGAGCAAGAGCTGTTAGATTATTTTCTCTACATGGACTTTGTGCTGAGATACTTGGATTCTGTAGATTCGCTGTCGAAGGAGGGGTTGGAGCCTGTATGACGCCTAAAATTTTAGCAGATTTTACTTCATCTTTAACAGGATTAGATATAAGTGAATATCAATTACTAGAGGTTTCAGAGAGAGTACTTACACTTCAAAGATGTTTCAATGTAAGAGAAGGAGTTACTAAATGTGACGATAGACTTCCAAAAAGACTTCTTGAGCCAATTAAAACTGGACCGACTAAAGGCCAATCGGTAAGAAACTTCGATAAATTACTTGAAGCATATTATGAAGAAATGGGATGGGATGTGAATACTGGAATACCCACTAAGGAAAAATTGCGACAATTAGGTTTAAACTTTGTGGTAGATGAAATATATTGACAAAAGAAGAGAATAGATTAGCAATAAAAATGTTCCCCAAATTCATTAATTTCCGTAACACTACTCAGATGTTGATGAAATTATGATTCTATTGATTTCCCTCCAATCTTTACTCTAATTCTATGCTTGTAAATGATATCTTTTATACGTATGATCATTACTGCCGTTTCCCATGATTTTCTAATTACTTGCTTCTTAACCTCTAATACGTCGGGAATATATTTGAATGGATTTAAGCTAAAATCATTTATTATTTCATGAATCCGTGAAACTATTTTTGATGCCATGGCAAATGGATCCATGCCTAGATTATAAAATAGTGCAGTGCTCATATTATATAATGCCCTTGAAAACTCCTCAACACCTAACGCCTTTTTTCCGCCTATTGTTCGCGCATAATCCGATAACGCTTTATGAAGTACTAGCTCCGTTATACCAGCTCCTGGCACAAATAATCTAGACTTTAAAGCTATGGTTATCGTTCTTATAGCCCTTCTTACAGATGATTTTATATCATTTAGTATTGGCTCTGAGCCGGCTCTAAGTATTATGCAGCACGATTTTGCCTTTTGTGGATCCCCCTCAACTATTATATGAGACTTACCTCCATATTTTCTCATACCCTGCTTAATCTCCATAAACGATTTAGCAAAGCCTAGGTCTGATTCTGAGATCATCGATATATCGGGCACCAATTTCGCCCCCGTTGAAAGTGATACTAACCTTGATTCTTCCTTGGTTATCCTTCTTACAACAGCTATTCCATGCTTCTCTAATAGGCTTAATACATAGTCATCAATGTCCTTACTTTCGCTGAGTAACAATCTTACATTATAATTAACCAATTTTCGAATTTTACTTTCAAGGAACTCCTTTTCGAACTCTTTTACACGTTTAAGATCCGTTGCAGATATAATTGATATTTCAGCCTTAATTCCCGCTATCCTTGAAACAGGCCATTTCTTATTCACCATTATCGGTTGTTTAATTAATGCCACTTTAACGTTCTCTAAGTTATGAGGCATGTTCATATGAGTAATAAAGTTGTTATAAAGTACTGTCCCGATTATAAGCTTAGAATCGGAGATATCGCCGCCTTCAAACCCTATCACTTGTATATTGTCTGGATCGAGTTGACCTGCATTATTAAGTATAACACTTATTGCTTCATGAAGTATGTTAACTATGTGTTTGAAAGTTTCCTCTTCCGGAAAGTGAATCTTGATTAAAGTCTTCATCTCATCTTGGGATACAAAATCCTTCTTTACAGCGATTTTATCTAGTATCTCCAGTGATTTATTTAACGCTACGGAATAGCCTGAAAGCACGTCTACGTGTTTTAATCCAGTATCAAACAGCTTTTTTGCACCTATGATTAGATTGGTTGTAAGAATCACATAAGAAGTGACCCCATCCCCAATTGTCTTCCTTAAATTTTCAGCTTCTTCATAAAGAATTTTACAGAATGGATTATTTTCTTTAAGTACTTCTAGTACATCTAGGACGTCGCTCGTTACCTTGTACTCGTCGCTTCCTTTTATTATGAGCTTACTTCTTCTTTTAGGTCCTAATAGATCTTTAAAAATGTCGTTTAAATGTTTCGCTATTTCAAAATTATAATCAAATGCTCGTCGAAAATATTTAGCTTTAGGATGTCTTATGACGTTAATTAGATCTGGTGAATATTTTTGGACCCTTTTATGAGACCGCATTTAAAATACCTCCATCCAAGATTGTCTATTGCCTTAAATTTATGTATAATTCAGTCTTAATGATTAATATCATCCTTTTATAGCCCCTAAAGTCAGTCCTCTGACTAAGTGTCTCTGTAACAGGATTATCAGTATTATTTCTGGTATTAATCCAATAAGCGTGACCGCAGATATCGCTCCCCATAATATAGCGTGTCCGCCAATTAAACTTGGAATAATAACCGTGAACGGTCTTATCTTGCTCCTAGTTAGTAGCAGGGCAAATAGAAACTCATTCCAAGAGAATATGAATGTAAAGAGCGCTGTTACGGCTATTGAGGGGCCTATAAGGGGCATTATTATATGTCTTAATGTACTTAAGTGTCCAGCTCCATCAACTAATGCGGATTCATGAATATCCTTTGGCAATTCCTCAATATAGCTTGTTAGAAGCCATATTGCAAGGGGTAAATTAAAGATCGTATATGTTAATATGAGAGCTTGATAAGTATCGAGCCACCCTACACTATTCCAGAGGACAAAGAAAGGTATAGCAGCAGCAATTGGTGGAAGCATCCTTTGCGATAAAATCCAGTTAAGAATAGTCCCTTTCCCTTTCACAGGTAGTAAAGCTAAGGCATATGCCGCTGGAAGGCTAACCGCTAAAACCAATAACGTATTTAATGAAGATATTATAAAGCTATCCTGTATAGACTTTAAGCCCCAGAGGTCTAATAAGCCAACACGATAATTATAGTCTGTTAACCTCATTGGCCAGTATACTGGTGGATAGTGGAAGATGTCTAGTTCGATCTTAAATGATGTTATGATCATCCAATAGAATGGAAAAGCGAAGATCAAACAAACTATAGCTATAAAGATATAGAATCCGACATCTTTCACCAAGTTTTTAGCCGACTTCCTCATCTTCTCATCCCCTTTCTAACAATGTTTATCAATACTGTCACTAGTATCGCTGAAATTATTAGTATTATGTATGATAATGCTGCCGCATACGATATTCTGAAATGTTTGAACCCTCTTAAGTAAATGTAAAAACTTGCTACCTCGGTGGCCGTCCCAGGCCCTCCATAAGTCAACAAGTATACGAGGTCATAGATCTTGAAGGAGTCTATTATTCTGATCAATAAGGATACTAATATTGCTGGCTTTAAAAGTGGTAGGGTTATGTGTCTAAACAAAGCTAACCCTGATGCACCATCTATTAATGCTGCTTCATATGGCTCGGCGGGGATGCTTCTCAATCCAGCAAGAAGTATAAGCATCACGAAGGGAGTATACTGCCATATATCAACTAGCATTATAGAGTAGAGTGCAATATTTGGATCACCTGTCCATGAAATCTTATTGTTGGCGAGATGCAGGATATCGACCACCAAGTGGTTCATTGGGCCGTAATTCGTGTCAAAAATCGTCCACCACAGGAAACCTACTGCAACTGGAGCCACCATGAAAGGTATTGTTAATAAGATCATGACGAGGTTTCTGCCTCTGAAGTTTCTATTAAGCGCTAATGCAAGTATTAAACCTAAGACGAATTCGCTGCTTACAACGACCGCAACAAATAGAAAGGTTCTTATAAGGGCTGTTAAAAACCTCGCATCCATTATCGCTTCTATATAATTTTGCAAACCTACAAAACGAATTTCAATGTGAGGACGCCCCATCTCATAGTTTGTGACACTTAAATATAGTGAGTAAATTAATGGCATTATTGTTAGGGCTAATATGAGTGTGATCGCGGGAAGTAGGAAAAAATAGGGGGTGAAGGATTGTTTCACAATCCCTCACCTTTATTACTTTAGTAGTCCTACCGCTTTCCACCCGGCCTTCAATGCTTGCCAAGCTTTCTTCAAATAGTCTCTTCCAAGCCTATCAATTATCTTGTTCCATTCCGCAGCTGCCTCATCAAGCGCCTTCTTTGGATCCATTTCACCCGCTAAAGCTGCGCTTATTCGGACCGTTAAAGCGTCATAGAGTTCTGGTGTACCAGGGATTGTTGGCTCTGGAAATCCGTGCTCAATATTGATTTTAGCAGATTGCAAATATTCTGGCAGCGCGTTCCATGAGATCCCTGCTGTCTCTGGATCGCTTGCCCATCTCTTCTTCCATAGATCTGGATTCTCCATGTGATAGTATCTGAAGGGATCAAGACCTGTTCTCGGATCAGATATCCATTTCGTTGCCCACCAGCTGGCCGGTCCACTAAGGTACTGTATGACTCTATAAGCTGCTTCTGGGTTCTTGCTGAATTTAGAAATAGCGAGCACTCTGCCAAATGCTAAGTTGCCTCGCTGGTTTAAAACACCCCCTACTTCAAATCCTGGGACAAGCGTGTAGCCTAGTTTATCAACTATCTTTGATTGAGTTGGATCCTGACCTTTCTTTCCAACGCACGGCCACTGGACTATTATCGCTGCATCACCTAGCAAGAATGCATCCTTATGCTCATCATATCCGAAATCGAGGACTCCAGGTGGACAATACTTGATAACATCAACAAAGTTTTGAAGGGCTCTAACGCCGGGCTCCTTATTAATTAATGGATTCATATCATCGTCAAAGTATATTCCTCCAGCTGAGCCAAAGCGGCTGTTCCAATGCCACTGGTTACATCCTCTACCAGCTAGCTCCGAAGTTCCGTACTTTATTGGCGAGTCCGGGTTATATGCTTGAGTGAAGAATTCAGCGATCTCAAGCCACTCCTTATCATATCGTAGCTTTGATTCGCCACCGCTCTTTATTACATCCGTGATTTTATAACCATATTTATTCTTGAAATCCTCATTTATCTTCGGATCTAGAAGCAAATCCCTCCTGAAATAGCATTGATAATGATCGCCGTCCCAAGTAACTGCATACCTTTTTCCTCCATAGCTACAGTATAGTTCTCTGAATGTCGGGATTATATCATTCCAATTTATATCCCAGTGTTCTGGATCCGTTTTTCCTTTCTCGATATAGGGGTCGATGTTCACCAAGAACTCCCCGCCATAGAAGTCTCCACCAGCAAATGGTGGGAATACAACTATATCATATTCTCCTGCACCTGTAGAGAAGTCTACCATTATCTTGTCGACAAGCTCTCCAAATGGTACGCCAACTATCTCAAGCTCAACTCCCAGTATCTCTGCTATATGATCCTTCTCCCAGTAAAATGGCTTCTGGTTATGGCCAGCATCACCACAGATCGTTAATTTAACACCTTCGTATGGAGGCTTTGCCGGGGCCGTCACAACGGTCGTAGGAGGTGGTGCGCTCGCGGTAACCGTCACTCTTTCAGTGACAGTCCTTGTCTCGGTCACAGTCTTGGCGGGGGCCATCGTACTCCCAGCAAGATAGCCTCCAACACCAGCAACCACACCAGCGACTATCACGCCAGTAGCTACTTTTGCAGCCGTAGAGAGAGCTTCTCTTCGCGAGATTTTTTTCTTCTTAATCTCTTCTGATGGCACTATCTCCCCCTCGCGACATATATGTATCACAGACCTCGATATAAATCTTTCATATAAGTAAAAAAGAAATTATTATGGTTACTCTTAAACTATTGCTCACGTGTCCAATATTTCTCTCAAAAGTTTTGAGATTTTAATTGGATCGCCGTCTTCAATACATTCCTCAAATTTTCTAATCCCCACTTTATCTACTATCTGTTCTATTTGTCTCATAAATGCAATAGACTCCTCACAGGCTCCACGAACATCCTCTCTATATGGATAGATATCTATTGAGATCCATCCATCATAACCCAGCCTCTTGAGCCAGAAGAAACATTCCACATAATCCCATAAATTCACCGTACATGTGATTAAGTCATGATCCCAATCCCGATAATTATCATTGGCATGTACATGGAATAATTTCCCCCTCTTATAGATTAGGACTAGGGATTCTGCGGGATTCTCTAACGCCTGAAGTGCATGACCTATATCGAGAGTTATCCCCACATTATCCATGTTAACGTCATTAACCAATAGTAAAGCTTTACCAACAGAACTTATCAAAATCCGCGTTCTCGGCTCTTTAAGCTTATACTCTAAGGCAACCTTGACCGCTCGATCATGTGTAGCAATTTCCCTAATAGCATCAGTAAAGAGATCCCATAACTTTGAATAGTCGGCTTGGAGTGGATAGTCATAACCATCTTGACCTGGCCATATATTAACAATACGGCAGCCAAGCTCTTTTGCAACATCCATAGCCTCTTTACAGGTTTGAATAGCTTCTCTCCTTATTCTTTCATCCTTACTTGTCAAAGAGCCTCTAAACCATTTGCTCTGCCCAAATAGATCAACTATTATTGCAGCAACTTCCAATCCATAGTTTTTAATGAGTGATTTAAAATAATCTATCTCATCGTATTTAAATTCCGCCGGATACATTACCTCTATCCCGTTAATACCTTTGATTTTAGAAGCACCTTCAATTTTCTCCTCAAGGTTCTTAGGTGGATGATAAACTAGAAATCTATCAGAAAGTTGACCAAATAACCAGAGCCCTACCGCATATTTCATGGTCAAGATTAACATAATTGTAAGATATAAGCGTTTTAATATAATTCGAGAAGAAAATTAAATTTCAAGGTTTACATTTCATCTCCAAAACAACTATGAGCAAGATCACTGGTTAAACTCGTTTAACACAACCATAAAAAGGGAAAGAATTTAAAGCGATTAGGAGAGCTTGAGGATGCTCTTCCATTCCTTTGTCAGTTCGCGTATGGCTGTCTCGGCATCGATTCTGCCGGCCACGTACTCTGTGACCCACTTGGCTATCGAGTCCTCGAGCATCGGGTTCTCTGGGACATAGTTCCTGAATTGAGACGCCGGGAGCCGGAGCAACCCCGACTCCCCGATTGAGGCCGGCAACACGATAATGGCGATGAGGACGCACACAATTCACTGGGAGTATGCCTGGCTTTTCGCTCAGTGGAGGAACTCGCCTGAGGGCAAGGCTAAGTGCGGTGAGCCCAAGGAGCCGTGGGGAGGTCTCTTCACGGCAGATGGCAGGATAGCATTCGACCCAGACGTCACGGACATGGGCATTAAGGTGCTGAAGATGTTCAAGGAGTTCTGCGAGTACGTGCCGAACCCGATGCAGACGGAGTGGTGAGAGTGCATGGAGTTGCTCGGCAGAGGTCATGCAGCAATGTGGGCCGGATCATGGGTCTCGACATTTATAGACTTTATCGAGAAGGCTCCTGAGGAATATCCTGAGACCGCGGGCAAGATCTGGGTTGAACTTCTTGGTGAAGAATTTTCCAATGGCGTAAACGTCTTCCAGCACGGTCAGGACCTTCAGCTCTGTTGGTATCTTCTTGGGATCGAGGCCTATCTCAGGAGCCTTGGCCTGCAGGTCGGCTAGGTTCTTATCTATCCACTTCCTATACATGTCCTTGATCTTTGGGTCCTCCCAGAGATCTTTTCGATAGAACATCGCCATGACGTTCGCGCAGATAACATATCCTATTCTCTTGCCCTCCCACTGCATGTACCTCCTATCAATCGTTGGAAGAAAGTCACCATAATCCTTGAAGATCTCAGCATCCGGGTACTTTGCCCTTAGCTCATCAATCGGGTAGCAGTGGGCGCGAACGCACCGGTATAAATGCAGTCCCACATGACAACGTCATACTCACCTGCTCGGGTTGCGAACTCATGGAGCTGCCTATCCCTACCAGTCTCCCAGTCAAACAGAAGAGTTTCAACCTCAATATTCGGGCTCAATATTCGGGTAGGCTTTCATAAAGTCCTCCTCGGCAACAGCCTTCATGCCTGGGGCGGCATGCGGCGATGCTTGATGGATGCAATGAGTGGCAGGTATTCTATAAGATCGTCTTGCCACAGGCCTCAGGTGGGCTGGCAACCGCGGCGATCTTCGCCTTCCTATTCAGCTGGGCGGAGTTCTTAATCCCGCTACTGCTGGCGCCCGGAGAGGCTGCCATGCCGCTAACGGTCTTCGCCGCCTACTTCTCCAACCAGTATGGGATTCTTTGGGGACCATTGGCAGCCGCCGGAGTAATAATCTCGGTACCCGTGATAGCGCTGGCAATAGCGATTCAGAAATATCTGATCAGGGGTCTCACGATGGGCTTCGTTAGGTAAGCCGGGAAATTAAATACAGCTATCTTCTTTCTTCTAGCGTTTCTGGAGCTCTGCAAGCCTCTCAGGCAGGAACTCCTCCACTATGAACTCGAGGCCATATCTGCTGAACGCCTCCAGCTCTGCCTTCCTCTTAATCTTCCAGAACTCTTTTATCTCCCTCCTCCACGGGTCGTTCTGGTATCTCGGGTCGTTCTCGAGCTCTTGGATCCGCTTGATATCACGTTCGGAGAGCTTCATGGATGGAAGCTTGTATCGTCTTATGTCGCTGGGCCAGACTCCTGCCCAGATTGCGTCAGGCACGTTTATCTCCTTTATATGAGCGCTGAGAGCCGAGCCGTGTATCAGGACGCTAGCAATGTGGACTCCCCATGGATCTGCATCCGTGAAGACATATATTGGCAAGTTCAGCTCATCGTGAAGCCGTCTTATCAGCTTTCTACAGTTTCTCGGCGATTGGCCTGCGGTGTGTATCAATATTGCCTTGTATTTCTTATCAGCCCCCTCCTCTACAAATCTAGCGAAAACTGCGCCCTTCTCTATCACGAATACCTGCTCAGCGCCACACTTGACGAACTCAGCCGTCGTCAACGCCGGGCCTATCGCGAAGCCATCCGGATGCGCTGAGAGGTCTATCCTCTTTCCGCGGAAGCCCGGCACGGTATACTCTATCACGAGGTCCCCATATATTGAGGCCCTCTCCTCCGGGAATATGTTGAAGTCCTCTCTTGGGAAGTCTAGAATTGATTCAAGCTGCATTATCAGCTCATCGCTCTCAGCCTGATCCTCGAAGTCTATCCCCTCGCCTATCGCGACATAGTAGGTGTCCCTGAGCGTTGATGTTTTACCCTTCTGGATTAACTGCTTGGCGAATGCAGCTATCCAGAGGAGCTGGGCGAATGGCCTGAGATGCCGGACATTCTTCGCGGTCCTCTCCATCTTCCTGTCCCCGAGCACATACTGCCTCAGCCTCTCATCATACACTATATTCGAGGTGGTTCTCGCCGGGATTTCGAGCCTCGGGAAGGCACCCCTCTCTAAGTCGGATACAACACGCTCTCCAAGCTTCTTGAGACGATCAAGCACTGCCTGCTTTATCCTGTCAGAGGCATAGATCTGCTTACTCATAGGTGTTCCTAGCTGACCCCCAGGCCATCCACTTATTAGCGATTACGAGGCCTACCTTCAAATTCTAGGTGACTAGGCAACTTGTCCATCCACAGTCCATGCACTTGACGCAGCCCTCTTGATAGATGAGGTTCGGGCTCCCGCATTCTGGACATCTCTCATATGGCTCCTTCTTGACCGGCTTACTACTGCTGGTTTTCTCAGCCTCTATCTCTGCATGCTCTCCACCTGCATATGCTACTTGAAGGATCCTCTTCTTCCGCTCAACATCTTCTATCTCTTGGACGCTGACGGTGGGCGGCTCGATTCCGAGCGATCTCATGAGCTCGAGGGTCTTATTCGGGGTTAGGGCAACGTATCTCGAGAGCCTCTGTGTTGGCGTGACTAGGACCTGAGCAGACTTCGATGTATCCCTGTAAATTGTTATGCCCTTCAGCCCGAGCTTGTAGGCGAAGAGATACGCCTTTAGGACGTCGTCAACGGTGATCCATGCTGGCATGTTTATCGTCTTGCTGACCGATGCATCAACCCACTTCTGGAACTCATATTGCGCTCTCACATGATCCCACCAAGGTATATCGTAGGCGACGAGGAAGACTCTTCTCATATCCTCCGGGATCTCCTCGATGCCCTGAACGGATCCACCGTTCTCGGCCACCTTCTTCAGTATAGCGTCATTCAAGAGGCCACGCTCCTTCAGCTGTCTCTCAAACTCGACGTCTATGTAATAGAATGTTCCAACGGTTACGCGCTTCTCATATACTAGGGCGAACTGCGGCTCCAACCCTGATGAGACGTCGACAAGCATTGAGATACTCCCCGTCGGTGCGACCGTGGTCACATGGCTATTCCTTATCCCGTGCTTCTTCATTCCCTCAATGAGCTTGTTCCAGTTCAGCGTCCACTCCTCTGGATGGTAGAACCCCTCAATCGGAAGTTCTCCCCTCGGGTATGCTGAGTCCCAGTAGAGCGGGAATGGGCCGCGCTCTTTGGCAAGTTCAACGCTCGCGAGATATGCGTGGTAGGCGATGAACTCCGCAAGCCTGCTCATGAAGCGGAAGCCCTCCTCGCTGTTATACGGTATCCTGAGCGCGAACAGCGCATCCGCAACTCCCATGACGCCGAGACCTATCCTTCTAGACCTCTTCGTCCTATACTCTATCTGCTTCAACGGATACTTGTTCACATCTATCACGTTATCGAGAAACCTGACAGCAAGCTTCACGGTCTCCGCAAGCCCGTCCCAATCAAAATACGGCCCCGACTCACCATGCTTGACAAACGCGTGAACATTCACGCTCCCAAGATTACAGGACTCAAACGGGTAAAGGGGTTGTTCGCCACATGGGTTTGTTGATCTTATGGGTCCGAGTTTTTCTAGGAATATGTTGTGTTTGTTCATATTGTCTTGGAATAGGACGCCTGGATCGCCTGTCTTCCATGCCATCTCAGCGATCGTTCTAAGGAGTCTTGCTGGGTCTATTGTTTTCCAGATCTTTCCATCTCTCGGGTTTCTTAATGGATATGGTTTGCCCTGCTCATAGTATTCCCAGAAGTCTGGTGTGATTAGGACGGATATGTTGAAGTTCTCGAGGAAGCCTTCCCGCTCCTTCGCCTTTATAAATGTCTCGATGTCTGGGTGCCATATCTCGAGTATCCCCATGTTTGCTCCACGCCTCTTCCCACCCTGCTTAACCACGTCAGTCACGGTGTCTATTATCCTCATGAATGAGACTGGGCCTGAAGCAACTCCAAATGTTGAGAAGACGATATCCCCCTCAGGCCTTAGCCTAGAATAGTTTATGCCCACGCCTCCACCTGACTTGAATATTAGGGCTGCATGCTTTGCAGCATCCATTATAGACTCTAGGTTATCGTCAATATGCAGGACGAAGCATGCACTGAGTTGACCCAGCCTTGTGCCGGCGTTGAAGAGTGTTGGGCTATTCGGCATAAATCTCTTGCTCACCATGAGCTGATAATATTGGAGGAAGTTCTGGTAATAGCCCTCGAACTCGCCCGCCTCGAGCATCCTAAGGAACTCGCTCCAAGAGACTTTCATCGCCCTTTCCCGGTTCAGCTCATCATAGAGGTACTTCATCCGCTCTAGATGCCATCTATTCCATGTTACCTCGAATGATCCATCCGGCTTCCTGCCGAGGCCGAGCCTTCCTTCATACTTCACCGGATCGAAGTCCTCCTGCGGATGCTCTTTCTGGCCGAAGTCTCTATCAAAGATCCGGGAATCATGGAGTATATCAGGGATGACTATTAGCGCTGCAACCCTCTGGAACATCTGCTTCGGCGTCTCCCTCAGCTTGCCGCTCTCATCTCTCAGAAGATATCTGCTTGCCATGAGCCGGAGGGCATTAAGGCTGAAAGCCTTATCAACCTCATCAACATGATCCTTCTCGAGGATCCTCTTCTTTTCTTCCCTGATCCTTTCCCTCTCCTTCCTATATAGGATGTATGCTTTCGCGACCTCGTATAGGTCAAACTTGACGAGGCTTAGCTCAACTATATCCTGGATCTCCTCGACGTGCGGTATCTTCTCGGCTCCATATTTCTCCGCAATTATCTTCAAGACATATTCGACGACTTTGTTCAGGCTTTCTTCGTCATAGCGGTTGACGTGGACCATTGCCTTTCTTATCGCTTCACGTATCCTTGTCGGGTCGAAGTCGACTACTCTTCCATCCCGCTTAATGACCTTCTTAACCGGGAACTCTAATTTTCTCGAGTTATTTTTCAACTTTCTATACTCCCCAATTACATCTTCAAGCCACTCGATTGATTTAAGGGTTGAGGTGATCTTCCGGATGAGCCTATCACCACATGATGAAAATGAGTGGGCTTGGATTGAAGATCTTCAGCTCGGTGAAACGATCTCGAGAGGAGGTCTCGTGGAAAAGGCTCCGGGAAAACCTGTTTTCGCCTAAGACTGGTCAAGCAGGTCTTTCCTCCGCCATGCTCGGTCTTTGGCCATAGATGACAATCTTCCTGAAGGAGGCTAAACCTCTCCGCCGGGCTGTGGAAAGGCATATTTTTCTCTAGGCTTTTAGTCGGATTACTTGGGCTGAAATGGATCTAGAGACGAGGATGGAACTCATAATGCGGCCGCCGACCGAGGAGGTCATCACGCCAGAGGAGCTCAGGATGTTGCTTGAGGTGAATGAGCATCCAATAGCGTATGATGGCTTCGAGCCCAGCGGCTTAGCTCATCTACCCCTCGCCCTGCTAAGGCCCATAAAGCTTGAGGATCTGCTGGAGGCTGGATGCAGGTTCAAGCTCCTTCTCGCGGACTGGCATGCGATGATAAACAATAAGATGGGAGGCGATCTCGATAAGATAAGAAAGGTTGGGGAATATCTTCTTGAGGTCTGGAAGGCTGCTGGAGTAGATCTTAGCAAGGTTGAGGTCGTTTGGGCCAGCGACTTGGCGGCCGACCCCGACTACTGGAAGCTCGTTATAAGGGTGGCGAAGAATGTGACGATAAAAAGGATATTGAGGGCTCTCCCGATAATGGGGAGGGTTGCTGGGGAGCTGGAGGAGGCGGCTCAGATAATATATCCGGCGATGCAGGTCTCGGACATATTCTATATGGGTGTTGAGATATGCCAGCTCGGACTTGATCAGAGGAGGGCGAATATCCTCGCGAGGGAGCTCGCGCCCAAGCTTGGGTTCAAGAAGCCTGTAGCAGTTCATCATCACATGCTCATGGGTCTTCAGGGGCCATCTGAGCTCAGAGGATTCGAGGATGATCCTCGAATGAACCTCCAGATAGCGTCAAAGATGAGCAAGAGCATTCCGGAGACCAGTATATTCGCCCATGACGATGAGGAGACGATAAGAAGCAAGCTCAGAAGGGCTTACTGCCCGCCGAGAACCGCCGAGAACAACCCCATACTGGAATACGCCAAGTATATTATTTTCAGGAAGCTTGGAAAGCTGCATATAGATAGGCCGAGTAAGTATGGCGGCCCCATCGAGTATTATTCTTATGAGGAACTTGAGAGGGATTATGTTGAGGGCAGGCTTCATCCAGCAGATCTTAAGGAGGGCGTGGCGGAGGCATTAAACCAGCTCCTAAAGCCCATCCGAGAGCATTTCGAGAAGGATCCCCGCGCAAGAGAGCTCTACGAGTTCGTTAAGTCCCAAGAGATCACGCGATAAGGCTTTAGAGGGGCTAAGGCGGGATTTCTCAGGTTGATCGAAGCTCTTATCTACTTGATCATATTGATTTTGCTGGGATTATTGGCGGGATTTCTCGGCGCCATGCTCGGCCTCGGCGGCGGCTTTATCATCGTTCCCGCCCTCATGCTTCTAGCGGGATTCGACGCCCATCACACCATTGGGACCAGCATGGCCGCCATACTATTCACAGGATTCCCGGCCGCATTCGCCTATCAGAGGCAGGGTAGGCTTGACTGGAAGCTTGCACTAGTCGCCGAAACCACGACGATGCCCGGATCATTTTTAGGAGCAGTGCTCACAGGACTCATCGCTCCCGACCCGCTGAAAACCATATTCTCAATTTTTCTCATCGCCCTAGCGCTCTCGATGATCTTGAGGAAAAACTCGCAAGCTAGTGGGGAAGTAATTGGGAGGGGCGACGGGGTCGCTGTTTGGAGGAGGGTTCTCAGGGACTCGCGCGGCGAGGTCTTCACGTATTCGGTGGATTTGTTAAAGCTTCTCCCTGCAAGCTTTCTCGCCGGAATTGTCTCAGGATTCTTCGGCGTAGGCGGTGGCACTATAAAGGTTCCCGTTCTATATCATCTTGGAACTCCTATACATGTGGCCGTCGCGACTTCGACACTGATGATCGCACTCGCTGCCATTTCCGGGACAATCGGTCACCTCCTCTTAGGACACGTGAGGCTCATTGAGCTATTCGCACTCGCTCCTGGGATAATCGCCGGTACACAGCTCGGAGCATCCATTGCCCGAAGAGCCAAGTCTCAAATGCTGAGGATAATATTCTCCATAGCACTGATCATAATTGCCGTGATATTATTCATGAGATAAGCCTATGTGCCCCACCGCCGACAACTCCCTATCATGGCTGGGGCTCAGCGCCCCTCTCCAGGGAGCCAAACGCAGCGGTGGGGCAGTTGTAAGAAGTCTAAGGCTGCTTAAATAATTTGGGTAGGAAATTCACATTCTCAAGGATCACGTCGGCCGGACATCTCGTGAAGAATGTATATGAGTACTTGTTCGTCAGTACCGCTGCCAGGTACGTCTCAATACCGTTCTCTCTCGCTCTCATAGCTAAGAAATAGTCTTCCCCACCATCACCAACATAGAGCACCCGCCTGGCCCCGAGCCTTTTACAGCACTCTAATAGTCCCGCTGGATTGGGCTTATCCATCTCCCTCCTACTATTATCGCCAGTGAAGATGCTCGCCTCGAGATCGAAGTAGCGAAGGATTGGGCTTAGGATCTTTTCAGCCTCCCAACGCCCCTTGCCGGATAATATCGCGAGACCTTTCCGCGCAAGCTTTCTGAGTTCTTCCAGCACCTTTGGCTCAATTATCAGCCTCTCGTTCTCTAGTAGGCCGAGACCATAATAGAACCTTGGATTCACGCCATGCTTTTTCCTTATCCCCCCGGATCCGATATATAGCTCGCTGAAAAGTGTTGTCATTATGCCGGAGCCGTATGGTGATATAGGGCCGATAAGCTCCCTGAACTCCCTCAGTCTTTGCAAGAAGCCAGCTCTCCTATCCAATAACGCCTCAACATACTCCGGAGACACATATTCCCCAAGGAGTGGAGTCATGCTGGAGATAAGCCACTTAAAAGCATTCTCCAAGGGCTTTGGGCTGCTTCCATTCCATGAAACTCGACCCATATAGCGGTTCAAATCTATATGTTCCAGACTTCTCTTCATGAGGTCTGGACATCCCAGCTCCACGTAGATCGTTTGAAGAATTATTGAGACAATGTTCCTGACATTATTGAATCCCCCGAGCATCTTCATAAGTTGAAAGACTTCATCATAATCAACGCCGATCCTGCATTCTATCCCGAGGATCTGATCAAGGTAGATCGCTGTTATGATCTTCCCGGCGAGCGGGAATGATGTTGAGACATCTATGAGCGTTCCATCACAATCGAAGATTATGGCCTCAATCTCTTTTAACGAATTTAGCCTCTCCTCTAGCGCGAGGACTCCGCCATCCACCACTATGTAGCGCATGAATCTTCACCGTCTAAGCTTCTCGGCCAAGAGGCTTAGATCCAGCTCCATTGCCGCCGTCGGCATGCTTAGCTTCCAATTTGTCAGGACCTCTGGGTGAATCTCGCCGAGAAATCCCAGTGCGCCGTCGCTCCATGTTATCTGAGCCGCCCTACCTTCTATGAATGGCATGGAGTCAAGCGGGTTTAGAGCCCATCCATCTACGCCGAGGTTCCTCAGAACCTCTTCAACCACTGACTTCATCTCAGAGTATGATGCCTCGGAATGTGATGATGCCGCGGCAAGCTTAAGCCTCCTAGTAGCTTTCTCCGGCCTAGATTGATCGAGATGTACGACGTCACCTATCTCGAATATCCTCTGTGGGTATAGTGCCTTAACATTTAGGGCGAGGGTCTTCATGAGGCTTGGGAGAATCCATGTCCTTAGGATCGAGTATTCCTGCGAAACGGGGTTCTTAAGCTTGATATGCGGGTGAGGCTGAACACACATCTTAGCATACTCGCTCTCGATATTCGTTAAGGTGAAGTTCATGACCTCCGTGAAGCCGAGCCCTATCATTATCTCCCTAACAAGATCCTCTAGCACAGTGTCGGGATGAGGCCTCCCATAAATCAATACTTGGGGCTGGGTCGGCTCAAGGTTACCATAGCCTATGCCCATCGCCACATCCTCTATTAAGTCGATCACATGCATTATGTCGGGTCTATATGGGGGCGGAGTTACCTCTATCACCTCCCCCCTAGCCCTAGCATCATGTCTCATCCTCCTCAGTGCCCTGACTATGTCGATGCTTCCCAATTCTAGTCCAAGGGTCTCGTTCACGCTACTTCTCCTCAGCCTCCACTTCTTCATCTTGTAAATGGGTGTTGATATGACCTTGTCAGGATACTTGACCTTGACGCGTTCAACCACGCCACCCATATCCGCCATCGTCGTCGTGAGTATGTTTATCGTGTGGATTACCGCCTTGAAATCGGTGCCCGTCACGTCGATGAATATATCCGTGGTCTTCTCGCTGAGCTCTGTCAGCCTTGAGTTTATTATCGGCGGGAAGGAGAGGACTCGATTCAGGGAGTCCAGTATCAGGGGGTAGAACGGCTTCCCCCTCAAGATGTGGGCGTACTGTATCCCTTTCTCATGTTTCTCCAATATCTCATCGAGCGTCATGGGGGAATATCCGCCCAGCGGTATGAACCTGTACTCGTCACCCCTCGCCGCGACATACTTGAATGGGGGCTTGACCGCGGAGTAGTCGTGAAGCCCTATCGCGACCTTCGCTCTATCCCTTCCAAGGATCCAGTGGAGATCCTCTTGCATCGCTATCAGCTCCTCAAGTTCCTCGGCCCCCAACTTCAGCCCCCTGACTATCGCGGCGGCAACATAGGGTCTTACATCCCTAAGCCTGGGATCAACCTCAATATACGTCTTAGCTGGCCTAAGCCTGTACCTCGGAGCCCCAACTGATATCCCGAGAAGGCCCTTCGCCGCCCTCGCGATCCCCACAGGGCTCGAGAAATCCGGCCTATTTGGGTTATACTCGACCCTGAAATACTCGCTCGTAATCTCCTCAACATCGAGACCAAGGTCGTGGAGGAGGTTTGAAAGCTCCTCATCACTCAGCTCTCTTCCGAGAAGGCTCCAGAAGCGCTGCTTCTCCACGGTGAGCGCCGGCATTTCTTCATTTCACGCCGCCGAGACCTATCAAATGAACCTTTCGACTTAGCCCATGTTTATTAGATGGCTGTTATGTGGGACGCTGGATGCCGGAAGACTGGGAACTGGAGAGGATAAAGTATGAGAAGCTAAAGAGGTTAATGAGTGATGCCGAGAAAACCCAGGCCAAGAAACCTACAGGATACTCTAAGCCGGTCCACCTAGATGAGGATGAATTTGATGAGTTTATCAGGTCTCATGATCTCGTCTTAGTGGATTTCTGGGCTGAATGGTGTGGGCCCTGCCGCATGATAGCCCCGATCCTAGATGAGCTGGCGAGGGAGTACGCGGGGAGGCTCGTCGTGGCGAAGGTTAACGTTGATAGAAACAGGGGCCTCGCTATGAGATTCGGGATAATGAGTATACCAACGCTCATCTTATTCAAGAAGGGCAGGCCCGTGGAAATGATGATTGGTGCTAGGCCAAGGCCTGCAATAGAGGAGATGATCAGGAAATATCTCTAGCTCCCCGGAAATCCATTTCTAGAGGCCATGCCTTTGTAGAGATTCTGATGAGGGCTTGGCTATCCTAGAGGAGCTGCTCACGATCCTAGCGGCTGTAGGGATGTCATGGGCTAGGATGACAGCAGCGTTAATTATCTCAATAATCTTCTCCCTATGTGTTGGGATTCCCGCCGCCGTTGATAGGGTGGCGGAGAAGATCATAATCCCAGTCCTCGATATACTCCAGTCAATCCCGATCCTCAGCTTCTTCCCAATAGCATTATACGCGTTCATAATAATCCATCCGGTCATAGGGCCGGAACTTGCCGCAATCTTCCTAATATTCACGAGCCAAGCATGGAACATAACATTCGGGGTCTATAAGAGCGTGAGACTGATACCCCCCGAGCTCCTAGAGGCCTCTAAAGCCTTGGACTTAAGCCTATGGAGGAGGTTGTCCAGCCTCTATATCCCGGCGGCTTTCCCGGGCATAGCCAGCAACCTCCCAGCATCATGGGCTAATGGGCTATACTTTCTCGTCGCCTGCGAGATAATCAGTATAGGAGAGGCTAGGTGGAGCCTCCCCGGGATAGGAACGCTCTCAACAAGCTATATCATGGCTGGGAGGATGATTGAGTTTATAATGAGCTTAGCCGCGGTCGTTGCCGCCGTCATCCTCACGAATCTGCTCGTCTTCATACCTCTGATGAGGCTTAGCGAGAGATACAAGTTTGAGGAGAGGGCGGCCGAGATACCTAGAGTCTGGATGGAGAAGGTTTCAGGATGGTTATCGCGTGTGGCGAGGCGGATATCATTCAGCGTAAGTCCTCGAATCACATTGTTTGAGCTAAGGATTCCATGGAAGGCTTCAAGGATCTTGCTAATTGCCGTGCTGATGGTTATGGTCGCGCTTTTAGGGTATAGCATCTCGGGAAGGGTTTCAGCCAAGGTCACGCTAGCATGGGCCCAAGATGTAGTGGAGGCATTTCAGAGGCTGGGCGTGGTGGACCCCCTCGTGATGATCGGATTCTCCCTAGCCCGCGTCTCCGCCGCCGTGGCCTTCGGCCTCCTCTGGACGCTCCCAGTCGCGATCCTGATCTATGAGAAGAGGATGCTTGAGAAGATCCTGATACCGCCATTCCAGGTGATAGCGTCCTTCCCGGCGACGCTCATCCTTCCACTAATCGCAAAGACCGTCATTGATCTGGGGCTCCCGCTCGAGCTAGGTGCATTCCTAATGATACTTCTCGGGACGCAGTGGTATCTCTTATTCTTCCTGCTGGATGGGTTGAGAAGCATACCGTATGAGGAGGAGGAGGTTTGTAAAGCCCTTGCTATGACTAGGCTACAGAAGCTTAGGCACCTCTATCTCCCAAGGATCCTCCCGTCACTTATCATGGGGCTCATAGTCTGCTTCGGCGGCGGGTGGAACACCTTAGTGATAGCTGAGCGTGCGGTTTTGGGGGGATTCATGTGGGATCTCAGGGCCCCCGGCATAGGGAGGATGCTTAGCATAGCCGTGGATGAGGGGGACCTCGCCCTTCTAATCGCAGCGACGATATGGATGGCGGGCTTCATAGTCCTCCTGAATAGGCTCTTATGGAGGAAGTTATACGAAAAGGCCGTGAGGATAGTTGGTGTTGCATGATGAATGGGGCTGGTATCAAGGAGCCAATACTGGAGCTCAGGGACGTAGTCTTCGGATACAAGCTGAGGAGGGGCGAGAATATCAGGATCTTTGATGGCCTCTCCCTAGACGTGAAGTATGCCGAGTTTGTTGGGATAGCTGGGCCGAGTGGATGCGGTAAGAGCACGCTAATCAGGATAATGGCGGGCCTCATCAAGCCCGAGAGGGGCGAGGTCCTCTTCAGGGGTAAGCCACTCAAGAAGCCAACGCCGAGGATCGGTATAATGTTTCAGAACCCAGCCCTCTTCCCATGGTACACCGTCCTCGAGAACATTATGCTAGCATTAATCCACGAGAAAGATCTGAGCGAGGAGGATAAGATTGAGAGGGCGAGAGTATTCCTAGATATGGTTGGCTTAACGGCCTTCGAGTCAGCATATCCCGCGGAGCTGAGCGGTGGGATGAAGGCTAGAGTCGCGCTAGCCCGTGCCCTCGTCTCTCAACCAGACCTCCTCCTAATGGATGAGCCATTCAGCAATTTAGACCAGCTGACAGCGATATCGCTGAGAAGGGAGGTGGAGTCTCTTTGGCTAAATCAGAGCATGCCACTGAGCTCCGTAGTAATGGTGAGCCACGACATAGAAGAGCTCGTGGAGCTATCAGACAGGATAATAGTCTTGACGAAGAGGCCGGCCAGGATAGCCGGAATAGTCGAGGTCGATCTCGATAGGCCGAGACAGAGGAGGAGTCCAGAATTCTATAAGTACGTTGACGAGGTTTACACCCTCCTTAGCTAGTTTTCTTCACCTTAAACGTCTTTTCCTCTCCATTATACTCGACGAGCTCCGTGTATAACAACCATTCCAAGAGCATGCGGTGAATCTCTTCCGGGTCCCTGTATTCCTCGCTCAGCCCGCTTATCTCCGAGAGTTCTTCGAAAAGCTCCTCGGCTGTGAATTCCTCCCTCTCCTCAACTAGCTTGAATATTGTGGCGAATGGCTCGACATTCCTCAGTGCATTCCTTAGGATGAGCCTCTTCTGATCCGGCCTTGCCCTCACGAATTCCCTGCCGAGTTCCGTAAGCGCTATGTCTCCATTTTCCACCTTCACGAGGCCTAGAGCTTCTGCCACATCTATCACTGGAAGGAGCTCATCAACATCGCTCTGGAGATTGATTGCTATCCGGGCTATATCCGCCCTGCCTCCGTGATCGAAAAGAACATTAACGATCCCGGTAATCATTTCAGGCGTTACCGAGGAGGAGATTTTAGGCCTATTACTCATCTACCACCTTCCTTGTAGAAGAAATAGAGGCCCTATGAGATAAAGGTTTTCCCACAATATTTTCAAGCAACTCTTGAACAGATCTGCTCAATCGGATTCAGCTTCGTGTGAAGCCTCCGATATTCCTCCGCGCTCTCCCGAAAAGATTCATTTGATAAAATTCTTTTTATCGCCGACTCGAGCGTCTCACGCGAGAGCTTGTCCTGCTCGAGAATAATGCCTGCGCCGGACTCGGCGACGGATAACGCGTTGCCAAGCTGCTCACCATGCGCTGGTATTGGTATCATTATTACTGGCTTCCCAGATGCAAGAGCCTTAGCTAACGTTGTCTGCCCAGCCCTGCAGATAACCAGATCCGAGATCGCAAATATCTTCATCGGGTCATCTATCCACCGGTAAACCTTCAGATGCTTGGCAGCATATTCAGGCTCGTCACCGCCGAGGGTCGCTATAACTTGGTACTCCCCAGCGATCTCATCGAGAATTGGTAGTATCTGCCTTGTCAAGATCCTCCGCTCATAGGATGGGCCGCTGGCGTGGTAGAATATTATTGGGCCGCCTCTCGGATCCAAGCCATATATCTCGCAAACATCATCTCTCCGCACATCTTCTTCAGGTCTCTCTATAATCGGGCCTATAAAGCTCGTCTTCCCGAGAAACCTGTTTGGAATGACGAGGTTCCGTTTCGAGATCGTGTATGGTGGGGGATAATCAGCTACTAAGATCTCATCGCTGAGGCCCCAGATCTCCCCAGGAGCATAGCAAGCCGCCTCGAGGACCTCTATCAGTCTTCGGTACCGCGGATACTCTATCCTTATGTTGAATTGGTTGAGTATGGTGAATGTGGTCTTTCCGAGGATCTTTCCAGCCAGCGTCGTGGATACCCTCGAGTCCGATAAGACTAGGTCCGCATCCTCGACATAGCCAAGCTCGTATGATAGCTGCTCCAAGAACCTGACTGGCAACATGATGTTCCGGTAAATGGTCATCTTTATGCTGACCTTGCCCTCGGGCAGCACGCCATAGGATACTGGCGGCGATGGCAACGCATTAACTCCAGCAGATATTAGATATCTCAGGCCATCACCATATGATGAGACTGTTACCGTGAAGCCGCGCCTCTCGAGCTCGCGTAGTATGATCAGCGATCTTGCGGCATGACCGTAGCCTATACCGCATACCCCGAGATGTATCCTGCGGGGCGGCATCCCACGCTACCCTTCACCCTCATAAACATTTTCCCAAACTTCTCTCGACAACCCTGCCCCTAGGGGCCTCTTCCTCAAATACTTGCGCGGAGAACCTGTATAGCCTCATCTTGCCAGTGAGCCAGTATGTCGGCGCGAGCCCAGCCTTTATGCAAAGATGCATGAGATATTCCTCGGGTGACCAGCCATATTCAACTGGGACCTGTGGGAGGAGGAGGCCGCTATAGATCCCCGCCTCAATTATCAAGCCGTCTTCCCCTATCTTTATCATGTTTGGAAGCTCTTTTGGATCGGTAAACTTTATCTCCTCTGGCGGCGTCAGCGCGCTAACCTCCACGATTATACTCGACATCTCCTCGAGGGACACCGGTGGGAACCTAGGATCTTCGGTCGCTGACGCTATCGCGGCTCTCATGGTTGCCTCTATTAACGGGTACTCGGGCAATGGAATCCCTATACAGCCCCTCAGCTCCCTCTCTGGATAGGTGTAGAGAGTTACGAAGACGCCCTGCTTCCTCCTAAGTTTCTCAGGAGCATCATCTGGTGGAGCCGGCATCTTCCCAGAGAGATAAACCTCTATCGTCTTTCTAGCAAGCTTCACGAGATAAGTGCCCTCATTTAAACTGAGCCTCTCCATGCCATCAAGATAAGCATCATCGTAGATATTTAAAATTCTGCAAATCATGTCGAAGAGCTTGAAGCCTTTTTCTAGCTTCCTCAAGCGTCCGGCTTATGTTCCTCCAATGAGACCCGCGCCAGTACTTCTTGCTGCATCTAGGACACATCCACTCCTCCCTGCCAGACTTATGCTCCAATTTTAGCGGGTGGTTACAGACCGGGCACCTTGTATATCTCGGATCAAAGCTTAGGCTTAGATCGAGCTCACGCGCTATTCTCGCAAGAATTTCGGGTATATCGTTCTCTTGGAATAAGAGGACCCTTAGCCCCCTTCTCGTGGCGATTGCCGCTAGGCTCCTATCCATGGTGAGTATGATCCGGCCCTCGGCTTCAGCTATGCTTAGAACCTCTTTATCACCTCCACCCCAGTATATTGTGTCATATCCAAGTATCCTTAGCCATGAGACTATATTTTTGAGCATTGCATCCACGACAAACCTGCAGTTCCTCGATCCCTCCACACCCGCACTTACAATATATATGAAGATGCGACGCCGTCTTTTTAGGTTTCAGCGTATTGCTGGAGCATCGTCAAGGCGTATCGTAGATCTGAGAGACTTGGTATAATCGCGAGACCCAACTCACCAATTATCGTGGACCTCCTTACACCCCTCTTTATGAGAATCGCCTTCATACCTGATGAGATGGCCCCTCCGATATCCTCTATGAGCTCATCCCCGACATGCGCCGCCTCCTCGCTTAAAATCCCCAGCGCATCACATAGTCTCATGAATATTCTTCTGTCAGGCTTGGCGACGCCGACCTCATCCGCGTATATCTGTGCATCGAGGAATTGTGAAAGCCCCACACTCTCAATGACCATCCTCGTCAGCCTTCCAGGCCAATAGAATACGTTGCTAACCACGGCTAGCTTGAATTCCTTTGACAAGTCCTCTAGGGCGCTCCATACATCTGGATAGACAAGTTCATGTAGATCCATTGTCTTGAAGGCGTCCTCCACAGCCCTCGAGACCACATCCCTTGAGATGCGGAGTTTCTCAGAGAGCGCCTGCTGAGCAACATCCACGATCGCTGAGTCGCTGATAAACCCGAAGACCCACTTGGGCTTAAGCTCCCTATAGACGCTTATCATGATCCGGAGCACTAATTCTTCATCCACGCCAATCCGCTCGCCCAGCCTCCCAGCAATAGCCCTAGTTATTAGATCTAGCCTAAGCATAGTGTTCCAAGCATCAAGCGAAATGAGCCTGATCATTAAGTCTCGTGGATCTCGAGCAACTCAAATACCTTGATCACTCCCCGCTTTCTCCCTCTCTTCTTCTCAGGAGATCGAGCCTGCAGTCCTCGCACAGGTATTGGCCCTCGACGTTTAGTAGCATATCCGACCATTCTCCACAGCTATCGCAATATCCCTCAATGTATCCCTCACCGCTTCTCCTGAGAAGGCGGAGACCCATTATCTTCATGTTCTCCTTCACTATTTCGAGTATCTCCGGCGTTACTTGCAATATATCCTTGAGGCTTACTATGCCCGCGAGCTTGTTCTTGTAAACCACGGCTAGCCTGCTAACACCAAGCTTGCTCATCTTCCTGACAGCATCCTCGATCTTGGCCTCAGGATCAATCGTGTGGAGCGGCGTTGACATTATATCTCTCGCCCTCACATCACTAGGCCGCGCATTCTTAGCGATGACCTTCTCAACCAAGTCCGTCTTAGTTATGATCCCGAGCGGTGAGCCATCATTAGACGTAACGATAACAGCTCCAACCTTATACTTCATCATCTTCTCCGCAATCTCCTGAGCACTCTCATCTAGACTACACTCTATCACGGGGCTCGACATAACCTCGCGGACGAGCACCTCATCGGTAATCCTCAAGCCCTACCTCACTGCCAACATAAACCTGTAGCTAGATACTCTTAAATGTTTAAAGCCCGAGATACAGATCCTACCTCGCAATATTTCAGAAAGACCCATTTAATGCTAGCGACATGCATATTATTATACATAGTTCCCTTTCCCCATCCACGAGACAGTATCCTTCGACCCTTTTCATAGTAATCGCCCCTGCACCAGCGGGAACCCTCGCCTTGAAGGGCGAGAGAGGAGGTCGAGTCCCTTGTTAACCTATGTACATGAGCAACAGATAGTAGCCCGCGGGCTTATAAGGGGATTTATACATTGTCGTGTAAATTATATGTGTGAATGTTCAGAATTTTTTATATTTTCGTGTAAAAGATAACTTGCCATGAGTAGTGAAGCGGTGAAATATTCTCGGCCTGATGCCTTGACGGCTATAGCCTATACT
>Ga0080004_1110957_pt1 | contig 31012 bp, 30 predicted proteins | sample WasSprMetagenome_FD_69207 | JGI IMG/M metagenome (GOLD analysis project Ga0080004, IMG submission 69207) | Sulfidic aquatic microbial communities from Washburn Spring, Yellowstone National Park, USA - WS (SPADES assembly) (version 2) | ecosystem: Environmental > Aquatic > Thermal springs > Hot... | reverse complement strand
ACGATGTCAGCGATTTTCTTGAAGCATATAGAAGGCTACTTCAAAAGGCGGTTGATAAGATATGGGCTGAAATCAGATGGATTGAAAAGTATGATAGGAAGGGGAGGAAGAGGCTTATACCAATAATTCCAAAGGACAACAACTTCAAAAATCACCTGAGAAAATTGTTGTTGGAAAGCTGGATCTACTCGAAGCACTACGTTGACTCAGCAATAAAAGAGGCGTACTCCATGCTAAAATCATGGAGAAGAAGCTATATGAAGGGAGAAAGAAGGAGAGAAAAACCAACTGTAAGAAAAAGGTTTGTTAGGATAAAAGAAACTTTATACTCATACAAGAATGGAAATATAAAAGTTTCAATAAAACCATATGAAGAATATATTACGTTTAATATATCGAAAGCATGGTTTTTAAGTAGAGCGAGAGGAGAACTAATATTGAACGAAAAACACCTAACAGTAACCTTTAGAAGTAGAGGAAAGATAGAAACTAGAGGGAGTATAGCTTGGGACTGCAACGAAAAAAGCTTAGACGGATTCAATCCCGAGATAGGATGGATTAGAAAAGACTTAACAAAGCTCTTCCACATTCATAGAGTTTATGAGGTAAAGAGGAAAAGATTGCAAAGCTTAGCTTCAAAGAAGCATTCCCTCCGAAGCATATTGGCAAAGTATTCTAGGAGAGAGAAGAATAGAGCAAAAGATTTCGTCCATAAGTTAACAGAAGAAATTTCAAGAGAATTTAAGAACCATATTCATGGATTTGAAGACTTAAGAAAGAAAGATATGTTCAACCATTCAAAAGAACATAACAGAAGAATAGCGAAGATGAACTGGAAGACGATAACTTCCCTCATGAGCTATAAATCTAGAACCACAATCCTCAACCCTAAGAACTCCACGAGGAGGTGCTCCAGATGTGGGAAGATAAATGCCCCGAAAGGAGCAACATACAAATGCAAGAAATGTGGGTTGAGGATAGACAGGCAGCTTAACGCTGCCGTAAACCTCTACCTTCAGATGGAGGGACTTCCCCACGACCCAGAATGGTTCGATAAGGTCGTGGGAGGGTTCGCCCTGACAGGGGAGGAGGCTGATGAGGGCTCCAATGAACCCTGGAGGAGCCCTAGGCTTTTGAATCCCAAAAGCTATATATGTCTACCAAAGACACATAGCTCAGAACCCATAAGCTTATTTCCATTGGGTGAAGTGAATTCTTCTTCATTAGTGATATGCTGGGTTCTCCTAACTAAGTCTCTTAGCCTTTTGTTCTAGCTCGCTGGATGCATCCTAAATTCTTCTGAGGGCCGTTCTGGTCTAGTGTTAACTTTCATTCCCTCCTCGCATTATTCATCTTTTCCGGTCGTCATGGGAGGGCTTTCTGTGTGAACGATTGGAAACCTCGCATCCATCTGTTATTCCAACCGCGCGCCAAATTTATCACTGTCTTCTCTCTGCCTCTTACATGCCCTACAGTTTCAGTATTTTTTGAGTTATCTATTGTTACATTAAAAAAAGCCGCATCCACTTCGCTTAGCATAATAAACTTTGGGTTCTTCTAACTAAGAAAATCACTATTTGTCCTCATATTGATGGGGGCGCCTTAAATACTTTTTAAACTGAAATTTTGGGCTGGTAGATTTTTCAAGCAGATTACAACTGAAAGCCTCGCCTTTTAAGGCGGGGATGGAGAGAAAAAGCTTATAAGGTAGTTTATAGTGGTCTCGTGGTCGAGTTGAGATGCCCTAGTTGCAGGTATCTCTGGGAGTATGGGGGCAGGAACCCCTACTACGCTACATGTCCAAGGTGTAGCACCAAAATGAGGGAGAACGAGTATAGAGTGTTTCAAGTGTCCTAGCTGTAGCTTCGAAGCTGATGGAGACACGGTGGCAGTACTAAACATCGAGATGAAAGCCTTATCTAAAATGGGGGATCTCTGACCGCCCCCAACTGCCCCGCAGATGACAGATGTAAACCCGAATAGATGCGGGGAACCTGTGAACCGTCCTGAAGGAACCCTCACCCCTTCAGGACGGGGAGGAGGTCAGAATGGGCAATCTTTCATCTATTTTTAAAGCGGCTGAGATGAGCCATAATATTCATTCATGAAGGTGCCTAGAACTGTGAGGAAGGCTCTATTGGGTTGGAAATCATCACTATTTATTGCGGGCGGGCTGCGCTAGTTGTCTTTGTGAGCGCAGCATAAAGGCATAGTGAGGTTACTGATGTTGCAAGGGCGTAGAGTAACATGTATAGGGGTTCCCTGAGTAGAGCTGTGTATATGTAGCCCCCAAGCGCCCATGTGAGCCCAAACATTAATCCGAAAACGCCGTATGCTAGTGGCCTATTAGATGGCTCAACGAGCAGCGCTATTGATGCTCTCATAATGCTTTCTTCAGAGCACATTACAATACCCCATGGTACAGCTGAGAAGTATACTAATTCGCGTGGAGCGCAAGCTACTAGAACTATGAATAGTGGTGTTAGGAGCGGGATTGCAAGTAGCGTTTTAAGCTCTGCTCTGTCGAAGAGAACGCCTAGTGGTACAGCTGCTACTGCGTCAACAAGCATTGCCACAGCGTAAATTAACCCGATCTCCACGTCACTCGCAATATTACGCATTTTCAGGTAGTATGACGCTATTGACCAGTGCATGAATCCAAGTGCTAGAATACTGGTTGCGGCAACATAAGTCCAGAATGGACGGCCATAACCCTTAAACGCTAGTTTAGGCCCTCTAGTACTGGAAGATACGGATTTAAGAGATGGATGGAGTCTCCACGCTGCGATAACTAGCAGCACTGATATTAAACCTGGAATTATAAGCGTGAAATATGCCACATCATAACTGTAGGATGCTAGTAGCACGCTGACTAATACTGGTCCCGCAAACGCGCCCATTTGATCCAGCAGTTCATGTACTCCGAAACCTTTGCCTACACCAATACTTTCAGAAACCTCCGCTAATATGACGTCTCTACTAGGCGCCCTCAAACCCTTACCAAGCCTGTCAATAATGTAGAGTGTTACCACGCTCCGCCATGTTGGCGCAAAAGCTATCATCGGTATACTCAGAGACGTTAACATGTAGCCTAGTAGTGTTGAACCCCATAATACGCTGGGTGAGCAAAAGGCTGCTGCAATATAGCCGGAGAAGAGCCTAAATGCAAGCCCTAGAAATTCGCCTACACCAATCAGCGCAGCAGCTACCTCAGGCGCCTTAATCTCGACTAGGTAAGCTCCACTAATAGATCTGCCACCCTCATAGACAACGTCAGCAAACAGTGAAACTAAACCTAATAACAGGAAAACTAATAGTACTCTACGCTGAGAACTCAATATATTACACCTACTCTAATAGGTGAATTTTAGAGTTTCACAATAAATTTAAAGTTTTCTGCGACTGCTAAGGACGTGGCAACCTAAAATATAAAACCCTTGTATGTTAAGTTGCCAGTTCTCTTTATAAGCGAAAATCTTGCCCTCAGGCGGAGGGGAGGTCATTTGCGCCTGCGTATGTAAAACATGTAAGTAGGGGAGATTTTCTTTCCGAATTTATGTAGCTAACGAAAAGCCGCTGGCTTAGTAATTTCCTTAAACAACTTTTAGGAATTATTTTTCAACGCTAAATTCCATCTTTTTAGTGAGGTTAAAGGTTTTTCATGGAGAAGGACATGAACTATTAGTTCATAAACAAGGTGCGATTATAATTTAAACCTGTTAGGACTATTAAAGATGATTGAAATGCGAGAGTTTATGGAGCCACTTAAATTAATGAAATATAAGCGTGTTAAGGTATACTCTTATTGAGGTAATGTAGAATGTTTAAAGGAATAGTTAAAATTATGGTTTATGTTATATCTGCGCTCCTAATTTTTCTAGGATCAATATTTATGATATCATTTAATCTTGGAATCACCTATTTTATTGTTGGAGTAATATTTATATTAACTGCTCTAGCGCTTTTGATATTACCTCGGGAAAGGAAACCAGTGGAGATTAAGCAGACAATATATGTTAGTGGGCCAGTAAAGGTTAGGGAAGTTCGCTGCCCGGTTTGCGGTGCACTCATAGATTTAGCTAAAGTTAAAGTTGTTGCTGGAAGAACAATTGTTGCATGCAGCTACTGTGGAAATAATTTTGAGGTGACTGAGGAACCGTTATGGTAATAGCTAGTAATAGAGCAAGGAGACCTTACGTTTTCATTTCGCTTACCGCATTAATCTTACTTTTATCTGTTAATGTGCCCCTAATATTGGGCAGTTCAGTAGCGTATAGGGTTGATAAGGTGTGGGTGCAAATATATGTAAATGAGGATGGCTCAATAAACCTAATCTATAATATAACTGTAACCTACATTTCAGGGGTGCCGGAAGGCATAATTACTATAGGCATGCCTAAAAGAGATTTCAAGATTCATCATATTCGAGACGCTGAGGGTAGAAGCCTCTCATATCAGATAATTTCGTATGGAAGCTTTTATGGCGTGGACGTAGCGCTTAATAAGCCAATCATATTAAATGAGCCTTATACGATAATTGCTTACGTATTTGTTCCAGAGATGGTGTATGATGATGCCAAGAACCCTGGTAATGTTGGATTAAAATTTTATCCGTCAACATTTGATGATGCTGAGGGATTAATAGGCAGCGTTAGAGTGAAAATTATTCTTCCAGAGGGGGTTAAAGAGGACGAGGTAAAATGTGCTGAGCGGAAATTTAACAGTGTCTGTAAAGAGGGAAACCTGATTGCAGTCTATTGGGAAGAAGAAAATTGGCCTCCATCTGAAGAGTTTTGGGTTGGGGTTTCCTTCCCAAAAAAGTATGTCAGTATGGGTTCAGATGCTTGGTATTATATTTTGGTTGGCGTATCGGTTGCCGCCTTTATAGTTGCTGTTAGCATTATTTTAGTAATGGCTTTAAGGAAGGTTAAATATGAGAGTCCCAGAATATTTATTGAAGCCCTCGGCCCAGCGCGTGGGTTAACTGCTGTTGAAGCAGCTGTTATCCTAGATTTGAAGCCCATCAGGGTTTTAACAATGATTCTCTTTAGTCTCCTTCTTAAGCGTGCGGTTACAGTTGTCTCCACCGAGCCGATACTTAGGCTCAAGAAGATGGAGGAGGCTGGATCAGAGGAGGTTAACCTTAGATATTACGAGATAAGTTTTCTGAGAGCTATAAGGCCTGATGGAAGCTTAGATGAGCAGATGCTTGCAAGAACATACCTTGAACTTAAGGATACAGTTAATCTTAAAATTAGGGGTTTCTCGAGAATTGACACAATAAACTATTATAGGAGTATTGTTGATAGAGCTTGGCAGCAGGTTACGCAGGCTAACACGCCGGAACTCAAATGTGACGCGCTTGAAGAAAACATAGAATGGCTATTAGCTGATGAAAGATTTGAGGAAAATCTGAAAATAGCTTTTCCACCAGACATAATAATTTATCCTAGACTAGGATGGTGGTGGTATTGGGGCTGGCCACGCAACCAACCTCCAACTCAATCTGATAGAAGAGAAGTTAAGCCGACGCCTATACCTGGGCAGGAATTTACAAATAATATTGTTTTAGCTATACAGAAGGCTGCAAATAATATCGTTTTAAATATTCAGGGATTCGCTAACCGTTTAATTCCAATTCAAAGGGTACAGGTTCCACAGAGGCCGCTTAGGTACCCGAATTGTGTCTGTGCATGTGCTAGCTGCGCCTGTGCATGTGCATGTGTAAGTTGCGCATGTGCGTGTGCTCATGGAGGCGCCCGATAGTTATGCTTTTATCCAACCTTAAAAGGTTTATTTCTGGGAAGGTTAAGCTTCGGCTGCATCATATGAGGGTTTACGATAGTGTTCATAGGGGTTTAAGGCTTCATTTGAGGCTTGAAGATGATGGAAGCGGCATATTAATTGTTAATGCTTCAAGAGTCTTATTCCTTAACAGAACTGCGGCTGAGTATATTGCCTCATTTATTAAGGGGGATAGTGAGGATGAAACGATCAGAAAAATTGTTAAGCGCTATAATGTTGATGCTGAAAGAGCCCGTAGTGACTATCGTAAAACACTTTATATTATAAATACTTTTGTGAACACTCCAGACGTCTGCCCCATTTCATATTTAGGCGTCGAAAAGATGGAGCCGTTCCAAAAGAAGCTGAGCGCACCATACCGTATGGATCTGGCCGTCACCTACAGGTGCAACAATAAATGTTTACACTGCTACACTGGTGGGTCGAGGGTGACGAGGGAGCTAACGAAAAAAGAGTGGTTTAAAGTTATAGATAAAATCTTTGAGCTTGGAATCCCACATGTAGTTTTTACTGGTGGCGAGCCAACTTTAAGGGATGACTTACCCGAACTGATAGCGTATGCTGAGAAGGTTGGGCTTATATGCGGTTTAGTCACTAATGGGCGTAGACTTAAAGATAAAGCATACTTTAAATCCCTAGTTGACGCTGGCTTAGATCATATTCAGGTAACCCTCGAATCGCATGATCCTAAAATTCATGATAAAATTACTGGCATTGCTGGTAGCTGGATTGAGACTGTTGAGGGCTTAAAGAATGCTGTTGAATCCCCCATCTACACTATAACTAATACAACGCTCAACAAATATAATGTTAACAGTATACTGGAAACAATAGATTTTTTACACAGCCTTGGGCTGAGGCAATTTGCATGCAATAGCATAATATATTCTGGGAGGGCTTCTCAGCCAGAAATAATTAGGGAATTCGCCATAGAGGAGTCGGAGCTTGAACCTATACTTGTCAAAATCAGGGATCACGCACATGAGCTCAGCATGGAGTTCATATGGTATACGCCGACAGAATATTGCATCCTAAACCCGCTTAAACTTAACTTGGGAATAAAAACGTGCAGTGCATGCAGTATAGGCATGTGTATTGAGCCTGATGGAACGGTTATACCTTGCCAAAGCTACTTTACACCTTTAGGAAACATTCTTAAGGATGATTGGAGAAAAATCTGGCAGCATCCAACATGCCTAGAAATTAGGAATAGAAAATATGTTCCCGAGAAATGCCTTACATGCCCGATGCTAAATGTATGTGGCGGAGGATGCCCGCTAAAAATCAAATATGAAACCTACATATGTAGCAGCAATTGAGGAACTAAGCTTTACAACTGAAAGTCTCGCCTTTTACAGTAGATTAAAAATTTTTGAGGAATGAGCCGGTAGCTTAGATTTATGAAGGCTGCAGATCTTTTTCAACTGCAGATTTAACCTTCAAAGTAGTGATAGGGGTAAGGCCTATAGGGAGGAGGTCAGTCAATAATATGTGTATTCCCAAGAGAAACCTTATCTCCTCTCTCAATCGAGCTATTTTTTAGTCTGGTAAAATATGTTAATTTGGAGAAGTAATTTCATGAGTGATAAAGTGAAGCCTAAAAAATTTAGTTATGGAGCGGGCGCATTTGCGGTCCTCATAATCTCTCTTGGCGTTGCAATCTTGTTCTATGGTGGTGGGCTTCTAGCATTTGAGCCTCTGGGTTTAGTGGCATGGCTTCTTAGCCCTCTTGGAGCATACACGATTATTTACGCTTTTAAAGCAGGAAAGGATGCTTTTTACTATATGTCTTGGGGGCTAATTATATTTGCTGCTGGAATAGCTTCAGCTCTATATAAAATGGTAAACGTAATAATTATACTTGGCGTACTATTAATAGTTCTCGCAGTTATGGGTTTAGCCGTATACTGGAGGAAAAAATAGTGGACGAGAAGGAGATGTTGGGGAAAATTCATGGGGAGATGGGTCTATTAGAGAGGATCATTACCTATATTCCCGGGTACCGTGGATATAAGGAGAGAGAGCTGCGTAGAGAAAGCGATAGGCTTGTCAGAATGGAGGCTGTTAATAGGCTTAGGGCTGCTAAGGATATTATAAGAAGAAGTTTAACTAACCCTACTGTAGCTCAGAGGTTTTTCAGCGAGGACGCTTGGAGATTTGATGTGTTAATGTCTCACCTCGATAGGGTTACACAGCGCATAGATAGGGCGGTTGCTGGATACGCTGGCATGTTTGACGCCGTCAGAGTTAGGGAGGATAAGATTGACATGGCTATTCAGCATGATTTAAGCCTAATAGAGAAGGCGGAGGCAGTTAGGATGAGCGCTGAATCCTTGGCTAGGTCAGAGCCTAGTAGAGATGAGTTGAGAAGAGCTGTGGATGACTTAATATCTAAAGTTAAGGAGTTGGATACGTTGATTGATAGGAGAGTTGAAATATTTAGGGGGTTAACTGGCTAAATGCCGAAGGTTATTGAGTGGGTTAGCGCTGGGGAAGGCGACATAGTCTGGAGATACCCGAAAGAAGAGATTGCTTGGGGTGACATCTTAATAGTTCATGAGTATGAGGCAGCAGTCTTCTTTAGGGATGGGAAAGCATATGATGTCTTCAGAGCTGGAAGACACGTCCTAACAACAGCGAATCTACCGTTACTCACAAAGCTGTTATCAGCCGTATCCGGGTTTGATAGAGTTCCATTTAGGGCAACTGTAATGTTTGTTTCGCTTAAGCAATTTCAGGGAAGGTTTGGGGCTCAGGGGCAGACGAGGGAGCTTGCTCCACTTAAATTTTATGGCAGCTTCTGGTTTAGGATTGAAGAGCCAAATCTATTCGTAAACGAGGTTGTAGGTGGACAGGGAACATATACAACTAGTGGGCTGCAAGAATTCTTAAGGGGATACCTTAATGAGAAGCTAATTGATACTTTAAGCCAGTATTCTCTTGTTGAAGTATATGGTAAGCTTGATGAAACCAGCTTCCTAGTCAAGAGCACGCTATACGATGCCTTCAAGAGGATAGGTCTAGAGCTTATTGATGTGAAGTTTGAGGGAATAGATACAACACCTGAATGGAGAGATAGAATATTTTATGTGAGAACCGGAGTTTCAGCCCCAGAATTCTTAAGAATGGAAACAGTTCAGAAGGCTGCTGAGAGCCTATCAAAGAGCCCTGGAGCAGCTGTAGGGGCAGGTGTAGCAGTAATCCCACCATTATTCCAGCAGCCAGCAGCTCCAACCGCACCAGTCCAACCAATGGTTCTCTGCCCGAAATGTGGCTTCCAAAACCTGCAGACAGCAAGGTTCTGCAGCAATTGTGGAGCGGCTCTACAGGCTGCTGGATTATCCTGTCCGAAATGTGGTGTAGTTAATCCTTTTGGAGCGAAGTTCTGCATAAACTGTGGAAGCCCCATTCAAGCATCCAGTAAGTGCCCAAAGTGTGGGGTCGATATGCAACCAGGAGCCAAGTTCTGTCCAAACTGCGGTGAAAAACTGGCCTAACAATCTAATACGTGCATCCAAATATAAACGCTGAAAACATTATGGTGTAAAGCTTCCAACAAAATAAGCTGAAGAGCGGCTGATGAATCCTAATTGAAAGCCTAGACTTAAGTAGCAGGAAATCTGTCACTATAGCCTGATAGAAGAGAAGTTCCTTCTATAATTCTAGAGTTCTAGTTCACGTTGATATACGTAAACTTTAGTCTTCAAGCCTCCTCATCAAACCAGCTTCATACATCAGCCCCCAAGTTGCTTTTAAGCTTGGGGTCATCTGTATGGGAAGCGGTTTGTCCCTCGATATTCATTCTCATTAATTTATTTTTATTCGTTGCATTTAGAGGCTTTCCCCTCACCCATTTTCTTCACTAGTGGGCGCTTCTTCTAGGGTGGAGTCATTAGGCGTCGAGACTAACAAGCCCATTAAAAGCTAAATATTTTTTCTTGATGTTTAATGCTGCAATGTCTCTACCCCACATTTTGGGCACTTCAATCGCCTTGGAGTATCCCTTCATCAGCTTATGACCGAAAGACGGATAATTTGAAGAATTGTTCTTCGGACTGACTTTTTACGATAAGCCTATTATTTTGGAAAAAATAATAATATTGGTGCTGCTGGAAGTTGACTGAGGACTTGTTCCTGCAAATCTTCAGTTCTAAGATCAATAAGATACCTAGCCGAATGTTTACGAATCAGTCTGCTGAGGGCTACTTGAGGGGCGCTTACCTCCCTCTTTGGTATGAATTTAGTGACGGTGGGGAGCTGCCCTGCTATGCTGTAGCCGATGGGAGCATTATGTCGACGACTTTTAGGGGAGGGGTTAGAGTTGCAGTTGCTAGGGCGATGGCTCAGGTTTACCGTAGGAAGGTTTTAGTTGGCGATTTTCCAGATGTGGATGTGAGGGTTGAACATAGACTCAGGCGGGCGGCGCTCTACATGAGAGCCCTGGAATACAGATGTTTGAGGAGGGCTATTGAGGAGCATGGAGATGTCTCCATCGCTATATGTGACGGCGCCCTCTACCCATCCATCCACCCAATCCTTATCAGGCTCACGGAGCAGGAGGTTGAGGCTTACATGGAGTACTTGAGGGCTTTCCATGAGCTATATTGGCTTGCTAGAGAGCGAAAGCTAACTTTAATCGGAGTCGCAAAGGATAGCTTTGTCAACTACCTGGGTGTTCGGATTCTCGCTGATCAGATTGCGAGGGAGGATCCCGAGGTTGGGGTGGAGCTATCCCACGTTAGGAGCGCTAGGAACATTGCGAGGAGACTGGCCCTAATCAAAGACAGCCTTAAGAATGGTTACATTTACTACATTATGGCTGAGGCAATGACCATGACCTCGGATGAGGAGATTCTAGATAGGTGCACGGATAAGCCGGGCTTCACAGTGCCTATGGCTCTGGCACCGCAACCCATCTACCTAAGTGAGGAGGTTAAGGCTGGAACTAGGCGCTGGTCAGAGTCGAAGATTAGGAATAGGCTCATAAGCGCTGGTCCACCACTAAGCGAGATTGCGCTTGCCCTCGACGCCATTTATAAGCTGCCTCCAATCGCCACCTCTTACTGGCGGCCATGGCATGGTCTCGGCGTTTACCGCATCGACGTGTGCGGCTGGTCTCTTGGGCTGGAATCAGTGTGGGATTCAGTGGAAGGAGATTACATCCTGAACGCTGAAGCAGCAAAGAAGTTCAGTAGTGTTGCAGCCTTATTAAACGCATTAAGCGAGGAGCCCTTCGCAGTTAAGCCTCTCGTCGACATCGATGAACTCGTTAGATTTAATAGAAATGAGTATAAGGAGTCATATGAGCCGCTCATCATTAATGCGTTAGCAAGAGCCGGCTTTAAGGCGCTTTTAACCAAGCGCGATATTAGGGAGTTGACGCGCTCCCCGCCTTGAGAGGCTGGGATTCTACGCCACTAGGACCATCCATTACTGCCTAAGTGCTCAGGGACCATTCACGGGTGCAGCATCACACAGTTCAAGTCCCGTCAGCTTCTGGGAGGCTAATGCTCATCGCCAGCTAAGTTCACACCATCCAACTATAAAAACTATGGTAGCAAAAGATTTATGAATTTTTGATTAACGTAATCCTTGGTGTTATTATTGGGGCTGATGGCAATCTTTAGGGTCAAGCTCTCTGATCATAGCGGTGAGGGAACTAATAATTTACGTGCCCAAGAATCTCCATCTCAAGCTGGGAGACTTCTACGAGAGGGGAGTTGAGCTTGTCGACCACTTATACATGGAGAATTAATGAGGACTTCAGAATCCTAATATTAGAGTACCTGCTTAATGAGGATGTTAGAAGTTTCATTAAAGAGCGCGGAGCGCTGGCCTCGCGCTTTTATTGGCGTATGAGACTAAGGTTAGAGCTAACTAGAGAGGCTTTTGAGAAAATGTGGTTGAGCGGGTCAGATTATTGGAGGCGGCGTATAGTAGATCCGAGAGGCCCTATGTGCTTGCTTGAGGATGTTGAGGAGACCCCAAGGCCACGTAAGGTGATTATTAACTTATCCCCTACAGATGCTCTACATGAGAACAAGGGAGCCTACATTAAAGGTGGGATGCTCCTTCTAAGGCTGAATAGGGGACTTGAGGCCCCTGAGGGGGCTTTAAAGTGGTTTGAGAGGAAGATTGCCGAGAAGCCAGACAAGAAATACGTGAAAGGATTCGAGGGGATGGCGGATTGATCGCCCAAATTGTCCCTCGCAAGATAAACAAGTTTCAGGCGCTGAAAGATCCGTTGCTTGTCGTTGTAGACGCTAACAGTCTCCATGATGTAGCCCACTTCTGGAATGAAAGGCTGATAAAGTTTAGGCCGCTAAATAAGGGGGGTAAGTGGAGACATGTGAGAGAGCTAATGTCTCATAGAGACCTACTCTACAACCAAGGATGTATAGAGTGGTGGAGGCAAGTCAATGTTTACAACGTCTTGATTAAGCTTGCTCTGAGGGGCTCCATAGGAGGAGGGTTTAATGGGTAAGCTGGTTGGCACAGTTCTAGACGGTGCAACCCCACTGAGCTTTCCGTTTAAGGTGGCTAAGAGCGAGGATATTCCTCTTCACGAGTATGTTACTGTTGAAGTTGGTGGAAAGCATGTTTTGGCAGAAGTTGTTGGGGTTGGGGCTAGGAACCCTCTTGCTAGGGAGAGGATAGCTGGGGCTGGAGTTGGCGGATTAGAAATGTATGGCTACGAGGTTGCTGTGGCGGAGGTTTTAGGATATCTTGAGGATGGTAGGGTTATGAGGCCTAAGCATGCGCCGAAGCCGAATGCGCCAGTTTACCTAGCAGATGCCCAAACCCTACAGGCCTTCTACGCGGGCGACAGGAATAGGCTTCCAATATATGTTGGAACCTTACTGCACAGAAGCGACGTCCAGGTTCCAATTCACCTCCAAGACCTATCTTTTCACCTCGGAATATTCGCCCAGACGCGTGGAGGCAAGTCCTACCTTGCCGGTGCAATAATCGAGAAGATTCTTACCAACACAAACTTCCCCGTTATCGTGATAGATATGCACGGGGACTATGTAATGATGGATAGAGCCGCCGAGAATAATAGGAGGCACGGTGAATTTAACGTGGTGGTTTATTATCCGCCGGGCGCCCCAAAGATTAGGGGTGTCACAGCTGAGGTTAGGGATCTTAATATAAGCCCAAAGCAGATGACGAATGAGGCTCTTATGGAGCTTGTCGGCGGGCTTGGGGAGCTCCAATCGATAAAGCTGAGGAAGATAATTAATGATTTTAAAGCTGAGGGGAGACCCTTCGGCCTAAAAGACATAATTGAGAGGGTGAGGGAAATACTTGAGACGGGTGAGGATTTACCCTCAGAGGAGAGAAGACGCTTGAGCAGCATTCTCATGAGGCTTGAGGATTTAGGTGAGGAGGTTCAGCTGCCAGCTGAAGAGACGCCGCCCCAAGAATTTCTGAGGCAGAAGACTTTAAGCGTGATATGCCTCCGTGGCTTAAGGTCAAGGGTGCAGGATGCTTACACGGGAATTATAGTTGATCTACTCTTCAGGAATCAAGTGGCTTACTTTGGCGATCTGAGGAAGGCTCCTCCAACCTTCATCTTCATTGAGGAGGCACATAGGGTTGCATCTCAGGAGGGCGGTAAATATGCTTCGAAGGTGATATCCACGGCGATTAGGGAGGGGGCTAAATTTGGGCTATTCATTACATTGATAAGCCAGAGACCTAGAAGCATAAGCCCGGACATAATGGCTAACATTGGAAACTACGCGGTTCTGAGGATAACGAACGCTCAGGATCAGAGCATGATTGAAAGTGCAAGTGAGAGTTTCAGCCATAGGCTTATTGAGGACTTACCGGCCCTCAACCAGGGTGAGGCAGTTCTTGTAGGGCCGTTTGTGCCGCTTCCGGCAATAATTAAGGTTTCAGGGAGGATGACTGTTCACTATGGCGCCACCCCAAACCTGGCTGCAATAAACAATAGGATAGCGGAAATGATGGAGGAGGTGTGGGGGGAGGAGTGGTGAAGGTCGGGGTCTTCGCCGACACGCATATCGGCAGGTCAATACCTAACGCCGTAGCCGAGTACAGGCGGATGGCGTTCCGCCACGCTTTTAGGCAGGCTATAAATATCTTCATAGGGGAGGGTGTTGAAGCTGTCATGCACGCTGGGGATCTTTTCGAAAGGAGAAGTATGAATCCCTCAGACAGTCTTTTCGTTAAGGAGGAGCTGCAGAGACTTGTCGACTCGTTGGGTGGCAGCGTTAAAATTATAGTTGTGAGAGGAAACCACGATGGGACTGCAGAGAACAGCGTCCTCAACTATGTGGAGCACCCCTTAGCTAAGTATTTGGTGGTCTTAGGTGAGAAGACGCTGATTGGAGATCCTGAAGTTTACCTGAATGGGAATGTGGCTGTTATAGGCTTCGGTTATACGCCGTATGTGTCCGCTAAGCTGAGTGAGGTTAAGGAGGCTGTGAGACGTAGATTCGAGAACCTTAAGGCTGAGAGCAAGATCCTCCTAGCCCACATGTTTGTTGAGGGGCAGGATATCCCGCCTGGCGTGCCGGAGTACCAGGTGGCCCGCCTCAGCCTAATTAAGGAGACTGGGGCAAATATTGTGGTTGCTGGACACTACCATAAGTATTTGCCGCTGGCCGAGAAGTCTGGTATTCTACTTTTAACGCCAGGAGCCACCGAATCAGTAGACCTCTCGGATGATTCTCAACATGGGGTTTGCATACTAAACCTGGACCGGCATGTTGAGTGTAAATTCATCCCTATAAAGCCACTTCACATAATTAAGAACGCTATTATTGATGGAGGAGAAGCCGTCCGGCGGCCGGAGTGGTTTATTAAGGAGGCTGCTGCAGCGGCGAATCAATTCTCCGAGCAGCTTAAGGCTGAGGGTGGTGAGGGCATGCTTAGAATAGTCCTCAGAGGGCTCTTGGATGGAAACAGGTTTGACTTGGAGGCTGAAGTTGAGAGGCGTGTGCGAGTTATACAGGCTGAGAACCCACGCCTCCTCCATGTGGAGGTCGATAATGGCTTAAGTGAGGCGTCTCCAGTCAGAGTTAGCGTCCCGGAGCATATGACTAGGGAGGAGTTTCTTGAGGAGGTTTTTAGGGTTCTAGGTGAGGAGCGGATGGTTCAGGCTCTAAGCCTTGCGGAGGAGGTGCGGATAGCGCTTGAGGAGAGGGCGAGCCCTCAAACTGGACTCTTAAGAGAGTCCGATAGGAAACCTTTCATTGAGAGGTGGCTGAAGATTCTGGGAGAGTGAGCGAATGCTTATTGAGCGTTTAGAATTAAGGAATTTTGAGGGGTATAGGAGGGCAGTAATAGACTTTGCTGAGGGCCTTAACGTTATAACCGGAAGAAACTCAACGGGGAAGACGACGATTCTGGAGGCGCTGCTATTCGCCATATACGGCGCTGTTCCTGGAAGCGAGAAGGGGCTCCTAGTTTCGAGACTTCAGGGAGCTTCGGGCAGCATGTCTGTGAGGCTCACAGCAAGGATAGCTGGGAAGAGCGTGGAGGTTTTTAGGGAGGGAAGGTTAATGGGGAGGGGCTTCAGAACAGAGAGGCTTAGTCTTAAAGTTGACGGAAGGATAGTCCCAGTTCACACTGAGGAGGAGCTGAATAGGAAGATTATTGAGATGGTTGGTGTGGGCGCTAAAGTGTTCACGTCCCTCATCTACGCTAGGCAGGGTGAATTCACAAGCATCCTCGAGCCGAAGAAGGAGGACATGGATCTGATTTTAGGCATAACGCTCATGAAGGAGCTTGCTGAGCAGCTGGATGCAGCGAAGAAGATTCTCGAGAAGTATGATGGGAAGGATGCTAAAACCATACTGAACCAGTTGAGGGAGCGGGAGCTTCCGCTGCTAGCCCAGCAGATAGGCGATTTGGAGAAGCATGAGAGAAATTTATCTGGAGAAATTGAAAGGTTAAGGGAAGTTGTGGATAAAGCGAAGTCTAGGGAGGTTGCGGTTCTCCTCCAGAAAATAGATCAAAGGGATTTTTTGCGGGAGAACATTGGGAAAATATGCGCTGCAATCTCAAGCATCCTAAGCGAGAGGGGAGCCGCAAGCATGGAAGATCTCGAGAGGAAGCTCAGCGAAGTGTTCGGGAAGGAGGCGAGTCTTCAAAGGAGGCTTGAGGAGCTGCAAATTGAGGAAGTGAGGGCTAGCGGCGAATGGCAGCGGCTAAATTCAAGATTGCTCCAAATAAAAGCTTACCTCAATGGTTGTGGTGCAGCTACACTTGAGGATCTTGAGGGAAAAATGGTCTCAGCCCAGGCGGAGTATGATAGAATTGTTAGGGATCTTGAGGCTGCTGAGATGGATCTCGACAAGATTGAGCGGCTTAGAAGTGAGCTCCGTGGTAAGATGTCGGCGCTTAGGGAGGAGGTGAAGTCTCATGAGGATCTGCTGGCTAAGAGGGCGGCTAACTGCCCTATGTGCGGGCAGAGAATTAATCAAGATCTAGTTAAGCAGCTTATAGAGGCCAAAAAGCGCTCTTTCGAGCAGTTGGCAGCGAACCTAAATATTGTGGAGGCCCAATACTCCAGCCTGAAAGGGAAGGTTGAGGAGCTAAGGGTTTCCACCTCAAAGATTGGGATGAGCTTAGCGAGTATGCAGGAAGCCCATGATAGGATTATAACGTTGCTGGAGGGGGCTACAGTGGAGTATTTAGATAGAAGGCTTAGGGAGGTGGAAAAAAGTCTTGGAGAAATCCGCCAGAATATAGGTAGGTTGGGGAGCGATTTAGCTGGGCTGAAGAAAGAGGAGGAAACCCTTAAAGGTGCGATAGCGAATGTAAGGAGGCTGGATGGGGAAAGAGCGAGGCTTGAAGGTGAGCTCCGAAGGCGCCTCGAGGAGATAGGTTTCAGCCTTAAGGCGCTTTCACTCCCATTTAAGTCGGACGACGCGGACCTAAAAGCGAAGATAGCTGAAAGGCTTCCGTTGAGCCCTGAGGAGCTAGCGAGAAAGGAGCGGGAGCTCAATGAGAAGACTGGGCAGCTGGATGAGCTTAGAGCGAGGCTGGAGGACTTAAAGAGGCGGGAGAAAGAGGTTAAGGATAAGATTAGCGTGCTCGAGAGGAGGCTTGAGAGGGCTAAGATCTGCGGGGAACTTCTAGAGAAGATTAGGAGTGGGGTTGAGGAGCGGAGGAGGCAGAAGCTTAAGCGGATAGCGGACGAGGCTCTAAGAATTTATGGGTCCCTCACAGACCAGAGGGTTTATAGGGCGTTCAGGATAAATGAGGATGACTACTCGGTTGAGGTTTCACCTGAACGGCTGGAGGGTTATATACCAGCGAAGAGGGTTGGAGGCGGCCATCAGACGCTAATAGCTCTAGCCATAAGAGTGGCGCTCCTAAACGTCCTAAACAGGAGGAGCCTCCTAATCTTGGATGAGCCGACGTACGGCGTGGACTCAGAGAACCTGCCGCAGCTAATGAGCTATCTATCTGAAGCAGCTAAAAAGATAGGTCAAACAATCCTAGTAACGCATTATGGGCTGGGGGAGGAGGAAGCTGCCAACATAATTAAGGTGAGCATAGGTGAAGACGGTTCATCAGTAGCGAGCCGCGCCTAAACCTATCCCTTCACCTCTTATGGGAGCAATCATCTAATAAACATTTAATGTGATGATGTGTTAAGGGAAAGTAATCCGGCAGCATTAATGCCGCATAAAGGTAATCCCTTAAGGAGTTAAGGCTTAAACTCAAGTTTTTATGGATGAGCGTATTGAGAATATTGCAAACTGCACTCTGAAGGGTGTCTCTGGAGGAATGGAGAAATTAATGCATAAAAAGGCTTTATTTTAATGGGGCGCCGCTAATAGAGGGAAGCTTTGAGGGATGATGCAAACGAAAATAAATCAGGTGGGAATAAGCATCTGAGGGGCAAACAGCATATTCTCAATTATAAATGCTTTAGATTAGAATGCTTCATTTCGCTTTAAGTAAGCTTTAATGCTTTTCCATTGATCTAATAAAATATTTAATATTCCTGGTAGTCCAGTGTGCACCGAATAGAAAATGTAGCATAAATAGATGCACCTTGTGCATTGCTGGTAGTTTTTTCTTAATTCGTTTATCAGCGGGCTTCTCCAGACTTTAGGTAGATCAAATATTGATGATATCGGTTCTCTAACATGGCATCCTGATACCCTTCCTAAATGATCTATAACCAGAAAGTTTTTGAGAGCTCTACATTTCCATAATCTCTTCCCGGTTAGAGCTAAATATTTTACTGCTTTAAGCGTCTTCTCAGTTATATAAATATATTCGTTTTTCTTCTTCATTTTTCTCAGTGCATCGCAGACTTCAGCTAAAGCATTTACATCCGTTATTTCATATTCATCATTTTTCTGACCTATTGGAAACGTTCTATTTTCAGATGGATAATCGTAGGCGTATAAGCAGTACCATACTGGTATCCTACGCTCAGTAAAGTATCTTGTGAAATCAATTATTTCATGTAAGTTCATCTGTGATATTGTAGGTGAAACTCCAACGTGAATTCCCTCATTCTTAAGTACGTTAATGGCTTCCATAGCTTTTCTCCAGGCGCCGTTAACACCCTTAAGATAATCATTCTTTTTTTCGTCGAGAGTATCCAGGGAAATTGCTACGAAATCAACATTACGTATCTCATCAATTTTGCTCGCTGCGATGCTTCCATTATCGTAAACTGTTGTTATAAAGTATTTTGAAGCGTAATCTAAAATTTCACCTATATCATCACGGAGAAGCGGATTTCCACCTGAGAATACTATTTCCAGTACGCCAATTTCACGTAAAATATCTAAGCCTCTCTTCACGTCTTCTGTTGATAATTCATCAGAACACTGATTCACCCATACATTGCAGCCTCTACAGCGATAATTACATTTTCTAGTTAGAAACCATTGAGCGTGATATGTTCCTGGAGACTTTAAGGCGCGCTTAGCGAGACTTAAAATTTTCGAAGCAGTCATCATAATAGTAACCCCAATTATTTCAGCGTACTGGCTTCCACGAGCTTGAAATCGTCCTGTTAAATAATAAGTAGAATATATAATTGCTTATCCAGAGTTTAAGCACTTTTAGAAAGCCCATTTGCCTAAATCTTCTCATAGACTCGTAAACAGTTAAGTCTTTTAGGAAGATTATTTTGCCAATTTTAGAAAGCCTTAATGCTAAATCATGATCTTCTATGCAGGGAAGGCTCTCATTAAATCCGCCAATTTTCAGGAATGCTTCACGCCTAACAGCGAAGAATTCGCCTCGCGAATGCGGCTTAAAATGAGCGAAGAAACGTAGCAGGAAGTTGTAAAATCTGAAGAATGCAGCTTCAGGGGGTCTTGGATCTCTTGGCATAACATTACATGTTACGCCAACAACATTTCTATCTCTGAATGCTGATAGAATCTTTTCAACAAAATCTGTCGAAGGCTGGACATCAGCATCCATAAAAATTAATATGTCACCACTAGCTTTACAAGCACCATGATTTCTCGCCCTCCCTATTCCACGCTCATTAAACACGTAAACTTTATCTGTAAATTTCTTGGCGATGTCAACTGTCTCATCATTACTGCCGCCATCAACAACTATTATCTCCAAATTTTTGGAGGATTTAGCAAGTACAGAGAGAGTTTCGCCAATATAATTGCCCTCTTGAAGTGTCGGTATAATTACTGAGATTTTTAAGCTGCCCTCTCTAGGCATGCCCTCATCACTATAAATAGGCGTGCATGCATATTAAACTTAAAATTTTCAGCAGCTATATATGGCTCCTTTGATTTGGAAGAATTTAGAAAACTTAAATTTAACAAATTTTTAGATTATCCAGTTTTGTCCAGGTTTTCTCTGCAATATTACCCTTTTCTCATAATTTCTTCTAACCCTCACTTTAGGGGGTTTACTAGCTTTCGGTAAAGGCTCAATTTTTGGGGTTTGTGAACGAACTTTTCCAGCTTTGGAGAGACTGCCATGTGTCGGCATTTTCTTCCACCACCATCAATGTTATTTCTTCTTCCTATTATTTATGCTTTTACCTGAAGGGCGATTCTTTTACTGCACACAGCTATATGGCATTTTATTCTTTCGTCAGTATTTAATATGGAGGGGTGCATGCCTGACTTCACCAGTATCTTTAAGAAATCTTCTTTTGAAAAGAACTTTTTAAGCCCTGTTACAACAACTTCCGCATCATCTTTAGTTACCCTTGCAATCTCTTTAAGGGTTGAAATCGGATCAGGCATGTTTTGAAGAAGCGTTACAGCGAACGCTTTGTCGAAAATTCGGTCTTTGAAAGGTAAAAAGTCTACGTCAGCCCTAATTAGGGAGATCGCGCTTAACCCGAACTTTTTTATGAGTTTTTTGGCGACTTTAAGGATTTTTAGTGATACGTCAACGCCAATAATAAGCCTGGCTGAATTAGCGATGTAGCTGAATAAAAGCCCAGTTCCGCAGCCCGCATCTAGAATAGTGTCTGAGGGTTTAATGTGAATTACTTTTAGGGCCTCATTAATCTTCAATTTTTGCTCATAACCGTATAACGCATCGTAAATACGTGAGAGTTTATCGTAGTATTCGATTACTCTACGCTTTACTTCCCAGCTTTCAATGCTTTCCATAACCCAAAAAATAAATATCCACGTTTCACTCTAAAAGTTTGTTGGGAAGATATTGTCCGCTAAAAAGAAGATTATTGTAAGCGAGAACCCGAATATAAATGAGGTTGTGAATGAGCTTGATAGGGCATTTAATGAGAGAAGGACGGTTATACTGGTTGGAAACTGCTGGGTTAACTATCAGGGTAGGGCTAGGTCGAAACTTAAGCCGGGCGAAAGGATCGTGATAATCAAAGAAGACGGCTCCGTTCTCGTTCATAGATCTAGGGGATATGAGCCAGTTAACTGGCAGCCGCCAGGCTGCTTTCTTAAGGCATATAAAGATGGGGACTCATTGGTTGTTATGGCTGTTAGAAAGAATCCTCATGAAACAGTGTCAATATATTTCAATCAAGTTTTCTTTCTTTCAGCGCTGCAATTGCTTGATGAGGGGGAATTTTCGCTTTACGCTAGTGAGGAGGATATGAAACGGGCTATATTAATGATGCCATCGCTTATTGAAGATGGTTTTAAGCCCATTAGCTATGAGAAGAAAGTTGAGCCGGGCTTTATAGATGTTTATGGTGTAGATAAAGATGGATGTATGGTTGTAGTGGAGATAAAGCGTAGAACTGCTGGAAAAGAAGCTGTTCTACAATTAGCCAAATATATTGAATCGTTGAAAGCCTCAGTTAACCGTAAGGTGAGGGGTATATTGGTTGCTCCGCAAATTTCGAGGGAGGCGGGAAGCCTTCTTGCATCTTTAGGATTAGACTTTAAGAGGGTTGATCCGAAAAAATGCTCTGAAATACTCTGTAGAAAAGAGGATAAAAGGATAGTAGACTTCTTTCAAGCATAGCTTAAATTTCGCATGGGAAGCAGGTGCATGCTGTTTTAGCATTAATTAGTCTTCGGAAATCAGTAAATCAACTATTTTTGACGCTACCGATATTATTCTATCGGACTCTTTAACTATGATTGCGTTACTTTTTTGATTATTCGGCATGTCTTCTAATATCTTTATTGTCCTCTCAATTTCCACTAGACACTTAAGGATAGGATTCTCTAACGGAAGCATCCCTTCAAGAGCCTCCTCAACAATGCGCTCGATAAATGAGGGCTCCCCTAAACTATAATATACTGCCATTTGAGCTTTTCTTAAAGCGTCGAGAGCTAAATCGAATGCTTCGCTATTTCTCTTCGCTATTTTGATTTCATCCATAGCCTCCCTAAGATAACGTAGAGCCCAACCTTTACGATATTCATCCATTAACATTTTCTCACACGGATAAGTAAAATTATATTTTCCTGCTTTTATCCCTTATTTTTGCTTGCTGAAGACTTCATGGATTGGGATAGTGAAACTAAACGTGTTATATAGCCTGCAATACTATTTCTAAGCCGGATAGATGGAATATTCGCTATGCTGGATAATGCCCTCTTATTTTCTTCAAAATTCGTAGTGAATTTATCAGAATACCTTCTGATTAATTCGCGCGCTATCTTCTTCACTTTTTCTGGACGCACATTTCCCAAGCACATCGACCTTTACTTTTGAACTTATCAGTTTTTCTCGTTATGTTTCATCAAGGTTATATATAAGGATAATGCGTGGAAGCCGCATAGGATGGAAAGGCTTTTTTAATGGACGAAACAAATAAATAAGTGTATTTGGGAGCATAAATTTGAAAGAGGGAAAGATTATGGGTGAATTAGCGATTGCAGCCATGCATAGAATTTGTAAAAAAGCTGGAGCTGAGAGAGTTAGTGAGTCGGCAGCAATACAGTTAGCTAAGGTTCTTGAGGAGATAGGCATAAAAATTGGTAGAGAAGCGGTTGACTTCGCGATGCATGCTGGTAGGAAAACAGTTAAAGCTGAAGATATTGAGATAGCTGCAAAAAAAGTTTTAAGTAGATAAACGAGCGGCTACTATTTTCTCTCCTTACTTTTATTTATTAAAGATGAAGTTGGTTCCCGAAAACTTTGAGGCTGCTGAAAATTAGTCTTTCAAGTAACCTAAAATATTTCTTCACATTATCTTTTTAAGTTTATCCATCCGCTAAATAAGCGGGTGTATGAGGAATGGAAAAATGCACTTTTAATGAGGCTAAGAAACTTGTTAGGGAACTTGTGGAGGCTAAAGGTTTTCCAAACGATGATTCAGCTTTAACCCAAAAGCTTCTTTGGGCTTTTGTCGAATTGGGTGAGGCTGCAGATGCCTATAAGAAGGGTAGGGATTGGAGCATTATTAGCGAGGAATTAATCGACGCAATCTTCTATATTCTAGATTTTATTGGTTTAGTTGAAAAGACTCAAGGAGTCGAAATTGACATAGATCATTTATTTCTTGAGAAGTGGAGGAAAAATATGGGGCGCCCCATGCAGTATGGTCAAAAAAGGGACATTAAATTACTATGAGAATTCACGGTTAATGGTGGCCTTTATTTGATTCCAGCGAGCTCTTTAACTTTCATTAAATTCTCTAGATCGCTTCTCCTGTAATCTTTAGGTGTCTCAAGAATTAATGGCAGATTTGCAAAGGGGCTTCTCAAAATGTTTCTGAAACCATCTTCCCCAATCTTTCCTAAACCTATATGTTCATGGCGGTCGATGTGCGAATTTAAGTCGCCGCGTGAATCATTTAGGTGAACCAGTTTTAGCCTACTGAATCCTACTTCTTCATCGATTTTTCTTATCGTTTCCTTTATGGTCTCCTCGGTTCTTAAATCGTAACCAGCCGCGAACGCATGGCATGTATCAAAGCATATTCCAATTTTATCTGGGTAAGATGTTTGCTCGATTATGTGCCGTAAATCATTAAACGAGCCGCCTACACTATTTATTGTTCCAGCAGTGTTCTCTAGAAGAAGCATAACCCTTTCACCGGCAACTGAAAATGCAGTATCTATAGCTTTAACTATTCTTTCTAAGCCGACTTTAACTCCATATCCAAGGTGGCTTCCGAGATGCGTCACTAAAAATGGAATATTCAGCCTCTCACATCTATTCATCTCAGTTATAAGCGCATCAACTGACTTGGCATATATGTCATTTTTGGGAGACGCAAGATTTGATAAGTATGGCATGTGACTAAAAACCGGCTTAATATCATTCTCTTTAACCTTAATTATAAAGGATTCAATTTCATCATTTCTTAGCGGCCTAGCAAACCAACCGCGTGGGTTTCTTGTAAATATTTGGAGCGTATTACACCCAATTTCCAATGCTCTATCAACAGCCTTATCTACGGAACCATGGATTGACATGTGGAAACCTATCCTCATTAAGACGCGCCTTAAAATAAATGAGAATTATTGCTTAAACTTAAAGTGTATGATGGAAAAACGGGGAATCTGGCAACTTAACATGTAAAGCCTTTATATACTAGGTTACACGCCTGAAAACAGCCGTATTAAACAGAAATTGGAGGAAATTTGATTATTGTCTTCAAGAATCTGGCGTTGTAGGTAAATGATAAGTTGATTTTGGATAATTTTCACTTTGGTTCTCCCAGCTCTTCAGGAATAGCTTTTAGTGCTGGTAGCTCTGGGAACTTTTCTTTCATTCTCTGTTCGGCAACTATTGCTGCTTCATTAAGAATCTTTTGAGCCTCCTCGCTGGCAACTTCGTAGTCTGGCATTATACCGGTTGTTTGACTTGCCTCAATCATTATTTCATCTAATAGCGTGTTTATCTCGCCAATTTCATGTTCGGCGCCTGGGAATATTCCAGCAACGCTTGTACGTATGCTTTGGAGGACTTTGCTGACTGGCGCTAAGACGGCTGTAACATTTCCCAATTGCGTTATTGTTCTAAGCCTTAATGCGACTCTTTCTAGGGCTAGCTCAGCATTCATCATGAAGTTTGTCATCTTTCTTATTTCTGCCAGTTCACTTGCATAAACATTAGCTCTTTGCATCTCATGCTTAGAGTAGGCTTCGACAACCTTCTGGAAAAGAGCCTTATCTCTCTGTGTGAGAAGATTTATAGCGCCATTCAAATACTGAACTTGTGCCTCAACACGCCTAGCAGCCAACTCAATCTTCTGCTTTAATGGGATCTCATGCTTAATTAAGGCTTTTATTCCAGTCTTAGGTTCCTCCCAACTTTTAGTAAACTTTGACATTTATTTCACCTAACCTCGAGAAGTAAAGGGCGGCAAAACATTATAATCCTTCTTAATATGCTAAGATTTACTCAATTGATAGAGGAGTTAATCCACCATGCAAGCAATACTTTATTTTCCAGCCTTTTAAGATCTAAATATTTTTCTGAAGGTCAATTTTTTAAAGAAAATTGTTAAAAAAGAGAGAAGAGTGGCTTTTTCTATTCATTTCTGTTGAGGTTAGATTGGCTTTGATATTCCTCAATTATCTTCTTTCTAATGCTGGATGAACTGCTAGGTTCTTTATCTCCAAATTTACCTATTCTAATAACTTCTATGTTAAGATTCCTTTCCCTCACATACTTCTTCAGATATTCTTCGATCTCCCTCTTATCGTAGCCTAACGCTATTATATCAGGCCTAATTTTCTCTATAACCTTACCCATATCCATATCTTCATAGCCAAGTATCGCTTCATCAACAACCTTTAATGATTCAACTATGGCTCTACGCTGATCTTCTGGAATTATAGGTTTCCTTCCTTTAAGTTTCTCGACAGTCTTATCCCTGGCAACTATTACAATTAGCTTTGAGTTTTCGCCACCAGCTTTTTTCGCGTTTGTTAAGTAATATATGTGTCCATAATGCAGTAGGTCAAATGTTCCCTCAGCCAATACGATTTTGCCCTTCCCTCCACCATCCTTCAGGCTCATTAATTACATCACCTACCACTCAAACTTAACAAGTTTCATTATGCGTAACGCATCTAAAAGTCCCTCACAGTAGGCAATAGAAGCTAAGCTAACGTCATATTTCTCTCTCCTAAAATAATATTTTGCATCCTCAAAATATCTTTTTGCTTCATTAATAACCTCAATCATCAGATCCGTGTTAATAAAAGATGGGCTGCTTTCAACTTTAAGGTTCTTGAGAACTTTTTCGGTCTTAGATATATACTTTGACGCCTTCTCTCTTAAATCTGCATTATTCATACTTATCTAATCATCTCCATAACCCATTTTGGCGCATTGGCTAAAGTTATTAGGGCATCTGCCTCCATGAAGTGAAGTTTCTCAGCTGGAATAATGAGGGTGTGGGGTGGACCGCCAAAGTTAAACTTCATTAACTCCCCTACAGCGTCAGCTCTAACAATAGCATTTTCTGATCCAGCTCTAGCTATGCCGATAGCTAGACTCCCTTCTTTAACAACGTTTTTCCTCATTTTTTCCTCTAAATTCAATAATATTTTTAGAGCGTCATTTACAGTCATGAACTTAGATTCCTCAGCTTTAATATCTAAAAAGCAGAGGGTATGAAGGTTCCTGGATTTATTTTCCGCTATTACAAAGTATGGCGTCCGCGTTAAATCGCCCGCTTCAGGGAATGGTATTGTTACGCTCTTACCGAATCTATAGTTTTGCAGTCCAGAAAGCCCTATAGCTGCAGATAATATGGATGAACCGTGAATCACTCTTGTTTTAACACCCATTTTCTCAGCTTTCAACCTAAGAGCTATGTGGGTTGTTGCAATCAACGGGTCTCCTGGAACTAAAAGGACGGTTTTTCCGCATTTAGCCCTCTCGAGAATTAGCGCACCATCCTCCTCCTCAATGTTTCTCCTAGAAACAATTATCAGATTTTTACCAGAAATCCTCCTAAACTCCTCCAGATTAAAGCCAGGCATAAAGCTGGTGTAGAATTCAGCGAAAACATAATCAGCTCTCTTAACCTCCTCAAGTCCGCGTAGCGATATATCAAAGCAGTCGCTGAGACCTAAACCAATAAATACTAATTCGCCCACAAATTATCCTCCAAAAGCAAAAAGGTTATTAACTATTTGATTAACTTATCTCTTATCTTGAGTAGAGTGGGCCCGTAGCTTAGCAAGGTAGAGCGGCGGACCCATACGTTAAACTATAAACGATGGGGTTGTAGCTCTTAATCTACTGGAAGGAGACACCCGTAAAAGCGCTAAATTAATTGAGGGCGCTTCGGGAGGGTCGAGGGTTCAATTCCCTCCGGGCCCGCCACCCCAAAATGTTCCGATAAAACTGTTGGTTCTCTCTCTGATTTTTCAGACGGAGAAAATGAGTAAATGACTTGAAATGCTTCGCGGCTTAATTCTAGCTGATTTTTTGGAAATTTCACAATCTTTTCTAATTCTACCTTAATTCTCGATTAGATGGGATGATGGAGGAAAATTCATCCTTCGCAGAATACGACTAAAAAATTCCCGAAATGGAGAGAGAAGGCAAAAATACCAGTAAAAGATAATTAAGCCGCAAAGCAACTTGGAAAATTATTTAAAGACTTTTCATTTATTCTTAGGTTACTAGCTGGTTGCCTCATCTATAAGATAGGTGAGCTGATAATGGGCGGAGAGGGCTCTCTGGAGGATGAGCAATGGACATTTTTTTAATCGCAGAAATGTTATTTTTAACCGTTTTGTTGCGCAAATTTTTGCCGCATAATCTTAATGTCAAATACTATTCATCTTTAACTCTATCCTTCCGGAAATCGCATCTTTTGGCGGGTATCTTTTATGAACAATAGTTCTCCTCAGGATTCTTTACTTAAGATTTTTAGGGAGTGCATTTTATCCTTCAGTTTTGATTTTGTAGGCTTATTGGCCGGATTAGCTCTCTCCTCTCAATTACATATTTTTAGGTTTTCATCGTGGATTATAGCTGTCTATCCAGCTATCTTGAGCGCTAAAGGCATGATAGCTGGTATGCTTACTGGTAGATTAAGCACAGCTTTACATGTTGGTACAGTGAAACCGAAGTTTACTGGTAATACAAGGGTTTTCTATAAGCTACTTAATACGATTACTGTGATGACTTTAATGACAAGCCTACTTATGAGCTTAATTGCCATGTTTATTGGCATGTTTTTATGGGGTGTAGAAGTAATAAGTTTTCCCGATATTATGCTGGCGGTTACAGCGACTATGGCGTTAGGGCTAACAATATTATTTGTGACGGTGGCAGTATCCTTTTTATCCTTTAGAAAAGGGTTAGATCCTGATGTGGTCGTTTATCCCATAATGTCTACTTTAGCTGACGTAATGATTACAATATACTATATGGTTGTAATTAATTTACTTTTTATTTTTGGTAGCATTGGAAGAATTATGGTGATCACGGTTGCTCTCATTTATACGATTATTGTCCTATTTCTACTCTTACATAATATTAGGGATAAAGAGTTTGTAAGAAACATAAAAGAGTTTTCTTTAACTCTGATTTTAGTGGTTTTGATAGTCAATTTTACTGGAACCTTCCTAAATAAGATAAGCACTATTGTCAAGGAGAGGAAAGAAGTTTACACGGTATACCCAGCATTAATTGATGCAATAGGTGATGTCGGATCAGTTGTTGGTTCAGTAGCAACAACAAAGCTAGCGTTAGGTTTACTTAAGCCATCATTTGCCTCTATAAAAGGGGTTAGAAGGCAAATTTTAGGTTCCTGGACGGCTTCACTAATAATTTTTGTCGCTCTTTCATTTTTATCGTTGTTGCTGAATAGCGTGTTTGAGCCTTTAACCTTCATTAGTTTTTTGTCCACATTATTGATGGCGAATATTATTGCTGTTCCTGTAATAGTTACGTTTTCATACATTATTTCGATTTTAACTTTTAAGAGGGGGCTTGACCCAGATAACTTTGTTATTCCAATTGAAAGTTCACTTGCAGACAATATAACAACAGTCGCTCTTTTCCTTGCTCTACTAATGCGTTAATTGATTGTAAATAGGTAGATTTAAAAAATTCCGTGAATAATAATCAATTTGGAGAGAGATAACTAAATGCGTAGGAAGGAGAGAGTTAGGTATCAACCAGTACCAGCAAGGAAAATTCTTCTGGAGATGAAGAATCTTTCTGAACTCATGATCGATTTAGCCTACTCAGCAGCGCTATTTAATGATAAAGATCTTGCGGATGATGTTCTAGACCTTGAAGAAAGGATCGATACTTTAACTTACCTTCTAGACATGGAGATAATGATAGCGGCAAGGGATGCTGAGGACGCGAAGATATTGTCTGGTGTCGCTAAGGTTGCCTCAGCAGCAGATAAAATCTCAGATGCAGCTGGTGACATAGCAGCCATAGTCCTACAGGACATTGGCGTTCATCCTATAATAACTGAGATTTTTGAAAATGTCGAGGAGCGATTGGCAAGAATAAAGGTTCCAGCGGATTCGCCAATAATTGGCATTAGAATACGCGATCTGGATCCAACTTCGATGGGAGTAGATATAATTGCCATACGCAGGGATAAGGACTGGATAATAAACCCGAAAAATGATGAGTCCATAAAGAGTGGCGACATTCTAATTGTGCGCGGAGCGAATATGGGCATAAACGAATTTAAGGAGAAAGTTGGAGATAAAGCGACAAAGGTTGAGGAGACCGTACTCAAAAAATTGAGAGGTGAAAAATGGTTTAGGAATATTGTTGACCGCTTCGTTGAATTGAAAGATACATCCGAGCTTATGATTGATTTAGCCTACTCGGCGCTGATGCTGAATAACAGGGAAATAGCTGAAGAAGTTATTAACCTTGAAGAATATATTGATAAGCTGCATACAGATTTTGAATTATTGGTTCTCTCAAGTAAATTTGGTGAGGATGATGTTAAAGGGATACTTGGGCTTATAAGGCTTGGTGTGGCGGCTGAAAAGATTTCTGATGCAGCGTCAGAAATAGCTGAAGTCATTTTAAGGGGTATTGAGCCTCATCCAATTCTGAAAATGACTATAGAAGAGGCTGAGGAAACCATTATATATATTCAAGTAAGCGATAACTCGCCCTTAATCAATAAAACTATTAGGGAAGCGCGAATACCCGAGGAGACAGGAATGTGGATTCTCGCAGTAAGAAGAAACAATAAATATGTGAGACCTAAACCCGATCTCAGAATAGAGGCTGGTGACATCTTAATAGCGTCAGGCTACTCGGAGGGAAAAGAGAATCTAATTAGGTTAGCGTCACCCTCCCATAAAAGATTGGAATCATGGGATGAATTCTGTAGTAAAGATTAGAATAATTAGAATAATAAGAAATTTTAGTTCCGTGCTAGATCCCTTATTCCCTCCTCAAGCGTTATTTTAGCCTTAAAGCCCAGTATTTTCTCAGCTTTAGTTGTGTCTGCTAATGTGTGGTATACATAGTTCTTTATTGGGTTAGGTTTGTATACTGGCTTTATGCTTTTTCCAAGAATCTTATTAATCAAGTCGACTACATAGTTGAAGCTGCGTGCAATCCCTGTTCCAACATTGAATATTTCGCATTCAAAGTCTTTTTCGGCAGAAAGCATAAAGGCTTCAACAACATCCGCAACATGTATAAAGTCACGTGTCTGAGTTCCATCACCAAATATTATTGGGGGTTGATCCCTTTTCATAAGCCAAAGAAATTGTGAGATCACGTTAGCATACTCGCCTTTATACTGCTCCTTAGGACCATAGACGCTGAACAATCTTAGGCCAACCGACCTAACACCGTGCAGTATATTATATAGTTTCGCTAGGCGCTCTATAGCGTAGCGGCATTCAGTATAATAATCTGTTACATATATTGGCATATCCTCCCTATAGGGAGGATTATTCCCGTTATATAGGCTACTTGTACTAGCATAGATAACCTTACACTTCCTCTCCTTAGCATACTCAAATATGCTAATGGCATCATTGATTGTTCTACCAAGAAGCCCAGGGTCCCTCTTATACATTGGTGATGAAGATGGCATGCCAAGATGAAAAATGAGATCCGCATCCGGCACTAAGACTGGAATATTCTGATAGGGTTTATTGAAAAATCTCACGTTTAATCCCTCAATATTTCTTAAGTTGCCAGTCGACAAATTATCAAACACTATGACATCATATCCATCTTTTACAAGTCGCTCAACAAGATTGCTGCCAATAAACCCGCATCCACCAGTCACAATAACCCTCAATGATGACTCCACCTTTTTACCCAGTTAATATCACTTAGAAGAATATATTATTTTTGAGGGAAAGATTTTACAGAAGAACTCGACAAGAAATCTAAGGTTTAACAGTAGATCCAAAATTTTGTTCTATTGCTATAATATTGTCAATTATATTTGGGGAGCATAGAACCATTAGGTGGCTCCTTAAAGGCTCTCCAGAATAATAAGTTAGGTTATTTGGGCGTAACAAGTTTTCGCTATTTTGCTCATATCTTAAACTGGCATCAATAAATCCTGATGTTTCATTCCCATAAAAAGCATCAAATATGCCACGGAGGACGACTGGGTTTATGTTCAAAAGGTATAAAGTGATTTAATAGAGTTGTGTGATTTTTATCGACTTTTAGAGCATTCATATGGAGAGAAAATAGCATGCTAAATGTTGGAATACTGGTTCGCGTTGAGGAAATAGTGGAACTCCATTACAATAAGAGTTGAATTAACCTAGGAGAATAAGATATGGATTCTGAGCTATGTGGTCTTTGATAGACTTACATAGCTCTTGGGATTCAAAAGCCTTGGGCT
>Ga0080004_1127281_pt1 | contig 31025 bp, 30 predicted proteins | sample WasSprMetagenome_FD_69207 | JGI IMG/M metagenome (GOLD analysis project Ga0080004, IMG submission 69207) | Sulfidic aquatic microbial communities from Washburn Spring, Yellowstone National Park, USA - WS (SPADES assembly) (version 2) | ecosystem: Environmental > Aquatic > Thermal springs > Hot... | reverse complement strand
CCATCACACTCTTACTGCTTTTCCCTAAAATGTTAACTAATATGAACTATTGATTTCCCAAGTAAGTTTCGGAAGTCTTCCTAATTCCTTCTAAAATTTTCATAAATTTGGGTGTATTGAAAGGTTTTATCAATGATAATTGGAGGAATGATATGAGCTGCCGTTTAGTGCTATTCATATCTTCCAAATTGAATTGAGTTTGAAGTATACAAAAGGTAGATATCTTTGTATAGCTATTTAAAGTCTAGTGAGTGGTTAAATTGAGTGCTAGACTATATGAAGATATGATGGCTAGAGCTAAGCATTTTCTTAATGTCAGTGGATATGATGTTTCTGCTGGTAGATATGATATAACTTTATTTCATCTCGAGCAATCAGTTCAACTAGCCTTAAAAGCTTATTTGCTGAAGGCTTTCGGAGATTTCCCGAAAATATGTTCATTGAAGGATTTAATTGATTTAAGTGAGAATAGCTGTTTGAAGAAGTTGGCTGAGGATTTATGGTATATTGTAGATATTCTTGAAGATGCATATATAGGTGCAAGGTACCTTAATAGGAGGTATGGTGAGAAGGAGTATAGGGAAGCTTTAAAGTTCGTTCAAGGGGTGTTCAAATGTATAGGTATTTCGATTACTTAAAGAGGAGTAAAAGGGATTTGGAAGAGAATCTCGGGAAATACCTTGAAATCCTTAAAAGTATTGCTGAAAAGTATGGTGGGAAAGCATATATGTTTGGCTCTTATGTGAAGGGTGGATATATAGGTGCAAGCGACATAGACATACTCATTGAAATCCCAGATAACGTAGATAGGTTTAAAGTTCTACATGAAGCTAGGAGGCTTATACAGAATAGGAGAATTGAAATACATGTCTTAAACGAGTCAGATTCAAAGACATTTAAAGAGTTGATTAAGGTCTACAAAGAAATTGTATAACTTTTACCTATCGATGTTTAAATAGAATTCCAATAGAAAACTCTCATCCGCAGAGTTCTCCTCTCTCTTAGCCAGATCTACCTCCTATGAATTTATTGAGGCATTTTAAAATCTCAAGACTCAATTAGATTGTTGCTTCTAGTCATTTCAGTTTTCCAACTAGAATTCTTAAGGTTTAGGGATTTTTATATAAATTTTAGTGTTAAATAGAAGAATACCAAGTTTTCTACTCAACACCTCAATTAACTAGAAGTCACTTAATAACTTCATGAAGATTTTCCCAACCATTTACTCGCTATTTTTATATTTTTAAGCCAGAACATTTTCAAATTAACGCTTCAGATAATGTTTTATTTGAATATTATTGCTAGTATTATTGTTATCCACATCGATATCTGGATTCCCAGAAGCCAGTAAAATCTATTGTTCAAATCTTTCCTCAAATCTCTCATGTCAATACTTAAGTCTCTAATTTCGCTTTCCATATGATTTAATCTCTTATCCATCTGTTCGAGAATGCCCTCGATTCTAGCAACTCTCTCTTCTAAGTTACTCTTCACAACTGTTCCCCAAATCTTAAAGTACATGGAAGTTTATAAAGTCTTGGTTTCAATATTCAAGGTTTGTAATTTTATTTTAATACGTATTTTGACTCTCAGTTCTTAGAGTCAAACTCAATGGTTTAGTAGTTCTAACATTAACTGAGAGTATCTATTACATGACAATGTATGAAGACTATTCGTTAGTTAACCTTAATATAATCTTCAGCATTAAGTCGATCATTATCAAGCTTTGAGTAATGCACTAAGCTTTACTTGGCATCTTGAAAGAAGGTAGTGCTCCTTAGCAATTGAAAGCCCATTTCTTCCAAAGCAGAGTTAATTAGTCTTAAAGTCTGAAGGGAGCGTTATAAAAGGTGGGAAGTGAGAAGGAGAAGATATTTAGGCACCTGAATCCGCTTCAACTGTTCCGTCAAACCATACTCTGATCCAAGCCCAAGCATGAATTCGCTGTAGCACAGTACCAAAGGGTGCATTTATAAAGTCTGCTTCAGCCCACGTATATGAGTATAGGCCTTGAGCCCTTACCTCTGCATAGTGATTGAAATTCTGGCAACTCCACGCCCACTGAGCCCATGAAGCTATCCAGTAGTAAGATTGATCATCAACACTTATAACCAAAATCCAATCCAAGATATATGTTGTTGACTTCGCTGAGAGATGCCATATTGTCCATCCGAAGATATTCTTCCCTTCAATTCCTTTATCGACGGTCACTGCATATATCGTGGCTAGTTGGACGAATTCTCCCTGTTCTAGTTTGAGCTCATAGACCTCATACGTGTAACTCTTCACGAGTTTAACAACCGTGATGTTTGCATATGGACCTGAAGCTTTCTCTAGAATAGAGGGGCTCGTAATTTCCTCTTCACCAGTCTCCATTTCCATTAGAACTGGCTTTAGATGTATGTGAGCTATCGGCTTGTTTCCGCTGAGCCTCACAAGGTAGTATGCATCGCCGACTTTAACTAATGCTTCACCCAACTCGGGCTTCCCCCTCAAGCGATAAACACATATTACCTCGATATTGATATTTGAAACATTTAACGTCGTCTTTAAGTAATTGCGAAGTATATCTTCGTAAATCCTCTTATCTTCAATGATATACTTCGATTTAGCGCTTGGGACTGTAATGGGGATTTCTCTGACTTCATATTTCGTCTCTCCCTTCTCAATCGAAACAACTCTGAGATAGTCGAATGCTCCGATGCCTCTAATCCCCAAAGCTACGATGCATATGGAAACTAATGAGAGGATAAATAAAATGCTAAACTTCCTATTCAACTTCATAGCCCAATACTATTGTTAATAAAATCCTCTTTATATTTTTTTGATCATTTTTGCAAGAATTCTCTTAAGTATTCCATTTTATGACCCCAATAATTATTGGTGTGAAGGTGCCGAATGTGTAGCCTATATAGTGGCTGAAGATGTTGAGTACACCCTTCCCAATCACTATTTCTTGGGGTATTAATATGGGTAGGTAGAATAGGTATTTTATTGCAAGTGAAATCAATAGCAACCTGTATACTGAGACGCAAAAGCCGCCCTTAAATAAACTTTTGATTCTATTGAATGTTAACATAGACGCCATTTGCTTAATGCCCAGTCGATTAGCATAGATGGAATAGATGAATATAAACAGTAGTAATGTGAATGCGGATAACGTTATGAATTGCTCCGTTGACGGTATTTTTAGATTGAGAAGGATTATCATGTTGTTTAGTGAGAATATTAGTAGAATGAAGGATGAGTTTAAGGGGATTTTCAAAACATTCTTCAAGTAATTAAAGATGGCGTAGATGGAGTATCCTGCAAAGCTAGAGGTTATTACGGAGAAGCCCAGCACATATATTCCAGGCATCTTCAAGGCTGGTAAGAAGCATATTATGAGTAGGGAGGAGAGGATTGGCAATATTAGTAGGAGCATAAAGGAAGCCTGATAGAATAGCCTCCTATTAGTCTCAAAATTGAATAGGAAGAATGTGATGAGTAGGTAGGTTGAAAGGTTGCTGATGAAGTGATTGAAATCCACATGAACATAACTTGAGAAAAGCAAGCTTACAAACGTGGGATTTGAAGGCCATAAAACAAGATAATCCTTCAAATCATCAGGCAAAACATAAAACGCTGTGAGTATAGCTGGTATCAAGAGATAGAAGAATAAGTAATCATACCAATTCCACAACAAGAGAATAGGATTAAATTGAGCCAATTTCCCCCTCAAATAATTAAGTGAAAACAACCATACATCCCAATAACCCCTAAACCATCCTCACAACTTATAACTATCGCTAAGAACAATACTCCAAGCAACCAAACAAGGAAGCTACCAACATAAATATCAACTCAACACTCAATGTGAAAGAAAAGTATATAGAGAAGCTAATTTTAAGTGCTTGTTTTTATGAGATATTTATGATGATGGGGCATCGAGGTTGAATGTAATGGAAAAGCCCCAATCAAGATCGATTTATAAATTTCGAGGAAAACTTAGATGGATAACTTTCGTGGTAATCTGTCTAGTTTTAGTTTCAACTATACCTTCCCCCTCCTTCTCTTGGAGTAATGGTGGTTTCAGTTCCAACCCTTCGAATCCAAAGTATGGGACTCATGATTGGATCGCTGAACATGCCCTTGACTGGCTTCCATTGGAAGTTAAGCAGTGGCTTCTACCTTATAAGGCATTGTACCCTTATGGGACTGAGCTCCCAGATAATGGTCAAGCTCCAGATGGTATTGGTGACACTCAACTTCATCACATCTACTTCTATGCTGATGGAAAGCTTATGGATGATTCTGCGGCTGTTAGGGCGAATGCAACTTATCGTCAAGCGTTGAGCTATATGCTTAAGGGTGATTTCTCCTCAGCTGCGAAGTATGCTGGAGCCATGACACACTACATATCAGACATGGCGGTTTTCGGGCATGTTATGGGCAAATACACACCATGGGGTGAAGAGAAGCATCACAGTGACTACGAAGACTACGTAAACAGTAGAACTTCAAGTTACTATGCTGAATTCAACGTATACCTGAAATTCGATGGGAAACTTGATATTTTAACAGCCTACAATGCTGCAATCAAACTTGCCTATGATACAACCTTCGATAGTTCTGGTAGAGGCTTAACATGTGTTTGGATGGATCAAAACTATGATTGGAGCAACCCAACATTCAGAAATAGAGCTGGAGAATCAATTAACCTAGCAGTCAACCTCATTGCAGACACGCTATATACGCTATACATGGAGTATAAGGCATCAACAGCCGCTATTACTGGTGTTGAAGGCTATGTTAAAGATGAGGCTGGAAAGCCAATAAGTGGTGTTAAGGTTGCTGTCCTCAGCAAAACTATTGGGAGAGTATGTGAGGCTAAAACTGATGATGCGGGACATTACTTTATGGAAATCCCTCATGGCGAATATGTTCTGGTTTTCTCGGCTATAGGTTATGCTGATGGCTCGGTGAATGTTTCATTGTCGTCTGGTGAAGTTAAGAGGGTTGATTATATGCTTAAGTCTGCCGTTACAGAGTTCTTGGAGGATTGGGGTGGAGTGAAATTTGAAATGGCATTGATGGGTAATTTGACGTGGGAGGTTTGTAGCAATGCAACTATTAAGGTTTCAGTTACAGTTCATGATATGGGTGGAAATGTGGAGGTTGAATTTAAGCAGCTTAAACTTTACCTCATCGATGGAGCTGTTTCCCAAACAGTACCCATAAATGCCCGTTTAAGTGTTGGAGGATTAGCCTTTACTAGGGAAGCTTCATTAACAATCCTATATGGGTTTAGCTATTTGGCTCCTGGAACTTCTGAAACGAAACAGCTTAGGCTAAGTTTGGAGGGATCATATGTTGATAAGTATGGAGCTTCATGGCCAAAACTATCTGAGGAAAACGTTAACGTTAAGGTGTATGCACCCCAAACCCCTATAAGCATCACAATTGATGCACCTGAAACTATTCATGTTGGAGAGGAATTCACAATTAAAGTTAAATTGAAGAATGAGGGGAAATATCAGGTAAGAGATGTCGAGTTAGAACTTGAAACACCAACTGCAACATCCCTTCTAAGCCCACGGACAACGGGAGTAAACGTGTTAAATCCTGGAGGGGAATTCACGGCAACATTTAAGTTGAGGGCTGAAGGGGCTATCACAAGCCAAATCTACATAAGCTACATTACCTTTAGGACTCTATGGGATTATCATGTTTGGCAACTACACATGAATCTAGGCTCTATAGCAATTAGCAAAGTACCCACAGGTATAAGTATAACCGTGGAGCCAAGGCAAGTGACTGTTGGTGAAAGTGTAAATGTTAAGGGGGCAATTACACCAGCAATGAATACGCAAATAATTCTAATTGTAAAAGAGCCTGACGGATCAACAAAAACTTTCAGCACAACATCATACCTAGATGGAACATTCACGTTCACAGTGAAACTTGACAAGGAGGGCAAATACACCTTCACAGCCAGTTTTCAGGGAGATGCAAAATATGAGGCTTCAAGAAGCAGTGAAGTTTACGTTGAAGTCAAACCAGCACCTCCACCATTATGGCTATATGCCATCGTAGCCATATGCATCATCACAATAATAGCCATAATAGTCATAAAACTTAGGAGATGAAGCGCAACGTAAAAGTTTAAATAATATGTTCCCCATATAGGTTTAGTGAATACTTTGGAGAAATGCGTATCTTTGATATTGCTAACTCTTCTATTCTGCTCATTTGCCTTCGTGGGTGTGGGTGGAGTGCAAGCAAAAGATATTAAGGAAGCGAGGAAGCATGCTGAGGAAATGTTGCTCCCACTTGAAGGGATTGCTGGGATAAGTCATCGTGAAGACCCTCCAAGGATAATAGTATATCTTGAGCATGAGAAGTATAAAGATAAAGTTCCAAATGAGATAGATGGCTTCAAAACAGAGGTTATTGTGATTGGAAAGGTAAAAGCTCTATCTCTACTTCAACTCGAAGAAGAATCATATACATTCTCTGGACTTGTAAGTAGGACTACTAGTGTAAGACCGATAGTTGGTGGCATATCCATAGGTGTACCAGAAGATGCTTTTGGAGGGAAGATGGCTGGAACTCTTGGCTTAATTGTGAAAGGTCCGGATAACGCCTACTATATTCTTAGTAATGCGCATGTTATAGCCATGAACAGTAAAGCGCAATTCCTACCATTAGGCACAGCCGTACTCCAACCTGGAACTTATGATGGTGGCACTGTAGAGGATAAGGTGGGTGAACTCTACAAGTACATTAAGATAACATTTGGCCCTAAAGGTAAGAATTACGCTGATGCTGCCATAGCAAAAATTACAATAACTGATTACTTAGTTGGCGAAGTCCTAGGCGGCGATAATCAAAATACTTATACTATTAGCGGTACAATTGAAGTGAGTATAGGGGATTCTGTTAGGAAGTCTGGAAGGACGACTGGAGTCACTACCAATACCGTATTCGATACCAGTGCAACTGTTAAGGTTTGGTATACGCAATCTAAGTGGGCAGTATTCTACGATCAAATATTGGTGAATCAACCCTTCATTGATAGTGGAGATAGTGGGAGCCCTGTAGATAAGGATGGAAAATTCGTTGGGCTAGTTTTTGCAGGAAGTAGCAGCACAGCAGTGGTATGTAAAGCTAAATACATAATTAGCGGTCTAGGAATAACAATATAACCAAATAAACTACCTTATTTTTGGTCCTATCTTGATTTTGAGAACTTCCAATTTAACAACCATAACTCGACAAATTATTTTAGAAAGAATTTCTTAAATCTCTTTAACATGAAATTTTCGTATGAAGCACTGAAACCTTCTTTTTAAGCATGTCTTTGATAAAATTTTAAGGGCAAACCATATCTAGATGTGGTTATGTTTAAAGTATTGTGGTGTTATACGTGAGTTTATGTAAGGGTAGAACTCTGTCTGTGATTGGAGCGGGTAAAATAGGGTCAGCTATTATACGTGCGTTAAAGGAGTGTTGCGGGGATAACATTAAGATTATTGCAACTGGGCGGAGGAATGAAACTTTAGAAAATACTAAGAAACTGGGTGTCATTGCAACTAGAGACAATAGGGAGGCAGTGAAGGAAGCAGATATAGTTGTGTTGAGCGTTAAGCCCCACCACTTTCCTGAAGTTATAAGACAAACTGGTAGGGATATATGGGAGGGTAAACTTGTGATTTCTGTTATGGCTGGTGTCAAAGTGAAGACACTTGCAACTGCTATGCCTGGAGCTGAAATCTATCGTGCCATGACAAACATAAATGTCTTAGTTAGGAGAGCTTCAACAGCTATTGCCATCCCTGGGAACAACTCTGAAAACAAGCTTGTCGTCGAGGAGTTGTTTAAGTGTATGGGTGAAGTATACTGGGTGCCTGAGGAATACTTAGATGTATGGACAAGTCTAGTTGGCAGCGGCCCCGCCTTCATAGCGGAAATAGTGGATGCCCTTGTTTTAGGGGCTATGGCTTCAGGCATGCCAAGAGACATCGCCTACAAATCCATACTGGATGTGCTGGAAGGTACTGCCATACTCCTACGAAACGTAGATAAACACCCAGCCACCATAAGAGACGAAGTCATAACGCCAGCTGGTACGACAATACGGGGAGTAATGGTAATGGAATCAGAAGGTGTTAAAGCTGCACTGATGAAAACCATAGAAGCTACATACAAGAGATCCATAGAAATAGGAATCGAAATAGACCAATACGTTAAAAGAGAACTAAACATAAGTTGATGCTAATCATATGGAACAAGTAAATAATCAAGTAACTAATTAACAAATACACGTTCATAGTCAATTGAGAGTTAACAAAATGATTCGAGAGAATAATGATTTAGATTAATCTATTCAACACGTTACGAAAAATGTAAAAACTACGATATAATACTACATTTATTTGTGAACAATGTGAGTTATATCGATGCATTTATGCGACCGCTATTCAATCTTTTCGATCCATTATTCAACAGCCTAAAATTCTTAGGAGACTTTACAAGCATCATCTCCAAGAACTTAGAATTAACGTCTAATGGTGTGGAGACTATTAGTAGTTTTGTGAGAGGAAGCGTAGCACTAATGCTAGTTGTTAGAGAGTGGCCTGAAATTGCTGAAATAATCTTAAAGATATTTCGTGGTGAAAGACTTAGCGGCTGTGATGAGGCTTGGATGAGAGAGATAGCTGAAGAAACTGGTTGGAATGAAGATGACGTTTTTGAGAAACTGAGGAACTTCAACGTTGACCCAAGTATGAGGGCTGAAAAATATGAGGGGCTTTTTGAGAAGTATTATCGAGAAGCTATTGAAATTGTGGGTAAAGATGCTAGACAAGCTGGTGAAAAGATGTGTGGTGCCGTTACAGCCCTAATAAAACTTCACGCAACAAAAAGGGGGATTCCAATAATACATTGGGATCACGGAAAACTATACAACTACGTCAATAATAATGTTAGGGGGAGAGAAAGAGAACTCTTCGAAACACTTCTCTTAAAAGCTGAAAAACTACATCACAACTTCTATGAAGCAGACCTAGACGAAATTACCTTCAAAAAGTTCTTTAATGACGTAGTAAATCTCATAAAAATGCTAGAGATATCGTCAATAATGGAGGTTTTGAAATTTGAGTTCACTAGAATCCCTCAAAACAACAATGGACATATTAAAGCTATATGCACAGCTACTCAACTCCATAGCTGATCTTGAAGAGAAGTATAGCAAAAAGTTTGATGAAGTTTTGAAAGACGTTTTCAACCCTCAAGAATTAGCCGAACTATACAAGAAACTGCCACCAGACGTTTACAGTGAATTTATGGCTTCACTTCTAAAACTCGCCGCCACATCTTCTGAAACCCAAAACCCCCTCACACTACCAGCTAATGAAAAGAAGAAGATAGCATCTGAACTGATAAGCGTTGCTGAATCCCTAAAGAAAGTAATTGAGAATTTAAAGGAGGATGAATAATTGGAGTTAACATCAGAGGATAAGGCAATTTGAAAACATGGATCTTGCTCCAAATTTAGATCTTAATTACTTCTAATATGCTTAACTTTTTAAGGTATTACAAAAATTAAAGATACACTCGATTTAATGAATCTGCCTACGGGAGCCAAGGCTCATTAATTATACTTCTCTAAGCAGATTTATTGCATAATACCTGATGTTAGGGAACAATATATGAGCTTAGCACTTATCCATCCCCACTTGTTCGAAGAATACGTGTAACTCACTTTCAAATATTTTTAAGCTTAAAAATAGTTATGAGCATGATAATGTCGATTAAGCAATATTTATTTGTACATTGAAAAAAGCAATGCCAAATTTTTCGGATATTACATCATACATATCTAATCCTAAGCCTTATATAGAGATGCTTAACAAACTATACTACATGTCAAGTAGGGAAGTGAGTGACGTCTACGGCATTCTTCTCCAACAAATCGATGAGAATTTGGAATTTAAGCTTCACATTATTAAACACCAGTTACACCATACTCCCGTAGGGTTGAAGTGCCATGTTCGATGAAATACCAGTTGAAAGCTACATCACAGTCAAATCTATAGCTCAAGGCTCATGGAATTCCAAAGACCCCAAGAAGATAACGAGAGTGTATGTGTGTAAGATTTGCGATTGCAAATTCCTAACATTAACTGATGCCATAAATCATCTTAAAAGTAAACATTGGAAAACCATCCGACAAATCGACGTTTTTTAAATTCCACATAAATTTAACACTCATTTTGAAGATTCCATACTTTTAAGTGATACATTATGCTCATTTTAACTACCCACCATAAACTCTACTTAACAGTTGAAATTACGTTGTCCACTGAGAAAGCTAACTGGTTTTCACATTTCTAGGTTCTATACGTTTAACATCTGTTTTATCGAAATCACTATCAAATGAAACTATTTGTAGTTTAGCTTTCTTGGCATAGTAGTATTGTAGTCCATCATCGAAATCTAACCCCACACTATTTGCCAATTCACAAGCCAAAATCTCTTCATCAATCGGTAGGTCAACCACCACTAAGCCACGCCATGTCGCAATCTCCGAGAGAAAATTTGAAACAAGTTTAGGATCTCCAAGAATAGCTGAAATTCCATGTAATGTGAAGTGGAGGATATATGATTTAACAATGCCAGCTTTAACTTTATTAAGGAAATCATAGCATTCCCTCCACCTATCCCTCTTGTAGAGTAACTCCAGCAATACATTAGCATCAACCAGGTACATTTATCATCTTCCTCCTCAAAGCTTCAACTAAATCCTCCCCACTCCACATGTAATCAGATTTGAGACCTAAACCAACTATGGAATCGACCGTGCCTATTGTATGTTGTTCCACTCCACTCAATTTCTCCTCAATTAAATCGATTATAGCCCTCGTAATAGAACCCCTCCTCAAACCATACCTCTCAGCAACATATCTACGAAACTTTTCAGCTAAAGCTTTTGGAACTTCAACTTTAATAACCTCAACATCTTCCCCATGCATATTTAAAACCCAAAAGTACTATAGAACTAAAGAACCATAAATACTTAACGGAATTAAGCTATACACATATTATTCAGTAGTCTTCCCATGAATTTTATTCAGCATTTCCAGACAGATTCATAGCAGCTCCTCAAAGAGTATAAGATACTTGCATATTGAGGTTAGGGTTTATATCGTGTTTACCTCATCGTAATTGTGAGTATGAAAATAAGTGAAGAGATAATTGTGAATAGGAAAATTGCTATTGCATTGGGATTAATATTCGTAGTTTTAGTTGCTTGCTTAGTAAGCGTTTTAGCGAACTATGCATCGATGATAAGCAAGAAGGATTTGGAAATCTCTTCATTGAAAAATCAGATAAGGGAATTGCAAGATTTGGTGGGTAAACTTAACAGCACATTAAGGGCTAAGGATTCGCAGATTTCATCGCTAAACTCTACATACTACTCGTTGAAGCGGGATTACGATAAACTCCTATCAATAATTGAAGGTGGGGAGGCTATAGCTAAATCCGCCACATGGATTTCTGAGGATGGGCGATTAAGGGTTACAAGTGAAATTATACCTGAATTCTCCCGTGGAAAGCTGTTGAGCTACACTGTGAAGGTGACCGTCACGAATATAGGTATGGAGCCTATAAGCAAGGTTTGGATAATCCTATTCCCATATAAGGGAGACAGACTAATTGAAAATTGGAGTCCATACTCATATTCAAAGAGCGTTGAAAACCTATACATTGGGGAATCCTACAGCTACAACTTCACCAAACTACCAAAATACATGACAACATACAAAGTAATTGCAGTAGCAGGGTAAGGAGGGATTATTCTAAATTCTTAACAGTTCATAATCAAGCAATCATATTTTCGCTACACATACAAACGATATGCCATTTATTTCCAGCATTTAAGTTGGAAGTACATAACCTTACATGTTAGTTAGAATGTGGATACTAATTTGTGGATTGCAAATTCCCAGTGTTTCAGAGCTTCTGCCTTAGTTGGTTTCCCATTTATTACTTCAATCATTTCATTAAATAGTCTTTCACCAGCCTCTTGGATTGTCTCTTTACCCTCTATTACAGCTGCATAGAAGTCTATGTTTTCCTCCATCAGCTTATATGTTTCGGGGTTACCAGTAATTTTTATCACAGGTGCTATGGGGGAACCTGTTGGTGTACCTCTCCCAGTTGTGAAGATCACAATTTGAGCGCCACCAGCCAGCATGCCAACAATGGATTCTATATCTTGACCTGGCGTATCCATAAAGTATAGTCCGCTTTTACTTGGAATGGGTTCTGCATAATCTAGAACTCCTTGAAGTGGCTTGGTTCCAGCTTTATAAATAGCTCCGAGGGATTTCTCTTCAATCGTGGTTATGCCTCCCTTAATGTTTCCCGGGCTTGGATTTCCGCCAAGTAGATCTACTTTCATGGACTTAGCTTTCTCCTCAACCCTCCTAACCACTTCCAGAAGTTTTTCTGCAACCTCCCTTGATACAGCTCTTCTAGCCAGTAAATGTTCTGCCCCTATAACCTCCGTAGTCTCAGAGAATACCACTCTACCTCCCAAATCGATAAGTTTATCAGCAACATAACCTGCAACTGGATTTGCCACGAAACCAGAAGTTGCATCAGAACCACCACATTCCAATGCAAGTGTAATATTTGAAATATCAACTTCTTCTCTCCTTAACTTGGAAACTTCTTGTATGAATTTACGTGTAATACTCACCCCCCTCTCCATAGCTTTTAATGTTCCACCAAGATCTTGTATCACAATATGCTCCACAAGTTTACCCGTAGCAGCTATTTTATCTGCAACCCTTTCGGGACGTACTGCTTCACAGCCTAAACCAACCACTAGCACGGCTGCCACATTGGGATTCCCACCTATCCCAACCAATGTTCTTTCCGTTTGCTCTAGATCTGCACCTATTTGACCACAACCATGTTGATTATCAATACAAACAGCACCCACAATCTCTGCAATACGCTCCGCCACAACCCTAGAACAAATTACTGTGGGCAATATTACCACATGATTCCTCACACCAACCCTCCCATCAGATCTAACATACCCCAAAACCCTCACCTTCCATTCACCCCCAAATCACCCCTACCCCTCAAACTCTCAACATTATGGATGTGGACATGTTCACCCCTTTTAATAGGCTTAGTAGCCCTCCCAATAACTTCACCATACTTAATCACATACCCATTCTGCGGAATATCCTCCAATGCAAACTTATGCCCAAATGGAATATCATTCAACAAGACAACCTTAATCTCTTCACCACCCCTCCCAACAACAACCTCACACCCTCTACATAGATTTGCCAATGCAGTTGCCACATTATCCCTTTCATGCAATACAACAGCCACCCCCCTAAAAACACCTGAACAAGATGAAGACATACCCATCACACAACTAACCTACGCCAAATATAAGTCTCGTATACGAATATAAATTGATGCACAAAATCTAGAAGAATAGTTTACGCACCCCAAATGTAGCGTATACATTGTAGTGGAAAGTTGACTAAATGCTTTAGGATTCATCGTGGGAGAGAAGAATTATATGCTGGGGATGGATAAATGGTATTTTTGAGGAAAAATTGTGCCACATATGGACGAGGTAAATATTCTTAGAAGGAGGGCATATGCTTTCCTAAGAATTGCGGAGACAAGTTTTAATAATGGAGACTATGATTTAACAGTATTCCTATGCGAGCAAGCCGTACAGCTTTACTTAAAATTCCTCCTCCTAGAAGAAATTGGAGATTACCCAAGAACCCGTTCAATAACGCATTTTCTCCAACTATTTCAGAAATTAAAGGGGCTGGAGGACCTTTATAAGCTATATCAAGAGAGAAGAGATGAATTTACTGTTTTAGAGGATTCGTATATTGCTTCAAGATATCTTCCCAAGGAATATAGTAGGGAGGAAGCTGAGAAAATATTAAACTTAGCAAGGGAGGTGTTGAGGTATCGAGCACTACATTGATATGCTCATAGAGAGAGCGAAAATGGTTAGGGAGTGGAAGCCATATGTGGAGAAGATAGCGAAGGCAGCTAAACAATTATTGCCCGATGCGGAAATATACGTTTTTGGTAGTGTGGTTCGTGGTGAAGCTGTTGGTGGGAGCGATGTAGACATACTCATAAAGTCAGACAATCTCCCAAATGACAATTTTGGCAGAGCAAGACTCAAATTGAAAATAGAGGAAATATGCAATCTTCCACCATACCACCCATTCGAAATACACCTAGCCAACAGCCAAGAAATGAAATTCTACGCAAGAATAAAGGAACTCACAAAAATAGAATAAGAGGGAGGCTTACAACAGAAGCAGATTGCACCTAAATATATAATTAATAATGTATATAATACACAATTTGCAGTGTGCAGACAAGATAGACTTTTGGAAACAATTTCAATTATTTAGTTTAACAGGTTAGTTTAATGTTCATAAAGGCTTGTGGAGAAATTGTGTTGAAGAATATGAAATCAAGTGTTTAGAGGTGTCACTACACTTTTTTTTCATGGTTTTTGGAGTTGATGGTAATATTTTGGCTGTTGCTTTGAATACCATATAGGCTACTATGGATGAGAGGAATACGTGGATTATGTTGAAGATGGCGGTAAACCATAGAGTTAACGCTAATGCCTCAGTTTCCGATGAAATATTGAATCCAATGGCTTTCAAGATGGATGCTGAGAATTTCAGGTAGTCTGGAGCCACCCAAAGCAATACAACAACATTAGTTATGGAGCATACAACAACCCTGAAGATTATTCCAAGTAGTAGAGCCATAGCTAGAGTCTTCCATAGAGATCGACCCTTAACCATCCTTATCCCAATCCAAGAACCAATAACCATAGGTGCCACAGCCAAGAACTTCATTAATGGCCCAAGGAACCAGCCCCTCGCAATTGTTAAGACAATCCAATGTATAATTGAAGTGGAGAGGCCAACGCCAAACCCACCTAAGAATAGCGCTAGCATCACTGGTATCTCAGCGAAATCAAACTTCAAATATGGCATTAGTGGAAATGGAACCTCAGCATGACTAAAAGTTAAAAGTATAGCCAAAGCTGCAAAAATAGCAGTATACGCAACCAAAACACTCCTCCTCACACTGCTACCCAACCTTCCACCCAGAAGCTAAAACATAACAACCAATATTTAAATTTTAGAGTAACTACTCTAAAATGAGTAACAAATTCAAACAACTATATCGGGAATAGAGAGGGAGGTTGTGAAGGCAATTGAAGAGAAGAGGGTTAAATTCATCGTGATGAACGTTAAGGAAGAGTTGGAGAAATTAAAGCGGCAAGTAGCAATAGGATTAAACTATCTTAACTATCAAGTTTAGGGTAGAGTATAATGCTATATTTAATTGAAGAATTAAAAGTTGGTGAAATCATGTACATTCAGTTTAACAATAACTTTTTTTCCTCATATTCTCATGAAATCAAAAAGCGGCTTCATAAAGTTATAGTGTAATGTTAAATGTGAAATTTAACTTTGAAAATTATGAAGTTATAGATGAGAACTAGAATTTATAATTTAATTTCTTCGAACCATTCTGGTTCTCTAAATTTCTGATAGCAAGTCTGGCATATTTGATTCTTAGGTGCATCCCCTCTTAAAATCCTCTTAATACAGCATATAGCTCTTGAGAAGAAACTTGGATTTAAAGAGATATAGTGGATTTTGTTTTCATGTGTGCAGTAGGTTAAATTCCCTCTTGCCTTCCCCCGAATAACATCTTTCAGCAATCCCTTTATTGACCTTTCTATTGGAAATGATGAAAGTTTAAACATGAATTGTGGTTTCTTCCCTTCTATCCTTGCTAAACCGATTTTTGCAAATCCCCCAATTTCAGGGGTATAGTTAAGTCTCAACTTTAATGTGTTAACGATCTTCTCATCGCTTATCTCATTCTTTAGGTAGCTAATTACATGATCGAAGCATCCCATACATAAACTGAAGTCTTTAACTGGAATACCTTCACCTTTCTTAAATCCGCAGAAATAGGTTTCCTCCTTCCCTCCCTGCTGAACTTCCTTAGTGATAATCATTGTCATTCCACATAGATCGTCTGAAGGCTTAACAACATTGAGAAGCTTTTCAGCCAAGTCCATCATATCCCTAATGTTTAAGTAGAACATTGCCCAATTAGACCATTTTTCAGGTCCAATTTGGCGAATTGATGTTCTCTCAATGTGGTAGCGTTCAGGTTTAATTATCAATCGTATCTCCTCCCTCCCCTCATTTAATTCGACATCAAGTAGACACCTTTCATCGGGAATTATGTAAGCTTCCTTCCCATTCTTAGTAGTTTTCTCCCAACCCAAATCCTCATAGCTCTTCATATAACGTGATGAATGAATCAACCTTTCAATAGTTATTGGAGGCTTCTTAGAGATCCAGCCGCGAAAATTAGCATATATTATTGGGAGCGGGGTTGGTTTAGGAACTTTGAAACCAGCTTTTATAAGCTCTTCTTGAAGTTCTAATGATGCTGGAAAATATATTTGAAGAGTTTCAACATCATACGTTCCAATATGCACATATAACAGTTTTATCGCTTAAATTTAAGGGTTTGCATTCTTCCTATTATTTACAACGCTTTTTTGAGCTTTTACTCTCTCTTGGAGGAAAGTTCTCAGTCTCTTAGCATCATCTCTAATCTTATATTCAATAACATCTCCAGTCAATGTCATCTGCCAGTATCCAACCTTCTCCAAAATGATATCTTTAAGTTCCAAGTCTATCTCATATCCATAACTATTCCTCCCAAGCTCCTTAGCAACCTTCGTAGTTGTACCTGAACCTAAGAATGGATCTAAAACTGTTTCACCTTTAAATGTAAATAACTTTATCAACCTCCTCGGTATCTCCTCAGGGAAAGCAGCTATACCCTCTTCAAGCCTCCCCTTCAATGGGAGTACATTAGTTATATCCCAAACACTTAGATACCACTTCTCCCTATTAAACAATCCAACATCTATTTTCGATTCTTCAAGAATCTTGCTATCCATGCTTTTCACGTATGAGTAATCGTAGTCACCCTTCTGGAAGATTATTATCTCTTCATAAATGTTGTCTGGATGGAAATACATTGGATAAGGATGCTGAATTAATACCCCACTCCTCCTACTTATCCTTACATAACCTTCAGGCTTCCTCCAAATTATCTTATCCCTGTACTTAAACCCCTCCTCAACCATTATCTTAATAATATCTGAACATATTGGATAAAGTGTACCTTCAATCCTAACATCCTGAGTGACAAAACATGCAATTCTACCATCAGCTAAAACCCTACGTAACTCCCTAGCAACTGAGCGTATCAAATCCAAATACTCATTATAACTCTTAAAAAGCCCTGGATAATCGAATGGCGCATTATAATATGGTGGAGAAGTAACCACAAGATGAATAGATCCACTGGGTATTTCACTCATATCCCTAGCATCACCAAAAATTATCTTATGCCAAGTCAAACATACCCCTCCAAAACCATACCTTCAAGATGCACCTAACTCCTTAACATCAAAACCAAGCTTAGTTAAAATCCTATAAGCATCCATAGCAGTAAATCCCACTCTAGGCAACCCCGTCACAAATGCAACAACCTGTTTAATAGGATACTTCTTCCCCTTATACTCTATATAATATTTCGCACGACCCTTAAGAGGCTCCGGCTCCAACCTCTCCAAAACAGCCTCAACATCATGCTTAGCAAGATTATACTCCCTATCCCTAATAGTAAAAACCACCACCTACACCACCACTTACTACATTAACTACAAAACACTTATAAATATGACGCCATCTCGGAAGCCCAATGTTAAAAGTATAAGTGAAACAGAAAACTTCTTAAAGACTTTCTACAAAAACATCAAAGTGAAATGTAAAAACATTTTACGGCTAAATGATATTTCTGGCAATTTCTACCACCCCGATTCCCTGTTCCAGTTGAGCTACTTCTTTAAGTTCCCTCGATGCCTTCCTACATATTATCATCGGTTTAGCCATTTTCCCGCTATGCTTATAGTATAGGTATCTGAATTGAGTCTTACAGTACAAAAACTCTTATCAAATGCTATTAAGAGTGATATTATTAGGCAGGAAAGTATTAGTGGCATTCCCATCAATGTGATTCCTCCTACTGGGAAGTTAGGACCTTGCACAGATATTCTTCTGGTTTTTATTGGGGAAGCGGATAGTTTTGAACTTAGAGTACTTGAAGCAATCAAGCACTGTGGAGTGTTATGTCGCGGAAAAACTAGATATGTTATATTTTACGCCTTAAAATGGGATGATGTCATGTGGAAGAAGCATGAACAATCATTTAAAATGATTAACGCAGTTGTTGTTTTGAAGCCATTTGGAAGACCAACTACAAGAATATTGTAAACATAAAATATAGTGTTTATGTTATAGAGTTGCTCTTTTTTCCTTTAATAGAAGAAAAATTAACCAAATAAATTGAAATTTAAGACATAGACTTAAATGCTCTTTATTCCAAGTGAAAAGACCTTCCTCTAGAGAAATTGAAAAACAAAGCTAGTTTTGGGCAGTTTCAGGAGACGTTAAGACTTGGTTTCGTTTGAAAATTCAAATCAAAGGAAAACGGAAATGCTCATTTAACTAAGCGTATCTTATTTAAAAAGATAAACTAAGATAAACTTTCAAGCCATAGGTGTATGTTTCCTTCACTTAAGGCTTTTGTCATTATCTCATAGTATATTGTTTCAGCAGCCCCGCGTCTTACATTACATTTGTTGTGTGCTATCATGATTGGCAATGGTTCATCCATTCCGGGTAATGTCCACACACAATTAATTAAGCTCATTATTTTACTGAATTTCTCTAAAAGTTCTTGATCTTCAAGAGGTTTAAATGAAGCGTACTCTACTCTGAATATTCTCCCTCTAAGAAGTGGTTTATAGTAAGAGTAATAAACATTCAATCCTTTATTCTTATAAGTATCATAAGTTAATGTCACTCCGTCTCCAGCCTTGCAACCTTCTTCGTAGTTTATTGGATGAGTATATATTGGATGTCCTTCACTTTTAACAGCATTAAACATCACACTTGATAACAAATCAAGATCATTTGTAAAATTGATGAAATCTTCACTTTCGACTTTCTTACTTAAGTAATTAAGAAAATTTCTTCCCATAATCCTCTTAACAAATCCAACAACATTTATGTTTCGTTCATAGCATAAATGTAGTGCATTCACTCTTTTCTCTACATATTCATCATCGCAATATACAGGCGGGTCTATTACTGGACCATCTATTAAAACATAAGATTCATTTTTACCCCCCAATTTATCTGTAATCCTTCTGAGAGCTTTAATCTCTCCAAGCATCATAATTATCTCCGCTAATCTATTAATTCCACTTTCATCTACAGAGTCTAGTTGTTCTATGCCACCTTCAACGATTACTGCTGGTTGCAAAGTGAAACCTTTTTCCGCAATTACTTGCGCAACACCAAACAGAACAAACCATCTTCCACCAACACCACCAACAACTTGAAAGCTACCATCAATAGCTCCCACCGAAGACTTTTTTAACTTCTCAACTTCTTTTTCATCTCCCTTAATACAATGAAGGATACTTCTATCCTTTAATACTTTAAATAATTCATATGATTTTTTATTTATACTTCTAAGTCTTTCTTTCTCCCCTTCCCCAGCCTTCATTGCCTTATAAACAAGCTCGGTTAATAACTCAGGCTCGGTCTTATTGAATTCCATCTTCCTAATGATTCTTTTAAGCTCTTCAATTGAAAAAGTAGGCATTAATATCACCATCTAAATTTAATATAAATCTAAATTGGATACCTCAAGAATTTATTCCATGTTTGCCAGTCAATCATTCTCATAACCTCCTTAAGGATTTTCATTAATGCTCATTGAATATCCCCCTTACTCCACAATTAACTTTAAAATAAGAAAACCTTTTCTTGATAAACTAAGAAGTATATTTTGAACTTCCTCAACATCTATTGTCGGCATTTTTCCTTTCAGAATTTCAAGAATGTTATTAAACTCGAACTCTCCTTTACCAATCTCATAGATGATTTCTAGAACCGCTATTTCCTTTTCCTCAATTAACCCATTCTCTATAGCAAATCTTCGTAGCTCTTCCTTAAGTGAGGAAATGCCATCATTGATCTTCCTATAAAGCCCTTTAAACGAATCTGCATTTTTCCTATAAACTTCTTCGAGATCTTCCACTTTTAAAGGAATCCAAGCTTTAACTTTTTCAATTTGCTCTTGTTTTAGAGACAAAAATTCTTTTAACTTAATTTTTCCCGGAATACTTTCAATTTTTTTAGTAAGAATACCTATGAGACTGCATATTGTAGTAAATTTATCTATAATTTTATTTATGGATTCATCAAAAACCTTCCTTTGACGCTCTTTCACACTTTTTACGATTTTAGCTTTATTATCCAAAAATAAGCATAAATCTTTATGATATTTGTCAAGTATTTTATCATCAAATTCAGTCTTTATAATTTCCTCTTTCAGACAGAATTCCTTCTGTTCATATTCAAACTTAATTCTTTCTATGTCTTGTTTGATTGCTTGAAGTTTTTCACATACATCACTTTCATCAAAGTAAAGGAGCATCTTCCCATTTAAATTCTCTAATTCTTGAAGTGAGTTCAAAAATTCTTCCTCATTTTCATTTACTTCTTTCACTATTCTTGCAAAGTAATCAAGCTTTTGTTTTCTTCTCTCCAGATTTTCAACTTCCCTATCTAAGAGGTTCTTTAAATCTTCAAGTCTTATTATTTCTTCATCTGTCATCGGACTCACTTCACTATGCTTTCGATATTTTGTCTAATCCAATATTGAATAAGAGAAGATAACTTATTCTTGCATTCCGAAACTAGTATTTCATTCTCTTTTAACGACTCTTTTAACTTTATGAATTTGTTTATTGAATCTTCAGTACGATCTAATATTTGCTTGACGTTTTTTATAGTTTTCCTTAGATCTTCATATTTGTCTATTATCTGAATAATCTTGACGTCAAAAACTGGGCATCCTCTAAACTCTCGATATAAATTATCAAAATATCTAACTTTTTCTCTAAATTCTAGAGAGTATCTTATCATTTCTTCGCTGCTGTAAACTTTGTTTTCAAGCTCTTTAATTGACTGTTCTTTTTCCTCAATCAGCTGCTTCTCTTTTATTCTAAGAGTTCTATCTATAAGCTTTAAATTATTAAGGGATTTCTCATAACTATCTAAAGACGTTTTCATCTGTCGAACTTCCATTATTGCTTCATCGACCTCTTGTAAAAATTCTCTGTAAAGTTCGTCAACCAAATCTATAATTTCCTTCAGCTGATTTACAATTAATTCCAAAAGAATTTGTCTTCTCACTCTTCTCTCCCCATATCCTGGAACAAAACGAATTTTATCTAACTCATCAGCCATTTTTGCGATCTCTTCTATGCAGTCCTTAACAATTATTGTATTTACATCACGTTGCTTTATTGAGACAAGATATCCATATTGGAACTGAGCATATTTTTTCTTCCAGTTATCGATATTATTCTTTAATTTCTTAAATATATCATCTAGCTTCTCTGAACCAATTATGCGGAAGACATCTTTTTCAGATTCTTCTATTTTTCTTCTCTCCATTAACATCTTAAGGTAAATATCCAGTGTAGTAGGAGGTTTTTGAAACGTTGTAGAGATAAAAAGCTTATTGATATCATCTTTTTTAGCTACTCCATTATATTCCCTTAAGATGGATAATATTCTCCTTTCTATTGGTGTAAGATCAAGCTTTAAGGATCCGCCCTCTACTTCAATAATTCCATTTTCCTTCATCTCGTTAACATATTCCTCAAAAGAACTTTCAGATTCTATGTCTATTGGGCATATTGGAAATCCTTTTCCATATACTTTAAATTTCTTTTCCATCTCCCGAATTTGTTTATATCTTTCCTTAATGTTACCCTCGGTCACTAAGAGAGTCCTAAGAATTCCCGGAATCCAGTCTTGTTTGAGATTATTTAGTATTAATGGCTTTATAGTGTAGCCGGCTGATAATCCCTCGAAAATAAATTCTCCCAAACGATTCTCAAATTTTATTTCGTTCAGTATCTTTGAAGCTCTAGCTTTCCATTTTTCTTCTTTAACTCTATAATTTCTTTCTTTTGCGATGAAATATCCGCAAATTTGTTGACATTGAATGAATGTTAAAGGAAATTCTAAACAATAGAAAACTCTTTCAAAACTCCCTTCTGTTCCAGGAGGAGTTTCGAGGATGAGCGACGTTTCAAGAACTCCTTTAAGTTCATTGGGTAACGGATTCCAAGAAAATATTATTAGCAGAGGTATATGAGCAATCTTCATTTTATCAATTATTGTTTTTATTTTATCATGGAAATCTTCTTTAAAGGTTTTTAATAATGGAAGTACATATGCTCTTAGATAATATTCTTGGGTTGCTTCTTTATATAGTAGATTTAATACCTCTATGTCTCTCCCATAACCATAAGGCTCAAAAATTCTTTCTGCTTTAATGTTTTCGCATCCATCTTTTAGTAGATGGATTATTCCTTCATGAAACTCTCCTTCGAAACTAGTTAAATTGCGCATCAGTTCTGTTCCAACTTCAAAACGTTTATTTAAGTCTTCTATGAAGTCTAGAAAGAATATTGATGGGGAAGGGTAAAATATGTTAATGGCTGCTGGGGAAAGCATAATATACTCTTCATCACTTTTTTCAACTTTATCAAAAATATATCTATCAACCAAAGAGATTATTTCGTTTTCACTATGCAATTCTGGAGAAGAGCTGGTAAAGAAGTCAATATAATTTCGAAATTCATTACTATCTTCATAAGATAATCCACCTAATCGTCGGTAAGGAACAAAAAGTGTACTTTGAAATGATAGATAGTTTTGATCAAATTCATAAAATTCAAGTGCATTGATTATTTTGGAAATATTTGATGGTGCCTGAGGTGTTATCAGTTTTGAACGGATTTCATGCATTTTTCCAATAACCCTCTTGAAGCGGATAAATGGCTTATTAATACCCCATAATTCATTAAAACTTGCACCCAACACGCTTAAATAATCTGGAACACTTTTCTTTTCAAGCTTAACTTTTTCCCCGAGCTCTTCTATAGATATTGGAGAAATGTTAGATAAAAGTAGATGAAGAATGTCTATACACTTATTAACTTCAAGTCCCCTTTCTTTACAAATTTGCTCTATCTTATCATAAAGCATAGATAAAGAGCTTCTATTTAAAATGTTAATTTCACCACCATAAACTTCAATTTCTAGATCTGAAAGAGCTTCAATAAAATCTCTTGAATTTATAATCTTAATTCTTCCACTAATTTTTCTATTAAAGGCGCAAACTTTAGCATATGTTAGAAGCTTTTCCACCAAGTTTACAATGGATCGAGGGTTTCCAAGAGTAGCTATATAAATAGCGTTAAACATGCCGGGCTCAGAAAACGGGATTTTTGGAAGATTTCCTTGCCAACAATACCTTAGTATGCCTAAAATGTAATTATATGCATTTTTCCGATCAAGTTTTTCAAGTTCTATGCTTAAAACACGCTGACCAAAAAGCCTTTGCCTATCAGCATAAGTTTCAGCTTTTATTTTTTCATAAGCAGGAGGCGTAACCGCTATTAAGAAGTGAAGCCGGCCTGCAAAAGGTTCTCTGTAAAGATGTGGTGGATATCCATTAATTACGCTTAATAATCCTTTTATGATGAAATGACGTATATCTGTTGATTCATCGAGTATGTCCTCGAATTCATCTATGAAAATAAAAACTCGGGAACCTTCAGGTAAAACGTCAAAAATTGACCTCAAGCCATCTGATATGAACCTCATAGTTTCTTGTTGCTTTTCTTTTGGTTTAATTTTAATTTTTCTAAATTGAGGATCATCTGCTAAATCATTATCAATAACATCCTTGATAGAACAAAGTAAACATGCGAAGAAGCGAATTCCAATAGAACCAGTATCAGAAAATTCCGTTCCAGCTTTCTCTCTAATGTGAGTAATCAATCTTTCTGTGGAGATTGGAATCACTAAATCTGACTTAGTAATCTCTGATTTTTTAAGAAGCCCCTCATAAATACTTGTTTTCCCTTCACCCCACTCTGCTACTATAAAGCAAATATGAACATCCTTCTTACTTTTCCTTGTAGCTTCAAGAAATCCTTCAATATCACTATATGTTTTATCCCTCGGTAGCCCAGCATACTTTTCAAGGTCTATTATATCCTTACCTGTTTTTGATGGTAGTTGATAGAATTCACTAATATATTCGTCTTCTTTCACTAAAAACCCCGAAATAAATAAAGTAAGTTAAATAAAATAAATTTTGCGATAAAAAAAGATATATTTATCCTGTAAGTATTTTTGAAACACTTATTTTGCCAATGGTCGGCTTTACTTTTCTTTCTGGTATGTCAACTATTATCGGAAATCCTAGTTTATTCATTTGTCCAGTAATTATTGCTCTACCTGTAGCGAGACTTGTAAGCTTATCTTCGATAACTTCCGGAAGACCTCCAGCTACCTTCTTTACAAAAGGTACATCTCCGGCAGAAATTCTGTGTATGATAAAAGTGTTAACCATAGATAATACTATTTGATCTACAAATGATGGTCTTTGTGATACTAAGCAAAGACTTAATCCAAATTTTCTTCCCTGAGTTGCTATCTGTGCCAAATTATCTCTTGCCAGACTGTAACCAATGGGATAAGTCTCTAAATTTGGGCAATAATTTTGAGCCTCCTCAATCACTAATAGAAGAATTCTATCAGACCCTCTCATCTTATATTCCGTGAATTTTTTGAGAAGTAATTTGGTAATATATGCCACAATTAATTGCTTTAGTTGTAAAGATGCCCCAGGAGCTCCATCAGCAGAAAAGTCTATTATTATCAAAGCTGGGTTTCTTGGATTAGTTACTGAATCGATAAGATCTGAACTAAGTGTAACTTGACCTCTATAAGCAATAAGCTCATATTTATCTACGACGTCACTTCTGAACTTATTAAGCGCTCTCCTAATAGCATTCAGAGTTTGATCATGAATAAGTCTATCTTCCTTTGCTCTCTCTAATTCAACCAATAATCTGCCTTCAAAACTTCGGTTTTCAAGAAGGAGTGATGTCATAGAATATCCATCTTCCTTTAGCCTTCTTAATGCCATCTCTAATCCAGCTACTTGAAGTTCATTAAGATAGCCTCCAGTATAATATGTTATTATTAATTCAGCAACCTCTCTCGGTTCAAAGATATCTAAATCCAATGAAATTAGTTTAACACCTCTATTAAATCTAACCGGAGAATTATTAAGAACAAAACGGACAACGTCAGCATAGTTACCTATTTTTTGATGTTTGATATGGTATGCTTCATAATAATCTATATAATCACCGTTCGCATCAATAATTATTGTGGTTAATGCCGTTTTTATTCCTTTAATATTAATTTCACTTAACTGTTCAATCAAGTAACCAACAGTATATGATTTACCACTGCCAGTAACGCCAAGGATAGATAAATGCATAGGTATAGCATCGATGTCTAAGAAGAGAGGGATTTCTTTGTATCCGAAAAGTCTACCGAATTCTATAAAAACTCTGTCTTCACCCTCTGGCCTCATAACTTCAAGAATTTCTTTTTCACTCTCCATTTTAAGAACCTCATTGCCGGGGGCAGGAGGAATGGTTACCTCTGATAAATGTCCACCTCTCATTTCCCCTAAAATTTCAAGTTCTAACGTGTAATATTTCCTCGAAATTTCTGATGGTATTTGAGCCATTTTTCTCCTAGCTTCAGACCAGGCATCTCCTTCTTCGAAAAACTCTGAGAATGGAATTATTTTATTGATTCTGCATAATAAATTTATTTTATGCCCAGGCAAATGTATAAAGCATAGTTCCCCTTCATGAACTTTTCCTTCATAGTCCTCATATAATTGAGCTATAGCCTTTCTACTTGTACTTCCAGAAAGAACTAATCCTATAGGTTTAGCCATCAAATTTCCCCGATCTCATTTAATTTATTTCTGAAAACATTTAAATTAATTTGCCGATTCATTAAAAGCATTGCATATTCCAGAAGTTTGCCGAAAGGTCCGTTCACTTCATAATTGTTTGAGTTGGCGTGGAGTGTTACCCAAGCGTTGAATAGGGCACGTACTTCAAAAGACTTTGTCAATTCATCGAAATCATATTCTTTGAGGATAGGACATCCAAGTTTACTAATAAATGTCATCTCTTCTTCACTTAGTGGTGTAACTCCAAATTTTGCGTTCCTACCAGAAACGTATCGTTCTCCTCCATTTGGTAGCATTATTTTTCCATGGGCTGCTTTTACCCTCCAAGCTGAGGAATCCGTAGATGTACAACCTATAATTTTTAATATTGGGATTACTGTTGGAGACCCGAGACCCATCACATGCACAGATTTATTATGCATACTTCTTATCTTTATCATCAAGTCTATGGATTTCTTCCTCCCATCAGAGAGACCTCTCGTAGATAACATTAGTGGAACTAAGCCTCCAATCGCTATATATTCCGGGTCATATTCTCTATATGCTTCATATTCTTTTACAGCTCTTTCAATATTTGGATGTACTATTGGAATAACATTTTCCATGATTTTTCTTAATTCCTTAAAGTTCTGTATCGTTCGTGAAATTTTTTCTTCATCATTTCCCGAATTAATAGAAGGATAATCTAATGAGAAATAGTAATCAGCATCAGCCATCTTATAGATCTCAATCAACTTCTCAATCTTTATATCGAAATTATATTTCATGGCTTGAAAACCGCCTGAATCAAGGAATATTGTTCCGTCATAGTCTAAAAAATTGTGAAGTCCACCTTTTGCTTGAATTTCTCTTTCCAATGTTTCATTTTTAATAATTTCATAAGCGTTCACCATCAAAGCTGGAACTTCAAAATACTGCCAAGGACGAGGTACCCCTCTTAACGGAGTTCCCAATGCTATTAGCAAACAATTTACCCCCTGATTCTGCTCTTTAACTCTTTAAGAACGCTTAAGAGTTCTGGTAACCGATAAACGTTGTAGGATACACAAATTGGTTCTATCAACCCTTTTGAAGCTTCAATAAAAATTTCCTTATGATGATTGGGTGCAAAGACAACATGATATTCATATTTAGTAGCATTTTTCTTAAGGAAAATCCGTAAACGATTGATGAATTCTCTCCTTCCGATCTCTCCGAGACGTTGAGGTGGGAAATTATAGTTTGCTGCTGGAAAAACTCTTTCCAGTTCCCTAGGACATATAGTTAATGGCTCTGATAAGATAAATTGCTGAACTAAACTGCTCAAATCATGCTTTTCAAGCATTCTAATAGTCTTCATATGAATAAATGACTTCGAGAATGGTTTATGATGAGAACAACCAAAATATAATGCAATTAGCTTCCCATCAGCCTCCCAGTTTTCTAAGACGTTATAATAAAAGTCTAAAACATACTGGTTGAAGAATAGTTCATCGCCACCATCTAAAACGATAAAACCCGGCTCATAAAATAAAGAACAACTAATCATTCTAGTCTTCATCATATCTTAATAAATAAGTGGGAAGAATATTTAAGATTTAGGAAAGTGCAAAATTGCTTTTCATGTATGTTGTGAAAGTGTGCTTGTATTTATGGGTTTAGTTCGCATAACTTTGAGTGGAAGTGTTTTATGATTTAGAATCTATGTAGATTAGGGCTTCGAGGAGATTAGCGAATCTCGGTTTTGTCTTTTCTGGATGTTTGATGTATTCCCTGAGTACTTCTTTAACCGAGTTTCTAATTATTAGTGTGAAAGTGTTTTATACCGAATTCCTTATGCTTCTTCTCCAAGTACGTGTTTTTTTTAGCTTCCTTTTAAGAACGTTATGTTCTCTTTAGGTCATTATTTTATTTAGTTGATAGTGAGGCTAACTCCTCTTCTATTTTCTTTAAGTTTTCTCTCACTTCTGCTAACTTAGAGGCTATTTCTCTAAGTCTTGGTGGCGCTATGGATGTGAATAGCTCATTTAGGGTTCTGTATATAAGCTCGTAGATCTCTCTTGCATTTTCAGCTTCTGCTTTCTTTCCAAGTTCTATGACAACGAAGCCATCTGCCTCAGCAGTCTCCTTGGCAGGGGCTGCTAGTTCCTTTGCTATTATCACTTTGAGTTGTGGAAGTTCTCTTAGATTTAGAACTCTTCCGTTTTCCTCATCTATAACGGATCTATCGATTGCTCTATCCCAGTTCTTGCAAGAGGTATATATTGAAAATCTGGTACCGGTAACATTTTTCCAAGCCCAAACGTCAACTTCTATCGGGCTTCCTCGTCTAGGCTCCTTCTTTGCATTTGTAAGGACATTGAAACCTAAATCCTCAAAGACTGAAGCTACTATCCCCTCTAAGACTTCTCTAGACGGTTTTACATCAAAGCGCTCAGGCCTAGGAGGTGGAGGGATAGAGGACGTTATTTCAACGTGTTCGATGGGCTTTTCAATGGGTTTTGCAATCAGTTCTATTACTTCATCAGACAGACAAGGAGCTGGGAAAACATAATCACCTAATACAGTTATTGCCAATCTGCTACTCACTAAGTATGAAATAATTTTATTGATTTCTTCATCCTTTAGCTCATGGTACTTTTTGATTTTATCCTCCAGCTGTGTTATTTGTAAAGTCCCGGCTGTTATTTTTGCCTTTTCATAGAGTTGAGCACGAACTTCTAAGAGGACTTCCTTAATTATTTCTCTTAACCCCTCAGGAATATGATCGAATCTGAGATATTTCTTAAAAGCTTTTACGAAGTTCTCATAAAACTCAACTTCTATTTCACATAGAATCCGATACCTATCAATAGGGTAAGAGACATTCTCATGCTCTAAGAGCCTGTCAACAAATATCTTACCGACATCTAATGCCTCCCTAAGATCATCCCCTTTACCAGCAAGATAAACGTAAAATAATCGTTTTGCATCATCTTCATCTATTATCGATGCACCTCGTGGCTTTACTATAAATAAATCGTTTCTCTTTTTAACCAATAAATAAAGCAAAGATAAGTATGTTCCCATAGCCTTAGCTTCTGAATCGATTAGGTCCTTTATCCACCAATATTTTGTCTCAGCCTTTTCTTCCATAAAACAGCCCTTTTGATAAATTTCCATTATTAATATTGTTGATTGTTTATTTTTAAGATTTTATCCAAAATGCTAGTATGGCATATTACCACGTATGGAGCTTAATGCTTTGACTATTTAAAGGAAGGTATTTAAGTGGTTAATTCATTGTTCTTTTGGTAAATGATTAATTCTCCTAAGAGGAGGCTATTTGGATGCCGGATTACTTTTTGATTTCGGTGTCGAGTAGGCAGAATCTTGATTTGTGTATGAGGTATGCTTTGGCTGGTTTCACTAATAGTATTAATGGTTTGTGGACTTTTCTGGATGTTGAAGAGGGGGATTATGTTTCATTTTTGTATGGTGCAAGGGTATACAATCTTTATAAAGTTGTTAAGAAGGAAGCTTATGAGAATGCGGATAGGTTACCGCCATGGCCTCCCATTACTTTTAAGGTGTCTAGGAGAACTTACTATTTCCCTTTTAGGTTGCATTTGAAGCAGGAGAGGGAGTTATGTGAGCCTATGGTTAGACCTGAATTTTCTTATGTTGCGGAGAACCTGCTTTTGAGAGGGGGTTATAGGAAGACTCATTTTCAAGCAGATGCTGTTACTTTTTACAATGTCTCTAATATGGGAAGTATATGTGATAAGAGTGGGGAGAGGTTGGAGCTGGGTGGGAAGACTTTTGTTCCAAAGATAGTCTTCGATAAAGGGAAGCAGAAGGACCCTTGGAAATTTTACTTTCAAGAACTCATCTTGCAATCTCTTGTTAGGAAGAAGGTGAGGAATGTTTTAGGGGAGATATTAGGCCATTTTAATATAAGTTTGCCGGAAAGTGAATTTGAGATTTTGGGGGAGAAGGCTTTACCTGAAGGCTTTGTGGATGTTTTCATTAAGTTAAAGCATCCTCAAGGTTCAAATATCTACCTTCTAGTTGAAGTGAAAACAGGTAGGGCGGGGAGAAATGAGCTGGAGCAACTTAAAAGTTATGTAAGAGAGTTTGGAAATGAGTGTAAGGGAGGCATACTGATAGCGAAGGAATTCTCCAAGAAAAACATAAAGACAAATCGCAACATCTTATTAATCAAGTATGAATTCGAACAGATAAATAAAGATGAGGAATATTCTTATGATCAACTAATGCAAAAGTTGAACTTTGAAATTGTTCAATAAAATTAAGATTGTTTAATATTTGTCTTTAATCTTTTTACAGCTTCGCAAATTAGTTGAGAAGTTGCGGGGTTGTGTGTCTTTTTAATATGTAATAGGTGGTGGCTCCAAGGATGAAGCCTATGGTTAAGTTTGTTAGGTAGGATGTTATTGCTACGAGTAGGGCTATGATTAATTCGATGTGTTTCTTTAATTTTAGGACTTCTTTCCCTAGTTCTATGGATACTGGGATTAGCATTGCACCAATTATTGCCAGTAGGAAATTTGAGAAGATCCGCATGACAGTTGCTGAGAAGAATATTGCTGAGATTAGTTCTATTAAACCTTCCATTACCATTGCACCGCCAGTTCTCGCTCCATAGAAGTATTGGGCCATGAATCCTCCTGCACCATGACATAGTGGTATGCATCCGAAGAATGCTGCTAAAAGATTCATTAAACCCATGTTTAAAGCTAGTTGTCCATCCTTTATCTTCCTTGAAAATCTTTCATTTACCGCTATTCTCGTAGCTATTACGGCGTTTGAGAGTGTTAGGAAGACTTGTGTGAAGCCAACTTCCAGCATTCCCCTCAATGTATCATTAATGGTGAAAAAGTGTATTCTTGGGATATGAAGGCTCAGTGTAACCGCCCCTCCATCAT
>Ga0080004_1165254_pt1 | contig 31039 bp, 39 predicted proteins | sample WasSprMetagenome_FD_69207 | JGI IMG/M metagenome (GOLD analysis project Ga0080004, IMG submission 69207) | Sulfidic aquatic microbial communities from Washburn Spring, Yellowstone National Park, USA - WS (SPADES assembly) (version 2) | ecosystem: Environmental > Aquatic > Thermal springs > Hot... | reverse complement strand
TAAGGAGAAAAGATGGAAGCTATGTGAGGTTTGATGACAAGGCCTGCGTAATAATAGATCCAAAGACAAAAGAACCAAAAGGAAAAAGGATATTCGGGCCAGTAGCCAGGGAAGTTAAAGAAAAAGGTTTTGAAAAAGTAGCTACTTTAGCTCCAGAATTGGTTTAAAATGGCATTAAAAATAAAAAAGGGAGACAAAGTTTTGGTAATTTCTGGAAAGGACAAAGGAAAAGTAGGAAAAGTAATAAGATCTTTTCCAAAAGAAGGCAAAGTTTTAGTTGAAGGAGTGAATTTGATCAAAAAGCATGTGAGGGCAAAAAGGGAAGGGGAAAAAGGAAAAATTTTGACTATGGAAGCACCAATTCATGTTTCGAAATTGAAACTTTTATGCCCTTTGTGTCAAAAGGCAACCAGAGTCGGGTTTTTAATAGAAGGGAAAGAAAAATTTAGGTTTTGCAAAAAATGCAAAGGAAAATTTAAATGAGGCTAAAAGAATTTTACCAAAAAGTTGTCGTTCCTGAAATGATGAAAAAATTCAAATACAAGAATCCTTTGGCAGTTCCAAAAGTTGAAAAAGTTGTTATTAACGTTGGTTTTGGAAAGCTGGCTAGCGGTCTCCCAAAAGGAGAACAGGAAAAAATTCAGAATGAAATCGCAAAAGATTTGGCTTTGATTTCAGGTCAAAAACCAGTTTTCACCAAAGCTAGAAAATCGATTTCAGGTTTTAAATTAAAAAAAGGAGCAATCATTGGAGCCAAAGTAACTTTGAGAAGAAAAAGAATGTATGATTTCTTGGAAAAGCTAATATATGTTGTTTTGCCACGAATTAGAGATTTCAAAGGAATTTCTTTGGAAAGTTTTGATCAAAGAGGGAATTTAACGATTGGTATAAAGGAACAAACAATTTTTCCTGAAATTTTACCAGAGGAAATAAAAGTTCCTTTTGGTTTGGAAATAAACATTTGCTTGAAAGGTCAAAGAAAAAGGGAAGAAGGAATTGAACTTTTAAAAGCCTTAGGTTTTCCCATAAAAACAGAATGATATAATAAAAAATGCCCACAGACGCCCAAATTGCTAAATCAAAAAAAACTCCAAAATACAAAACCAGAAAAATAAACAGATGTTTTATCTGTGGGAGAAAAAGGGGATACATGAGAAAATTTGGACTCTGTCGGATTTGTTTTAGAGATTTGGCTTCCAAAGGTCAAATTCCAGGAGTGAAAAAAGCTTCTTGGTAAAATGTCTGTCACAGATCCAATAGCTGATATGTTGATTCAGCTGAAAAATGCCCAAATGGCAAAAAAAGAAAAGATAAAAATTTTTCCTTTTTCAAAAATGAAATATGCAATATTAAAAATTTTAGAGAAAGAAGGATTTATTGAAAAAGTTGAGAAAAAAGGGAGATTTCCTAAAAGATATTTTATTGTCTATTTAAAATACGACGAAAACAAAATACCCGCTATTTCAGATATTAAAAGAATTTCAAAACCAGGAAGAAGAATATATTTGCCTTACAAAAAAATAAAACCAGTAAAACAAGGTTATGGAATAGCTATAATTTCAACTTCCAAGGGAATTTTGAGCGATAAAGAAGCTAGAAAATTAAAAGTTGGTGGGGAGGTAATTTGTGAAGTTTGGTAAAAATGTCAAGAATTGGAAAAAAACCAATTCCAATTCCAGAAGATGTTAAAGTCTTTTTAAAAGATGAAAAAATCGTTGTTGAGGGACCTTTGGGTAAATTGGAAAGAGAAATATTCAAGGAACTTGAAGTTAAAATAGATGATGGAAAAATTTTTGTCTTACCAAAAATTGAAACTAAAAAAACAAAGGCTCTTTGGGGATTGCTAAGAAGTTTAATTTCAAACATGATTGAGGGAGTAAAAAATGGTTTTGAAAAAAAATTAGAAATTCACGGAGTTGGTTATTCAGCAAAAATTGAAAAAGAAAATTTGGTTTTGAATTTAGGGTTTGCCCATCCAGTTATCATTCCAATTCCCAAAGATTTGAAAATTAGTGTGGATAAAAATGTAATTTCAATTTTTGGAATAGAAAAAGAAAAGGTTGGAAACTTTGCTGCCAAAATCAGGAGTGTGCGTCCGCCAGATTCCTACAAGGGTAAAGGAATAAGATATTTTGGAGAAAAAATTTTGCTAAAACCTGGAAAAAGGGGTTTGGGTAGTAAATAGCATGTCCAAAATAAAATCAAAAAGAGAAAGAAGAGAGAGAGCAAAAAGAAGGAAAAAAGAAAAAAAATTGGGAACAGCAGAAAGGCCGAGGCTTTCTGTTTTCAAATCTTCAAAACATATTTGGTGCCAGTTAGTAGATGATAAAGAACACAAAACAATCGTTTCTGCATCTGATTTGGAACTCAATTTGAAACAAAAAATGACAAAAAAGGAAATAGCCAAAGAAGTTGGAAAATTGATTGCCAAAAAAGCTTTGCAAAATAACATAAAGAAAATTGTTTTTGATCGTTCAGGCTATAAATACCATGGAAGAATAAAAGCTTTGGCAGAAGGAGCCAGGGAAGGTGGTTTAGAATTTTAACATGGAAGAGCATTTTAAAACAAAATTGTTGAAAGTAGATAGAGTTTCTCATACGAGAGCTGGAGGAAGGAGAATTAGGTTTAGGGCAGTAATTGTCGTTGGAAACGAAAACGGAAAAGTCGGAGTTGGTGTCGCCTCTGGTTTAGATGTTGCTGATGCCATCGAAAAGGCAACATATCGGGCAAAAAAAAATATCATTGAAGTTCCCATAGTCGAAGAAACTATTCCTCACGAAGTTGAGGCAAAATTTGGACCAGCAAAAGTTTTGTTAAAACCACAAAAAAAAGGAAGGGGACTAATAGCAGGAGGAACAGTGAGGATAGTTTGTTCTTTGGCTGGAATTAAAAACATTTCTGCAAAAAATCTGGGAAGGACAACCAACAAAATGAATGTTGCTTTGGCGACAATTAAAGCTTTAAAAAAATTGAAAATTAAAAAACAAAAATGATTCAAATTCATCAATTAAAACCAAAAACAAAAATAAAGAGAAAAAAAAGAGTTGGAAGAGGTGGTAAAAGGGGAACTTATTGTGGCCGTGGAGTTAAAGGTCAAAAATCAAGAGCAGGCGCTAAATTAAAGCCGATAATAAGAGAAATTCTTAAAAAGTATCCTAAATTGAGAGGATACCGTTTTTCACCAAAGAGAGAGAAATTCGTTCCAGTAAATCTTGATCTCATTTCAAAAAAATTCAAAGAAGGAGAAAAAGTAAGCTTTGAAACCCTTGTCGAAAAAAAGCTAATCAGAAAAAATGAAAAACCAAAAATTTTGGGTAGGGGAGAACTCACCAAAAGTTTAATCTTTGAAAATTTACCGATGTCAAAGACAGCCAGAGAAAAAATTGAAAAAGCAAAAGGAAAGATTTTATGATCTCAAAAATAAAAAAAGCAATAAAAGACAAAGAAATAAGAGAAAAGATTCTCTTTATAATTTTTGGTTTTTTTGTTTTTAGAATAATGGCCAACATTCCAGTTCCCGGAATTGAGATTAAAAAGATGGCAGAGTTTTTGGAAAAGTTTGAAATGATGGGACTTTTCAACCTTTTTACCGGAGGTGCTTTTGAAAATATTTCCATAGTGATGCTGGGAGTGGGACCTTTTATCATAGCTGAAATTGCTTTGGAGCTATTAACAACAGTTTCTCCAAAATTGAAGGAGCTTTACAAAGAAAGAGGGGAAGAAGGAAGAAGAGAATTTATCCAATACGCTAGAATCTTAACGGTTCCTCTTTCAATGCTCGAAGGTTATGGGATGATTAGATTTTTAGTATCTCAAAATGTAATTTCTCAACCTTCTTTACCAAATTTGCTTCAAATTCTCATTACTGTAGCTGCAGCCACTCTTTTTTTGGTTTGGATTGGAGAACAAATGACAGAAAAAGGAATTGGCAATGGAATTTCTCTTTTAATTTTTGGGGGAATAGTTTCTCAGTTGCCTTCAAATTTAGGCCAACTGATTTTTTCTTTGAAGGTGATAAATATTTTCTCTCTTTTTCTTTTTGCAATTTTTGCTGTTTTTATTCTAACTGCCACAATTTTAGTTAACGAAGGAAGAAGAAACATACCCGTTGTTTATACAAAAAGAATAAGGGGAAGAAGAATTTATGGGGGCACTCAAACTTTTTTGCCAATTCCCGTTAATCCAACAGGAGTCATTCCAATAATTTTTGCTCTCTCTCTTTTGAATGTTCCAACTTTTTTCTTGAGCCTCTTGGCAGGCTTTGAGTTTTTTGGAAAATTTTTAGAAAGTTTACTCAATTTTTTCAACAACCCAATCGTTCACAGTATTTTGTATATCATTTTGATTTTTATTTTTACTTTCTTTTATTCTTCGATTACTTTTGAACCAGCAAAAATTGCTAATGATCTTCAAAAAATAGGAGCTTTCATTCCTGGAATAAGACCAGGAAAAAACACTGAAAAATATTTAGAATCGACTTTAAATTACATTTTACCTCTGGGAGCTCTTTTTTTAAGCCTTGTTGCTCTTTTCCCGATCATCGTTTCTTCTGTTACAAAAATTCATGTTTTCAGGTTTTTAATCGGGGGGACCTCTCTTTTAATTTTAGTTTCTACAATTTTAGAAACAACAAAAGCTATCGTAGCAGAAGTTGAAATGAAAGAATATGAGTTATAATTTACCACCAAAGGTAATAATTATCATTGGTCCTCCAGGTTCTGGCAAAGGAACCCAGGCTACTTTGTTGAGCGAAAAATTAGATTTAGTTTATTTGGAAACTTCAAGAATTGGAGAAGAAAGGATAAAAAAGGCAAAAAAAGGAGAATACATTTTTTTTGAAGGTCAAAAATTTTATTTTGAAAAAGAGAAAAAACTTTGGGAAGAAGGAAAACTTTGGGATCCTCCCTTTATCACATTTTTGGTTATGGAAGAAATAAAAAAAATCTATGCGACGAAAAAGGGAATTATTTTTGCAGGTTCTCCGAGAACTCTTTACGAAGCAGAAAGAATTTTACCTTTGCTGAAAAAACTTTATGGTAAAGAATCGATAAAAGTTATCGTTTTGGAAATCAGTGAAAAACAATCAATTTACAGAAATTCAAGGAGAAGAATTTGCCAACTGATGCGCCATCCAATTTTGTACAACAAACAAACAAAAAATTTGAAAATTTGCCCTTTAGATGGCTCAAAATTAATAAAGAGAGGAAAGCTCGATTGGCCAGAAACAATAAAAATAAGGCTCAAAGAATACAAAGAGAGAACTTTGCCAGTAATAGATTATTTCAAAAAAGAAAAAATTGAAGTCAAAAAAATTGATGGAAGTTTATCTCCTGATAAAGTTTTTCACAGCATCTTGAAAGCTTTGAAATTAAAAAATGATTAATTTGAAAACAGAAAAAGAAATTGAAATAATGGCAGAGGGCGGAAAGGTTCTTTCAAAGATAATGAAAGAATTGAAAAGAAAAACCAAAGTTGGCCAAAGAACGGCAGATCTTGAAAACTTAGCGAGAAATTTAATTTTAAAATCAGGCGGAAAATGTGCATTTTTGGGATACCAAAATTTTCCAGCCTGTCTTTGTACATCAATAAACGAAGAAATTGTTCACGTTCCCCCTTCAAACAGAGTAATAAAAGATGGAGATTTGTTAAAATTAGATTTGGGGATTTGTTGGAAAGGGTATTATTTAGACATGGCAATAACATTTCAAGTTGGAAGAAAAACCCCTTTGGCTCAAAAATTAATAGCAGTTGGTAAAAAAGCTCTAAAAATTGGAATAAAAAATTTAAAAGTTGGAAACGAAATAAAAAACATTGGAACTTCCATTCAAAAATACGTTGAATCCCAAAATTTTAATGTCATCAGAGAACTTGCTGGCCATGGAATTGGAAAAAAACTTCACGAAGATCCAAAAATTCCAAATTTTAAAGATGAAAGTTTGAAAGAAAAAATAAAAGAAGGAATGGTTGTTTGTATAGAACCTATGATTTCTGCAGGAAATTGGAAATTAAAAAAAACGGAAGATGGTTTTGGTTTTAAAACAATAGACAATTCCTTAACTTGCCATTTTGAACAAACAATAGCTGTAACCAAAAAAGGACCAAAAATTTTAACAAAAATATGAAAGAAAATTTCCTTCTTTCTGTAATCATTCCAGCTTACAACGAAGAAAAAAGACTTCCAAAAACTTTGATCGATATTTACAATTATCTTTTGAGCAAAAATTACAATTTTGAGTTAATCGTCGTTTCTGATGGCTCAAAAGACAAAACTTGCCAAGTTGCTGAAGATCTGAAAGAAAAAATAAAAAATTTAGAGGTTGTCTGCGAAAAAATAAACAGGGGGAAAGGATATGCAATAAAATTAGGAGTTGAAAGAGCAAAAGGTGATTTCATAATTTTTACCGACGCAGACAATTCAACTCCGATTTCAGAAATAGAAAAGTTTTGGCCAGAATTTGAAAAGGGAGCTGATGTTGTCATTGGTTCACGGGACAAAAAAGGTGCCATTTTGGATCCTCCGCAATCTCTGTTTAGAAGGTTTGTGGGGGAAGTTTTCAAATATTTGAGAAAAATTATCGTTGGTTTGTGGGAGATTGAAGATACTCAATGCGGTTTCAAATGTTTTCGTCAAAAAACAGCCAAGGAAATTTTTAAAATTTCAAAAATTGAAAGGTTCGCTTTTGATGTTGAGATTTTGGCGATTGCCAAAAAATTTGGTTATAAAATATCAGAAGTACCCATTTACTGGAGGAACGATCCAAATTCAAAAGTGAAATTTAAATGGATGGTCAACATGGCTTTTGAACTCTTGAAAATAAAATTCAATTTTTTAACGAAAAAATATGAAAGAATTCCCATCTGAATTGAGATTTGATTTGGTTTCAAAAGATTGGGTGATCATAGCAAAGAAAAGAAGAAAAGTTGCTAAATTTTTGATGTTAAAAAGAAAAAAAACAAGAGTTTCAAAGAAAAAATGTCCCTTTTGCAATTTGAAAGAAAAACCAATTTTAGCTTTTTTTAAAGGTAAAAAACTAAAAAGAAACGAAATTCCGAAAAATTGGACGACAATAGTCTTGAAAAATAAATATCCAGCACTTTTGCCAGCAAAAAAATTAAAAAAAGAAAGAGAGGGAAAATTTTACGGAAAATTGTTAGGAATTGGTTTTTGCGAGTTGGTAATCACCAGAGATCATCAAAAAAATTTTGCGGAATTTGAAATTTCACAAATAAAAGAAGTTTTAGATTGTTATCAGCTGAGATATCTTGAGTTAATGAAAAATCCTTTTGTCAATTACATTTCAATTTTTCAGAATTTTAGAGAAGAAGCTGGAGCTTCCCAACCCCATCCCCATTCTCAAATAATTACTACTCCTTTGATCGATGCTGATTTGCAAAAAGCACTTTTGAATTCAAAAATTTATTACCAAAAAACAAAAAAGTGTATTTATTGTCAAATGAACAAATGGGAAGAAAAGGTCAAAAAAAGGATAGTTTTTGAAAATTCAGAATTTTTAGTTTTATGTCCCTTTGCCTCAAAAACTGCCTTTGAAATGATAATTTCTCCAAAAAAGCATTCTAGCAATTTTGAATTGATAAAAGAGGAAGAAAAATGGAAGCTTGCAGAAGCTTTCAAGCAAGCAATGCAAAGGCTTTCTAAAGTTTTGAAAAATCCACCTTTCAATTTTTATTTACATACAGCCCCAGCTGATGGAAAAAAATACCCTTTTTATCATTGGCATTTTACTATTTTGCCTAAAACTTCAAATTTGGCAGGTTTTGAATTAGGTACAAAAATTGAAATTTGTACTTTTCCCCCAGAAGAAGCAGCAAAAATTTTGAGAAAAGTTCAAAAAACATGATTTTGGTAGTTGGCAATTGGAAAATGAATCCAAATTCACCAAACAAAGCAAAAGAAATTTTTGAAAAAATAGAAAGTAAAGTAAAAAACTTAAAATCTGAAATTGTCATTTGTCCTCCTTTTTTATACCTTCCCATTTTAAAGCCAAAAATCAAAAATTTGAAATTGGGAGCTCAAAACATTTTCTGGGAAGAGAAAGGAGCTTTCACTGGTGAAATTTCAGCAAAGATGATAAAAAGTTTTGGGGCAAAATATGTAATTTTGGGACATGTTGAAAGAAAAAAATATTTTTCAGAAAAAATTTGGATGATAAAAAAGAAAATGGAGACAGCCCAAAAAGAAAATTTAAAACCAATAATTTGTATCGGAGAAATGAAAAAAATAAAAGATCCAAAAAAGATTTTAAAAAAAGAAGCAATTGCTTTAATTGAGAAAACAAAAAAATTGCCAATTTTTGCTTACGAACCTTGCTGGGCTGTTGGTTCAAAAAGACCCTGTCCTCCAAAAAGAGCAAAAGAAATCTTAGATTTTTTAAAAAAATTCTTAAAAACAAAAATCCTTTACGGAGGAAGTGTCAATCCAAAAATTGCCAAAGATTACATTAAAGCTGGTTTTGATGGTCTTTTAGTTGGTTCTCTTTCTTTAAACCCAGATCAATTTTCTAAAATAATAAAATCTTGCCTTTGAAATTGAATTTTGTTAAAATTTTTGAACATGGAAAAAATAACTGAAGGCTATTTCTATAATATAAGTTGCGGAAAGTTGACATTTCAGGGAGTTGTCGAAGAGATTTCAAATTACATTTTAGAAAAACCAGAATATTTTTATGACATCGTCGTTGGTTGTGATTCATCTTCTGGAGAATTTCCAGAATTTCCAGTAGCTATTGTTGTCTTGAGAGTGGGTAGGGGAGGAAGATTTTTTTACAAAAAAATTTCCTTTGGACAAAGAAAATTTTATTCTCACAGAGAAAGAATTTTGAGCGAAGTTTTGCTCTCTTGCGATTTGGCTTTAAGATTGAGAGAAAGTTTGACAAAGAAATTTTCAAAGATTTCTCAAAAATTAAAATATCAATTCAGGTACATCCATACAGATATTTCTGAAAAAGGGGAAACAAAAGATATGATAAAAGAAGTTTTTTCGATAGTAAAAAGCAACGGTTTTGAAGCAAAAATAAAACCAGAAGCTTTTGCTGCTTCTTGCGTTGCTGATAGATACACATAATGATATTTAAAAAATTTCTCAAAAATTTTTTCATTTTCTTTTTAATCTTTCTTTTTATTTTTAACTGGCAATGGATAAAACAAAGTTTGAAAAAAATTTGGGGAATTGAAGAAATTCAAAAGGCAATCTCAAAAATAAAAGAGAAAAAAATTTCAAAAAAAATTTTGCAAACTGAAAAAGAAAATTCAATCGAAATTCCAAAACTAAAAATTTCAGCCCCCCTATATTTAGTTAAAGATTGGGAAGAGGCAAAAGAAAAATTAAACTTTGGAGTTGTTTTATATTTACCAGAATCTCAACTTCCACCAGAAAAGGGAAAATTAGTTATTCTCGGCCATTCAGCGCCAATTGGTTTTCCCCAAAAAAATTATCTTTCAATTTTTACCCATCTTTCTGATCTTTTAGAGGGAGATGAAATAATTTTAAATTTAGACAAAAAAGAATATCATTTTTCAGTCAAAAAAAAGCATTTTTTATCAAAAAATGAAAAATTACCCCAAACAACAAAAAAAGAAGGAATTTTGTTTTTGATTTCTTGCTGGCCACCAGGTGAAGACTTAAGAAGAATAGCTGTAGAAGCTTCAATTTATTAAGTCTTGAAAATAAAGTAATTTAGGCAAGTACATTAAAATTTAAGGCTTTAAGTATTTTTTGATGTAAAATTTTATTTCCGCTCGCTAAAATAGAAAGGGGTTCTCTGAAACTTTTAATTTCTCTAATTTCTTTTCCCTTAAAATCGGTAAAGACACCACCTGCTTCTTTGATTAAAAGATAAGGTGCTAACCAATTTTCTGGAGTTAATCTATCTCTGAGATCAACATAGCCATCTATTGCTCCAGTGGCGACTTCCATTAAGGCCAATGCTGCTGATCCCATTCTCCTTATGAATTTTACTTTTCTCTTTGGATAAATTAAAGGAAAAATTCTCTCTATTTTTTGACTTTTTTCCTGACTAATTTTTTCTATAGGACTCACTGAGCCAAAATCTAAATCAATTTCAAGGCAGGCATTTTCTAAATCTTTTATTTTTGAACCAAAAACTTTTTTTTCTTTAAAACCGCTAAAAACTCCCTTATAATAAGCACCTTTCCCTTTTTGGGCATAACAAACACTCCCTGAAATTATACTACCTACAAGACTATATTCAATTTCTTCTAATTTAAACCCCTTTTCTATCTCTATTTCTCCCAAAGCCACTGCTATGGCAAAGCCTGTGCTCTCAATTCCCCGACTAAAATTAACTGAACCATCAACCGGGTCAAGAAAGATTGTCCATTCGGGCTTTTGAGCTAATTTTACTCTTCCTCTTTCTTCGCTATAAAGCAGGACTTTCAGTTTTTCTCTTTGACAATAATCCATTACAATTTTTTCTACCTTCAAATCGAATTTACCACTAATATCTCCGTTTTTTCGGGATTTTTCACAAATTCTTTCCTTTCTTTCCAGCCCTTTTCAAGAAGGTAGTTTCTTACTTCTCCAAATATTTCTTTAAGATGCTCTAAAAAATTTTCTTTCTCTCTTACCATATATTAGAATCATAGTAAATCTTTAATTTTTCTTCAACAATAAAATAAATAATATTTTTATAGTACATTGATGAGAGCCGGGGGTTCACTCCACCGGTTACTCCACCGGTTGTTACCTCCTCGACTCCCCCCGGCTCTCACTTTTTTAATCTCTATCTTGACAAATTTTTTAAAATTTTATAAAATAAAATATCATGGAAAGAAAAAACATCAAAAACAAAATTTTGATTGCTCTGATTTTAATTTTTGGTTTCAATTTAGCATTCGCTCAAGATGATATTGTTTTTTCAAATTTTGGAAGAAATCTTTCTCAAGCAGAAAAAGATTTTAAAAGCGAAGTTTTTGTTTTTCCTGGTGATGTCATTGAATTTAAAATTGAAATTTATACAAAAAATTCCTTAAAAGAAGTTATTTTGGGAAACAATTTTTCTAGCCATCTCAAATTAATAGAAGATAGCCTTACTATCGATGGAAAAAAAACAAAAGTTGACTTGACAAACATTTCTTTTGGTGATTTGGCAACTGGTACTAAAAAAGAAATAGTTTTTAGGGCAATGGTCACTCCTGCTGAAACTTTCACCAGCTTACCTTATACTATATTTTCAACAGCTACTTTGAAAGGTAAAAATTTCGCTCAAAAAACAGCCACAGTAACTATAAATGTTAAAAAACCAGAAATGGCAACTGGAGTACCTACAGGAGTAAATTCTCCAATATTGTTAGCATTGGAAAGCTCACTTTTTTTAAGTTTAATGCTCGAAATTAAAGAATTTACAAGGAGAAAAATCGAAGAAATTTTGTCAGAAAACAAATACTGGTTGTATTACAGGAAAACTTTTTCAGAATTTAAACTAAAAAGGATGAGATCAAAAAGATAAGATTTTTTCCAAAAAACCCAAAAAATCCCCTGTGGAAAAACTGGGGATTTTTTTGTTGACTAAAATTTTTAATTCTGGAAAATTTAAGTGGAAGCAAGTGGAAAATTGTGGAAAAATGGTGAAAATTGTGGAAACATGTTTATTGGAGAATACAGATACATAATAGATGAGAAAAAAAGAGTAGCTTTACCTTCAAAATTCAGAAAAAATCTTGGGAAAAAAGTGATTCTTACTAGGGGTTTGGATCAATGCCTTTTTGTCTTTCCAGAGAGAGAGTGGAAAAAATTAGTTGAAAAAATATCAAAACTTCCACTTTCAAAAGCAGATGCCAGAGGATTTGCCAGGTTGATGTTAACAGGAGCCATGGAAGTGAAATTCGATGATTTGGGAAGAATTTTAATACCAGATTATTTAAAAAAATATGCAAAGTTGAAAAAGAAAGTTGTTGTCGCTGGAGTTTTAAACAGAATAGAAATTTGGGATGAAGAAAAGTGGGAAAAATACAAATTGGAAGCTGAAAGACAATCAGGAGATATAGCTGAGCGTTTGAAAGAATTGGGAATTTAATGATAAAGCACATTCCGGTATTGAAAAAGGAAGTGGTTGAATTGTTGAAAGTTGGAAAAAATAAAAATTATGTAGATTGCACTTTTTGCCAAGGAGGACATTCTTTGGAGATTTTGAGAAGGAATTTTCCAGAAGGAAAAGTTTTAGCTTTTGAGATAGATAGAGAGCTTTATTTGGAGGCAAAAAAGAAATTCAAAACAAAAAGGCTTATTTTGGTCAATGAAAATTTTGTTGAATTGGAAAGAGTTGTTAAAAAGTTGAATTTTTTTCCAGTTCACGGAATCTTGATCGATTTGGGAATATCTTCGTGGCACATTGAAAAATCAAAAAGAGGATTTTCTTTCAAAAGAGATGAAATTTTGGACATGCGATACGACACAAAAAGAGAAATTACAGCAAAGGATGTTTTGAATAAATTTTCAAAAGAAAAACTGAAAGAAATTTTTGAAGAATTCGGAGAAATAAAGAGATCGAAAAAATTGGCAGAGTTTTTGGTAAAAAGAAGACCTTTTGAAAGAACTTTCGATTTGTTGTTTGCCTTGAATAGATTTTATCTAAAAGAAAAAAATCTTGTAAGAAAAGTTTTTTTGGCATTGAGAATTTTTGTCAACGAAGAATTGGAGAATTTAAAAAAAGTTTTACCGCAAGCAATAAGAATTTTGGAAAAGGAAGGGAGGTTGGCTGTGATTTCTTATCATTCTTTGGAAGATAGAATTGTCAAAAATTTTTTCAAGAAAGAGAAAGAAAAAATAAAAATAATCACAAAAAAACCAATAGTTCCAAGCAAAGAGGAAATAAAAATCAATCCTCGTTCAAGGTCGGCAAAACTCAGAGTTTGCGAAAAAATATGAAAGCATTAGTTCTTTCAAAACCAATAAAAATTTCAACTTTCAAAACAGCACAAAGGTATTTGAAAATTTTTGCCATCTCCCTGTTTTTAACTTCTTTGACAATTTTGATTTTGCAAGTTTTAAAATACGCAATTTATTGGTCGAAATTTGATAGATTTTCTCGATCTGTAGAGAAACTGGAAAAAGAAAACGAAAATTTGGAGATTTTAATTTCAAAAGAAAACAACCCTGAAAAAATTGAAGAATTCTTGAAAAACAACAATTTAGTGAAAATTGAAAATGAAAAAAGAATAAAACTTCCAGAAGAAACGTTTGTGTTGGAATCTAAACCCTCAAAATGAAAAATCTCAGGGAAAGTTTAGTAATTTTTTTAATTTTTCTGATGTTTTTTGTTTTTGCTTTCAAACTCTATTCCATTCAAATAAAAAAAGCAGATTACTACAAAGCTTTAGCCCAGGGACTTTCAAACAAAAAAGAAGAAATAAAAAGGGGAAAGATTTATTTTAAAAATAAAGAAGTTTTGGCAACAAATTTGGAAAAATACTCTCTTTATTTTTTCCCAGAAGAAATTAACGAACAAACAATCAAAAATTTTGAAAAGGTTCTCAAAATTTTAAATTTACCAAAAAAAGAGTTAAAGAAAAAAGAACCAATTTTGATTAAAGATGATGTTACTATGGAAGAGATAAAAAAGTTAGAAAAAGAGAAAATAAACGGAATTTTTTACAAAAGAGAAATAAAGAGAGTTTATCCCAAAAACGAAATTGCCTGTCATTTGCTCGGCTTTGTCAACAAAGAAGGAAATGGTCAATACGGCTTGGAAGAATATTTTGAAAAAGAATTGAGTTCTGGGAACGATTTAATCTTAACCTTGGAAGCTCCCATTCAGATTGAGGCTGAAAGAATTTTAGCTCAAAAAAGCAAAGATTTAGGTTATGAAAAGGGGGAAATTTTAGTTTTGGATCCTTTCACAGGAAAAATTTTGGCTTTAGCAAATTTCCCCTTTTTCAACCCAAATGCATTCAATTTGAGTAGCAAAGATCTTTCTATTTTCAAAAATTTTTCAACCCAAGAACTTTTCGAACCAGGATCTTCTTTCAAACCGATTACCTTTGCTGCTGCTTTAGATTTAAAAAGGATTACACCACAAGAGGAATATTTTGATGAAGGCAAGGTAAAAATAGGGGGATGGGAGATTACCAATTTTGCTCAAAAAAAATACGGTCGACAAAATATGACCAATGTTTTAGAAAAATCGATAAACACAGGTGCAGTTTATGTTGTCAATAAGCTGAAAAAGGAAGAATTTTTAGAATACGTAAAAAATTTTGGTTTTTTTGAAAAAACGGGAATTGAACTTCCAGAAATTTATTCTCAAAATTCAGAATTGAAAAAAGGAGCTCCAATAAATTTAGCTACTGCTTCCTTTGGTCAAGGGATTGAAGTGACTTCTATTCAACTTGCTGTTGCTTTTGCAGCAATAGCTAACGGTGGTTATTTGGTAAAGCCAACTTTAGTTGAAAAAATCGGCGATTCCCTGCAAATTGAATTTTCAAACGAGAAAAAAAGAGTGATTTTGCCAGGGACTTCTCAAACTTTAACGAGAATGCTAATTTCTGTAGTTGAAAATGGTTTTGGAAAAACAGCAAAAATTAAAGGATATTACATTGCAGGAAAAACAGGAACTGCACAAATTTCTTTTTCAAATTTGGGAATTCCAAAAAAGGGCTATTCAGAATTGACTATTCAAACCTTCGTCGGTTATTTTCCAGCCTTCAAACCAAAATACTTAATATTGGTTAAACTTTTCAACCCCAAATCAAAAACTGCCGAGTATTCAGCAGCTCCCATTTTCAGAGAAATGGCTGAATTTTTGATATCTTATTCAAAGATTCCACCAGATTATCAAATTATTGAGGAAAAATGAAAATTTTGATTTCAAAAATTTCATTTTTAATAAGAAAACCAAAAATAATTTTAATTGTCGGCAGGATGGAAAAAACGATTAGTTTTTTACTTTTTGAAGTTTTAAAAAATTTTTTTGATGTTGATGTTCTTTGGCAAATTCCAAATTTTTGGCCCAAAAAAGAAATTTTGATAATTAATCTTCCTCAAAAAAAATTAAAAGGAGTTGATTTTTTTCTCAAAAATTCACCTTTTGGGGTTTTAGTTGTTTCTCATTTGAGTTCTCCACCACCAGAAGGAGTGGTTTTTGTTTCTCCTTTAAAAAGGAGGAAAAAAATTTTAAATTTGGCAAAGAAATTGTCAGCTCAAAATTATTTGATCTTAAATTTCGACGATGAAACTACAAGAGAAATTGACGATTTAACAAATTTGAAAACTTTAAAGTATGGATTTTCTCAAAGGGCTGAAATTTTTGCTTCAGATATTAGATTAAATTTTGGAACCAATTTTAAGTTGAATTTTGAAGATAAATCAATTCCAGTTTGGTTAGAAGGAGTTTTTGGCAAAGATCAAATTTATTCAGCTTTGGCTGTTTTTGGAGTTTGTTTTCTTTTGAATTTAAATTTGGTAAAAGTTTCTCAAATTTTAAAGCAATGTCAGTTTGTTGAAAGAAAAAAAGTTTTAGTTGAGGGAATCAAGGGAGCGAGAATTTTAGACGACACAGATTCCAAAGAAATTTTTGAGATCATAGAAAGTTTAGAAATTTTAGGAAAAATTCAAGGTTTCAAAAGAAAAATTGCTGTTTTAGCTGATGTTTTAGGTCTCGGGAAATATGAATTAGAAGATTTAGAAGCTTTGGGAGAAAAAGTTGCAAAAAATGCAGATTTTCTTTTTACTTTAGGAGAGAAAGCAAAATTTATCGGAAAGGGAGCTTTTGAAAATGGCATGGAATCAGAAAAAATTTTTAATTTTGATTCACTCGAAGAATTGAAAGAAAATTTGAAAAATTTTATCAAAGAAGGAGATTTGATTTTAGTCGAAGGTTCAAAAAACTTCAAAATGAAAGAAATTGTTTCAGATCTTGAAAAAAAATGAAAAAATTGGTAAAATAAAAGAATGAAGAATCCTGAAATTCCAAAACCTGAAATTCCAAAACATGAAGGTGAAAGCAATATTGATGCTATAAAAAAAGAAATTGATAAAACCGATATAAGTGATAAAGATCTTGAAGAAAAAATAAAAAAAGCAATAGAAATTTTGGATGAAAGGAAAGAAAAGGGAGAAGGAAGACTTGCTAATGTTGAAAAGATTGAACAAATACCAAAAACAGAAACGCCAATATACGATGGGCATTTGGTAGCCTTACCAGAAATAAAAGGAGAAGGAGAAATTTTTTTTGTTGGTGATATACATGGTGATAAGAAATCTCTCAATTGTATTGTTGAAAAATTTTTAGAAGCTTTAAAAGAGGGTAAAAAAGCTTACATAGTTTTTCTCGGAGATTTAGCTGATAGAGGCCAAAAGCAAATTGAAGTTTGGTATACAGTTTTAACATTGTTGGAAAAATTTCCTGACAATGTAGTTATTTTAAGAGGAAATCATGAGGAAGACTCGCAGGCTTGGGCGCAGAGGTATAATGGTTTTTTTCTTAAATTAAAAGAAAAATATCCAGAAAAAGCTCAAGATCTTATCGCAAAATTTAACGAATTATTTGAAAAACTTCCTGAAGTTGCTGTAACTTCTCATGCTGGAGGAATTGTTGCTCTTCACGGTGCCCCACCTATTAATATGGAAAATTTAGGTATAAATGGTTTTAGAAACCCTGAAGAAAATCTTCTTACACAGATTAGATGGAATGATCCAAAAAACCCAGGGGAAATGAAAGGATCTCGAGGAAGGGGTTGCTATGTAGTAGGAAAAGGTGAAATAGAACAATGGTTAAATAAAATAGGTGCTCAGTATTTACTCAGGGCACATGAATGGATAAATTGGAACACGTATGGTGAAAGAGTAATTACTATTTTTTCTAATGGTAAGGGAAGTTCTGACTCAGCCTATCAAGACTTTGAAAATCCTGTTTTTGTAAGAGTAGTTATAGAGCCTGGAAAAGAAAGATTAGAAGTAGTAAAAGTTCACACAGGAGAAGTATTAGGGGAAAAAGAAGTAAAAAAAAGAAAAGAAAGAGAAGAAGAAGAAGAAAGAAAAAGAAAAGTAGAAAAAGAAAGAAAAAGAAAAGTAGAAAAAAAAAGTAGAGCACTAGAAATTCAAAAGCCTTCCATCATCGATGTTAGTGAAGCTTATTCAATTGTTGACCGTGCTTTAAGTGAAATAAAAATAGAGGATTGGGTAAATTTGCTTCAAAAACTTAGCGATATTAACTTAATTGTCGCAAAATTAAGGTTATTAAAAGCAGTTGGTATTAAAGAAGCACAAAAATATTTAAATCAGTTAAATCTTGAAAACATTAAAAAACAAAGTGTAAATGAACTTGAAAAATTATTTAAAGAAATAGATGAATTTTTAAAAAAACAACAAATTATTTATAAGGGAAGTCTTAATCGCATCGAAGGAAGATTCAAAAAAATATTTGGAAAAGGTTTTCTTAAGGAACAAAATGAAGAAGTTAAAGAAAGGATAATATTGGGTCTTTTTCTTCAAGGTTTGAATCCTTTTAAATTAAAAAGAATTTTTGGCACTGGCATTATTACTCTGGATACCATTCCAGGAATTCCAGTAAAATTGGAACCAGGAAAGGCATCTTGGGGAGACTCTGTTTGGTTTAAAGGAATTTTAGAAGATGGATATTCAAGAATTATTCAAATACCAGAAGAAATTGAAAGTCTTTTTCAAAATGTAGTCTCTGAATTTATTAAAAAAGCATCCGAAAGTGTAAATGAGGAGTTAAAGTCAGTAGAATTAGAGGGGGAAATTAAAGAAGCTATTGATAGTTATTTAAAATCAAGATTGAAAGAATATGAGAAGGAAATTGAAAATAAAATTGAAGCGATTAAAAAACAAAAAGGAGAAATAAAAGTTCCAGAAATAACTGTTCCTGGATATTATCCTTTTAAAATTGATAAACTAATTATATTAGCTTTGAACACGGGTAGGAAAATTAAAGAGAAAGTTAAAGAATGGTGGGAAAAAATTAAAAAATGGTGGAAAGAGTAATTTTTTTGGCCCCATAGTCTAATGGTGAGGACGCCAGTTTCTCAAGCTGGAGATTTGGGTTCAAATCCCAATGGGGCCACAAGTTAAATGGAAAAAAATTTAAAAAAATTTTTTCAAGCCTTTTCAATTCTTTCTGGAACAATAATCGGAGTTGGTTTTTTTTCTTTACCTTACATTACTTTCAAAGTTGGAATTTTGACGATAGTTTTTTATTTTTTGATTTTGGGAAGCTTAGTTTATTTTTTACACTCAATTTTTGCTCAACTTTGTTTTCAAACTCCAGATTTCAAAAGACTTCCAGGATTTGCCAAATTTCACCTCGGAAGTTTCTGGGAAAAAATAGCATTTTTGATAACAGTAGTTGGTGCTGAAGGAACGCTTTTAGCTTATTTAATTGTTGGCGGAGAATTTTTAAACGAAATTTTTTTGAAAATTTTTGAAATAAAAAATTTTGGTTTCTGGGTTTATTTTTTTCTCGGATGTTTATTCATTTTTTCTGGAAGAAAATTAATTGCAAAGATTGAACAAATCTCTCTTTTTTTGATGGTTTTTGTTTTAATATTTATTTTTCTTTGGCACCATTCTTTGATAGATTTGAAAAATTTTCCAATCAAACCAGATTTTTCTAAAATCTTCCTTCCTTACGGTCCCATCATTTTTTCTCTGTGGGGGGCATCTTTAATTCCTGAAATAGAAGAAACTTTAAGGGAAAATAAGAAATTAGTAAAGCCTGTAATTTTTTGCTCGATTTTTTTTAGCATCGTTTTTTATCTTCTTTTCATTTATTTGATTTTAGGGATTTGTGGCAAAAATGTTTCAGAGTATGGAATTTTAGGTCTTGAAAAAATCATAGGCGAAAAAACGATGATTTTATTGCTAATCCTCGGTACTTTAACCACTTTTACTTCTTTTATTACAATTGGTCTCACCATCAAAAAAGTTTTTTGGTACGATTTCAAAATTCAAAAAGATTTTTCTTCGTTTTTAACAATCTTTTTTCCTCTTTTCCTTTATTTTCTTGGTCTCAAAAAATATATCAAAATTATAAGTTTTATCGGAGGGGTTTTTTTGGGGATCGAAGGAATCTTGTATTTGTTAATGTATAAAAAATCGCAAAAAAAATATCGAAAAATTTCACTTATTTTAATCTGTTTTTTGCTATTTGGAATTGTGGCTGAATTTGTCAATTTTTTTCATACCTGATAAAATAAAAATGATGGCAGTGAGAGAAATAATCGAAAAAGTAATTGAAGAATGGTTTCCTGAAGAAAAACCAGCAAAAAAAGAAGTAACTCCAAAAGAAAGGGAGGAATTAAAAGCTGAATTGGAAAAACAAAAAGAAAAAGTTCCTCCAATTCCACCATCTGTTCAAAAAAAAGTTTCCAAAAAAGCAGCTACTTTAAAAAAGGTACCCGTACCCAGAAAAATAAAAAGTCTTTTGATTTTGTGTAAAAAAGAAGGATTGGTTTATGCAATAGAAGTTGCCAAAGCAACAGGCGATCCTTACTTAATAGACATTTTCCACGACATTTTAGCAAAAGATGGTTTTTACAAAAATTTTTTGAAATGAAATATGGAAGCAAGCTTTACAATTTTTTATAGTATTTTTGCAATCTTTATTACATTCTTGGGAACTTTTATCGGAATTTCTGTTTTCAAAAAGTTGAAAGTTTTCTTTCTCAAAGAAAGTTTAGATATGGTTTTGTTTTTGGTGAAGATGGTGAAATACGAAGAAGAGGAAGAAAAAAGAAAACAAGATCCAAAAGCTCTTATCGGACAAGTCGAACAGTTTTTTTCAAGTTTTCTAACTTTAAAAAGAAATTTTTTCTTTGTTGGTGAAAGAATAGCTTTGGAAATAGCCTCTGAAGCAGGTAAAGAAGAAATTTCTTTTTATGTAGCTGTTCCCAGAAGTTTTGGAAGAAATTTTGAAAAATTTATTCATGGAGTTTATCCAACAGCCCAAGTTGAAAAAGTTCCCCAAGACTACACGATATTTCATCCAAAATCTCAAGTTTCAGCTTCTTATCTCAAACTGAAAGAATATCCCATCATTTCTTTGTTCACCTACAGGAATTTAGATCAAGATCCAATTTTACCAATTACTACTGCCTTAACAAAAATTAAAGAGAATGAAGGAGCAGCAATTCAAATAATTTTGAGACCAACAAAATTCAAAATTGAGAAAAAAGCATCAAAATTCATAGCAAAAGTCACAGCTGAAGGGAAGGGTTTAAGAGAAGCTTTAGTAGAAGTTAAACGCCCTTTTGTTATTCAAGGAATTTTACGAGTAATAAATTTTTTCATCGAAGGAATAATGAAATTACCATCCCATCCTACAAAACCAGAAGAAACAGTTTCTTCAGAACACACAAAAATGCCACAGAGAAAAGTAGATGAACATGTTTTGGAAGCAGTAAGATCAAAGATCAAAAAGCAGTGCTTTGATGCAAATATCAGATTGGTGGCTTCTGCTGCTACAAAAGAGAGGGCAGAAGAGATTTTAGCTGGTATTGAAAAATCTTTCGGTCAATTTTCTTCACCCTACAATCATTTTGTTATCAAAAGAGTAAAAGGAAAGAGGTTGGAAAAACTAATTTACGATTACGCCTTCAGGAATTTTAACGAGAGTGAAAAAATTATCCTCAATTTAGAAGAAATCGCTAGCATTTATCATTTTCCTCTTCCTGGAATAGAAGTTCCTGGTTTGAAATGGGAAAGAACTAAAGAAAGTCCACCTCCAGCAGAACTTCCAAAAACAGGTGAAATAATGATAGGAGAAGCAGTTTACAGGGGAGAAAAAATTCCAATTTATTTTGCTTCAAGAGAAGATAGAAGGAGACATTTTTACATTATCGGGCAAACAGGTACTGGTAAAACTTCTTTGTTGAGAGAAATGATTAGACAAGACATTGAAAATGGAGAAGGTGTTGGAGTGATAGATCCTCACGGAGATCTAATTGAATACACCTTAGCTAACATTCCCCGAGAAAGATTTGAAGATGTTGTTTTATTTGAACCTTTTGACATGGACCATCCAATGGGTTTGAATATGCTAGAATGGGATACTCCAGAACAGAAAGATTTTGCCGTTTCTGAAATGATAGCCATTTTCCACAAACTTTTCCCTCCAGAAATTATAGGGCCAATGTTTGAACATTACATGAGAAATGCAATGCTTGCAGTGATGGCCGACCATCAAGGAACTTTAGTTGATATCCCAAGAATTTTCACTGATGAAGAATTCATGTATTGGAAGTTGGAAAAAGTAACCGATCCTTTAGTAAGAAACTTTTGGTTGCGTGAATGGAAACAAACGATAGGTCAAACGAGATCGGATATGTTAGGATATGTTGTTTCAAAAGTTGGCAGGTTTGTTGAAAACACGATGATGAGAAATATCATCGGTCAAGCAAAATCTTCTTTTGATTTATCAGAAATTATGGATACAAGAAAAATATTTTTGGCAAATTTATCAAAAGGTTTGGTTGGTGAATTGAACAGTTCGCTTTTGGGTTTAATTTTAGTTTCTAAAATGCAAATTGCTGCCATGGCTCGGGCCTCGATTCCAGAAGAAGAAAGAATAGATTTTTATCTTTACATCGATGAGTTCCAAAACTTTACAACAGATTCCATTGTGACTATACTATCAGAAGCAAGAAAATATAGGTTGAATTTAATTTTAGCCCACCAGTACATCCCTCAGCTTCCAGATCCTATAAAACATGCTGTCATTGGAAATGTGGGAACTTTGGCTGCTTTGAGAATTGGAGCCCAAGATGCAGAGTTTGTTGAAAAAATTTTTGAACCTGAATTTTCAAAATACGATCTTTTAAATTTAGATAACTTTACTTTTGTCATAAGGTTGATGGTTAACGGAAAAATTACAATTCCATTCAAAGGAAGAACGATAAAACCAAAAACTGGAAATTGGGATCAAATTCAAATCATTAAAATGCTTTCTAAATCAAAATACGCCAGGCCAAGAGAAGTTGTTGAAAAAGAAATAATGGAAAGGTCAAGATTAGCAGAACTATGAATTCAATTTTTTTAATTTTAATTTTTGCTATTTTCATTTTTTCATTTTTCTTTTATATTTACCGAAAATTTGTTGAACAAAATCTTGTCAATTTGGAACAATCAAGAGAAATAAAAGAAATCAAAGAAAAAATCGGAATTTTAGAGTATTTCCACACAAACTTAAAAGAAGGGGTTGAAAAAACAAGAGATGTTTTGACTGAGTTAAAGAAAATCGAAGAGATAAAAATAGAAAGAGAAAGAGAACTTTTGGAAGGAATAAGAAGAATTGAGGGAATAATTATTGGAACAACGAGCAAGGGTTTTGCCGGAGAAGAAATTTTAAGAGAAATTTTTAAAAATTTTCCACCTGGAATGATAGAACCAAATTTTAGAGTAAAAGGAAAAGTTGTTGAATTTGCTTTGGTTTTGCCAAATAAAAAGAGAATTCCTATCGATTCTAAATGGTTAGCTTCTGACTTATTGATGAAATTGGAAAACGAAAATGATCCAGAAAAGAAAAAAGAAATTTCCAATTTAATAGAGAAAGAGGTGATAAAAAAAATAAAGGAAGTAAAAGAATACATCGATCCAGCTTTTACCTTTCCCCAAGCAATTTGTGCCATTCCAGATTCTGTTTACTCAGTCTGCAAAGAAGCTCATTCAAAAGCTCACCAAGAAAATGTAATTTTGGTTTCTTACTCTATGATGGTTCCTTTGCTTTTACATTTTTATCAACTTCATCTAGAATATTCTTTGCCCATAGATTTTGAAAATTTTTACCACAATCTTATATATTTGTGGAAATGTTTGGAAGAAATGGAAAATGTTTTTGAAAATAAAGTTTTAAAAGCTATAAAAATGCTTCAAAATGCAACCGAAGATTACAAAAAATGGATAAGTTCAATGAGAAGTTCTTTAGTTGAATTGAAAAAGGTTCAAAATGAAAATTTAAAACTTCCAAACTATGGAGTTAGCAGTCATTCAAACAGGGGGTAAACAATATTTGGTTTCACCAAAAACTCAAATAAAAATTGAAAAGATAGAAGGTAAAGAGAAAGAAGAAGTTATTTTTGACAAAGTTCTTTTTTTGGCAAGAAATGGGGAAATAAAAATTGGTACTCCTTATTTGGAAAATGTAAAAGTTGTTGGTGAAATAGTGAAGCAGGGGAAATCAAAAAAAATTACTATTTTGAAGTTCAAAAGGAAAACAAGATACAAAAAGAAAATTGGACACAGACAACCATTTACAGAAGTAAAGATAAAGGAATTTATCGTAAAATGAAATTAGAAGAAATTTTCAGAAAAATTTTCATTTTTTTGCTTGATAACTTTCTTTTTTATAAAAAATTGTTTTTGCAAAAAATCAAACTTTTTCCTTTAATGGGTGAAATAAAAAGAATGGGAGGGGAAATAAAATTCGAAAGAAATCAATATGTTGGAGGAATGACAACAATCGTAAAAATTCCAAAAGAAAATTTTAGTTTAAAAGAAAATAATCAAAAGGCGATCAGATTTTTGATAAGAAAAAGAAAATTGATTTTACATCTTTTAGAGAGAGAGAAAGTTATAAAAGATGAAATTAAGAAAATGAAAAAAAATTACGATTTAAAAAAAATAGATTCAATTTGCAAGGAAATGAGAAAGTTAACTAAACAATGGAAAATTCTCACTGAACAATTAAAGAAAATTTGAAAAAAGTCAAAAATTTTTCTTTTCAATCAACAAGCCTTATAAAACCTTTTGATCCCTGGGGTTTTCCTCTTTGTACTTGTCCGAAAAAGTTTTCTTTCGATCCTTACACAGGTTGTTCTCATTGTTGCATTTATTGTTATGCAGCTTCTTATATTCCAAATTTTTATTTGCCGAGGATAAAAAAAGATTTGATAAAAAGAGTAATGAAAGATTGTCAAAAAATTCCAAAAAATTCTATAATTTCTGTTTCAAATTCTTCAGATCCCTATCAACCTATGGAAAAAAAATATCAGCAATTCAGAAAATGCCTAAAAATTTTTCAAAATTTTGATTTCAAAATTTTAATTATCACAAAATCAGATTTGATTTTGAGAGATCTTGATCTTTTGAAAAAATTAAAATGTGCAGTCACAATTACAATTACAACTTTCAAAAAAGAAATTTTAAAAAAATTGGAACCAAAAGCACCAGATTCAGACAAAAGATTGAAGGCACTCAAAATTTTATCAGAAAACAAAATTCCAGTTGGATTGAGGTTTAACCCTATTTTTCCCCTATCTAAACGACAATGAAATTGAAGAAATAGTAAAAAAAGCAAAAGAAGCAAAAGTTAAACACATTGTAAGCTCAACTTTTAAAGTAAAGTTTGACATTTGGAGAAGATTTAAAACAGCCTTTCCAAAAATATCTCAGAAATTGAAACCTCTCTATTTTGAAAAAGGAGAGAGAATAAAAAATTATTTTTATTTACCAAAGGAAATAAGAAAAGAATTGATGGAAAAAGTTTTCAAAGCTTGCCAAAAATATGAAATTCCATTTTCTAGTTGCAGGGAAGGTTTTTCAGATTTGAAAACTTCAAAAACATGTGACGGGAGTCACATTTGGCATGAAAAAAAATTGTAAAAAGAATATTCTTGCAAAAGTTAAATTTTTAAATTAAAATCAAGCATAATAAAATGCTTGATTTATACAAAGAAAAATTCAAAAAATTGGAAAAAATTGTAGGAAAAGTTTTTTCTTTTTTCCCTCTAACTCCAAATGAGTACACTTTAATTTCAATTTTTTTTGCTTTTTGCACTCTCTATTTTTTAATCAATCAAAATTTAATTTTTGCAATTTTGTTTTTTATTATTACTTCTTTTTTAGATTTTGTTGATGGAGCAGTTGCCAGGTACAAAAACATTTCGACAAAAATTGGAGCTTATTTGGATACGATCTGCGATCGCTACGTTGAAGGAATTTTACTTTTTGGAATGCTCTTTTTACCACTGCCAAAAATATTTTTACCAGCTTATTTTTGGATTTTCTTAATTTTGTTTGGTTCTCTAATTACAACTTATGCTAAAGCTGCTGCCAAAGAAAAAGATTTAGTAGTTGAAGAATTAAAAGGTGGGCTTTTATCGAGAACAGAGAGATTGTTGCTTTTAATAGTTTCGTTAATTTTTGGAATTTTCAATTTTACTTTAATGGTTTACGTTTTAATTTTGATTGCAATTTTAACAAACATTACAGCCTTGCAAAGAATTCATTCAGCAATCTCTTTTAAAAGAGATTCTGGCTAAGGTGGGGAAAATCAAATAAAAAAGAGGAGATTTTTTCCCTTCTATTTTTGTTTTTCTCTCAAAAATTGCTTTTTTTATTTCTTCTAAATTTTGAGCTTCAATTAATGTTGAAGCATCACCAACAGCTTTGTGATAGTGACAATCGCTTCCAGCAATCATTGCCAGATTGTATTTTTGAGCAAATTCAATTGCTTTTTCATCAGCTTTTTTTGAGGGTAATCTTGCGTTGAAAACTTCAATCCCATCTATCAAATTCAAATATTTTTCCAAATTTCCTTTAAAATTTTCTCTAAAATGAAAGGGGTGGGGAATGATGACAATTCCATTTTGGCTTTTTATTTCTTCCATTGCTTCTTTTGCTTTTTTAGATTTAATTTCTTTTTGTAAAAACAAACCCAAAATGTCTCCTTCGTCAGTTTTGATTTCTTCTCCAAAAATTAAAAGAAAATTGAGTTTCTTTGCTATTTCATCAGCTTCTTTCCAACCTTTGATCGTATCGTGATCAGTTAAAGCAATTCCGTCCAATCCTTTTTTTATAGCAGTTTCAATCAATTTTTTTGGACAAGAAAATCCATCTTTCGAATAAAAACTATGACAATGAAAATCTATTCTCATTTTTATTTGAATTTTTGAACTGTAAATTTAAAAATTGAAATTTTCTCTTCAAAAGGATTAATTCCTGCTTTTTGACAAGCAATGAAAATTTGTTTTTCGACAGTATCTACTCCTTCTAAATCTGGAAGTAAAAGTCCTGATTTAAAACCACTTTTTACAATTATTCCGTATTTTTTTGGATCCAATTCTTTTAAGTCTTTCACTAATTTTGGTTCACTCAAAATGTAAACTGTATAAGATAAATAGGGAAGTTCTTCTTTTTCTACTGGCCCAAATCTCCAATCTTCAGTGGCTGCAGCAATTGCATTATAAATTACTTCTTTTGCAATGTTTTCTCTCGTTGGCAAATAAGTTCCAATGCAACCTCTGAGTTCTCCATTTTTTTCAATGGTTACAAAAGTTCCCGCTTTTTTTTCCAAAAATTCTTTTGGTAAATTTTCAGGAGGTTCAATAATTTTTCCTTCTTTAATGTAATTTTCGATGGCTGATTTTGCCAAAAAAACTAAAGGATGCATGTTATGAATGAATCTGACAAAATTTACTCCCATTCTATAGTTGCTGGTGGCTTGTTGGTTATATCGTAAACGATCCTTGTAACTTGTGGAATTTCGTTAGTAATTCTCGTTGAAATATTCTCTAAAAGTTTGTAGGGAATTTTTGCAAAGTTAGCAGTCATTGCATCTTTACTTTCAACTACCCTTATGGCTACGGTGTACCCATAAGCTCTAGCATCTCCTTTTATACCAGTACTTTTTGTATTAGTTAAAACAGCGAAATACTGCCATAACCTTTTTTTAATTTTACTTTTTTCTATTTCTTCTGTTACAATTTTGTCTACTTTTTTGAGAATGTCAATTTTCTTTTGATCAATTTTGCCCATAATTCTTACTGCTAAACCTGGACCAGGAAATGGTTGGCGCCAGACTATTTCTTTTGGCAATCCAATTTTTTTTGCAATTTTCCTGACTTCATCTTTGTATAAATCTTTTAGTGGTTCACATATTGCTTTAAACTTAATTTTAGTTGGTAAACCTGCAACGTTGTGATGTGTTTTTATTTTGTCTGAATATCTTTTGATTCCAGATTCAATTCTATCTGAATATATCGTTCCTTGCAAAAGATATTCAGCTTTGATTTTTTTTGCTACTTCTTCAAAAATTCTGATAAACTCTTCTCCGATAATTTTTCTCTTTTTTTCTGGGTCTTTGACATTTTTTAATTTTTTCAAAAATCTTTTTTTGGCATTAACGAAAATTAAATTCATGTTAAATTTTTTAAAAGTATTTTTAACAAATTCAGATTCTTTTTCTCGCAAAAAACCATGATCAACAAAAACTGCAGTTAAATTTTTTCCTATTGCTTTGGAAGCCAAAACAGCAGTAGTACTCGAATCGATACCTCCGCTTAAAGCAATTATCGCTTTTTTATCGTCTACAACTTTCTTTATTTCTTCAATTGCTTTTTTTGTAAGATTTTCAATTTTCCAGTTTGGTTTACATTTGCAAACACCAAAAACAAAATTTTTTATCATCAACATTCCGTTTTTTGTATGGATAACCTCTGGATGCCATTGTAAACCATATATTGGTTTTTCTTTATGTTTGAAAGCAGCTATTTCGCAATTTTCTGTGGAAGCTAAAATCTCAAATTTCTTAGGAAGTTTCCAAACTAAATCGCTATGACTCATCCAAACTTTTTCTTTATTCCCCAAACCTTTTAAAACACCTACTGGTTTTTTTATATTCACAAAAGCAATTCCATATTCTTTTTTAAGTGCTGGTTTAATTTTTCCGCCAAAAAAATGAGCAATTAGCTGATGACCATAACACAAACCTAAAATTGGAATTTTTAGGGAAAAAATTTTTGGATTACATTTTGGAGCATTTTTTTTGTAAACGCTAAAAGGTCCTCCAGATAAAATTAATCCTTTAACACAAAAATTTTTGATTAAATTATCAATTTCTTTTTCTGCTATGGTACCAGGAACTACTTTTGAATACACTTTACACTCTCTAATTCTTCTTGCAATGAGGTGGGCATATTGTCCTCCAAAATCAAAAATTAAAATTGTATCAAATTTCAAAAAATCATTTTCTTTTTTCATGTTTTGCAAAATTTTAGAATATTTTAAATTTCAATCAAGTAGCAACCGTACTTTTTTAAATCTTTTTCTTTGTAGAATTCAAACAGGTTTATTTTTGTTACTCTCTTTACTTTCTTTTTTAATTTTCTTCCAGTATATTTTTTCTTTTTTGGATCCCATTCTTCCAAAACTAACCAGTCTCCAGCTTTTATTTTAAAATCAGCCAATCTCAACTCGCAATTTTTCTTCCTTGCTTTTACCATTCTAAAATATTTTGGCCAAATTTTTTTGCGAATTATTTTCATACTAAAAGTTTTGATTTTCGACCTTTTGAAATTTAAATTTCTCCAAATTCAATTTTCAATTTTTCAACAGCCCAGCGAGCACTATCTACCAGATTCAAATTTTCGATTTCTTTAAAATCGAAATAACCTGCATCTAAAATTTTCTTTTCTTTTACTGAAAACTTTCCAAGAGGTTTTACTAAAAAGAAAAAAATTAAAGAGTGATAATTGTACTTTGGAAAAATCGCTTCTTTAAATCCAACAAACTTTTGAACCTCTATTTCCATTCCCAGTTCTTCTTTTATTTCTCTCTTTATTGCTTCTTCAAGATTTTCTCCAAATTTGACTCCCCCTCCAGGAAAAATCCAATATTCTTTTCCATTCTCAAGTATTTCTTTAGTTAAAAGCAATTTATTTCCATTTCTTATGATTGCAGCAACAACGATTCTTGGTTCTTTTTTCATTAATTTATTTTACTTTATAATTTCAAATTAAAAAATTCTATTGCATTTTTGTCTGTAATTTCGTTTATTTTTTCAAAACTAATATTTTTTATTTTGCTTATTTCTCTGGCTACAATTTCAACGCTCAAAGGATCATTTCTTTTTCCTTCTCCAAGCCAAGGGGAATCTGTTTCCAGCATTATTTTTTCTATAGGTATCTCTCTCACAATTTTTTTTATTTTTTTACTTTTTGTCAAAGTTGTATTTACTGAAATTGACCAACCATTTTCAATAATTTTAGGTAAAAGTTCTTTTGCAGTGAAAAAGTGCATCAAAACCCTTTTTGCTCTACATTTTTCCAAAATTTCAATTGTTTCAGCGAAAGCTTTCCTCGCATGGATTATTAATGGTAAATTTAAATTTTTTGCCAAATCAATGAATTTTATAAAAAGTTCTTTTTGTTTTTCCCTCCATTCTCTTTCTTCGATTATAAAATCCAATCCAGTCTCACCGATTGCCACGATTTTTTCTCTGTTTTCCTTTACTTTGTTGAAAAATTCATCAATTTCATTTTCTTTAACCTTTTTTATCAATTCTGGATGAATGGCTACGCTAGCAAAAACAAAATTTTTATATTTTTCGACAATTTCCATTGTTAAATCAAAATCTTCAAGACAAGTGCAACAGGTAATTAAACATTTCAATTTTTGTTTACATTTTTCGATTAATTCATCTCTATCTTTTTCGTAATCTTTTTGCTCTAAATGACAATGCACATCAATCATAATTTTTGAAGTTTAAATAATTTCTTAAATTATAACCAATTTTTCTTTTTGTTGAAATTGTTGACATCTTTAAATTAAAAGTTTAAAATAAAAAAATATGGGGCTCAAAATCAGAATGTGGCTTTTGGTGGTTTTGCTTTTTGCCATTTTCTATGGGATTGTTAGTTTTGTTGGTCAGATTGCAGGTTATAAAAATCCGATTTTTTACATGTTTTTGGCATTATTAACTTTATTTTTCCAATATTTGATAGGACCTTCCATGGTAACTGCAATGATGAGGGTAAGGTGGGTAACTGAAAAAGAAGAACCAAAAATTTATCAAATGGTAAAAGAACTTTCAGAATCTGCAAAAATTCCTCAACCAAAAATTGGCATTTCTGAAATTTCTATTCCCAACGCATTCGCTTTTGGAAGAAACCTTAAAGATGGGAGAGTTTGCGTCACCAGAGGATTGAAAAATTTACTCAACGACGATGAAATGAGAGCAGTTTTGGGTCATGAAATTTCTCACTTGAAACATTCTGATGCATTTTTGCTTACTTTTTTGTCTGTGATTCCTCTAACACTTTATTGGATAGCCTCTTACTTTTTGTATTATAGGGGAGGAAGAGATGACAGAGAAAGGGATTTGGGACCTTTAATTGGATTTGGAGCAATGTTAGCTTACTTTCTTTCAAATCTTTTAGTTTTGGCAATTTCAAGAGCTAGAGAATATTATGCTGATGAAGGAAGCGTAAGAATTGGTAATCCTCCACACTTTCTTTCTTCTGCTTTGTACAAATTGGTTCGAGCTTCTGCAAGATTGAGAGAAATAGTTTCAACAGAAGAATTAAAAAGAGCAGAAAGTTTGAGAGCTTTCTTTTTAAACGACATCGTAAAAACTGAAGAAATTTCAGATTTATCAAAAATTGACAAAGATTTATCACAAAGCATTGAAAAAGAAGAACTCTTAAGTTTAACTAAAAAGAAAATAAAATTACCTTTATCAGAAAAAATTTTAACTCTTTTTTCTACTCATCCACCCATTTTGAGTAGAATTGAAAGATTAGCTCTTCTCTGTGAAAGTTTGGAAAAAGAAAATTAATAAATTACATTTGGGACCACTTTTTTGCCAATTCATCTCTTCTTGGTTTGTAAACCAATTCAAAAAAATATCTTTGAGAGAGTAAAACGTCTTTTTTATAACTTTTTACGATTTTTAAAGCTTCTTCCCAAGCTTTTTTAAATTTTCCTCCAAACCTTGATTCAATTTGCTTTTTAAAAGCTTCCGGCGTTTGAAGTTCATTGCCAATTGTAAAAACTCTTTTTCCTTTTATTTTCACACAATATGCCATTTCATCTCCGATTTTTTCAACCGTGAAACTCTTTTCAATTTTCTTTAATTCTTTTTCTGGAATTTTAAAAACTTCTCTTGGCAAAGAAATTTTTGGCGGAACTCCTCTCAATGCCTTAAATCCCTTTTTTGCCGCAGCATAAAAAATCGCCCTATTCAACCCAAAACTTTTTGCCTCATCAAGAGAATATCCCAGGGCATAAGCCCTTGCTGCCTGCAAAGTTGCCATCACTTGAAATCTTCC
>Ga0080004_1206057_pt1 | contig 31111 bp, 22 predicted proteins | sample WasSprMetagenome_FD_69207 | JGI IMG/M metagenome (GOLD analysis project Ga0080004, IMG submission 69207) | Sulfidic aquatic microbial communities from Washburn Spring, Yellowstone National Park, USA - WS (SPADES assembly) (version 2) | ecosystem: Environmental > Aquatic > Thermal springs > Hot... | reverse complement strand
ACCCAGAAACTGGTGCTTGCCACGACGGTTTGGAGCCTCACGGCGTGAACGAACATTGCGGTGCAGAATCCACAATCTCCGCTCTCTTGACCTTGCTCCGTTGGCACCAAGCCCAAAAGCCGTGATAACCTTTTTGTCGCTGGTGGGCGCTTGGAAAATTGCCCGAAGTCTGTAGCATGGAGATGAGAGAAATGAGGACAAGACCGATGGTGATTGCCCATCGTGGCTTTTCGGGGCGCTACCCTGAAAACACGCTGAAGGCTTTTGAAGAAGCCTTGAAGTTGCCCATTGACGCAGTTGAACTGGATGTCCGACGGACGAAAGACGGCGTTTTGGTTGTAATCCATGACGAAACCGTTGACCGAACGACAAACGGGAAGGGAGAAGTGCGGGACTTGACTTGGAGCGAAATCCAAAAGTTGGATGCAGGTTCGTGGAAAGGAAAAGAATTCGCAGGCGAGCGAATCCCAAGACTGGAAGAAGCATTGCAACTCATCAACGCTCGCGTTGTCGTCTTCTTGGAAATCAAAGAGCCTGACACGGCACCGCAAGTTATTGAGGCGCTTCGCCAACTTGATGCCCTCTCTTGGGTCAAAATCGGCAGTTTCCACCCGCAAGCAATCTCGTTGGTGAGAAAGTTAGCGCCGGAAGCCTCATGTTCGCTTATCGGCAGTGCAAAGGTTGGCGCGAGCGACGAGACTTTCGCCGATTTCGTGAAAGAAGCCCTTCGGTGCGGTGCAAACTCCATCACTGTCAACTACGCGGGTCTCACCCCTGAACGGATTCGCTACTGCCACCAACGCTGCATTTTCGTGGGGACATGGACGGTCAACGATGCCGATTTGGCGAAGCGAATGATAGCAATGGGGGTTGACGCAATCGCTTCCGATTACCCAGACCTCGTCTTGTCGGTTCTGTAGCGATTTCAGCGGATTGAGTTGTTTCGTGAGGTCGGTGAGCGCCCTTGCGATACATCGTCACGACTTTGAGAGGTTTGGAAAGCGTTGTCGCTGAGTGGCTCAAGGAGAAACTCGGAGCCAAAGTTGAGACCTTTGAGAGGTATTCGGGCTTGTTGAGGGTTGATGTCAATGCCGACCAACAGGTAGTTTTAGACGCCGCCTATGAGATTGACCGAGCAGTCCCGATACTTGCCGAATGCCCCGCTGACCTTGAGGCAATTTTGCCGACCGCTTTGAAGGCAGCCAAAGAGATACTTCAGCCCGGCGAAAGTTTCGCCGTCCGATGTGAGCGTAGGGGTGAACATCCGTTCACGAGCCAACAAGTCAACGAACAAGTCGGCGCTGTCATCAAAAGCGAATTGGGCAATCCCGTCAACCTTGACTATCCTGACAAGGTCGTTCGGGTGGAAATCATTGACGATTGGTGCGGGATCGGCTACGATTTTGTTCGCTACCACAAGTATCTGGGCAAGTGGGATGCCCGCGAACTTTTGCACAAGGTTTGCATCGTCCAAATGCCCTACACGGGTGAAGGTGCAAAGAGGATGGGACTTGATATTGGTCGGGCAGCGCAAGCCTTTGAAGTGAAGCAATACATCGTCGCCCCAGCACAACCCGTTGAACTGGGCGAAATTTTGCCTTTCCTTGAAGGTTTGAGGGAGGGCGTCCAATCGCGATACAGCATCCAAAAACGGGCTTACCCTTTCCCAGTGAGGGAAACGGAAATCCTCGTTTACGAGTTGTTTCAAGCGGTCCGAATGAAGAGGGGGCAACCCGAAACCGTGCTCATCCATACTGACCCGTTAGGGACTCCATTCCCGAAAGTTCGCGACGAATTGCTCAGGGCTGTCAAGGACGCCAAAGAGGTTGTCATCTTGGCAGGGGCGAGAGAAGGCTTGCCCGTCGGGCTCATGAGGGCTTGCGACTTCGTTGTCGACCTCATGCCCAAAGTAACCTTCGCAACCGAGCATGTCATCCCGGTGACCCTTTCAGCCCTCGCTAACTCATGGGTGAGATGAAAGCCCTCACCTGTTCCAGCAGGTGAAGTCTAAATCTTATGGCGAAGCCGAAAGGCTCTGAAAAACCGAAGCGAGGTGAAGGAAATGCTTCGCAGGTTTGTTGCTTTGCTTGCTGCGTTGGCGGCGCTTTCGCTAACCGTTGCCTTTGGGTCGTCGCAGAGGGTCGTGCAGGCTTTGGAGCAAGTTTTGAGGCGCGACATAACTAACCCGAAAGACGCAAACGGGTTGCTCCTTCGCATTGTCCCCGCTTCTCCAGAGGAAACGGAAAAGGGCAAGTTCCAACTCGTTGAAATCGCATCAAAGCCTGCGAGGATTAGAAACATCTTCCTGCGAGAGTTAAGGGCGAGGGCTGTTGAGCCAGTGATTGATGTCACTGCCCTGCTTGAGCGCGGGAAACTTCGGACAATTTCTGTCAAGGACTCAACCCTCGAAGGGATCATGGATGCCGAAAACCTTGAACGAATGTTGGCTGAGTTGAAGGCGACGAAGGACATGCGGATCAAAGTCCAGATAACCGGCGATGGAAAGGTGGTCTTGCGCGGCATTCTGACTTTGCTGCGAATCAACAATCCCTTTGAAGCTGTCTGTCGCGCTGAGGCGAGGGATGGCTGTCTTTATCTTCGCATTGAGGAACTTAGGGTCAACAATGTTGCGGCTCCGGCATTTTTGGTGTCTCGGCTCGAAAAGCACATTAACCCGGTCGTCGAGCCCAAAGACTTGCCCTTCAACCCCAAAATCAAAGCGGTGCATGTTCGGGAAGGTCTCATCTATGTCAACATGACCCCTCCCAAGTCGGACAGCAAGGGGTGATGCTCACCTACAAATTGAGCAGCGTAAGTTCTAAAGGGAATGGAGCAGACGGGGGCAATGAAAATGTTCGTTGTGATGCCAGCAATTGATTTGCTTGGCGGTCAGGTCGTTCGGCTAACTCAAGGTCGCTACGATGCCGTGACCGTTTACGGTTCAAGCCCTGCCGAGGTCGCCCGACAGTTTGAGCGGGACGGAGCGACTTGGATTCATGTCGTTGACTTGGATGGGGCGAAATTGGGCGAGCCGAAAAATCTGGATGCTTTGAAGGCGATTTGTAGCGCTACCAAATGCTCCATCCAGTTCGGCGGCGGGGTGAGGTCGCTGCCTGTCCTGGAACGACTTTTTGAACTCGGTGTCAAGCGAGTTGTTTTGGGCACGAGCGCAATTCAAAACCCGCTCCTCGCCTATGAAGCCGTTAAGGCTTTTGGGCAGGACAAAATTGCCGTCGCAATTGATGTCAAGGAGGGGAAAGTCGCTGTTAAAGGTTGGACGGAAACAAAGGAGATTTCGCCCGCTGAGATCGGCAAGCGACTTCGTGACGCCGGCGTTCGCTGGTTCGTTTACACCGACATCCTTCGTGACGGGATGCTCACTTCGCCCAACTTTGAAGCCATCGCTCAATTCGCTGAAGCCGTCAGGGTTACAGGGGACAGGGGGCAAGGGACAGGGGAAGTCAAAGTGATTGCGTCGGGCGGAGTTACGGAAATTGAGCACATCAGGCGTTTAAAGGCTATGGAAACTTTAGGTGTGGTTGGTTGCATCGTGGGTCGTGCCATCTATGAAGGCAAGTTGAGTTTGAAAGACGCTTTAGAGGCTGCTCGTTAAGGGTCAGGGAGTTGGGAGTTAAGCCCCAACAATTTTCGTCGCACGCAGGGTTTTCAAAAGCCAACCCAATTCCTCGGCAGTTCGGCTTAGAAGGGTGAGTGCGTTTGTGATGGCTTCGTTTTCGCTCATTGGTCTGTTAACGATGGCGAAGCAAGCGTCAATGCCCCAGTCCCTGCACTTTTCAGCACCCTCGCCCAATTGACCGACGATGGCGATGACAGGTTTGCCGTGACGCTTGGCGACTTGAGCGACACCGTAAGGGACTTTGCCAAAACCCGTTTGAAAGTCCAACTTGCCTTCGCCCGTTATGACCAAATCAGTTTTTGCGACTCGTTCGTCCAACTTCACCGCTTCAATGACCAAGTCAATGCCCCTTTGAAGTTTCGCCCTGCAAAAAGCCATCAAACCTGCTCCCAATCCACCTGCAGCGCCTGCTCCTGGGACATGCTCCACATCAACGCCCAAATCCCTGCGGATAATCTCGGCAAACTTGCGCAAGTTCTCATCCAGAACCTTAACCATTTCCGGGGTTGCGCCTTTTTGTGGACCGTAAACTGCTGAAGCGCCGTTCGGTCCCGTCAATGGGTTGGTGACATCACAGGCGACGAGAATTTCCGCTTCCTCAAGCCGCTTATCCAAACCCGTTAGGTCAATGCGAGCCAATTTGCCGAGTTCACCGCCACCAAACCCAACTTCCTTGCCGTTTTCGTCAAGCAGTTTCGCTCCGAGAGCCTGAGCCATTCCCGCACCGCCGTCGTTGGTGGCACTACCACCGATTCCGACGATGAGTTTGCGGCAACCCATGTCCAACGCTGCTTTGATGAGTTCGCCGACGCCGTAAGTCGTCGTGACGAGTGGGTTTCGCTTTTGCGGCGGGACAAGGTGTAAACCCGCAGCGGCTGCCATTTCAATGACGGCAGTCGTGCCGTCACCGAGTATCCCGAAAAAGGCTTCGACAGGCTCGCCTAAAGGACCTGTCACCCTCACTGTGACGATTTTCCCGCTTGTGGCTGCAACCAAGGCATCAACAGTCCCTTCACCGCCATCAGCCATCGGCACCAAATCAAATTCGGATTCCGGCAAAGCGACCTTCAAGCCATCCGCAACTGCCTGTGCGACTTCCTTTGCCGAAGCGCTCCCTTTGAAACTGTCAGGCGCAATCACGAACCTCATGCCACACCACCCGTGCAAATTTTGCAGCAACTGTCTGCAGTGCTAAAATCCTTTTCGGCTTCAAATTGAGCGGAAGGAGGTTGGAGGCACGGAGGCAGTGGTGATTTTTGAGGACGAAAAGTGGGTTAACTTCAAGCCACTGACTTGGACTCGTCCAGTTTGCCTGCTCAGGACAGGCATCTTTCACTTGTGGGAGAAAGTGATGCAGGCGTGCAAGCGTGCGGGCATGCAGGATTTTGAAGTCCACATCCACACCCGCAATTACCTCGCTCCAACCCTTCGCCATTGCTTGAGGGGCAAAGGCGTTTTCGTCAACGAACTTGAGCGAGTGGAAGGAAAAAGCGTTTTGTTTGTCAACGGGCGATTGCTCGTCACACCTGAACTGGCTCAACAGGCAAGCGCCATTGAAAAAGGCGTTGCCTACACGAAAGACGGTGAGCCTATCGCTGTCTACTTGGGCGAAACTGCTACAGCGACCGTTCTGCCAGCGTTGCAAAAAGGCGAACCCTTGACGGGAAGTGACTTGCAAGCGCTGATGGACGCAGCGACGATGAAGCGGGAAGTGCCGGAAGCCACCTTGCTCCGCTACCCATGGCAACTCATTGACCACAACGCCGAACTGATTTCCGCCGAATTCCCATTGGCAACGGAGGGAAAGGAAAGCGAAGGGAAGTTGGAGCAGGGAGCAGTCATTTACGGCGGCGACTCATCAAAAGTTTACTTGGGCAAAGGTGCCGTCGTGCATCCGACCGTCGTTTTGGATGTCACGCATGGACCGATTTTCATCGGCGACAACACCATTGTCTATCCACCGACCAGAATTGAAGGACCTGCCTACATCGGCAAAGGGACATGGATTGTCGGCGGGAAAATCCGAGAGGGCAGCAACATCGGCGATGTCTGCCGAGTCGGTGGTGAAGTTGAAGAAAGCATCATTCACGGCTACAGCAACAAGTATCACGATGGCTTCCTCGGACACGCTTATGTCGGCGAATGGGTTAACTTGGGCGCACTGACAACCAACAGCGACCTGAAAGACACCTTCGGCAGCGTCCGAATCAACATTGAGGGCGAAGGTAAAGTTGATGCGGGCACGAAGGTCGGTTGCTTCATTGGTGACCAAGTGAAAACTTCTATCGGTGTCCTCATCTACACCGGCAAGCGAATTGGCATCTTCAGCCATGTTCACGGTGTAGCCACAGATGATGTCCCAAGTTTCACCATCTGGGCTAAAAGCGTGGGAGCGCCCGGCGATGCCGTTGAGTTGCTGTTGGAAAGCGCTCTGGAAATTCACAAGCGGGTGCTCGCTCGCAGGAAGATTGAAGCGACACCAGAGGAACTGGAACTGATTCGCACTCTGTTTGAATTGACCCGAGAAGAACGCGAAAGGGCTGGAGTGAGACAAGGACGACCAAGCATCTGAAGAAAAAACGGGACAAGGGACATGGGACAAGGGACAAGGGATGACGGGTAGCGAGTAGCAAGTAGCGATGGGAGGGCGAGGCTCCTGCCGAGCCGAAAACGGCAGCGAGTAGCGAATGGCGAGTGGCGAATGGTAAACGGCTTTTCTCTTTCATGTCAGCCCTAAAGTCAGCAAGTGTGTTTGTCCTGATGATTGTCAAGCGAGCGTCGTCAACGAAAGACAGCGCTGCCTTCTTTCCTGACCGGGAACAATTTCCGTTAGTCGGGCGTTTAAGTTAAACGGCGCTGCCTTGAAGCCTTCAAAGCGCTTGCATGGCGATTTTTTCTGGAGGTGAAAAAGTAATGTGGCGGATAGTGGCAGGGGTTATTGCCTTTGTGTTCGCTCTTTCGCTCCCGCTGGGTGCGCAGCAACCTAAGGGGCAAAAGGGCGAACAAAGGAAGGCTGAGGCTAAAAAGCCTTCCGTTCCCGTCAAGAACGAGGGATGGCGCATCATTTACGGTGACCCAAAAGCGAAAGTCAAAGTTGAAGCCTTTTACCCTGTCGGCTCGCCGGGGCACGAGTTCGTCTTGGAGTTCTCCCGCAAACTTGCCGAATCCTTCCCGGGCAAGGTCCAAGTCATCGTTTACGATTGGACGAAGCCGAAAGGTGCTGACGAGTTCAGCAAAAGAGGGCTCACCTGCGGTTGCTTCATCATCAACGGCAAAATGCAAGTCACCCACAAAGGCAAAACTTTCGCTTTCATGCGCCGCCCCGAGATGATGGGTTGGAACTTTGACACGCTCAAAGCAGTGGTCGGTGCGGAAGTGGAGAAGGTTTACGGCAAAGGTGAGTCAAAGCCACAACAAAAGCCCCAACAGGTCAAGAAAACTGCCTTGCAAAAATCGGGTGGGAGCACATCGCCTCAAGGTGTGGTTGAAATTTTCGTCCCATGCGGTCTCGCCGGACCTTATGGCGATTTGGCGCGCATGTTCCAAAAGCAGAACCCTGACATCAGGTTGCGTCCCAATGTCACGGGCATCGTCGCCCTTCTCAATCAACTCCAAGCAGGCGCGACGCCAGACATCTTTTTGGCGTTGGGCACTTACGAGTTAACGAAACTCGCCGAACAGGGCAAGTTCGTTGAAGGCAGTTTGGTCAAGTGCGCCCGCATCCCTTTGGCTGTTGTTGTCCCCAAGCGGAACCCTGCAGGGGTTAAGAGGCTTGAAGATTTGGCTTCACCTAAGGTCAAGCGAGTCATCACCTACCCATTCAACCTTTCTGGAGGGCGCGGTGCTAAGCAGGCGCTGGAAGCAGCGAAGATTTGGGATGCCGTCAGCAAGAAAATTTTCACGCCCAAAGTCCCAGACCGAGCGAAGCAATTGCTCAAAAAGGGACAAGCCGATGTCGGAATCCTTTATCGCACATGCTTGATGGAAAGTTACATCCCTGACCAACCACCGGTCGTTGAGCATGACCTTGTAGCCGTCCAGACAATCCCTCAGCGACTTTACGAGCCAATTTATGTGGCTGCCGTGTTGGTTAAAGGCGGCAAGAACCCTGACGCCGCCCGCAAGTTTTTGGAGTTCCTGAAAACACCTGAAGCGAAAAAGGTGTGGCTGAAGTGGGAGTTTGAGCCAGTTGAGGAAACCATTCGCCCGGCGAAAATCAGCGATAAGTCGCCACTTTTCATTTACGCCGGCGCAGCCTTTAGACCGCCCCTTGAGGAGATGGGTCGGACTTTTGAGCGCAAATACGGTGTGCCTGTCAAGTTCAACTTCACCGGCTCAAATTGCTTGCTGGCGCAAATCATTTTGAGCCAGCAAGGTGATCTCTTCCTGCCCGGCGAAGAGTTCTATGTCAGGCTGGCTCAAAAGCGAGGATATGTGTTGAAAAGCGAAATCATCGGCTACTTCATCCCGGTCATCTTAGTTCGTAAGGGCAATCCTAAGGGCATCCGCTCGTTGGCGGATTTAGCCAAGCCGGGCATCAAAGTTGGTTTAGGCGACCCAAAGACTTGTGCCGTTGGTGAAATCAGTGAAGCCATCTTGCGTAAAAATGGGTTAACAGAAGCGGTGCACAAAAATGTCGTGCTGCGGGCAGCAATGGTGCCCGAATTGGCAAACATTTTGCGATTGGGAGGCATTGATGCTTGCATCACTTGGAACGCTATCGCCAACTACTCTTGGGTGCGTCCCGCCGTGGAAGTCATTCCCATCCCGCCGGAGCAAAATGTCATCACCGCATGCCCCTTGGCAATCCTGAAAACAACAAAAAACCTTCAAGCCGCAGAAAAGTTTTTGCAGTTCGCTTTGACAGAGGGACAGCAGATTTTGCGCAAACACGGCTTCACCGCAAGAAACGATTTGCCACCCGCTTACGCTAAAAGCCTTTTCACACCTGTCGAGGCGGCAAGGTGAGGTAGCGAGCGAATTTTCCAAATGTGCCCTAAACTGGAAGCGAGGTTGATGCCGAAAGCGGTGGCAAACAGAGACTGGCGATTTGTGACTGGAGGGACAACGGTGAAATGTTGATTGGCTGTTGCCTGCAAAGAGCAGCAACGCCAAGCCCCCATCAACCACTTCACACATGCACGCCTACCTTAGTCGACGATTTTTGGCTCGTTGACCTCCCGCCATCCTTGCTTTAAACTTTTGCCTGCGGTTCAAAAATCGCAAAACGATGCAAGGGGGTGGCAGTTGTGTTGATTGGCTTTTTGACAGCACCGTTCCGAGATGTGGCGTTCAAGGATGTGGTCAAGTTCGCAGCGGAAAACGGATTTGGTGGCATGGAAGTTGTGGCTGGAGTTGGACACGGTCACATTGATGCAGAGCAGGTGCTCAAGGACAAAGGGCGCTCCGTCAAGAGGCTGCTGAAAGGCACGGGAGTTCAAATCACCAGTTTGGCTCGTTACGGCAATCCATTAGACCCAGACCCGCAAAAGCGGGAGGCTTTTGTGAACGAACTGAAAATGGTCATTGACGCTGCCGAGGTCCTTGAAGTCCCCGTCGTTTGCACCCTTGCAGGCTTCCCGCTTCCTGGAAAAACGAAGATGCAAACCATTGAGCAAGATGCACCTTCAGTTTTCGCTCCGCTTTGCGAATACGCTGAGAAGCGGGGAATCAAGATTGCCCTTGAGAACTGGTTTGCGACGAACTTGCAGGGCTTGCATCACTTTGAAAGGATGTTTGAGGTTGTGCCCAATGAAAATTTCGGGCTCAACTTTGACCCCTCGCACCTTGTCCATCAGGACATTGACTACATCGCTGCCGTTGAGCGGTTCGCCTCGCGGATTTTCCACACCCACGCTAAGGACACGCAAATTTACGAGCACAAACGGCGCTGGATTGGAAACTATGAAAGTGGTTGGTGGCGGTATGTGATTCCCGGCTACGGCGTAATTGACTGGGGGCGATATATCGGGACATTGCGTCGGGTTGGTTACGACGGCGTTCTCTCAATTGAACACGAAGATGCAGCCTTCCCGCGAGAGTTGGGCTTCATCAAGGGCAAGGAGTATTTGAGCCAGTTCGTCTGATGAGAGGTGATAAGTCATGCCGAGACCGAAGGACTTTGAAGAGTTGCGCAGATACCTTGAGGAGCGAGGGGACGAGGATTTGGCTGATGCCATTTTGCCCCTTGAGGAACTTGCGCCGCCCGAACTGATTGAGCGTTACCCTGTTCTCAAAAACTTGGCGCTTGTGGCTTTATCGGAGTTGACCGATGAGGAAGTTGAGGACATCCTCGCCGAGATGGACGAAGACGAGGAGCCAAGCGAAATCCGCAGAATCATCGGACTGCCCAACTTGACAGAAAAAGCGTCCATGTGCGACCTGATAACTTTTGAGGACTTGCTCAACTGGCTGGAACAAAACGGCGTTCGGTTTGAAGATTGACCGACAGACTCTTGTCCTTGGGAAAAGTGACAAAAATCCCGTCTAAAATTGCAAAACTGGGCGTCACCATCACTGACCAAGACGGGGTGAAAGTTCGCTACGAGCACAACGACGCAGGCGAGTTGGTGAAAGCCATCGCAGGTTTCGGGAGTTTGAACCTGACCACCCAGTATGCCTACGACGCAAACCACAACCTTGTTCAAGTTGACGACGCCGAAAGGTTATGTCTGGCAGTATGGCTACGACAGCAAAGGCAACCTGACCTCGGTCACTGACCCTTTGGGGCGAACGACGACGATGACTTACGATGAAAAGAACAACCTGACTTCGGTGACGACGCCTTCAGGCAAGACGACTTATTACGCCTACGACCAAAACGGCAACCTCGTTCAAGTTCAAGATGCGATGGGGAACATCACGACCTACACTTACGATGCCTACGGGAACAGGACAAGCCAGATGGTTAACGGGCACACGACGCAGTTTAGCTATGATGCATCGGGCAACCTAACTTCCATCACCGACCCTGAAGGCAACAAGGTGGAGTTTGGCTACAACGAGATGGGATGGAGGGTTTGGAGGAAAGACGCCCTATTACGCATCACGAATTACACCTATGATGACCTTGGTCGCCCTATTCAAATCACCTATCCTGACGGGAGCGTTGTCAGTTTCAGTTACGATGCGATGGGCAACATGACACAGATGCAGGATGGGACAGGGACGACGAGTTGGGCTTACGATGGCAGAGGGTTGAAGGTTCAAGAGAGCAAGAGTGGGTTTGCTATAGTTTACGCTTACAGCGCTGCAGGGAGGCTCATCAACCGAACGGACTGGACGGGTTCTGGGGCAAGTTTTAGTTACGATGCTGCGGGAAGGTTGGTCTCTTTCGTTGACGCCGTTGGTGAAACAATTTACACTTACGATGCCGACGGGAACTTGATTCAGCAAGTGAATGTCAACGGGATGGTTGAGGAGATAAGTTACGATGCTGCTGGGCAGGTGATGGAGATCGTGCACAAGAGAAGTAACGGGCAAGTTTTGGGTTACTTGAGTTACGGCTACAACGAGGACGGTTTGGTTTCGGATGTGGTTGAGGGGGACGGGAGTGTTGTGACCCACAACTACGACCCGTTGTTCAGGCTCATCAGCGAGCAAAGGGTGGGAAGTTACGCATACACGGTCAGTTACGAGTATGATGGTGCGGGGAACAGGATGGTGAAGTTTTGGGAAGGTCAGAAGACGGACTATGTTTACGATAGAGCGGACAGGTTACAGTTTTATGTGAAGCCGGATGGAAGCGTTGTGGCGTATGATTGGGACGCAAATGGGAACATGATTGCGAGGACGGAAGGGAATCAAACGACGGAGTTTGAGTATGACTATGACAACAGGTTGGTTCGGATTGTTTATCCGAGTGGAAGTGAGGTTCGTTTTGGCTACGATGGATTAGGGCGGAGAGTTTTCAGGCAGGAGGGCGCAAATGTGCGATACTTTTACTATGATGGCGATAGGATCATAGCGGAGAGGGAGGGGAGTTCGTGGGTAGTGCGTTATTTGCTTGGTCTTAAGCCCTGTGGTCATGTAGTCAGCGGTCAAGTCCGTGTCTATCATGCGGACAGGTTGGGGAGTGTCAGATGGGTGACGGATGGGAGCGGAAACCTTGTTGCCAGTTATGTTTACGAAGGCTTCGGCAAAATCGTTGGGCAGGGTGGCAGTGAAGTTGTTTCGTATCGGTTCTGTGGTTTGTGGGGCTACAGAAATGATGGAGATGCAGGATTGTTGCATATTGGTGCGAGGTATTATGAGGTTGAGACAGGAAGGTTTGTACAGAAAGATTCTACCGCAAGCATTAATGACTATCACTATGTCGGGAATAATCCGATAATGCGTGTTGATCCTGACGGAGAAGACTGGCTTGATACAGCGACCAACTTCTTTGCGGGGATGGGAGATGCAATCACTTTTGGCTTGACAGATAAAATACGAGACTGGATAGGAGTCAATGACGTTGTTGATCATGGTTCTGGTTGGTATGTAGGAGGAAAGATAGCAGGTTACGCATGGTGGGTGGCTTTTAATGTAGCTGGTTATGCTACAGGTTATGAATTTGCTATTGGGAGAAATTTCCGAATTGCACCTTGGGGCAACAGGACAGGACATCCTATCGGTCGCTTTCCTCACTATCATCGCAGAGTTATTGATCCTAAAACAGGGCTGACCAAACCAGGGCAAGGTATAGGTAGACATAGACCATGGGAGGTAAAATCGACGGACAAAAGTTTTTGGGACCGTTTTTAGAGGGAGTGATGGTAAATATGCACATGCAATATGTCCCACCAATCATTGTCGTTGAACAAGGAGGTGATATAGAAATATTTCAAACGATGAGAGAGGTAGAGATGTATTTAGAACCTTTAGATGTTGAAAACAATGAGTATGTCATTTACGACTCTGAAGGTAGGCTGCTCACTGCAATCGTGGTTACAGAACATCAATGCCTCTTCGGATTGCCATTTATCAAAATACCTGTCAAGTTCGTAAGAATCCAATGTCATGAACCAGAACCAAGATACAAGGAAAGTCTCCGTTGCGCGCTTATTGAATTTGCCGAGCGTTTAGGGATGAATGTCAACACCATTAAATCTCTTCCTTTAAAAGATTTGATAGAAATTTTGGTACGAAAGTTCGCAAAGATTGAATAGATTACAACACATGTTTCTAAACATTCAAAATTTTTCATTTCTTTCTTCTGCCTTTTTTATGCCGTCATTGACTTTCCATACCCTAACCGTTCCGTCACAACTGGCAGAGAAAAGGTTTTGACTGTTGTGGACTTTTCAAACTTTCGCCTACGAAACCCTCAAAAGTTCGGCGCCGCCTTCAAGGGATTCGACTTTTTCGCGCAAGCCTTTGTGTTCGGGGCGCTCAAGGTGGGGGTCAATCTCCACGAGCCACTCGGCACATTCTTTCGCTTGCATCAAAATGTCCACATCTTTGATGATGTCGGCAAGTTTCAAGTCGGGTAGACCGTGTTGCCTCGTTCCCAAAAATTCGCCGGGACCGCGAAGGCGCAAATCGTGTTCAGCGATGACGAACCCGTCGTTAGTGCGGGTCATCACCCGCAACCGCTCCCGCGCTTCGTCCGTTGATGGGTCGGCAATGAGGATGCAATAACAAGGGTGCTCACTTCGCTCTACCCTGCCTCGCAGTTGGTGCAACTGAGCCAAACCGAACCTGTCGGCGTCCTCAACGACCATCACCGTCGCGTTGGGGACATCAACGCCGACTTCAATAACCGTCGTCGTGACCAAGACATGAATTTCGTTGCGCCTGAATGCGTCCATGATTTTGTCCTTCTCGTAGCCGGGCATCCGACCGTGAAGCACTCCGACCTTGTAATCGGGGAAAACACTCTGTTGCAACCATTCGGCGTGGCGATAGACCGACTGGACATCTTCCAGTTTCTCCGACTCCTCAATGAGCGGGCAGACCACATAGGCTTGATGTCCCTTTGCCAGTTCCTTGCGGATAAACTCGTAAGCCAGCATGCGCTTGCTGGTGTGAAGCCAGTAAGTTTTCGCCCGTTGCCTTCCCGGCGGCAACTCACGGATGACCGAGACATCCAAGTCGCCATAAACTGTCAATGCCAAAGTTCGCGGGATTGGCGTTGCCGTCATGATTAGGACATCGGGCGATTGACCCTTCCAAATCAACTTCGCCCGTTGCATGACACCGAACCTGTGTTGCTCGTCCACGATCACCAAACCGAGTCGGTGAAATTCCGTCGCTTCTTCAATTAAAGCGTGAGTGCCAACGATGATTTGCACCATCCCTTCACGGATTCTCATCCGAACCCGTCGCTTCACGGATGGCGTCAAACTTCCCACCAATTGGACGATGTTGATTTCGTGCCCGCGAAAGAGTTCCTGCAGAACGCGGTAGTGTTGTTCGGCGAGGATTTCCGTCGGCGCCATGAAGGCTGCTTGGTAGCCATTTTGGACGGCAACGAACATGGCAGTCGCTGCCACGACCGTTTTGCCAGAGCCGACCTCACCGTGCAAGAGTCGGTTCATCGGGTGCGGCTTTTGCATGTCGGACAAAATTTCGTTGATGACTTTGCGCTGGTCGTTGGTCAACTCAAACGGAAGCAAACGGATGAAACGCTCAACGGCTTCCCAATCAATTTGGAAGGCAATGCCTTCGTGTTCCTTGATGCCTTTTTTGCGCAAAGCCAAGACCAGTTGCAAGGTCAAAAACTCATCAAAAACGATGCGACGCCTCGCTGCTTCCAATTTCTCGTCATCGTCGGGGAAGTGAATCTGCCTTAGTGCTTCCCTCAGCGGCATCAGGTTGTAGCGTTGTCGGACGGTTTCCGGTAAAGTCTCCTCTAATCGGTCAACAGTGCGCCAAACGGTCTCCTGAACCAGCGAACGGACAAAGTTTTGGCTCAGACCTTCGGTCAAGGGGTAAACGGGGACAAGCCGACCCACTTGCAAGTTAGCATCGCCAGTGATTTCTTCAACTTCAGGCGTTTGGAAGGTCAACTGCCCGAAAACTTGCGTCGCCTTGCCGAACACAAAAAGCCTCTGACCGATGCGGAACTTCTTTTCCATGTAAGGCTGGTTGAACCAGACCAAAAAGGCTCGCCCGGTAGCATCACCGACGGGAACTTTGGTGATGAGCAGATGTTTGCGCTCTTCGGTGAACGGGTTCCCAACGACTTGCACTTGCACGACGACTTTCTCGCCGGGGATAACTTTAACTTCCGCAAGCGTTTTCAAGTTGCGGCGGTCTTCGTAGCGTCGCGGGTAAAAGTGAAGCAAATCTCCGATCGTTTCAACTCCCAACCGCTTCAGCAACTTCGCCCGTTGAGGTCCAACTCCCTTCAAGTAGCGGACGGGATCGGTGAGGGATAAGAGGCTCGGGGCTGGAGAACGAGGACTGGGAACTTGGGGTTGGGGACTGACAACGGTCGGTCGGGATGCAGGCAATTTTGTTGGCTCAGTTCGCTGGGGCACGACAGTCCCAGAAAATCCTCGCAAGGTTTGTTCGTTGTCGGGTTGAACGGCACGGGCAGTGGGCTTCGCAACTTGTTCGGTTGCTGGAGAAACTTGCGGGACAGAAGTCGGTTGAGTTTGGGGTGAACTGGCGAATGAGTTGTTCAAACTTTGGCGAATTTGAGCAAGCAAAGTTTTGGCATGCAAAAGTCGGCGTCGCCTCTCGGTGATGTCAACCTGCATGTAGTCAACAAACAACTTCGCAAGTTCGTCCAGCGATTGCCGCAACTCGCTATCGCACAATTCCGACGCACGCTTTGCCCAAGCGACCATGTATTTGTCAAAGCCGCCGATGACGGCGAAGTTGCGGCAACCGGTCCGCTCCTCAACGGCTATTGGCTTTTCGAGTTTTTCCAAAATTGCCAAAAGTTCCGCAGACATAAGCACTCACCCGAACCCTTCGGCTTCGCGGGCTAAACAAAAGTTTAGGATGCCGCTTCAACGAGGGGAAAGTTTTGAAGAGGTTCGTGCCGAAAACGGGACGCAGGTGTGGGAAGGTTGAAGCGCACAAAGCAGTTTATTTGCGCCAAGCCTAACTTTCCTTCAACCGCTTCAGCGTCACTGGACCAAACAGACCCGCAAGGCGCTGTTCGCCGAAAAGGTATGGTGTTGGGATTGACTCAGAGTAGTGTGGACCGAGGCTGCTGTAGACGATGACCTTCAGATGGTTTTCGCCCGCTCTCAACTTGCCTGTCAAGTTGAATTTGAAAGGAGCCCAAACTCTGATGCCAACTTTTTCGCCGTTGAGCCAGACTTCCGCCGTCCCCCTGACCTTGCCCAAATCAACCCACCATTCTCCATCGGTTTCCGAGACCGTGAAAGTCTTTTCGTATGCAATGCCGCCTGAATAGCAACTCAAGCCCCAATCAGCCCACGCTCCCAAGCCCATCTTGCCTTCGCTCACTTCAAAAGTCACCGGCTCCAAAACTGCGGCGGATTCAGGGTATCCCAACTCAGGTTCAAGCCTTACGGCGGCGATGCGCCTTTCCTTTTCGGGCTCAGGCAATGGGTAGGAACCATCGCTTCTCGGCGTCACTTCCTTGCCATCAACGAAAACCCATGACCTGCCTTTAACTTTGAGCCTCATTGATGTCGCTCCCGGCGGGACGACAAACCTCAGCCAACAAGTTCGTTTTCGCTTCTCAGAGAACGGCTCAAACAGCGGGTCAAATTCCCGTTCAGATTTCCCTTCAAGCCACTCTGCTCTCGGCAGCGGATGCGGCGCTTCGTTTTCGGGCAACCCCTCAACTTTGCCCCAAGGTGCCATTGGCGGGATACCTTGCGCTTGCGCATGCTTCCATTGGCGGTCATCGTAGTTCAGTTCCATCCAGTTGCTCGGCTCACGACCGAACTCCCACGCATTGGTTCGCCACGATGGGTCCGAGACGATAACCAACTTGCTTCCGTTCCTGAGAACAACTTCTGCGTAAACGAGCAATCCCGCAGCGCCTCCTTCAGTCCAAGCACGAACTGCAATGTTGTTTTTGCCTTGCTGCAGGTAACTGCCAATTTCGTAACGGTGCAGCGTAACTTTCTGGCGGTCAATTCTCCCTTCGCCGAGGAAGTGACCGTTCACCCACAACCTGTATCCGCTTTCGGCAACGATGCCAAGCCATGCGTTTTGGACTTGGTCTGGCAAAGTGAATGTTCGACGGAAGGCTCGCCAACATTGGTGGACAGCGAAGTCGGGATATGGAAGTTCGGGAAACCAAATCCAATGCGGCGTTGTTGTTCGGTTGAGTTCGTTGAGGAACTGGAAGAAAAGCCTCAACCTGCCAACCCGACGGGTGACGCGAATTAAAAGCGGGTTAGAACCAACCTGCAGCCGAACTGGAAAGATAGCGATATTTGCATCGGTGTAACCCAAAACTTTTTCGCCGTTGAGCCAAACCTCCTTGCCACAGTTCCCTCCCACACAAAGCCAAAGGTCTCGTCTCGTTGGAGCCAAAACGACGGTGAACAAATCAAACTGCTCGCCTTCAGAGCCGTCGCCCAAGTCAACGAACTCAATAGGGATATGCCCTTTCGGACCGAGAGTTGCCCGATGTATTGGATCGCTCTCAATCCCTAACTTCAGCGACATGAGCACGGGTTGCCAGTCAGGTTCGTCTCCTGTCGGAGTTGGATTTGGCGCTTGGTGTGGCAGGAAAGGACCTCGCTTGAGCAAGTAAGTTCCGAACGAGTAAGTTCGCTGCTCCCAATTGCTGTCGTCAAAATCAGGGCGGTGCCAACCGAGGCTCAACCCATCCTCGTTTTCTGCCTCAGCGCGGAAGCGAAAGCGCCTAATTTGGACGGGAAAAGTTTCCGAAGCAGGCAAATCGAAATCGCCCCAACGATTGTCAATGGTGGGCAAGTAGGAGATGTCCCAAAGCCTATCCAACTGAAGGGCAACTTCCTCACGGGTGGGTTTCGGCTCAAAAAGTTTCCCCCGCCTCACGGAAATGACCAAGCCACTTGCGTGCGAGAAGTCCAAAGGCACTTCAAAGCCCTTTTCGGTTTTCCTCGCCGGTAACGGTTTCACTTCGCCCGTCACCGTGTCCCAGAGGTGTGGTGTGCCTTTGAGATTGAACCTCGCAGCGACGCTAATTGGTTCTAACTTTGCGCCCTCAATGGGGCGAGGGTTAGATAAAATTTGCGGGTGGACGACAAAGAAGAAATCCTCGCGCCCGATGCGGAAATGGCGATACGGCACACCTTCAACGATGCGGGGCAACCTTTCGTCGAGGATTTTGGAAACTTCCACAGCGTCCTTGACGAAAATTCCGCTACCGCCGGACACGAATTTGACTTCCGAGCGCTTAAGCAGTTCTCCCTTCAACTCGACTCCAAAAAGCGATTTGACTGCCGTTGCGGTCTCTTCTGCCGTCTTGCCCAGAATCAGCGACGGCACTCTGCCGACAGCGATGACTGTTCCGCCAGATTTTGCCAAAGAGAGCAATCGGTCAAAAGTTTTCGCCTTCAAAGCGGCAATGCCGGGCAAGATGACAACTTGCAGCCTGTAACTTCCGACGATTAAAGTCCCGCGCTGAACTTTCCCTTGTGCGATGCTGTCTTCGTCCACGATGGTGAAATCCCTCCCAGTTTTCTCCAAAACGCCCAATCTCGGGCGCCACCAGTTTGGATTGCCAACTAAGTCCCAGTAAACTTGCTGGCATGAAAGGGCAACTTCGTCGGGCTCACCTAAACCCATGTGAGCGTGAATAGTCGTTGTAGGGTAAAGGACTGCCAGCGGGCAAACATGCTGACCTTGGCTCAACAGGAAACTGAGCCGAGAGATATGGTCGGTGAATTGGCGATAGTGACGCCAATAAGGTTGGCGCCAGCAAGTGCTTGGTGGCGCCCATTCCCACCACGAGCCTTTCGTGGTGTAGTAAACGGCGTGGGGATTGTAAAGGTTGGCGCCGCGAAGATACCAACGATGAACCCACTGTGTGAGTTCGTCAAGGCAATGACCCCAACCGCTGTTGAAAAAGCCTTCAAGCCAAACTCGTTTCCGCCGGTAAAGTTGGGCTATAGCGTCGTGGGGTTTGCAATCGCCGCTGTGGTCCTGCCCTGGTGCGGAGAACCAACGCATGACCTTGAAGTAGTCAAGATACCAACGCTGACCGTCAATAGGATCGGCGTTGCGGACAAGTTGGTCGCAGCCCAAGATGAGTCCATGCTTTTCGTGCCATTCAAAAAGCGGTCGGAAAAAGGCTTCTTCCGCCAACTCCGTCAACACTTCTACGGCGTCGCACCGAACCTTTCGCCCTTCGTCGTTGGTTGAAAAGAAAAGCGCAGGTAGCCACTCGCGAATTTCGTAGCCCTTTCGCTTGCGAAACTCTTCAGGAAACCTCCATGTCCATTTGGGGAGCATAGGCAGTTCGTCTTGGAAACTGCCGACCAAAACTTTGCCGAAATAGCGGCTGACCCGCCTTTCAAATTCGCCGTGAACGATTTCAAAAAGCGCTCGGCACGCTGCGGGGTTAAGGTAGTCAAACTTCGCTGGGACAGCGTAAAAGAACATGACTTGCCATTCACCCGACGGCGCCCTCCATTGGAACGGGGACGGTGAACCTTCGTAGAAGACGGCAAGGCATTTGAAATTGCCATCCTGCGATAAAGCGTGAACGGCGAGGGGAATGCCGTTCGGCGGTGGTGAGATTGTGACGCTACTTCCTCCCTTGACAGTTTCTGAAACCCAGCGAACTTCGGCTCCGCGAAATTCTGGGTGGGCGAAAAGGAGTTTGTCTTGCAGCCGGGCGCCAGAAAAGCCCAACTGGTCGTAGAACCAAACCGACACGCCCAATTGTTCTGCTTGTTGGAGCACAAACTCAAAACAATCCCACCAAGCCTCCGACAGGAAAGCAGGTTCGTCAGGGTCGCTGCCGAAAAGTGGACCGTTGGGAGCGAGGTTCATGACAAGGACATTGAAGACACCTGCTTCTACCAACCGTTCCATTTGCCACCTCAGCCGTTCTTTCAGGACAGGCTCTCCGCTCCACCACCAAATTGGAACGGGTGAGAAGATTTTCGGTGGCTCCTTGAACGATTCGGCGAGTGTCGCCATTTTTCTATCTCTCCCGCAAAACGAAAGGTTGAGCGAAACGAAGGGGGCGAGCCCTAAGTTGCTCGCCCCCATACCGCATCCCTTTTAGCCGCGCGGTGCCATAACGATGGGCGTCCAATCGCGCCATTCAGGTTCACCGTCGTAGCCTCGCAACGGACGATACCAGATGTTTCGGTATCGCACAGGGTCGCCATGATCTTGAAGCCTCAAAGGTCCAACCGGTGGGTGGGGTTGGTAAGGCAATGTCGCCCGGTGAGTGGTCGGACCGAACAACGGAGTGTGATAGTGAACGACAACGCCATTGTGGAAGACAGTCACATATGCGGGTCGGATGAGATTGCCATTCTCGTCAAACCTCGGGGCAAGCCAAATGATGTCGTAAACTTGCCACTCGCCGGGCTTGCGGCAGGCATTGACGAGCGGCGGATATTGACCGTAGATTGCGGCTGTAGTCCCATCGGCATAGGTTGGGTTCTCGTAGCAGTCAAGGACTTGAATTTCGTAGCGCCCCATGAGGAAGACGCCGCTGTTACCTCGCCCTTGCCCTTCGCCCCGAACTTCAGCGGGCGCAGCCCATTCAATGTGCAGTTGGCAATCGCCAAACTCCTCAATGGTTCGGATGTCGCCCGTTCCCGGCACAACTTCCATGTAGCCATTTTCAACTTTCCACCGAGCAGGACCTCCATCTTTGACGCTGACCCATTTCGACAAATCTTTGCCGTCGAAAAGGATAATGGCGTCAGAAGGTGGCTCGCCCGGCGCCTCTTGCGTGCTAAACCATCCGGGCCAAATCACGGGTGGCTGCGGGCGGTTGCTGTCGTGCACCCGCCACTTAGTGTTGGGCAGAAAAGGAGTGTCGTCGTAACCATACTTCGCCATCGTCCATCGCCTCCTTCTCATCGGTTTATTTTGTGCTGCTTTGAGGGCGCGGCAAATTAGGGAACACAACAAAAGTCAAGTCACGCCACTCAGGCTCACCATCGTAACCTTTGAGAGGGCGATACCAAATGTTGCGGAACCTGACACGGAAACCGTGATCTTGGATTCGAAGCGGACCAACTGGAGGGTGAGGTCGGTAAGTCGGAAACCGACGATGAAGTGTCAAGCCCATGATAGGTGTGTGGTAGTGAACGACGACGCCGTTGTGGATGAGCGTTAGGTAGCCGGGACGGACCAATTTTTCGCCCTCGAAACGGGGAGCAATCCAAATGATGTCGTAGGTTTGCCATTCGCCGGGTTTCCGGCAAGCGTTGACAAGTGGCGGATATTGACCGTAAATGGCGGCAGCCATCCCGTCAGCGTAAGTTTGGTTCTCATAGGAATCAAGCACCTGAATTTCGTAGCGCCCCATGAGGAAAATACCGCTGTTGCCTCGCCCTTGCCCACTACCCTTGACATCTTCGGGAATCATCCATTCAATGTGCAACTGGCAATCGCCGAACTCCTCAACGGTTTGGATGTCGCCCGTCCCAGGCACGATTTCCATGTAACCGTTCTCAACTTTCCACCGAGCAGGACCTCCTGTCCATGCGCTTCGCCATTTTGACAGGTCCTTGCCATCAAAGAGGACGACAGCGTCGGATGGGGGATTGCCCGGAATTGAGGCAGGAGTCACCACAGGTGGCTGAGGACGCTTGCTGTCGTGGACGCGCCATTTTTGACCCGGCAGAAAAGGCGTGTCCTCGTAGCCCAGTTGCGCCATCACGCCCAAAAAGAAGCCAACCGTCAAAGTCACAACTAATGCTAAGCCGACCACAATTGCCCTCATCCTTGTGCACCCCTTCGTCCAAAGGATTTTGTCGAACCCATCTTCCGCTACTCGCTTACACCATACAAGAAGTTTAGAGCGTCGCGGCGAGAAAGGATTGAGAGACAGGGGGCTTTCATGACCTATAGCCGGAAGGGATGAGACACAGCGGAATTCACTTGCTTGCGAATGGGTCGCCTACCTTCTTTTGCCACTCCCGCAGCATCTCGGTCAGTTCATCTTGCACCGATTTCACGGACGGGTCACCGTAAAGGTTGCGCTCTTCTTCTGGGTCATTTTGCAGGTCGTAAAGTTCGTGCTGTCCGCCTTTTTCAAAGTGCAGCACCAACTTCCATCTTTTCGTCCGCACCATTCGCATGTGGGCGACAGCACCGTGATGCATGTCGTAAAGCAAAAACGCTGCATCTCGCCAAGCCACTTTCTCGCCACGCAAAAGCGGCAGCAAACTTTGCCCTTCAAAGCGCAAGTTATCGGGAACATTGCAGCCAAATTGCTTCAGGATGTCAACGAATGTCGGCATCAAGTCAGTTGAGACCACCAATTCGTCGCAAACCGAATTTGGCGGCACGACACCTCGCCATCGGATAATCAGCGGGACAAGGATGGAGAGGTCAAACATGTTCGGTCGGCGCAAATTCGGGTCGCCCAAAATTTTTGTCCCAATCACCGTCCCACCTTGAGGCACAATTCGCCAAGCGTTCCCTTTCGTCTCCAACCCATGCTGCCCAATCATGTAGCCGTTATCGCCCATGAAGACGACGATAGTGTCGTCGGCAATCCCAAGCGTTTCTAATTCGTCAAGCAGCCGACCCAAAGCGATGTCAACGGCAGTGATTGCGCTGTAGTAGGCACGATACTCCTGTTGCATCCGTTCCTCAGGAACGCCCTCAACCTTCGGCACTTTCAATCGCTTGCCTTCGTAGGGTTTCATGGCTTCTTCAGGGACTGGCAAGTAAGGCATGTGCGGTTCACGAGTGTGGAAGAAAAGCGCAAAGGGGCGGTCACGATTTTGGCGCATGAACTGAAGGGCATGTTCTGTCAAGACATCAATGGCGAAACCAGAAAACTGTCGCACCTCGCCGTTCACTTCCAACTTCGGGTCTTTGTTGGCGAACCCGCCACCACGAGAACCGATGAAAACATCAAAGCCACGACGGTTGGGATGGTGTTCGGGGCGTTTGTGACCGAGATGCCACTTGCCGAAAAGAGCCGTCACATATCCCGCTTGTTTGAGGACTTCAGAAAGCAGCGGGACTTTCGGGTCAATGCCCTCGTCCTCGTCGCCGATATAGTCGTCAAGCCCAATCTGGTGTGGGTAAAGCCCAGACAAAATCATCCCACGAGAAGGCGAACAAACGGGGCAGGTCATCGCCAAAGTGAACTTCATCCCCTCACGGGCGAGCCTGTCCATGTTTGGTGTGTGGATGTCAGGGTTGCCGTAAGCACCGACCGCCCACTGCGCTTGGTCATCTGTCAGGACAAAAAGCAAATTCGGCAGCCGCTTTTGCTTCCCTTCACTTCCCATCCTTCCAACACCCCCCATAGCAATACTTGCTCCCAATGCCTTCAAAAACTCTCGCCGCTTCATCGCCCGTCACGCTCCCTTTGACGAAAATTCTTCCATCGCGCAAAGAGCATTAAAGCGTTAGTCCTTCTCTGGGTCAAATTGTTCGGTGACGCCTTCTTCTGGACCCCAGACATTTGATGGCGTCACCCTTGCGCCTTTCGGTGGGCGAACATGTCCGAGCCGAATTGGGTCATCGGTCGCTTCCATCCATCGGTCAAGGGTTGCCCGAAGTTCGTTAAGCACAGGCTCAAACTCTGGCTTGCCGACAAGGTTGTTCTGTTCCAGCGGGTCTGATTGCAAGTCGAAAAGCATCTCCTTCGGTCGCGGCGTCTTGAACACTTCTGGTCGGTTGCGTTTATACCAGTCCTTCGTCAGCCCGTTGTCAACATTTGGCGGTAGCCAGAACGGTCGGTCAGCAAAACTTCGGATGTATTTGAACCGTTCCGTCTGAACGCCCCTCATCGGGTCGTAGGCTGCATGGTAGGTCAATTCAACGAAAATCCGTTCATGCAACTTCGCAACTTCACCGCGAACGAGCAGGAGCAAACTTTTCCCATCAATATCGGTCGGTGGCTCTACGCCCGCAACTTCGCACAGTGTCGGCATCAAATCGGCGTTTGAAACTATTGCATCAATCACCTTGCCACCGCTGAACTCGTCAGGACCATGCATAATCAAAGCGATTTCAATGCCGAGGTCAAAAAGGGTTGCTTTTGCGCCTGGAAAGGCGATGCCGTGATCGGTCGTGAAGATGAGGAGCGTGTTGTCCCAAAGGCGATGCTTCTTGAGCGCTTCAACGATTTGACCAACGCTTTCGTCAACCCTTCTCACTGCCTCGTTTAACTCGGCGACATCGTGTCGGACATCGGGTTCATCGGGCAGGAACGGTGGCACTTTGACTTGAGGCGGGGTCTGCTCCAACTTCGGGAAAGGGCGGTGAGTTTCAGTGAAGCCGACGGAAGCGAAGAAAGGCTGAGGCGGCTCTTTTGACAGAAAGTCAAGCAAAAGGGGTGTGACCTTGAGGCAGGAAAGCCCATCGGGACGGTGGACATATTGGTAGCCCAATTCTTCGCTAACTCGGTCCCAAGTCGTCTCGTGCTGAACCCCGAACAAGTGAGTTGAGTAGCCTGCTTGCGAAAGCAACTTAGGCAAAAGCGAGACATCGTTTCGCAACCTAAAGCCCCTGTGAGCCAACCCGATCAGACCGTGCCTGTGGGGCATCAAACCTGTCAAGACACTTGCCCTGCTGGGGCTGCATTGGGGCGCTGTGCAAAACGCCTGCGTGAACTTGACACCTTCTTCCGCCAGTTTGTCCAAATTCGGCGACGGCGCACCACGACCGTAGCAGCCCAAATGCCTTCCTGTGTCGTGGGTGATGATGAACAAAATGTTTGGGCGGTTTTTGCCCATCGCCCTTCCACCCCCTCGATTAGGCTCTTGCTGTCCAGCAAACCCCAACGCACTCACTGCGGTCAATTTCAAAAACTCTCGCCTCTTCAACGGGAACATTCCCAACCACCGCCCTGTGTTCTAAAACTGCCCATGCTGCTGGCTCGACAATTTTTGTAACGCACTCGTGTCACTTTTCAGAGATTAGCCGCCGAAGAAAGGTGCGCTCTTCTTCGTCAAGTTGCTCAAAGAGCCTTCGTTGGCTCATGTCAAAGGAACGACGGGGCAAATAGTTTGGCGGGTTGTGTCTCTGGTCACCGTTGTGAAAGCACCAACCCGCAGCGCCATTTTCTCTGGCTTGCACCAAATCGGTCCAAAAATCATCCGCAGTTGGCTCCCAACCTTTGGTGAAACCACGCCGGAAAGGCTCCTGATAATGCAAGGGCACGATACGCCCCAACTCCTTCATCCACTGCAAATAGCGCTTTGTCCGTTCACCAGTCTCCTTAGGCGATTTGGCATGTCTGGGTCGGTGAATTGCGAGGAAGTCAACTTGGACGGTGAGCAGAAATTCCTTCAAAGTCTCCTTGTCCATGTCGCCAGCGAACGATGCGGTGACCAACCTCTTCGGGTCAAGTCGTTTGACCTCTTCACGAAGTCTCCTCAGTTCGTCAACGCTCACGAACCTGTCATCTCGGATGTTGCACTCATTTGCCAAATCCAGATACCAGTTGCGAAACTCCTTGAGAGCACTGACCAATGTCCGAACTGCACGGAGATGGGCTTCCAAGGTTTGAAGCCGCTTAGGTCCGACAACCCCATCACCCCGTGAAAGTGTGATGTCAACGATGAGCCCCCGCCTGTCACATTCGGCGACAAGCCAGCGCAACTTGGAAAGGAAAGGCTCACGGGGGTTTCCTTCTGCATCCACAGCGGAAACATCTTTGCCGAAAGCGGACCAAGTCGCCCAAACCCGCAACCAGTTGAAGCCATAGCGTTGGATGTCATCCAAGTCTTGCAAGATGAATTCCTTTGGTGCGCCCAAAGCACCGTAGTAACTGATGCCGAGCAGGAAAGTGGGCTTGCCGTTGACAGTGAATTGAGAACCCTTAATGCCCAACTCCGTCGCAAGTGCGAATTGAAAAGCCAGAAGAGTAAGCAAAAGCCCACACATCAACGCCTTCCGTTTCACTTCATTCACCCCTCGCTAAATTTCACTCCAATCAAGCAAACCGTGTTTTTGTTCACGAATTCTCTGTGGAGAGTGCTTGTTTTATTCGCTCGGCGAGTGTTTGGAAAGCTGGTTCGCATTCAATCTTGACATCCCGCAACAATTTCCCTATCCAATTTGAAGGTCCACCAGTCCAACCGAGAGCGCCTCTTAGGACTTGGAATACATCCTTTGCGCTGTCCAATGGCGGGTCATATCGCCTTATGATCGGCAAAATCTCCTGCAGCAACTTTTTCGGCTTAGCAATTGGGCATCCAGTTCGTTCATGGATGCACTTTTCCGGGTGGTCAAAGAGGAAGCGAAGCAGGTGGCTTTCAAGTTCATGGCGACGGATGCCCAAACCCTTTAGGTCATCGTCGTCGGGCAGACCAACTGGGATGAGGTGCAGCGTTGCCCCAGACTCAACAAAAAGCCAGTGCATAGCCTCAACCTGTTTCACTTTCCCGAGGGTTTGCAAATTTTTATCAATTTCGGTTTGCAACTCTTCTCCTGTGGCGCTTCCCAAATCCCTTAGCAAAATCAGTTGAGCGCTGGGAAGGTTAGATTGTGCCCGAATAATCTTGAGGTAGCCAACTTCAGAATACTCATAGGTTTCAACTGCCTGTCCCAAACCCATAAGTCTCAGCAAGCGCTCAAAAAACACTTTGTCCGACAATCCCTCCACCATCACAATTGCCCGCATTTCGTCGCACCCTCACCTTTAAGGCTATTCCACTTTTTGTGGCAATCTTGCAAATTCGTAATCAAAGCGCAAGTCATAGCCGATATCCTCCAAAACCTGCGCATCAGGCGCATCCAAACTGCGCACCCACAAATTCCCATCAGGCAAAATTTGCAGGTGGAAAAATTTGAGTGCCCCGACAAATTCCAGTTCGGTCGCTGCTTTGAGCAGCGCTTGCATCCATTCTCGGCTGTGGGTTGTGGTGAAAATTTGATTGCCGTGTTCTTGGGAGAGTTTGACTAACGACCTTGCAAGGGCAAAGAGTGCTGATGGGTGTTGATGGTTCTCAGGTTCTTCCAAAAGCATTATCCCGCCTTCCGTTGCTAATCCAGAAGCCAAAATGGTCATCCCAAGCCTAACGCCATCTCCGAGCCACTCAACGGCAACGGCTCGGTTTTCAGGCTCACCCAAGACCGCCACAAGCCGTTCTGGAGATTCGCCGGTTGGAAATGTTGGAAATCTCATCCGTGTCAAATACTCCACGCAAAGCCCATAAGTCTCGTTCACCAGTCTAATCCACTCCTTGTCCAACCTTTGTTCTCGTGCAAGCAGTTGGGAATACCATTCATCAAGGTTTGGCTCGCTCAATTGGCGATCGTCAATCAGCACCACTTTGTCAAAAGTCGCCATTAACTTGCTGTGGGAGAAATTACCGACTACCATGACAGGAGAAGCACTATCGGCTTTAATGAGTCGTTCCGCAGTTCCCCAAATGGTGTGCACCTTTACCCGTGCGCCATCCTGCTGTCCGATGAAGATGAAGTCTATCCATCCTTGCTTTGGTCTCCGCTGTAGCAGCAACTTCTCCGCACTTTGATTAAAAAGCAAAATGGCTTCAAGGACGGACGATTTGCCTGAGTTGTTTCGCCCCACCAAGACATTAATTCGCTGGAACCCCTCAATGACGCCTCTTTTGATTCCCCGCCAGTTTTCAAGTTCAAGTTTCGTGATCATGGAAGCAAATCACCCCACATTAAGTTTAGCGGTCAAGCCGTATGGGTTTCTACCGAACTCCAATCAAGCAAAATCCCTAAGGCGCTCATGTCGTTGCTGAGGAGCAAGTCATATGCCTTCGGTGCTTCCATGCCAGAAAACTTGTGGGTGATGAGCGGGGCGACTTTGATGCGGTGGGCTGCGAGAAGTTTGAGAGCGAGCGCTTGATCGTCCCTTGCTGTCCAGAAACCCGGCGCTGAATCAAACTGCGGTCGGACGGAATCGTGAGCGCCAATGATGAGCAAACCCTTTCGGTGAACATCATTGTAAAAGTCCACCGATTTTGTCTCGCCCCTTGTGCTTCCGAGCAAGATGACCCGCCCCATCCGCCTCGCCAACTTGAAAGCCAATGGAATGGCTTCGGGATTGCCAGTGGCTTCAATGACTACATGGGCACCGCCCTCTGTCAACTCACTGATACGAGCGTTCAAATCTTCATCAGGGCGCAGCGCAAAATCAACTCCAACTTCGTGAGCGAATTTCAAGCGAACTTCCGACAGGTCAACGGCGATGACGGGAAACCCACCGCTCAACTTGGCAAGTTGCAGTGCAAGCAACCCGACAAGCCCTGCCCCTAACACAGCGACACTTTCACCCAACTCAATTCTCGCCTTTCTGATCCCCTGAAGTGCGATGGCAATCAGCCTGAAGAAAACGGCTTCTTCATCGGGAAGGTCGGAAGGAACAGGCAACAGGGCATCTTCGTTCACAATGGCATGGGCAGTGTGTCTGCCAGCCCAAGCGACACGGTCACCCTTCTTGAATTGCTTGACTTGTTCGCCAACTTCTAAAACTTCGCCGACGGCGCAATAACCCGGATACTGCGGGAAAGTTGCGGGAGTGTTGGGGAGGTGAAGCAACCAAGCCCTTTCGGTGCCGGGGCTGATGAGGGACAGACGAGTTCTCACTAAAACTTGCCTGCCACTAACCTCAGGCACTTCCCACTCCTCAACCTTCACAACCTTCGGCTCAGTCCAAACGACACGGTAACTTTTCACCATCCCTTCTCACTTCCATGCTAAATTTTATCCCGTCACCGCACTACTCTTCGTTCCCCTTTGCCTTTCGCATCTCTGCCAGCAACAAATAGCCGTCTGCTTCCCCACCTACAGATGGTTGCAAGGCGTCTTTGAGGGGAATTCTCGCATCCTCACCAAAGGAATGCCCAACTATAGCGAGGCGGTTATGAAATGCTGCACACCGAATAGGTCCACGCACGCCCGGTAGCGGGCTACAAAAGAGCAAGTCTCGAAAGTCTGGACTAAAGACGGCAACATAAGCACCACCGATGTAGTCGGTGGCAGGATCTAACTTGACCCAAGCGTCAGGTGTGGTGATAAGTCCAAAAGCGCTTACACCAGTGATTGCCGTTTGTCCTTCCACCAACGCCAAACTATCTACCCCTACACTGTTGGGACGGTCTTGGGCGATAAGGAAAGCGCACCAAATTGTCCCACATCGGAACTGCTTTGTTTCACCGTTCAAGCGTATTAGCCAAGCGAAGCTTCCAACTCTGGCACCCCACAGTGAGTCGATAAAACCATACTTGACGGGCTTATCCAAGTCCATTGGCTCCCTTGTGAACACTGAATTGCCACCATCCGACCAACCAACAATCACCAAATCACCTTCAGGTGTCACTGTCAAGAGGCGAACACTTGAATCGGAAACGAGCCTATAGCGGTCACTACCAACTTCTTTCGGATCCCACCCCCATAGTCGCCACATTACCTGTCCATTGTCGATGTTAATGGCGTAAAGGAACGGTTGACGCCAAGGTTCACGACCCGTGTGGGTGCTGCGATCACCCCCAACAAAGGCGAGCCTTCGCTTAACATCCAAGCCTAAAAGCACTCCGTCTGGAACTTTACCAATTTCCGCCACTTGATCACCTTGCCATCGGTAGAGGCGACGGTAAGCAAGCAAAAGCGCCTCCTTTTGAGCAGTGCTAAAACACCGAAGGCAACTCTCTCGTCCCATCCGCCTTTCATCGGCACTTGCTTGTTCTGTGGCGACCAATACTGCGTCCAATTCCCCTCCTTGAGAGAAGCGGGCGAGGTAGAGGAAGCCTGTAGGCTCTGTTTTTGGTGCGTCCTCTGGTGACGGTATTTGCGCAATTGGCACACGGTTCGCAGAGAGCCACTGAATGAAACTTGGCACACAACGCCCCGAAACATACAATGCCCCATCTGCGCCAACATGTAGCCAACTGATCACAGCGCTTCCCCAACCAAACCGCACAAGCCGAAGCGGGCGAGAAGCGTCAGGCGCCAGCCAGAGTAGGAAACCCGCACGAGAAGGGTGGACATCATTAAGGGTTTTGCGCTTGACATCGCGGTAAAGTGGTGCTTCGCTCCATTTGTCATCCCCTATCACAGAAGTTGGCGTCACAGAAGGCAAGTTTGGTCCCCACCCGTTGCCTGCGATGACAAGCCTGCCATCGGGCAGAAATGCAACATCATTGAAAACTTCAGCGCTCGTCCCTCCCCAAAAGGTTGCCCGAACGATTTGCCACGCCCCTTGTGAGCCTTTCACCTTTTGCATGTAGCGGTGGAAGCGTGTTTCCTTCTGTGCCATTGCCAACATTGTAGCGAAAGAAAACGCCAACAAAAGGCAAGCCATGCAAGTAAGGTTAACGCCTCGCCTAATCTGCCAGCGATTTTGATAACGCCACGCCCTTTGAAGCACCCTTATCATCATCTCCTGCCACAGGGATCGATTCCAAACTTCTGTCTATCAGTATAGCACGCTAATGAAGCTTTTGCCTAAGTGCCACTGCACCTTCATCTCCAACCAAGCATCTCTTGTCACAGCTTAACAATAGCACAGTTTCACGGCAAACCATCATTCACTATGCTTTACAACAGCACATCGCACTTAGATCGGCTCACATAGGGACTCGCTTTCCAAAAATGCCGAGTGAATTCGGCGGTTAAAAAGTTTGCTGAGGGTGTTCTAAAATTACTCATGCCACTGGCTTAAGCCAGTGGTTGATGACGAATCTTCCTGAGCGCCGAATTCATTTGTCGTTTAGGGTTCAGCAAAGCCTTACCCTCTCAATTTTCCGCCTAAAGTCGGTGCTCAGTTTTTTCCTCATCAACTACGGACTGAAGTCCGTAGCATGAATGGCTTTGGTTGCGTCATCTACGAGCTAAAGCCTGTGGCATAGGAAGGGGAATTTTGACTTTTAGAACGCTCTCAAAGTTTGCTATCAAGTTTATGCTCTTTGCCTCGTGTCCGCGTCTTTCGTTGGCTAAAGCCAATGGGCGGGTTGGAACATGCTTGCGAAATGCATTCAAAAGGCGCGCTATAATTTGAGGTGATAGCATGCAGGGGGCTGGAAGAAAACCTCATCGGCACGAAAGGGGTGTTAAAGATGGGAGAAAGGGTCTCGGTGCGGTTTGCGGATGGAAGGTTTGTGTTGGCACACCCTGCAACAGGTGTGTTTGCAAGGGGCTTCGTCGCCATTTCAACTGAAGGGGTCTATGCTTGCTCGCTGGGACGGGACTCTCAATTTGAAACCGTTTCGGAGAGCGAAGGGACCTTGACTATCCGTTGGCGTCCCAGAAGCGACCTTCCGACCTTTGAAGTCCTGTTCAAAAGCGACGCAGAAGTCGTCACGCTGCAAGTGGGATGCGTCGGCGATCTGCAAGGTGAGGTTGAAGTTCACGGCGAACTGTGCATGGGACCAGAACCTTATCTGGGGCGATTGCCCGAAGAGGAAAACTACGGGGTGTTTTCGGTGGCTCACG
>Ga0080004_1209643_pt1 | contig 31114 bp, 31 predicted proteins | sample WasSprMetagenome_FD_69207 | JGI IMG/M metagenome (GOLD analysis project Ga0080004, IMG submission 69207) | Sulfidic aquatic microbial communities from Washburn Spring, Yellowstone National Park, USA - WS (SPADES assembly) (version 2) | ecosystem: Environmental > Aquatic > Thermal springs > Hot... | reverse complement strand
GGAACAGAAAAAATTCACGATGCGATTAGGGGGGCGAAAATATACAGGAAGGTGAAGCGAAATGTTCTTGACCATCCAGAAGTAGGTGTTGTCATTAACATGACGATAAACAGTTTAAACTATAAATGCGTTGAGGAAGTTGTTAATGAATGGTATAGTTTCGCCCGAGCTGTCACATTTCAATTTCATACACCTTTCTCTTACAATGATAGTTTATGGTTGCCTTATGGAAAACTCAGAAATGAGACTATAGACAAGTTACTAAAAATTAAAGAAAAATATCCGGATTTTATTGCTAACACATCGAAACAACTAAACCTATTTAGAGATGGAAAATGGGCTGCAAATTGTCCCAGCTGGTTTTTCATAAATTTGGACAGCAGTGGCAAAATGAAACAACCATGTGTTATATCTAACACAGACGAGAATGGAATCAAACCCATATGCGAAAGATGTGGAATAGCCTGTTATGCGGGAGCGTACTCCGGATTATTCCTATCCGACATCGAATGGCTCAGAATGTTTAAAGTTGCAAAAAGAATGGCACCTTTTAAGAATATGAAAGCTAGGAATTTAAACGTTAATTAATGGCGTTTGGTGCAGAGGTTGCGTTTGAATTTACTCAAATCTGCTACTTCTATAAGCCTAATGCCAAGTTATATTTGTTTGCGAGAGGAAATTTTAAATCTGCAATGCAATAATAAATGAAAATGCTTTAATGTTTGACTTGTAGGTGTATAAGGGATCGTTATGAGCACTCATGCAGAGGATTTAAAACTTCGGCTAATGACAATTGAACTGCTTAGAACTGCGAAGTATAAGAGAAACATCACGTACCGTGAGCTAGCATCCAAAACAGGCTTGCCGGTCACCGTATTGAGCAGATATGCTAAGGGGCATGTTTTGCCAAACACTGCCAGGGCGAAGCAGCTTTGGAAGGTTTTATCGAAGATTGTTGGTTTAGAGGCGGAGCTTCGTAGCAGAATAAAGTTTGATGAAGATGGGTATTTCGATAACACTGAGATTATTGGCGATTTTAACGTTCTTCAGCAAGCGGCCAACCACGCCCTGGCGAACTTCGCTGGAAAACGTGTAACGAAAGTTCTGTCGGCGGCTGTTGACGGAATTCCGTTGGCTACTATGGTCGCTAACGCCCTTGGAGTGAACCTTGTAATTGCCAAGAAGAGCAAAGAGGTTGGTGTTAAGGCATTTCTGGAAGAGACTTATGTTTTGGGGAGGGATTCAGGGGTGACTGTGACACTTTATGTCCCGAAGGATGCCATCAAAAAGAGGGACAGCGTGCTGATAGTTGATGACATGATTAAAACTGGGGAGACACAAGCCGCTATGGTTAATTTGGTTAGAAAAGCGAAGGCTGAAATCTCCGGGATATTCTCGCTTATAGCTGTTGGAGACGAGTGGAAGAAGAAGTTGAAAATTGCCGGGGAATGCCCAATAGAGGTTATTACCTACATTAAGACACCCCACGAATCAAGCACTCAGCCTTAATAGGGCAGACAGCACATCTTCTCTTTCTGCAGAGGTCTTTTCCAAGCCTAAGAAGGGCTGTCTCAAAATTCGCGAAAGATTTCCCTTCAACTTTGTTTTTAAGCCAGAAGCGCTTCAACTGTGCTAAAGCATCTTCGCCCGTTTCCTTTACTATTCCAAGGTTTTTAGCGGCAAGAACCACTAGGCTTGTTGGGGCTGGGTCTGCCTTACCCCAAACATCACGCATTTCTCTTAGAAAAATGCTTATAGTTACGTCGCCTATGCCTTTCCCTAAATCCTCAAGTTTCCTTTCTAAATCGCGCGAGTCTAACGCTTCTTTATGAATACGGCAAAGGCTCCCACCATAATTTTTGATTAGATTTTGCATGACTTCTAAGAGTTTATCAGCGGTTTTAAAATCATAACGAGTGTAGCTGCCTTCATCTAAAATTCTGACAAGTCCGTCCCATCCAGTTTCGATTATTCGCCTTGGGCTTAAGACGTTATACCTTTTGAAGCAGTTGTAGGTTTTAATGACTGAAGTCTCTGTTATTGGCGCCCCGAAAAGCACGGATGCCAAAAACCATTTGAAAACCTCCTCATCTTTCCCTTCTGAAAGGTCTATTTCTAGGATTTCGGGATATCGGTGTCCAAAGTTTTCAATAAGTGTTATCAAACTTTTGCGTTTCATGTTCTTCGCCTTGCTTTAACAAAATTTTATACTGTTTAATGCATAAACGGTTTACTGGTTAGGTGTCATGCAAACGCGAACAATAGAGTGGCGAAATGGAAAAGTCGTAACAATAGACCAGACGAGGCTTCCACACGAAACCGTTTTCTTGGAACTCAAGACTTGCGAAGAGGTGGCTGAAGCCATTAAAAACATGAAAATAAGAGGCGCTCCCTTGCTAGGAGCCGCTGCAGCCTTCGCATTGGCTTTAACCGCTTACAATTCAAGAGCAAAAACTGTTGAGAAACTAATTAGGGAAATGGAAAAAGCGGCGGAAACTCTCAAAAAGACACGACCAACGGCTTTTAACCTCTTCTGGGCTATAGACAGAATTCTTGAAAAAGCAAAAACTTTTGAGGGAAACGCTGAGAATTTGGCGACTTTTGTTGTCAAGGAGGCGCAAAAAATAGCCGACGAGGATGTTGAAGCGAATCGCTTGATTGGTAAGCATGGTGCCAACCTCATAATGGACGGTGACGTCATCTTAACGCATTGCAATGCTGGAGCCTTGGCGACTGTGGGTTATGGCACAGCCTTAGGCGTAATAAGAGCCGCTTGGGAACAGGGAAAACATATCCGGGTTATAGCCACCGAAACCCGCCCAAAACTGCAGGGAGCAAGACTTACAACATACGAGCTTAAAAGCGATGGCATTCCAGTCACTTTGATTACCGACAACATGGTTGGCTATGTAATGCGCAAACAACTGGTTAAAAAAGTCGTGGTTGGCGCTGACAGAATAGTTAAGGACGCTGTCATCAACAAAATCGGAACATTCACCATCGCAGTTTTAGCCAGAGAACACAACATACCGTTTTATGTTGCAGCTCCAAAGTCCACATTTGACTTAACACACACATCTTCAGATGTTATCATTGAAGAAAGAAGCCCTGAAGAAGTCACCCATATATGTTCAAAGCGGATTGCAGTTGAAGGTATAGATGTCCTTAATCCAGCTTTTGACATAACTCCTCTGGAATATGTGACGGCTATTATCTGTGAAAGTGGAATCTTATATAAGGAGGACTTTGGCAAGTTTAGAACCAGCTGCACATAAGAAAACTTATGTCAATGGAGGCGTTGCATGAGTAAGGATAAAAACAAAGAACAAGCTAGACCGGAAGTGAAAATTAAAGGCTTTGTTACGAATAAAGGTGTTAAAATTTCCGAAAAAGGGAGCATAGAAGAATTTTCTTCTAGAGGTTATGGCGTAAAAGAAAACAATGAACTATTACTCATATTTTATGAGGCTCTTTACCTCATGGACAAGGGAATATTAGAGGTTGAAGATGGAAGAGGAGATAAAGTGGATTTCCGAAAACTTCTGCAACGCTATGAAAGCATGGATGAAAATGCTTGGGCTAAATACTTGACTTATCGCGACCTAAGAAATCGCGGATACGTTGTCAGGGAAGGCTTTGGCTTAGGCGTGGACTTCAGAGTTTATGACAGAGGCGAATATTGCAAGGACGCTGCAAAATACTTGATTTTAAGCGTTCAAGAAGGAAAACCAATTTCATTGGAAGATTTGACAAACGCTCTCAAGAATTGTCAAAGCTTGAAAAAGGAGCTTATCTTGGCTGTTATGAACCGCAGGGGGGAAACTGTTTACTATTCGGTTTCGCAGTTAACGTTAAAGTGATGTGGGGAAAAACGGATGAAAGCCTTTAAGCCGGTTCGTGGAATGCGGGATTTCCTAGCAGAAGAAACAAGCCTAATGAGGTTCATTGAAGGTAAAGCGAGGAAGATAGCCAAAATTTACGGCTATAAAGAAGTTATAACGCCCGTCGTTGAATCATATGAGCTTTTGGCGGCGAAAATCGGCGAGGAAATGCGGTCGCGAATGTTCGTGTTCAAAGACCTCGGCGGAAGAGACGTTGCTCTACGACCCGAATTCACAGCGTCCGTTGCAAGACTCATCGCAACAACCCTTAGAACAGAACCCAGACCTCTTAGAATTTTTTCGTTTGGAAGCGTCTACCGTTACGATGAGCCGCAGAAAGGCCGGTATAGAGAGTTTTGGCAGTCAAACTATGAGTTGATGGGCTCGAACATGCCTGAGGCTGATGTTGAAATTTTAATGTTAACCAACAGCCTAATGGAGTCTGTGGGACTGAAAAATTATGTCTTCAAAATAGGGCACATTGGAGTTTTGAGGGGGATATTCAACCAAGAAGGTCTAGGAGAGAAAACGCAAAACGCGATTATGCAACTGATGGACAAGAAACAGTACGAGGAAGCACTGAAAATTGTTGAGGACGCTGGCGCATCGAAGAAGTGCATCAGCACGATTCAAGAACTTGTGAAGTTGAAAGGCAGAGAAGTTTTCACTATAGCAGAAAAATTGAGAAAGCTTGTAGAGGGGTACGAAAAAGCTGTTGAAGCCGTGAAAAACTTCTACGAGATTTTAAGGCTAATCAGAGAAAGCGGATGTAAAATGGATGTGATCGTTGATGCTGGTTTTGCAAGGGGGCTTGAATACTATACAGGAATTATTTTTGAGGTGTATGTACCCGAGTTCGACATAGCCCTAGGCGGAGGCGGAAGATACGACCACCTCATCGAATTATTTGGAGGAGAACCAACACCGGCTGTGGGTGTCGCCCATGGAATAGACAGAATAATGTTGGCTATGCAAATGCAAAAGGCTACTGTCGAAAGGACAGAGAGGGCTGTCATGGTGATACCCGTTGAAGAGGGACTGAAAGGCGAGGCCTTGAAAATTTCGCAGATGCTTAGAACTGCTGATATACCAGTTGAGGTTGAGGTTATGGGGCGCAAGGTAACCAAGGCTTTGGAAGACGCCGATAGAAGAAAAATGGAGTATGCAATAATAGTTGGAGGAAAAGAGCTAAAGGAAGGAGCTGTTGTTCTTCGGAACTTAAAACGAAGGGAACAAAAGACTGTGAAGCTTGAAGAAATAGTAAATGAGTTAAAAGGACACGGTGACTAGGATTCTCGCTTTTCTCTTCTTAAAAAGTCTCCTATGTCAAAGATGTTTTTTACGTAAACTCCAACCCCTTTGTCATCGAGGTTTCGTGTGATTTCGCCGAATCCTAGGCACTCTCCGCGTATGTTCAAGACTAATGTGAAGCTTCCTTTTCTTCTAGAACCACTCGCCTTTATTATTCCCTGCCTAAAAATGTCTCTTCCACATATAAAAAGCCACTCAGTTTTTCTATCAACTACTATTTTGTTCGCCGCCTTTTCTACAATCATCTTCAACAAGCTTATGCTTGGGAAAAATCTCCCGTTTTTAGTTTCTCCGAGATAAATTCCAGCATAAAAGAAGCCCCTTCTGGTGAAATCTTTTAGTTTCTCATTTAAGAGAAAGTATCTGTTTCCTTTCTTAACCACCAGATTTTCGTCAAGTCTTAGTTCTGCATTAAACTGACTTACAAAATCCATTAGCGGCCTTATCATCCTAATCACGTTTCTTTTTAAGTTTGCATACGAAAAATCCTTGGGTTTGGCCGGGCCATATTCTTCTGCAGTTTTCCACAGAACTGTCAAGTTGTTTTCCGAAAATTCTTGTGGGTGCTTTTTCCCCGTAACAGTTAATTTTTTCAGTTTTGAGGTTTAGACTTTTTATCGCCCAGTCTATGTTGAATTCGTTCTCTTCCGGCTCTAAGGAGCATGTTGCATAAACAATTTCTCCATCATCCTTTAGGACTTTAACTGCTTCCGCCAATATTTCCCTTTGAAGCGCCGCGTTCCGCTTCACATCCATAATTGTTCTTCTACTGAACCATCTCTCGTCCGTCGCGAAGTTACCGGAACATGGGACATCGAGGAGGATTCTATCAAACTTAATTTTAAGCTGCGAAACTTTTCGGGCATCCAAACAATAAACCACTGTGTTTTTGACGCCACACCGCTCAAGTTGATTTGATAAAGCTGCTAACCTTTCCCTTTTAACGTCTAAAGCAACTATTACGCCAGAGTTTCCCATCAAGTCAGCCAGTTGGACTGTTTTCCCTCCGGGCGCCGCGCATGCATCCAACACAATTTTATCCTCTAGCTCTGAAAATAGCGTTGCCGGAATTTGGGCAGCGGCCTCCTGAACTGAATACAAGCCTAAAAGATACTCTGTTGTGGACCCTACGGAAAATTCTGATTCACAAACCCAATAGGCATGTTTAAGGAAGGAAATTTTTTCAAGCACAACCTTCAAAGACTTCAACCTATCTACGACGTCTGCTTCTCGAGCGTTCATGGAATTTATTCTTATGGCTTGTTTAGGTTTAACATCCCTAAATTCCCAGCCCAACCCAGCATAGCGTCTTATGAAAAATTTCTTACCCGACATCAAACTTCAAATTGCTTGTTTTCTCATAAAAACTTGGCGCCATTGCGAAGTTGACCGCGGCAACAAAAAGTTAATAGGTTGCCATTTTTACATCCATGTAGCCTACATTTCAAGAGCGAAGCTGAAAATGTTTCAACAATCTAAGAATGGTGCTCTCTGGAAGACAGCAGTTCACAATGAGCGTTTTGTTAGCGGAGGGTCTGCTTAGCCATGGGACGTTATAGACAAATTGAAGAAATAGTCAAGCTGATGAATAATCCGGAAGTTATAAGGAACACAAGCATCATAGCCCACGTAGACCATGGAAAAACAACCCTTTCCGACAGCCTCTTAGCTGCCGCTGGGATAATCAGCGAACAGGTTGCAGGACAAAAACTCTTCCTTGATTCTTGGGAGCTTGAACAGAAGAGGCAGATGACAGTCTTCGCCTCAAACATAAGCTTAGCCCACGTATACAAGGGAACAGAATACCTCATAAACCTCATAGACACGCCTGGCCACATAGACTTCAGCGGAGCAGTAACAAGAAGCCTACGTGCAGTTGACGGCGCACTAGTGGTCGTAGACGCCGTAGAAGGCCCCATGACCCAGACAGAGACGGTTTTAATGCAAGCGCTTCGTGAAAGAGTTAAACCAATTCTTTACATAAACAAAGTTGACAGACTCATAAAGGAGTTGAAGCTTACCCCTGAAGAAGTTCAACGCAAATTTGCAAAAATCATAGTTAGAATAAACACTCTCATAGAGAAATATGCTCCACCAGAGCACAAGAAAGATTGGCAGGTGAAGGTTGAGGATGGACGTGTGGCTTTCGGCTCAGCTCTTCACAAGTGGGGACTAAACTTGCCCCACATGAAAGCGAAGGGCATAACTTTCAAAGACATCGTCGACGCCTATACCGGAGAACCGGAAGAAGTTGCAAAGAAAGTTGATGCCTTAAGCAAGAAGGCCCCGTTGCATGAACCAATCTTGGACATGTTTTGTGAACATTTGCCTAATCCACTGGAAGCACAACCATATAGGCAAAGCCAAATCTGGCCTGGAGACCCGAACACGCCGGTGGGAAAGGCTATGGCTAAAGTTGACCCTAATGGTCCCCTTCTTATGTGTGTGACGACGATAGAGGTTGACCCGCACAGCGGAGTTGTTGCCATCGGCCGAGTTTTCAGCGGCACTGTTGAAAAGGGAAAAACCGTTTATCTGGTGAGTAGCCGACAAAAAGGCACCATTCAACAAGTTTACATGAGCATGGCAGCAGACAGGGTGATTGTGGACAGAGTTCCCGCCGGGAACATAGCTGCGCTTTCAGGTTTACCTTCAATTCATGTAGGTGAAACAATCGCGGAAGAAGGTGTGGAAACGCAGCCCTTTGAAGGCTTAAAGTACGTGTCTGACCCTGTTGTTACGGTGGCAGTTGAGCCTGAAGACGTGAAAGATTTGCCACTTTTTGACAAGGTTATACATAAGCTGACTCTGGAAGACCCGAACTTGCACTTCAAAATAAACAAGGAAAGCGGAGAGTTTCTTCTAAGCGGTATGGGTGAACTGCACTTGGAAGTCACTGCTTACCGAATGCAGGAGGCTGGCTTGAAGGTTAAGATTAGTAAGCCAATCGTGATTTACCGTGAAACCATTAGTCGTGACTATAAGGGTCCGCCAATAATGGGCAAAAGTCCCAACAAGCATAACAGACTTTGGGTTACATTGGAAAAGCTTTCGGATGAAGTTATAGAGGCGATAAAGGCGGGGAAGATTTCGGAAATGCAAACTCGTGATGAAAGACAGAAAATCCTAACAAAACAGTTCGGTTGGTCAACTGAAGACGCGCGTAATGTCATAGCAATTGAAGACACGAATATTCTCGTTAATAGAATAAAAGGGAGGCAGTATGTTGAAGAGGTGCTGGACCACGTGAAGTCTGGTTTCCGCGAAGCCGTGCACACATGTGTTTTGGCGAAAGAGCCGGCTTATGGGTTGAAAGTGAACCTTGAAGACATATTAATCCATGAAGACCCTGTGCATAGGGGTCCAGCCCAAATCCTTCCCATGACTTGGCGCCCCATATGGTGCTGTTTTCTCTTGAGCGACCCGAAGCTTTTGGAGCCTATTTTGAACTTTGATTGTAAAGTGCCAAACGAGTTTGTAAGCTCAGTCATATCAATAGTTCAGAAGCGCCGGGGCAAAATTTTGGACATGGTGAACGAGGAGGACATGGTTATAGTCAAGGCTGAAATGCCAGTTGCCGAATCTTTTGGGTTAGCGGATGAATTGCGATCTTCAACACAAGGCAGAGCGTTTTGGGCGACGCAGTTCAGTCGTTGGGCGCCTGTTCCAGAGTCCATGCAGATGGATATTATAAGGCAGATTCGTGAGCGCAGAGGCTTAAGTCCGACGCCGCCAAGGGCAGAAGAATTCTACGAGGAAGCGTGAGATAAGCACCTAATTTCTTTAGCTATAGATTATTTATCGGAAAAGGTTAAAGTCATGGCGGCATCTGTTTGTTAGTAAAGCTGGTGCTGACAATGTTCAATCCCATGATTATGATCGATCTGATGGTTGTGCTCGTTGCTGGAATGGCGTTGGGTTTTGTATTTCGCAACAGAAAACGCGTCAATCTCGAAAAAGTCACCTTATCGACTATTTTAGCCTTAATTTTCTCCTTAGGCTTTAACATAGGCTCAGACAATGAACTTTTGGCTTCTATGCCGCGAGTAGGTGTGAACGCACTCCTCATTTCATTGTTAACTATTGTTTTTAGTGTTGTTTTTTTGGAAATAGCCAGAAAGGCTGCGAGGATAAAATGATAAAATACATTTTAGTTGCCTTAGCCTTAGGGATAATCGCCGGCTATGTAAACAACAATTATGGACCAGCTTTCCCTAACGGTTGGGTATCCGATTACCTATTCAATTTTTCCCTCATTTTGCTATTGTTTGTGATGGGCTTCGTTTTCGGGGCAGATAAACAAGCTGTAGCCAACTTTAGAAAAACTGGTTGGAAAATTTTCATTGTCCCCCTATCCATAGCCGTAGGAAGTATTCTCGGCGGCTTGGTCGGCGGATACATTTTGGGTATAAACCTCGTGGGCTCCATGGCGGTTAGCGCGGGCTTCGGATGGTACACTTTGGCTGGACCACTTGCAGGACAGCTTTTTGGAGCGGAATTTGGGGCATTAGGTTTTGCAGCGAACTTCTTAAGAGAGTTATTTACCATCCTAGCGGTTCCTCTTCTAGTTAAGGCTGGCAAGTATGCGCCAGTAGCCTCGGGAGGGGCAACAGCCATGGATACAACATTGCCTGTTATAGTGCGTTATTGCGGAGCAGACTCCTTGATAATCGCATTCTTGAGTGGTTTTGTACTTAGTCTAATCGCCCCGTTTACGATAACCGCGATAGCGGCGTTGCCACGCTAAATTATGTTTTGCATGAATGCCTAGTCTGTTCCGATAGAAGATTTCTTCACAAATTATAAATATCCTGTCCAACGTACCTTGTGCTGGAGAGGATTTTGATGAGGAGAAATATGCCTAAAATATGCATTGTTGTCGCTTTTACTGTGATGCTTTTGATGCTTTCTGTTAATGCAGTTAATGCAGTTGCTCCTGTGAAAGGTAACAATGCAACCAGCATTCAGTTCGGCTGCGAACTTGTCACCATAATTAGGGATAATTACGGTGTTCCACATGTTTTCGCGCAGTCTAAGGAAGGATTAGCCTTCGGTTGTGGTTACGCGATGGCTCAGGACAGGCTTTGGCAGGCGGATGTGTTTAGGAGGTCAGCTTTTGGAAACCTCGCTGAATTAGGTTTAGCAACAATAGAGGAAGACTACGAAATTAGAAAGTGGGGTACAGCAGAGAAGAGCTTAGGGAAATCTATGAGAAGTGGGTGCCCACCAAACCAGAAGCACGCTTAAAGGAAATGATGAAAGCCTATGTGGATGGCATAAACCTATACATTACCCAAGCTCAAATTAAGGCTCTTTTCGGCGACTACTCCATGATTCCCTTAGAATACCTTCCCGGAGCTGTTACCCCAGATGGTCTTTTACCCATTGAACTATTCAGCGTCGAAGACTGCGCGGCCATTACCGTCATGATGGCTTGGAGATTTGGTGGTTGTGGAGGTTCAGAACTTGAATATGCCGCAGCCTTACAAGCTCTGACAGCCCAGCGTGGCGACGAATTAGGTTGGCTAATTTTCAATGATCTATTTCCGCAGAATGACCCAGGAGCTGAAGTGACCATACCAAGTGAAGATGGATGCTACACACCAAAATGCTCAAGTTCCACAAGCTTCCAATTCAATTTCCCAAGCAGCATAAGCCAAGTTTATCAAAAGTATAAAGAATCCGAAGAAGAGATAACTCAGCTTTTTGGTTCGTTGGGCATACCAACAAAGTTTGGAAGCAACGCGTGGATGGTCAGTCCCAAAAAGTCACAAAGTGGAAACGCGCTTCAAGTTGGTGGACCGCAGATGGGGCAATCGATACCGCAGATAGTTTTAGAGGTTGGATTGCATGGCGCGGGGATTGACGCTGTTGGCATGATGATGCCTCAAGGGCCGTTCATTTTGATTGGCGTAAGCGAATATGGTGCTTGGACCTCTACAACAGGCGTTTCTGACGTTATGGACACCTATATTGAGGTTCTAAACCCATGGAATCACAGTGAATATTGGTATAATAATCAATGGGTTCCAATGGAGGTTAGGACGGAGAGAATATATGGATACAAGAAGCAGACATGGGAGGATAAGCTTGTTTACCGTACGGTGCACGGTCCAGTTTTCGCTTGGGACGAAGCACACAACTTGGCTTTCGCAATGAAGACGCCATACTACAAGAATGAGCTTGCAGCAGAAGAGGGCTGGATGCTCTTCCAAGAGGCAAAGAACATCTGGGATTTCCAAGAAGCGGTTAAAACGGTGCAGCCATCCCACAACTTCTACTGGATAGACCGCATGGGAAACATAGGTTATTGGCACGCTGGCACATTCCCAATAAAGCCAACAACAGGCAAGGATGGAAGACTCATCGATGATAGACTGCCATTATGGGGAACAGGCGAAGAAGAATGGGTTGGACTCACCGGCTTTGAGGAAATGCCCAAATGCATTAACCCCAAGCAAGGCTGGCTTGCCAACTGGAACAACAAGCCAATAGCAAACTGGCCCTACGCAGAATCAGACGCCCAATGGGGCCAAGGACACCGCGTCAAGCGCATTATGGATCTTCTCGCTTCGAAAGACAAGTTTTCCTTTGAAGACATGAACCTCATCAACATGGACGCCGGATACAACCACATTCCAGGAATGAACTTTCTCCATTACCTAATAGAAGCAGCAGAAGAAGCAGCCCCAAGCAACCCTGATGTTGCAGAAGCGCTTCATTATCTTAAAGCATGGAATCACCACTACAATGATGTTTTAGACCCGAAATGGCCTAACCCTGCTGCTACATACGACGACCCTGGCCTCACAATCTTCGAAGAATGGTACAAAAGGATAATTGCCGCAGTGTTTGCCGATGATATTCCAACATCAATTATGAAAGTGCGAGAGTGGCAGTCCAGCACGCTGATCCATGTATTTGATGGACCAGACTCTAAACTGCACCTATCTTACGACTACCTTAACGGAGCAAATAGAAACGCTGTTATCGTAGGAGTACTGAAGGATGCTCTCGCTTATCTAAATTCTACAAAAGGACCAGAAATATCTGCATGGCTCACTCCAGTTAATAAGGTAAAATTCAGTCAGCTCGGAGCTTTGCCAGCGCCCACCATGCATTACATGAACCGGGGCACCTACAACCATATTGCGGAAATGCCCAGATGGAACTGGCTCAAACCGCCAAAAGCAGTAAACGTTATACCGCCGGGCCAAAGTGGATTCATACACATTGTAGACAGTACAATTGTCGTCAGCCCCCATGCTTACGATCAACTGCCCCTCTACGAAACGTGGACCTATAAACCTGTTTTACTCAGATTTTCAAGCATTTGGGAAGTACGGGAATCAGTAACGGTTCTACTATACATCAGGTAGAAAGATTCAGAAAACCGCCCCAACCCCCTATTTTCTTTTGTCCCTGAAGCATCATAGCGTATGCGTTTTTGGCTTAGAAAATAACCAATACGGAGCCTATCCTCCTAGTTTTTCTGCAAAAGGTTTTGCTTTGGTGCGGTCGCCGGGATTCGAACCCGGGATCGCAGGCTTGGAAGGCTTCCACAGCCCTTTTTTGCTTCTGTGTCCTAAACCAGACTAGACGACGACCGCCCATTAATCACACTTATTCTATTCTTAAAGGGGTTTTAAATAAAATTTCTTTTTTGTTCTTATTACGGTTTCTCATTTGGCTTAAAGAGTTCCTTCTCGTGTCTTGGCTTTGGTTTAAAGCTTCCACGATATTGCGGTATAGACGCTCTTTGGCGCTCCAAATTTTTAATTCTAGCGTAAAGTTTCGAAATTTTTGTTTTTGATGGTTTTCTAGGTCTCGGAAATCGTGCTGGAACCGGAGTAAAAGGCTTTTTAACCTCAGCATGTGAAGCTTTTTTCCGTTTTGGCTCGTTTATGCTTTTTACCTTTCTAAAAACCACGTAGCTCTCCTTCAAATTTACCTCTTGCGTCTCCCATCCTGCCTCTATCCAAGCCCTTGCATGCGCGTTATTTGGCGAGTTACTCCACCATGCCTCGCTGCGATACGCATTAATTGGGAGGTTGTCTCCTATTATTCCATCAATCTTCGCCAATGGAAGCCTAACCATGTTGGTGAACGCGGCTCTAAATTTTAAGTAGCTTCCGAGTCTATCATATTTTGAAACAGTTTTGGGCGAAACAACTTTTCGAGCACAGTTGAGACATAACATTCTCGTTGGGTCTCCAGTGGCAACGTCTGGAACCATGCAATCAAAACAATGTAGCCGCCCACACCTCTGGCATCGCCTGAGATATTTAAGCGGCAGAACTCTGCCACATGTTCCGCACTCGTCCTTGAGCGGCATCTAAACCACTAGGCTATAAACGCAAAATCTCGATATAAACTTCGCTGGTTTAAGCCATATTCGTTATTCGAAAACTGCAATAAACCTTATAGACGACCAAAACTGTGCTCCGAATGTGGGTATGATGCTTTTTAGCGAGTACCTTCATGAAAAAGCGGAGGAGTCAAGGCACAATGAAACTGTTGGATACCTAATAACCATAGTAGGCGCCATCTTCTTTATTGGAGGACTCCTTGAAATAGTAATAACAGTCGAAAATCCAGAATGGTTTCTGATAATTCCCTATCACATTACACAGCATCCATACAGCCTGCTTGGCTTAACGCTAACATCGATAGGCATTGTTTTGTTATGTGCGGGCATAATCATAAGCATCCACTACGCGAGAGAAAGAGGATGGTACATGAAGGAGTTGCATAAGGCGCATGCAACTGAAGAGCAAAAACTGAAGACAACGAAAGTTAGAGAAAAACAACAAAAATCTAAGGACTAGCTCTTAACAACAGCCAGTATAACTTACAGCGATTTCTCGCAAATCTTTCTTCTTTTCCGCTTTTAGTAACATCTTTGGAATGTGAAGTTTAAACATCAACTGTTTTATACGCGCATATTCAAAATAATCTTCATGGTGAAACCTAAAATGAGTAGGGATGTTGTTGACGGTCTTAGGGATAGACTTGTTAAAGTTGGAAGGGAGTTATATAGCCAAGGTCTAGTTGTTGAAGCAGAAGGCAACATCAGCGCCCGTATTCCAAACACAGATAAAATCCTCATAAAACCTTCAGGCGTATGCATGGGCTTTTTAAATCCAGAAGACCTTATCATCGTGGACCTCGAGGGGAACAAAGTTGAGGGAAAACTGAACCCTTCTCTTGAAACACCTATGCATACGGCGATTTACCGAGTCCGCCCAGACGTTAACGGAGTAGTGCATTCACATGCTCCTACGGCAACAGCCTTCGGAATTGCAGGAATCGAAATTATACCTTTACAGGTAGAAATGTTTATGCATGTTCCAAACGGAGTTCCAATAGTTCCATTTAAACTTCCAGGTTCAAAAGAGTTGGCGGAGGCCGTCCAGAAAAGTATTGTGGAATACAACGCTGTCATTTTGGAAAATCATGGAATTATAACAGTTGGCTCAACAATAGAGGAAGCATGTCTCCTAAACAGGATGGTGGAAGAGTGCGCCAAACTCCAGTATACGGCTATAATGCTCGCTGGACGCGAAGCCATCAGTTGGGAAGCGTTAAAGAAGAAACTTCTCGCCGAAAGTGGAAACATAGATTTGGAGGCTTTAAGAAGGAAATTTAAAGTGTTTAGAATTTAGACTTTCTCTTCATGTTTGGCCTCTCTAAGCATCAAACATAATATAAGTGCAATAATATCGAAAATCAGAATGGATATAACTGATAGGTAATAGGGGTTTAAGGGGTAAGCACTCATTGTTGCCGATTTTATGGCGTCCATAACCATTATGAATATGACTGAACCAGCCTGAGAGAAAAGCCAAAGGAGACTTGAGGCACTACCAGCAAGGGCTGACCCTACAATCTCAGCGGACATTTCGAGACCTATTGGCAAGGCTGACATCAAGAAAAATCCCAAAACAAACCCAACAGATGCTAGAAGTAGGAAGTCTGCACCTTCTGCTAAGAGGAAAAGCGCCAATGCGGCAACTGCTAAATTCACCACTATGAACGGCTTTCTACGTTTAATTTTGTCGGAGATTCCTGGAATAACAAGTGATCCGATGATGCCTCCGACGATTATTAGCCCGCCGATGAGGCCGGCGTCTGTTACGGATATGCCTCTTGACACTAATATTGCCTCAAGCCATGTAAGTAATGCCGTGAAAAGCCCAACTCCAATGAAGAACAATATTTCAAGTATTACGAAGTCTCTGTTTTTCCAGAATTTTCCAATATCCCTAATGGAGAATGCTGCGCTAACTTCTTCCGTCGGGGTTTCTAGACGAGAAGTCGGTTTTTCCTTAGCTAAAATTACAAAGAGTAAGGCTCCTATAACAGCAATGACTGCGTAGATTGTCAACATATTCCTCAATAAGCTCATGTCTGGTGTCGGCACAAGGAAGGGGGTAAACGTCAAGGCAGCTATCATCCCGATATATTGTCCCATTATTCCGAGTCCAGTGGCAAGGGCGCGCTCTTCAAAAGGAAACCATAGGGTTACAAGTTTTGACACCGCATTAAAAATGAAGGGTTGGCCAAGAGCCACACATGATTGAAAAAGGAGCAGCATGATGAAGTTCCCCCCCGAGAATATTCGGAGAACCGCGAAAAGGGCCATTATTGATGCGCCAATCGACACTGCAAGCTTGAAACCTTTCTTGTCGATGAGTATTCCAGCCGGAACAGAAACAGGTATGAACAGCAACGGCCAAACCATGGATAAAAGTCCAACATCTGATTCGGTCACTCCGAATAATGTTGTCATTATGGGAGTTGTTATCGGGGCGAAATTTAACCATAATATCTGCGAGACAACGGCAACAAGCATATACGTGAAAAGGACAACCCAACGATAAGGATAAACAGGGAATTTAGCGCTCATGCATTTTTGTTTTGAAACTTTAGGTTGATATGCTTTACTGTTATAGCCCACGCATAAAACCTAAATAATCTCTGAGAAGAATACTTCTATTCGGATTGAGTGTGGAATTATGAAGGTCACAGTTCTTGGTGGAGCTGGAACAATTGGAAGCATGGCTGTAAAGCTTCTTGCTGGAAGCAAAATGTTTTCAGAAATAACCATAGGAGACGTTAACTTTGACCAGGCGAAAAAGCTTGCTTCAGAAATCGGCTTAAAGGAAGTTTCAGCTGTCAAAGTTAACGTTACAGATTCAAAGAGTTTAAAGAATGTAATAAAGGGCTCAGATGTAGTTCTAAGTTGTGTTGGTCCATTCTACAGGTTTGCTCCCATTGTTTTAAGGGCTTCAATTAATGCCGGAGTAAACCATGTGGACATTTGCGATGATGTTGATGCAACCGAGGAGCTTTTAAAGATGGACGCGGATGCAAAGAAGGCTGGAATAGCAGCCCTCATAGGCATGGGGAGTTCTCCTGGAATAGCAAACGTTCTTGTTAGATTTTGTGCCGACATGCTTTTAGATGATGTTGACTCAATAGACATTTACCATGCACACGGCGGAGAGGAAACTGAAGGACCGGCAGTTGTCAAGCATAGAATACATTCCATGATAATACCTGTTCCAGTTTTCCTCGACGGTCAGTTCAAAACTGTTAAGGTTCTGGAAGAAAGTGGAAAAGCCCTAGAAGAGGATGCGGAATTTCCGGATGTTGGAACGTATAGAGTTTACGCCTACCCTCATCCTGAAACTATAACTCTCCCAAAGTATATTAAGGGTGTTAAGCGCGTTACAAACCTCGGATTGGTTTTGCCTCCAGCCTATGCTGAGCTCATAAAAGGCATCGTTAGACTAGGCATGACAAGCGAAGAGCCCATGGAGGTAAACGGGCAAAAAATAGCCCCCCTTGATTTTGCAGTTGCCTTTGCACTGCACCAAAGACCAAAACTTCTAAAAGAAGCAGGAATAACCGAACCCATGGGATGCCTAAAAATAGTTGTTAAGGGAAGAAAAAGGGGCGAACCAAACACGTATGTGTTTTCCATGTCTTCAAGAGGAATGGGTATGCGTGAAGGGACGGGAGTGCCGGCAGCCCTTGGAACAATGCTGATGGCTCTTGGCAAAATAAAGTTAAAGGGAGTCTTCCCGCCAGAAGCAGTCGTCGACCCTCTTGAAATGTTTATGCTTGCAAGGGAGAAGATAAAGATAGGCGGAACTGTTGGCTTACCAATTCATGTGGAGCACGTAGACAAGAATGGTAAAGTTCGAAAGTTAAGCCTAGAATCGCTGGTCAAGATGCCTTGAAAGGAAAATATATACTGGCTCATGACACGGGAACAAGCAGCAACAAAGCTGTTTTAGTAGGGTTAGACGGCGAAATAATCGGGCACGCCTCAGCCGATTACCAGGTAGTCTATCCAAGGAGAGGATATGCTGAACAATCGCCGATGGATTGGTGGAACGCCGTCACAAAAACCACTAGCGAAATTCTGAAAACAACAAAGATTAAGCCACCGGACATAGCCGCAATAATATTCACAACACAGATGTCTGGAACCCTACCCGTCAACAGCGAAGGCGAACCATTAACGCCATGCCTGATATGGCTGGACACAAGAGCCAAAGAACAAGCCGAGAGAATGAGCCGCGGGATAATAAAAGTTGCGGGATACGATTTGTTCACGCTAATAAAGTTTCTAAGGATAACAGGCGGAATTTACGGCCACGCTGGTAAAGACCCTATATGCAAAATATTATGGTTAAAGGAGAAGGAACCCAAAATATACGCGGAAACCTACAAGTTTTTGGACTGCAAAGATTATCTGATATACAAGTGCACTGGGAACTTCGTAACAAGCAGAGACTGCGCAAATGTATGGTGGATGATGGATACAAGAAAAGGAAGGTTCACCTGGTCGGATTCCATACTTAAAAAGTATGGAATAGCGAAGGATAAGCTTCCAGAAATACTGAAATCTACAGATGTCGCTGGAAAATTAACATCAAAAGCAGCACAAGAAATGAATTTGCGTGAAGGTATACCGGTAATAGTTGGAGCTGGAGACGTAGCCTCAGCAGCCGCTGGTTCAGGCGCCGTCAAAGAGAAAAAACTACACGCCTACATCGGAACAAGCAGTTGGCTCGGCTGCCATCTTTCAGAAAGAAAGAAGGATTTATTTCATTACATAGGCAGCATCTGCAGCGCAAACCCAGAAATGTACCTATGCGTAGCAGAGCAAGAAACAGCTGGAGCATGCCTAGACTGGTTGAAGAACACCCTATTCCCAGAAGACCGCGAAGACATCTACGGGATAATTAATGAGACAGCGGCAAAAGTTGAGCCTGGTGCAAAGGGCCTAATTTTTACCCCATGGCTCTTCGGGGAAAGAGCACCTATTGATGATCCAACAGTGAGGGGAGGTTTCTACAACTTAAGCTTAGAGCATTCGCGTGAACATATGATTCGGGCTGTGTTGGAAGGAGTTGCTCTAAACTTGAAGTGGGCTTTGGGTTACATGGAAAAATTATCTGAAAAAGCTGAAAGTATAAACATCATAGGCGGAGGCGCCATGTTAGATGCATGGTGCCAAATATTCGCCGACGCCCTAGGCAGACGTATCAAGCTGGTTCATGATCCAAAAGAGGCTGGTGCAAGAGGCGCAGCCATAATTGCAATGGTTGCTTTAGGCTATTTAGGAAGCTTTGAAGAAGCTGAAAAACTTGTTAAAATAGACAAGGTTTATGAGCCCAACCCAAAAAACGTTCCAGTCTATGAGAGAATTTTCAGAGAATTCAAAAGCATCTACAAGAACAATAAAAAGATGTATCGAAGACTGAACATAGAAAGTGACTAGTTAGACTTGCTAATGACATCTGAGAAAACATCCAGATTGTTTAGAAATGGGACACTGCAATGCATACATTTATTATTTCCGCTTAACTCTGTTATACTATCCGTTCCAGAACTGAGGGTGATGAATTATGTCGGAAGAAGATGTTGAAGCCCTTCCATTAGCTCTTCCAGAAGGCGTTGAAGATGACAAATATGTTGTAGCCACCTATTATGCGGCGGTTCCACGCGACTGGCCTATTGACAAGATTGCAATGGCAGTAGCAGTTGAACAGAGCACTGGAACATGGATTAGGGTCCCTGGCGAAACTGTGGAACTTAGGAAAAAGCATATAGCCAAGGTCATAGCCATCAGCGAAGTCCCAGATTTTGAATATGAAGTCCCAGCAGATGTGAAGCTGAGACGCTACGTGGTCCAGATAGCCTATCCTTACGAGAACTTTATGAATGAAATCTCAATGCTGCTCACAACAATAATTGGAAACATATCTATGGCTGGAAGATTAAAACTTGTAGACGTGAAATTTCCAAAAAGTTATCTTGAAATGTTTAAAGGACCAAAATTCGGTGTTCAAGGGATAAGAGAATACTTGAAAATTCCACGTAGACCCATCCTCAACAACATGATTAAACCATGCACAGGATACCCACCCGAGGTGGGAGCAAAACTTGCGTACGAAGCACTAGTTGGCGGAGCCGACTTTGTTAAGGATGATGAATTATTGGCAAACGCGCCGTTTAACACGGTTGAGGATAGAATCGTGAAATACATGGAGGTTGTTGATAAAGCAGCTCAAGAAACCGGCGAAAAAAAGATGTATACAATCAACGTTACTGCAGACGCCCCAAAAATTTTCGAGTTCGCTGAAAAAGTCATAAAGTTGGGGGCCAACGCGATAATGGTAAACCATCTTGTAACAGGCATAGGTGTCTTAAAGGCATTAGCTGAGGACCCAAGCATCAAGATTCCTATTCTTGGGCATATGGACTTCGCCGGAGCGGTCTACGAAGATGCTGAATCCGGCATGTCCTCCCATCTAATTCTCGGCAAACTTCCAAGGCTGGCTGGAGCCGACATACTTGTTTATCCAGCTCCCTATGGTAAACAACCTTTCTTCCTCAAGGAAAAATACCTCAAAGTTGGAAGAAGCATGCTCTTTCCAATGCATAACATTAAGCCCACATTGCCAATGCCCTCCGGAGGCATAACCCAAATACATGTACCACAACTAATAAGCGATTTAGGAACAAACATCGCCATAGGCGCAGGCGGAGCAATCCACGCTCATCCCATGGGGCCAAGAGCAGGGGCAAAAGCCTTTAGACAGGCGATTGAAGCAACGATGAACAGAATGCCGATAGACCAGTATGCTGAACAGCATCCGGAACTGAAAGCTGCCATAGAAGCCTGGAAAGCTGGACCAGTATCATTATTGCTTGAATAGACGCCATTATCCTTAGAATAATCGGTGCAAACAAGTAAAATCGAAATTTGAAGTGGCTGGTTTTAGTAAAGAAACCTTTACTTTTTTATGAGTAAAAAGTTTTTTACGGAAAGAGTTTAATCTCTTTTCACTTAGGTATTTCATGATGAGTTATGTCTGATTTCGAAGAGGACACCTACTCAGTTATTTTTTCTTCTTTGAAGCATCCGATTAGACGTCGCATTCTTAGGATGCTGACTAAGGGCTCATGCAGTTTTTCAGAATTACAAGAGGAGCTACGTATTGAGAGCAGCCATTTAACCTATCATTTGGAAAGTCTTAGGCATTTAATTATTAAAAATGATGATGGACGGTATACCCTATCTTCCTTCGGCGAAGCGGCGGTTTCGATGATGCATGATGTGGAAGAAGGCCCGATAAAGATTCCATTTCATGTCGCATTCAGTTATCGTGCTTTGCTTTCATTAGTGATGCTTGGCGTTTTTTTGTATTTTCAGCTCATAGCTATTGATAATCAATTTTTTCTTTTCTTCATGTTTTCATCTTTTATCTTTCTATTCTTTGGAGCGGTTTTGTTGTTTCAGGCGGCTTCTGAGGCTCATGCGCGAAGGCGCAAGATCTTCGTAAACATCGTTGCTCTCTTTTGCATAGCATTCATGTTGGTTGCTGCTTATTCGCTTGCCACCTTGCCCAGAGGAGGCGTTTTACAGACTCATTATTGGGAACCGAAGAGTTTTTCGATAATTGCCACCAGATTTACCGGACCTGGCACTTATATGGGGAGCAGTTATCCCCCTGAACAGATATATTCGGCTAATTACGCAGTTGGGTACGTGGCTGCTTTTGCTAACGCTGGTCCTGGTAGCTTATTTATAATTTCTACCGATGAGCCTGTGAACTTGAACGGAACCCTGTATGCAGCCTTCGAATTTACCGCTGCACCTGGAACCTTCAGAGAAATTAGATCTGTGCCTGTTACATTTGTTAATAGTTCAAGGATTTTGGTAGGTCTTAGCAGTTTAGAGTTCTGGGGCTGTGGTAATTACTTTGCATACAGCGGACATAGATTTAGGGTTGATTGGTATAAGATCGAGTTGTGGGTTAGTTTGTGGCTTAACGGTGACGATTATGGAAGTGCTATTAACTTCACTTTTGAACCAACTACTAGAATAATTGTGGATGATTTTACAGTGGATTCTACACTGCAGAATATGGCAGCTATTCTCCTATGCGGAATCTTCGCCACTGTTTATGGCTACGTGCCAGTGAAAGCTTTGAAGCCTGGTTTTGATAGGAAAGTTATGCCTAAACTGAACCGATTCCTACTTCGTATAACCAGAGGACAAGAGACACGAAGAAGTTTTCTCAAGAAATGTGTTAATTGTGGCAAGGACATTCCGATTGCTTCTGAACAGTGCCCATACTGCAACGCAGAACAGAAATGAACACTCAAACGCAAGTAAAAGCTGGCGTGTTGGCTGTAACCCGCCTTTTGTTCAATGTGGCATTTGGCTAATCGGGCTACCCACGCCTTAGGTAGATTCCTCACAGGCGTCTGTTTGCCCTTTCCACCTGCAGGGCGGCCGTTTCACCGTTTCGCATCCAGCATTCTCGACAACTTAGCATGCCTCATTGGCACTTGCTGGATGGACGTTCCGTTTCTGTTCCGTTGCCAAGGCTCTCGCCCTACGCCCTTGCGGGCGTTGCAGTTCTACGCGTGGGCGGAGTTTCCTCAAGCCTCTTGTGAGGCTCGAAAGCCACACGCCAACTCGCCAGCCCAAAATAACATTTGTGAGGGGCAAGCAATAAGAGTTTTGGAAGCTTTATTTGCAGCTTTGCTTATGAGTGGTTGGTGGGTGCTTTCATGTCTAGGCGTGTCATTTTGATTACTGGTTCTCCTTGTGTTGGAAAAACTTCCGTCGCACGTTTGTTCGCTTCGAAGTTGGGGGCTTGTTATGTGAATTTGACGGATTTAGCCCTAAAGGAGAATTTGGTTTTAGGCAAGGATGAAGAGCGAGACTCGATTATTGTTGATGAAGCTCGAATGAGAAGGAAACTCCGCGAAATCATTGAAAACCAAAACGGAAAAGATATCGTGATAGATGGGCATTACGCTGCTGCTGTAGCTCCTAAAAAACTTGTGACAAACGTTTTTGTTTTAAGGCGTAACCCGGTTGAGTTGCGGAAGCTTATGGAAAGTTGCGGTTTTTCTGGGCGCAAATTATGGGAAAATTTGGCTTCTGAGATTTTGGATGTATGCCTAGTTGAGGCTTTGAGAGTTTATGGGAGACGTGGAATTTGCGAATTAGATGTTTCCGGAAAAAGTGTGGATGAAGTGGTCAACGAAATTCTGGAAATTTTGCGTGGACAACGAAAATGCCGCATTGGCGTTGTGGATTGGCTTGGGTTTTTAGAAGCTGAGAGCTTGCTGAGTGAGTACTTGAAAATTTAGGGTTTTATCTTAAACTTGCAAGTATCTGCTGCTTCGTCAACAGTATGATTTTTCTGCGGTTTGCATAGGACTTCGCGTGGTCGCTGAACTTCTCGCCTATAATAATTGGGTTTGCTAAGCCAACATCTTCAGAAGCCTTGTCAAGGTTTATAACAACGTTAATGCCTATTGTCCTCTTCCAGTCCCTGACCCAAACCCCATGAGACGCGCGTCCCTTCTGAACTATCAAGTCGAACTTTCTTGAAACTCCGCAAAAACCCTCCAGCGCAACTGCTTCATGCTCTATTTTGTAGCCTGCCTTCTTAAAGTAACGTATCGCTTGCTCCAAAAGTTCGGATGTGGAGCTTCTTTCGGTTTTCTCTTCACTGTTCATTTATTCTCATCCGTGTTAAACGTTATTTAGTTGAGTGTGGAAAAGGCTTTCGGAGGCAGAAAACACGAAGCCGGTCGTGATAGTTGCTTGTAGCAAATGCGGCGGGTTTCTACTGGCGAAGGCAGAACATAAAACTAGAATATGCCCGTACTGCGGCTCAAAGGTCATTGTGGAAAAGGCTAAAAAGGTGGCTTCAGCCGAAAACGCTCAAAAAGCATCTGCAATTCTGCAAGAGCTAAAGAGAAAAAGAGCGAAAGAACAAGGTCTTAAGCGCCTAAAGCTATCTTGAGGTATGCCATTAACCCTATGCCCATCACGATTGTCAAAAGCTGAACAATTGACTCCCCGGCGTGAACACGTTTATGTAGTTCAGGCATGAGGTCTGTTGCGGCGATGTAGATAAATCCTCCAGCCGCAAAAGGAACAAGAAGAGTTTCTATGCTTTGCATGTACGCCAAATAATAGGTGGCTACTGCGCCAAAGACTGCTGTTAAGGCTGAAACAAAGTTGTAGGTTAAGGCTTTCTTTTTACTCAAGCCTCCGTAAATGAGCACTCCAAAATCTCCTATTTCCTGTGGTATTTCGTGAAATATCACGGCGAGCGTTGTGGCAAAGCCTATGGCGTAGTTGCCGCTTTCGAAGGCGATTAGGTAAGTAGCCGCGATTATCATGCCGTCAATAAAATTGTGGATTCCGTCACCTATCAGATTTAGATAGACGAACGCGTGAACTGGGCATTCTTCCTCGTGGCAGTGGCGCCAGTAAAAGAACTTCTCCAGAGCGAAGAAAATGACGATGCCAAGGATGACGTAATAGAACGTGGTCATCTGTGTTGCATCCTCCTCTATGGCTTCTGGAAGCAAATGGAGAAAAGCTCCGCCAAGGAGGGTCCCAGATGAAAAGCCAACCAAAGACATCAACACACGCTTTAAAGCGCGTTCATCTAAGCCGATGAAAATTATTCCTATGAAGGCGATTAGGCTCACTGTTATTACCGAAGCCAAAATGGCGGTTAAAACATCCATAAGAGTGTCGTCAACCCTTCTCGCTTATTAGAATATCGGTGCTTCACATGATCTGTTTAAGCATTTGGCAACTCTTACATATTGGTTCAGCAGCGGGCTCCCCGCATTCGCCACATTCCCTAAACTTCTCCAGCTTGGCAATCTTTTCAATGGCTGGTCTCATCTTTTCAGCCGACTTGAAAATTGTAAATTTTATTCCAGTATGTTTTTCTTCTATGCGGTTAAGCATCATGCGGATGTCGTTTCTTAATGCTTCTGAAGCATATGGACAGGGCATGTTTTGAAATTTTATTTTTTTGATGTAGGCGTATAGGGCTGTTTCTTTCTCTGGAATTTCGCAGAAGGGCTTCACTTTCTGCACGAGTTTTGGGTGGGCTTCGTCTGTTACTGGCTTTTCTCTTGCTATGCGCATTATGTCGCCGTGAAAAATGTTGAGGAGAAATGTTTGTGTTTCGTCGTCGAGGGTGTGGGCTGTTGCAAGTTTGTTAGCCCCGAGTTTTCTGGCAGTCATGTTCAACGCTTTCCTTCGCATTACGCCGCAATATGCGCACGGCGTCAACTCCTCGCCTTTCTTCTTTTTCAAACGCTTCACAATCTCGTCGAGCGTGTAGCCATAAAGTTCCTTGAAGGATGTCACATAGTGTTCTACGCCGAGTTTTTTGCAGTTTTCAGCTGCTATTTTGAGGGCTTCATCCCTGTAACCCTTGATTCCCTCGTCAACTGTAATCGCGACTAAGGATGCTTTCGGGTAATCCCGTTCTATTTTGGCTAAAACATGTAGTAGGCTGATACTGTCTTTTCCGCCAGAAACAGCCACGGCTATTTTATCGTCAAAATTAAACATTTTGTATTTTGCTATGGTTGCCCTAACTTTCTCTTCGATGGATTCGGTGAAACATTTTCTGCAGAGTCTTTCTCCAGAGTACGGTCTAAAGAAAAAGGCTGCTTGTCGCTTGCAAACATCGCAGATAGCGGCATTATTTTGCATGTAAATTCACATTGTTTGCGCTTTGTTTGTTTGATAAGATAGAAAGCATGACTTGCGTATATCTCTGGTGTTGCAGCGGTTCATTGGCGTATTTTATGCTTTGAATTTTTTGAGCATGTTGTAAACCAGTAATCCGACATATCCCAAAGCAGTGAAAACGGTGAACCATTCGAATAATGGAATGTTATAGGCGAGTATGAAGAGCAGATTTATGGCTGCTACGATGAAGCCGTAATAGGCGATGGGTTTCATGTAGTTAGGATGGGTAAACAATGAGACTCCTATTAGGATAAGCACCAGCAGATTAAGTAGGAAGAAAATTGAAGACCACAAGATATGCAGTTCGCCAGAATCTTCTGAAAAGACACCAATCATAATTAGTGAAAAGGCTGCAAACAAACCTATCGCCTGCGTAATCATCAGCAAAATCCTTCTCCCTTTATCACTTGTATACCACTTGTAAAGACCACCAAAGAATGGAAAGAGCGCAATTCCAGTAAGAACGCAACCTAAATTATAGAGTATGGCACCTGAAGGATTGTAAGTAGAGTTTCCCAGATCGCTCAGCCAATTATCAACTGGACTGTAAGGCGTCGGATACAAAGCCCATGATGTGAAAGTAAAGGCGCAATAAAGGACGATGACAGCGACTCCTGCTATGCAGCTTATTGGCCATTTCGAAATGCCCAATTTCGAATCACCTGTTTTCTAATCAGCCTTCTTAATTTAAAAGATTATTCATGCGCGAATTGCTAAAATAAACCGAATGCAATAGTTTTGGAAGAGGCAAGGCGATGGCAGATAAACCCTCGCGGCGAATGGATTTTAGAGAGGTTGTTTATGACGCTGGGCGTTGGGCTTTGCTTAGAAGGTTTAGGGATAAGGCAAGATGGGTGATGGAAGCATTAGAGAAATCCCACATTGACGGTGTTGTCCACGGAAGCATAGCCAGAGGCGACGTCAATGCCAAAAGCGACATAGACATTTTCATTCCTCATCAAATTTCTTCTTTCACTGTGGAGGCAGCCCTAGAAAAGGCTGGAATACCAGTCACCAGAAGATTGATTGTGCAAGCTACACCAACCTACGCCATGAAAGCATATATAGAGATAGATGAAAACACTAGAGTTTCCTTTCCGCTGATGAAAATGCGCAAAGTGGAAATGGAATTTTATAGGTTTGGCGGTGAAGCCACGTTAGAGGATTTGAAGAATGGCGTTAGGGTTTGCGGGGTGGACAAACGGTTACTATTGATTGAACCGACGGAAAAGGGACATAGAGAAAGCACAATTGTTGGACGTGAAGAACATGTGGCAAAGCTTCTCGGAATATCTGTTGAAACAGTCTTGGACCGTGTTCATGCCCTTTTAAGAAGGGATGAGGTTGGAAGAACAGGTGTTTTTATAGAGAAGGAACTTTTGGAAGAAGAAACCTTTGAGTTAGCGTTAAAGAAACTTGCCGACCAAAACCCTGCTGTTCGAAGACGATTAAGAAACGTTTAAGCCAAAACTAGCGCGGTGAAAATCGTAGGAGGGCGGCTATTCCGCCTAAAGAGACAAGTTTCGCGCCAGCTTCGTGTTCTGTGCTGACAACAATTATTTTTCCACCCTTTCCCTCAACTTTCTTCATCAAATTTTCAATAAGGAGCCGCTTTTCGTCTGAAGCCTCACGTAACATTGTGTCAGCCAAAACAAGCTTTTCGACAGCGCCCAATTCCACAGCCTCCTTGACATCTTCAAACCCGTAAGTTATGGTTGGTTCACCCTTGCCAAGCCTTTTCAAAATCTCTTCTATAGTCTCTGTTTCTTCGACGACTCGAAGTTTTTTGGCGGTTTTCAAAAGCACGCCCGAGCGTAGCGCCTCGTGAATTCCGGCTACGCCGCTGTTGTTGACGCTCTTCACGTCCACAACGGATTCGGCAATGTCTCCAGCCTCGTTTTCAACAAACTTTGCGAAGTCGTTTTTCACAAAGCCCACACCTATAATCACTATCGGATAATGTGTTGCAGCCCAGATTTGTCGTAAGCTTTGCAGTGCCCTTTTGAAGAACTCTTTCACCGCAGAGTTTCGCTTTTCAGTTTCAAGTTTCCCTGGAAGCCTTATGCTTTCTTCCACTTTCACGTCGACACCGTACTGAGCTGTTGTTGCTATAGTGTAGCCCTCGTCGTCTATGGCAACTATTATTATTGGTTTTTCGGATGTCTTGCTTGCCTCCTCCAACCGCTCAATATGATGTTTAGCCCATTCCTTTTTCACAATTGTGGCGGGCGTGTTTAGAGCTATGTTAATAGTGTGATGTGCTCCTTTCGGAACTATTTCTGGGGCTTCGCAGATGGTTCCGTGAACTCTCAACTTGCCGAGAATTTTGTCCCATGAAACCTTTTCAACTCTAACTCCGAGAAAGACTGAAACTCTTTCTTCTCTTCCGGGTCTCGTATATTTCTCGTTTGGTTTTAATTCTCGTGTTGTATAGGCGTAAACCTCGTCGTCCTTGTAGATGATATTGTATAAATGCCAGAGGTCGTCAAAAGTTTCAGGGATAACCTTAACGAAGCCCTTCTTTAGGTTCTTTTCCAGAATTTTCAAAGCTCTGCCTCTTCTGCTAGGGCATCTTGCTCAATGTTACTTCAAAGAGGTGTTCTCTGCCATGTCGAAGGATGAAAATTTTCACCTTATCTCCAATTTGCCTTTTATGAATCTCCTTAACAAGGTCTTCGATGCTGTAAATTGTAACATCGTCCATTCCAAAAATTATGTCGCCAGCAACTATTCCTGCATCTTCTGCTGGGCTTCCCTCAGCAATTTTTGTGACCATGACTCCTCTTTTAACTGGCAATCCATAGTAGCGAGACAACTCCTCCGTTATGGTTAGCCCTATTATTCCAAGCCAAGGCCTAGCGGAAATCTTCTTTGTTATTATCTCGTTCGTGCAGTTCTTCGCCAAGTTTATAGGTATCGCAAAGCCTATCCCGTGAGCAAATGGAATTATAGCCGTGTTTAAAGCGACAACCTTACCATCCAAGTCTACTAGGGGGCCGCCGCTGTTTCCCGGATTTATAGCCGCGTCAGTTTGCACAAGGTTTTCCAGAAGACCTCTAGGAGATTCTATTGTTCTGTTAGTGGCGCTTATCACTCCGGAAGTGACCGTGGGCCCTCCAGCCAGTCCGAAAGGATTTCCTATGGCGTATACTCTTTGCCCAACTCTTAGCTTGTCTGAGTCGCCGAGTTCTGCTGCTGGAAGGTCTTTTCCATCAACTTTTACAACAGCCGTGTCATGCAAAGCGCAAACACCAATTATTTTTCCATCTAAAACTTCGCCATTCCATAACGTGACAGCAATTTTCTCCGCTCCCCGCACCACATGGCTATTTGTTAATATGTGACCCTCAGCATCAATGATTATGCCAGAACCCATTCCCTCAACAGGAACTGCTTGATAAAAAATTGTTTGAACAAGCCTCACAGTGCTTATGTTCACAACGCTTTTGCTCACCTTTTCGAGTATGTCAAGAACACGGCTTTCATCTGTTGAAGACAAACTTTATCCTCCGAAAATGTTTAAGAAAGGTTCTACCTCTTTCTTGTTTAAAGCTTTTACTCGAAAACCTCTAACAACCTAGAGCTTTGATTTAACCTCCGGGGGCTCCGTGGAACGGAACATTTTTCCAAAGAAGCTCCCACCAGTCTTCTTCAGTTATAGTTTCGCCCCGGACAATGATGTTTAGGACCACTTTCAGCAGTTCGTGATGTCTTTTCTCGTCTGCCAGAATGGCGTTTAAGAGAAGCTTAACCTTGTCATTTTCGATTGTTGGAATCACCTTATCCAACTTTTTAATCAATTCCGCTTCCATTTCTATGTGTTTTTCCACAAGCTTCCTTTGCTTATCCAAATTCTCCTGCGTTAGAGCTTGAGAAACACCTGTTAGCAGAGTGATTGCAGCAGCGTAAAGCTCCGCGTGTTTCACAGAGTCAAGGGATATCCCCTTCAAAACACCTTTCACAGGTGGATTCTTTACGTCCACTAAGCCATTATTTAAAGAATCAACAATTTCATTTTCGACAACAATTTGCTTTCTAAGAAAATCAACCAATTTCTTATCTGAACTCAAACTTTTGCCTCCACCCTTAAACGTGGCTAGAAGGTTGCATAAGTCTTTCGGAAATCTTCCTTCCAAACTCCCTGCACTTCTCTAGTCCAGCCGTGTCTGGCGCATACCTAATTAGCAGCGGAGGTTCAGGCACTTCCATGCCAAACTTGTTTTTCATAATCTCAATTACAAGCTTTGGGGCTTCTCCGCTCCAGCCATAAGAGCCGAAGGCAGCGCCAAGCTTGCCCTTTAAGTCCACGCCTTTAACGGCGGCTTCCTCAAAAAGCATTTTCATGTCAAGGGGCATCTCATGATGGTATGTTGGAGTCCCTATAACTATTGCACCAAAGCCTCTTAACGATTCAGGCTCAACATGATAATTCAGCTCCACATCAACACCGCTGACTGTTTTGGCGCCTTCAGCCACAGCTTGAGCCATCTTCTCTGTGTTTCCAGTACGGCTATAGTAGAGAACAAGAATTTTAGGCATAAGACATCACCATCAATTATACATAACATATAGTGAGGATATGAAACTTACCATACTAGAAGGCATCGAAAGGCAAATCACGATTTCTTTCGGGTTCATAGCCTTTTGCCAGTGTCCCAACCAACTAAAAGTGCATCAAAAATTTTTTGATGTCTATTAAAAGCGACATCGAGAAAAGCGTTAGAAACAGAATGTGTGGTGGCACTAATGCTATTGGGACTTCCATTGGAAATGCCAAAAAAGTGGGTAAAAGCACCGTGCATGTCGGTATGAAGAGAAGTAGATTGGAATTGTTAGGTTGAAGTAAAAACTGTAAGTCTCTGCTCCTTATAAGAACGATTGCCGCAGCTAGGAATAAAATCCATTCCAAGGCTATGTTTGTTAAGCTTTTAATGCTGATTTCAATACCATAAAGTTGTGATGTCAGCGGCCAAAAAAGCTGTGTCCTGCCGCCTGCAATAAAATCGCCAATTAATGAATGTTGGATGTAAGCCACAAAATATGGAAGAGCGTTTTTACTCCATATTGCAAATAATGGCATAAAAATTATAGTCGCCACAATAATTGAGTGGGTGGGTCCACGATGTTCCAAAGGCGTAATCAGTATGTCAATGTCTGGAATGACGGAAAGCGTAAAAACTAGTGGAATATTTAATTTTGTTTTCGTAAATTTCGCAGTTAGCTTGCTGAGAATGTATCCGAGGGCAAAATGTCCAACTGCGAACGATTTGTTCTCCTCCTTTTTCGCTTAATGACGCTTGCTGAATTAATAAGTTTATAGTATTATTTGAGTGTTGAGCAGCCGCCAGACTTTGGCCGGACAGAATGGCTGCCAACACTATTAAAAGGGTTTTAAACAGATTTCGCTAATGACGTTGGCGTACGCTTATTTTATCCGATTTTGTTGGGTTTAGTTTTGGCTTTCCTCTGTTTTCTTTTCTACTACGCTTATTTCTTTATTGTTTTCTTTATTGTTTTGGCGGATGATTCATGGAGAGTCGGAGTGCGCATGGAGTTTTATGTTCTGTATTTGTGTTGATAAGGTCTACAATAATGTTTATTAAGACGCACGATTTGCCATTAAGCGGTGAGAAAAATGGCCATGCAAAGACTCAGTTTAGGGGCTTTGTTAGCAATAGCCGCCGTAGGCGTTATAGCAAGTGCTTTAGGCGCACTCATGGCGTCATACACTTTTAATAATACTGCAACTGTTAGGGCTGTTGGAGTAAGCGTTTATTGGTATAGTAACCGCACAAGCCCCGTCACA
>Ga0080004_1125306_pt1 | contig 31122 bp, 38 predicted proteins | sample WasSprMetagenome_FD_69207 | JGI IMG/M metagenome (GOLD analysis project Ga0080004, IMG submission 69207) | Sulfidic aquatic microbial communities from Washburn Spring, Yellowstone National Park, USA - WS (SPADES assembly) (version 2) | ecosystem: Environmental > Aquatic > Thermal springs > Hot... | reverse complement strand
GCTAATGGGAACAATACCCATAGCCTCAAGGATCGGTGGAGTCCCTGAGATTGTTGAAGGAACCTACGCGGAGGAGATTTTGTTCGAAGCGGGCAATGTTGAGGAGTCCGTTGATAGGATGGAGTCGATACTGACAATGTCCAAGGAGCGGATCAAGGATGTGGGTTTCGGCCTCAGGGAGGCCACGCTCAAGAGATTTGACTCTGAGATAACTAAAAGGGATCTAATAAGGATATTCTCATGAACGTGAGGAGACGCTTTCAGAAGATCCCTAGGAATGCTTGAAGCGCCATACAAGATCCCACTACAAATATGGCTGGCGATGCTAACGAGAAAATTCCAAGCAGACAGCCCTTACAAGAGCAACCTCAACAGGCATACTAAAAACGCTAACCGGCAAGCATGCAGGCAAGCTATTAGCGTCGAAGCTCACAAGTGAAACATACTAGGGCTTGCACTTGAACATCTTTAAGCTCCATTATCATATGGCGGTCGGCTTAATGGAGAAGCTTCACATTTATGGAGGGCGAACGGACAACTATTTGAGCTGCTTTAAACGTTATGTCGGTAACGCAAAGGTAATTGTGGATACGGGTGCGGTACAGGCACCTTCAGCGGGCTTTGGCCTGCGAAGGGCGTCTAGTTATAGCCTTAGACATAGAAAAGAGACAGCTAAGGGAAATTGAAAACTCGTATATTGAAAGGATATGTGCAGATGCCCACCATCTCCCTTCCAGCAATGGCTCGGTGGACTGCATTCTTTCTCTCTGGCTTCTTGAGCATCTTAAAGATTCGGAGAAGTGTGTGGAAGAGCTTTATAGAGTGTTAAGATATGGGACAGCCATCATCCAACTTCCAAACCTTCAATATCCTTTGGAACCCCACACGAAATGCCGCCACTATGCATATTGCCAAAGGAGGCTTCTTGCGGTACTTGTAAGGCTCCAACTGGCATTTACTCATCCACACGCGCTAAGTAGCCGCGGCTAAAGAGGGCAGGCAACGAAAGAATGGTTAAAATCCGTTTACTTCTCGTCAATTATAACAACTCTTCATTAGTGGGAGAACTACTCAAAAGGAGTTATAATGTATCGATAGCAAATACAAGAGTACATCGCCTGAATTTATCGATATCAGATAAGTTCGATCTTATTTATTTCGCTAAATTTGCATGGTCAAGATGTGATGATATTGATATTCTTTTTGCGAAAGATAAAAAAAATATGATCTATGGTCTCCACGGTCTTCCAGTAAGTTTTAGGCCCTACAGACCATTAAACTACGTGGATATGACAATTTCCTTTACAAAGCTGTTATATTTGAAGTTAGCTAAACCTAAAATCGGCATTCATGCTCTCAATACTGATGATTATAGGAGACTGAAAGCCTTCAAGTTCCGCTGCTATTACTCTCCGCTAGGAGTTGATACTAAATTTTTCAAACCCGGTGCTAAAAAGGAGGATTTCACAGTAGTCTTTGTCAGTCCACGTTTCCAAAAGGGAGCTGACATGCTTCCCAGAATACTACCTATGGTTTTAAAAAAGGCCTCAAACATAAAATTCGTACTCACCGGAGAAGGCTTTCTAAGTAATTACTTTGAGGTTCTAAAAGACCACTTTAGCAGCAATGTTGAGGTCTGCGAGAGACTACCTCAGGATGAATTTGTTAAGCTGTTTTCCTCCTCCCATCTCCTTTTATTCCCAAGCCGCTGGGAAACATTCGGGTTAGTTGTTTTAGAGGCTCTAAGTAGTGGAATGCCCGTGGTATGTTATGATATAGTCGGAGCCGCAAGAGATATCGTTAAGAAGTATAGTATGGGTTATGTAGCTAAGCCATACCACACAGAAGAAGTAGCAAAAGGTGTCTTACATTATTACAGCTTATGGAGAGATCGTAGGGAACGCTATAATGAGCTATCTGATAAATGCCGAGATATAGCATTGAGATATGACTGGAGTATCGTTGCGGGATACTTTGACCTCATGTTTAAAAAAACATTGTCATATAGGGGGCAACTATGAAGATCAATGTAATGTAATAATTGTTGATATCCTTGCTAACCGATAAAAAGGCATATGATAAGTTATCCCAAAAAGCCTATGCTTTCGCAGAGGAGAAGCTAAGTATTGAAGCTATGGTTAAGGGATACATATGCGCTTACAAGCGTGCTTTAGATGATTCCAGTATCTAAATGAATAAATTTCAGGGGCTTGCTGAGGTTTTTATATGTTTTGCGTGGCATTAACCTTTGATGATGGTTTCGTTGGACAACTGAAATATGCGAGATTGCTGTATAAGATGGATGTCCAAGGCACATTCTTCTTAATAACAGGGCTTAAGAAATATAGGGGGAGGAATTTAATGATCAATGAAGCTAGAACTGTGAGGAAATTGGTGGATATGGGGCATGAGGTTGGTTCGCACACGCATACCCACAAGGATTTGACTAAGTTAAGCCTTAATGAATTGGAAAATGAGTTTAGGCTTAGTAAGATTATTGTCGAGGAAATAACTGGGAGAGATGATATCGGGATCGCTTACCCATACGGATCTTTCAATAAGCAAGTTATTGAAGTTGCCAGTAAATACTTCATATATAGTAGGATAATGGGTAACTTCAATAGGTGGAATTATGAGTCTAACAGATATGTTTTGGGAGGCATGGGGGTTAGGCACTTAGTCAAATTGCCAATAAAGCTGGCCAGCAGTATTAAGCTTCATCACGAGCAAAGTCTTCCTAGGCAGGCGGCGGGGAGGCTTCGGCAAGCTAGTTCGCGTTGTTGGGCGTGAAGTTGTTAAGCGGGATTGACTCGAAGAAAGCTCATGCCCGGGAGGGAAATGTTCAAAAATAAGATTTGCCTCATAGCTCCAATAGATTTGGGAAATCCCTATGGCTCCCATACTAGACCTTACAGTTTTTACAAGTATGCAATACGTATGGGGTATCATGTAGTAAGCAGGTTTAGGGTTCATCCTTGTAGGATTGAAGTCATTGGAAATGGTGTTGATTTACCAGATATTGAAAATAGCGGCGAGTTTGAAATAGGGCGAACAAGAAAGTTGCTTGGACTTAAAGAGAAAAAAGTTTTAGTCATGGTAGCTCCGCGTAACTCATACTCAAATGTATTGGCGATAAAATACGTATATCAAGTTATGGATGTATTAGACAAGGTTAGGATGATATAGTGTTATTAATTATCGGAGGCGGAAAAACTGTTAACCCCATACCAAGGAACGTCAGATATTTGGGTTATATTGGCGAAGAGCTTTACCACGCCATACTTGGAGGTATAGCTGATATAGCTTTAGCCCCTACCCTGAGAACGCTGTATGCGGAGGAGCTAGGAATAAGGTTCTCGACTATTTCAGTCATAAAGTTTTAGTGGTCTCCACACCAGAGGGCTTGAGGGGAATTCCCGAAGTGAAATCAAGTATTCACCCCATTATCTCTGGTTTTAGTATTAAGGATTTTGCTCAAGTAGTTTTAAAAGCTCTCGAATTAGACATAAATGAAAGGATGAAGATTATTGAGAACGCCTACAATTTAATTAAAACGCTATATTTGTGGAAACTGAGGGCTGAGCAACTTGTTTTGTTCTTAAATGAAGCCGTAGGTCGGTGAGATGCAAAACTACAAGTTTATTTACCTACTAGGACCTGAAGGGGTTGGTAAGACTACTACCGCTAATCATCTACGTTGTTACATTGCTAAGAAGAAAAAAGGTGCGATCATTACAGAGGTAAGATCCACTCACTTGTACTCTTACATTATATGGAGCCTACTTATACGGCTAGGCCGCGTTGAGTATTACAATTATCCAGATGGAACACGGATCCCTAGGATTGATCGGTGGTACCTGCGTAGGATAATTAGACCCTGGCTTCTCATAGAATTCACATCAATAATCATCTCAATATTTTTCAAGGTATTTTTGCCCTCGTTATTAGGCTGTGTCGTCATTTGCACTAGATACGTTATCGATAGTGCGGTGAATTTACTAGCTTACACATTAGTTGCACCACGCGGTTTGCCTTTAATTTACAGGGTCATATTGCCGACATTGTTAAGATTAATTCCAAAAGGTGGGCTCCTGATATATCTTGACGCCAACTATGAGAAATTAGTTTGCCGTTACAGAGAACGGGGCTCATATACAGAGCCGCTTAACTGGATAGATTTTTATAGGAGATTAACCCGCAAAATGGTCTCCTCCCTTCCTAATCATAAAGCTATTTTCATCACTACCGATTCCATGAGTCGTAGGGACGTATTAAAGGCTATTCTTAAGGAGATGATTTAAACTAAGTTAAACTAGGTGCAAACATGATGCATTTAATGAGAGAACCAAAAGTGTCAATAATAGTGCTTACTTTTAATAGTGTTTCTAAGCTTGGTGGATTCTTTGATAAAGTTCTCACCGCTTTATCTAATATCCAATATAGTAACGCCGAAATTCTCTTCATTGATAACGGATCAAAAGATAATACTCTTACTTTTCTAAAACGCCACATCGAGAATAATCTAACATCAAAAGTAAGAGTCATACAGTTAAAGAGAAATTATGGATGGTCTGGAGGTAATAATAGAGGCGCTCTAATGTGCAAAAACTCTGATTATTTGCTTTTCTTAAATGATGATGTGATAATAGAGCCTGACGCTATCACAGAATTAGTTAAGCAATTTGAGGCGGATAAATCGATTGGGGCCGCTCAGCCTTTAATAATAAACCTCGATGGAACAGCTTATTGCGGATTCGATATAGGAGTGGCCGGATTTGCGCGTCCAAGAATATTAAAGAAGTTTCCTAAAGAAACAACTATCAATATTTTTTATGCAATGGGTTCTGCGTTAATCACAAGAAGTACGTTATTTTTCAGACTTGGCATGTTTGACGAAGATTACTTTTATTGGTATGACGATGTGGATTACTGCTGGAGGATCAGACTGGCGGGGTTCAACGTCAAATGCGTAACTAATGCTGCGGTTCACCATTATGGAAGTGCAACATTGGGAAGGGAAAATCCATTACTGAGCTACTATTGGGTTAGGAACAATATACTATTCTGCGCTAAAAACTATCCTTTATGGAATTTTATTCTGACAATCCCTCTAAGGTCGGGGGAAATCCTTGTAGGAGGATTGGGATATTCTTTAATACATAGAAAGATATCATCGGTAAGGTTCCTTATGAAAGGAGCATTAGATGGTGCTAAGGACATATGGATGTTTCTGTCTAAAAAGCCTATTTTGGGGAAAATATCCAGTAAGCATGTTACTAGATATATGCGACCAGATATCGATGTTGAATTGCTTTTAAGGTGGATTTTTAAATGAAGGAAGCTAAAAAAATATTTGACCCGAACATATTGCAAGTACACATGAACATGAGAAGTCTTCAAGTATGTTTCTTAAATATGCCACGTGACGAATATTTTGAAGCATTAAAAAGAAATTTACGGGAATATGGTATCACCGCACACCAAGTATACGTAAAGCCTTGGAAAGTTCTTGATCTAAATAATTTGGAAATATTTGATGTTATCTATTTTGTAAATTCATTTGATTTTATAGAAGAATTGCCGCCTTTATTAAGATATAAAAAGGCGAGCCATTAATCTATTCTGTTCACGCACCTGTCATTATACGAACTTTCAAAAACCAGAGACCAACAAATTATATGTGGAGCATACTATCAAGTTATAGGTTATTTTTAGAAAGGTTGGTTATGAAAAAGGGTATATCAGCTATTCATACCTTAAATACGTTTGACTACATGTTATATAAAATGTTGAATTTTAACAATGTAGTTTATATACCCTGGGGAGTGGATTTAACTTTCTTAGAGAGTTGTAAATCAAAGTCCAAAAATGATAAATTTACTGTGATATTTTTGGGTGCCAGATATCAAAAAGGCGCTGATTTTGCGTTAAAAATCTTTCAGCATTTACAAAGTCGTGTGGACTTTCAAGTAATTATTATTACAGGACATGGTTCCCTAAGAGAAATGGTTAATAAGTTTTATAAGTTTTCAGGCTCATATCGGAACGTTAGGATAATAGACTGGTTGCCTCGAGCTGAGTTTCTAAAGTTACTTTCGCAATCACATGCTCTACTATTTCCAAGCAGGACAGAGACTTTTGGGCTAGTAGTACTTGAAGCCCTTGGAATGGGTACGCCAGTAATTGCGTTTGATATTCCTGGAGCACCACATGACATTTTAAAGTTGGAGATTAATAAAGGTAATCTTGTAGGATATACTTCAAGTCCCTTTGACATATGGAATCTTGCAAAAGGGTTAATCTTATTTTACAGTATATGGAGGGCGGATCCCGAAGCCTATACTGAGATTTCACGAAAATGTATAAGTGTAGCATCAAGATACCCGATATCTCATATGGCTAAGAGTTTAGTTAGCCTATTTAAAGAGTGCATAATTTAGCCCTCTTTTCTTTTTTCTTTATTGTTTTCTTATGGATGCACGTGAGAAGGACGAGGAGTGAAAAGTTATGAAGACTACTATATTGCATACTGATGCCAGGACCGAACTTAGACCTCTGACTTTCAGTGAACCAAAGCAGTGAACATCTGTTGCTAACAAGTTCCTAAGCCAGTAGCTTTAGAGAATCTAAAAGATTCTGGCATTAAAGATGCACAATAATTCTGGGTGAGACTCATCTTTTCTACTCACCATCTGCTCGATGTGGGCTGGTCGTCAAATCGTTGCTACATTAACGGTAGTTTTAAGGCGAGCCTATATGAAGGTCGTCCTCATAACTAGCGAGACATTTACAAATAAGAGGCGTGACAGCTTCGGGCGGCTGGTCAGGACTGTTGGATGTGGGGTTTGTTAAGCGCGGCTTAACAAACTACTGAGTTGTTCCTCTCTTGACGAATCCTAGCCTTCGAAGAGTTGCTCTATCGGTTGTCAAAAGGCCCTCATATCTACATGGTAATAGAGAGTGCGCGACCAAGTTTTATGATTTTGTGAAGGGCGTGGTAAATGGGAAGGAGCCTTGGTGATCGTGGTATATTGATAGCTATTATAGGCCCTTCAGCGGAGGTCGTCTCAGGTTCGCTGCTCAGACCTATTAACATTTACTATAGCTTAAAGGGCTTCAAGAGCATAAGAGCTAGTTATATTCCAACAAGGAAAATTCTCGACTTATTATCACAACTTCGGCGTATTCAACATACTGATATAATTATTATGAGTGGTGTAAATCCGTGGACTTCAGCCTCTATAGCGGTTTTAGGGAAAATTTTGAGGAAAAAAGTCGTAGCTGATTTTCACGGTTTCGCGTGGCTTGAGGTAAACATGACAGATGCCACGGGATTCCTCATAAAGGTGCTCCTCCTAGTGTCGGAGAAAATTTCGTACAAACTTTCTCAATATGTCGTAGCAGCATCTGAATGGCTTGCTAATGTACTAACTTACTACTTTGGCAAGAGAAAAGGCGTTATCGTCGTTGAAAATGCAGTATCATGCATCTTTGAAGAAGTTGCACATAAATTAATGGAGAGCTACGATCTCAGTAGACTACGTAAATATGTATGTGGGAAAGTGCTACATCGAGATGACTGCCTCAATAAGTTATGGTTTATAGCCCCACTACCACCAGTATTCAAATCTAATATACTTGCATATGAGGAGTTGCTGAAGCTGAGAGGACTTCTAAATGAGAATATGGTGGTTATCGTCACAGGGATTAAAAGAGCTAATGTATTTAATGTCTCAAGTAGTATTATTCCGATAGGATACGTGGGCTATGTCGATTATGTAGCCCTTCTACTGTCTTCAGATGGTGTTATCCTTCCATATCCTAGCAATGCTATTTGTGGGGGTGTTAGGAATAAAGTCCTCGAGGCAGGGTTTTTCAAAAAAACTGTGATATCCACTAAAGTTGGGATGATGCACTGTAAGACATCACCATTGGTCCACTATATACCTATTAGCACAGTACTGGGAAAAAAAGTATATTGCGTGAAGAGATGGGCTCTTGCAGCTCAGAAGCTCCACGAAATAATTCTTCAACAGCATACTTTTTCATCATTTAAGCAATCTTTTATTACATTTATAAGGTTTATACTTATGAAGCGGAGAGGTGTTCCTTAATTATCCTAGAAGAGGGTAATATGAGCTTTAAAGGCATCGTTGTTAGATATATTATATTACATGAAACACGAAGATGTATTAAAGACGATCCTTAAAGGGATGACTCAAATTTGATGATAGAACCCAAAGTTTCAATAATAATGCTCACTTTTAAGAGCCTTTCTAAGCTTCGTGGGTTTTATTTGTCAAAGGAAAAAATTCCCCGTGCTATATGTATAGCATTAAAGAACTTTATAGATATGTAATCTAGCCTGCTACCAAAAAGTTTTGTTGCTCAAACTTTAGTGATGCCGTTAAGTCATTAATAAAAACGCGATAGGACAGGGCTGCGCTCATATATGCGCGTGCAGAAGTGCTAAACTTATAGAAGCACGAAAGATGTTGTGAAGTTCAACATCGGAGACTACTCTTAGGTGGAGATATGAGTATTGTAAGAAAAGGACTAAAAATGCTTCGTGAAGAAGGAGTCAGTGCATTCATTAAAAAGACATCATCTTATATGCTTAGAAACTCTTTAAGATACATTTTAACTCCTTTCATAGCGAAGAAATTTAGAAATTCCGTTCGCAGCATTGATAACATCTACGATGCCTTGGACTTTGCATTCTCGTTTCAAGCCTTTGGAGTATCCATAAAGCCTATCTAGGTTGAGTATGAGGTAGCTAAACTTCTGGAGATCATAGCGGAGCTTAGACCAAAGGTTGTTTTGGAAATCGGCACAGCGGGAGGTGGCACGCTTTTTCTATTCACATGGGTTGCAGATCCAGAGGCTAAAATTATAAGCATAGACCTTCCAGGCGGACCTTTTGGAGGTGGATATCCAAAGTGGAAGATGCCTCTATACAAATCTTTTTCCAGAGAAGAGCAGAAGATCTATCTTATAAGGAAAGACTCGCATGATCCTCAAACACTTAAAGAAGTCAAGAGGATATTAGGCAGCGAGAAGATAGACTTTCTCTTTATAGATGGAGACCACACGTATGAGGGTGTTAAGAAAGACTTTAAGATGTATACTCCACTAGTTAGAAAAGGGGGAATTATAGCGTTTCATGATATTGTTCCAGGTTCCTCTGAGAAGGTAGGCGGTGTACCAGAGTTTTGGAAAGAAATTAAAATGAAGTACAAATATATAGAGATCGTTAAGAATTGGAATCAAAGTAACTATGGAATAGGTGTTATCTTTGTGTAGGGTTTTAGTTTTCGAGTTCTTTGTAGACAATGTAGATATTGGAGAATTTGAGGGTAAGAAAGTTCTTGAGGTAGGTAGCAAATACGTTAATGGTAGTCTACGACCGTTCATCGAGAAGTTCCTCAAACCAAAGGAATACATAGGCATTGATATTGAGCCAGGAAAATTCGTCGATGTGGTAATGCCTGCAGAGAAACTATTAGATTACTTTGATTATGAATCTTTCGATGTTGTAATATGTGTTGAAACCTTGGAGCATATTCTAAATTGGAGATCTGCCATAAATAATATGAAAGGAGTGCTGAAACGTGGTGGATATATATCACAACTGTAGACAAAGGCTTCCCCATTCATGCCTATCCTTATGATTACTGGAGATACAGCTTGAATTCTATGAAAAAGATATTCGGTGACTTTAATATCATAATGTTAAAGAGAGACATCGAGTATGGCATACTATTAAAAGCTAAAAAGCCGGAGAGCTGGAAACGAGCTAACTTGTATAATATAGCTCTCTACTCGGTGCTGCTAGGCAGAAGAACCTATAAAATAATTGGCATTAATGATATCCCACTCACCAGGAGGCTCATGCTTAAATTTCTAAGTTCTAAGGTACGTTGGTTAATGCCAGGAGCATTAATGCACATTCTTGAAAAAGCTGCTCGCTAGGTGAGCCCTTATGAAAGGCATTAAATTATGGTGGAAAACAAGTAACGAGAAAATATATAATGTTTGTCCATGCAGATGTAGAATTAGGTTCCAATTCATTATTAGAAAACGTTGAAAAAACTTTGGATAGAAAAATTGAATTTAAGCCGAAATCTTTTGATGCTATTTTCTGTGGAGAAGTTCTTGAACATTTAACAAAGGAAGAAGGATATGAATTAATTAAAAAATGGAAAAATGGGTAAGAAAGAAAATCATAATTAGAACGCCAAATGGGTATCTTTGCCAAGATGGATACGATAATCACCTGGATTATTGTATGGGAGCTAAAAAGGCTGGGTTCAAAGTAATTTATTTAAGTTATTGAGTCCATGCTAATGGGAACAATACCCATAGCCTCAAGGATCGGTGGAGTCCCTGAGATTGTTGAAGGAACCTACGCGGAGGAGATTTTGTTCGAAGCGGGCAATGTTGAGGAGTCCGTTGATAGGATGAAGTCGATCCTGACAATGTCCAAGGAGCGGATCAAGGATGTGGGTTTCGGCCTCAGGGAGGCCACGCTCAAGAGATTCGATTCTGAGATAACTAAAAGGGATCTAATGAGGATATTCTCATGAACGTGAGGAGACGCTTTCAGAAGATCCGTTATTTACGTCATCCTTACTTAATTACGAGGGCAATCCTCTGTTCTTCCACGCAATTGGAAGGGGTTAAGGCGAAGCTGAAAATAGTGAGGAGATTAAGTCATATTGAATAATAAACATTCATCCCCTCACACTATATTCGGCAAACAAGATCAGGGTCATGTACAACCCATTGCCTGAGGTTCCATACGTGGAAGAGAAGTTTAAGCACCTAATATTTGCCTGCTCTGGTGGCGGTAGCTACATCAAAGGCTTTCGTAGATAAAATGGAGTCTGTGTTAACTATGTCCGACAAGCAAATTGTAGATGTTGGCTCTGCTACTTTGATGATATTAATGGACCTGAAGAAACGTTTACTGAAGGTGCGTTATCTGCGCCACCCATACCTCATCACAAGGGCCATTCTACGTCCTCTTGAGGTATGGGATTCCAAACGACATAGCTTGAGGCTGAACGAATATGAACGGTATTCTGTTTCGCTCGAGGAAGCCGTTGAGGCCTTCACTGGATGCCCAAAACCAGCAATAACTGAGCTGGTGAAGGAGTTATATGGTTCAGGTCTTTTGCAATATCTTCATACGCGCCTTCAAGAGGCTGGCGATGTCGGAGGTTCTATTGGCTATGAATCAGGCACAACACTTTACGTGTTGGTGAGAATATTTAAGCCGGAGGTTGTTGTGGAGACCGGAGTAGCCAATGGAGTATCCTCTTCCTTTATTCTAAAGGCATTAGATCAAAATTCTAGGGAAAGCTGTACTCAATTGACCTGCATTATAGGGAGGGCATGTCTGTCCCTATTGGAAAGGAGTTGGGCTGGATAATACCTAAGGAGTTAAAGAATAGATGGGTATTGGCTCTCGCACGATGTCAAATCAAATGATGCATTTCTCGATTTTGTTGATCGCATTAAGGCAAAACCAATAGTTATCAGCAATATCGGCGTAGCTCACAAGACTTCATGCAACGTTAAGCCTAGGTTTACTGCAAGAGCTTAAGGTCGATAAGTAGCGTATGCCAGTTACCACTTTCTTGGCATGTACCAATATAGCATGTAAGTCCAAAAGTGGTACGAGCACAAAAGATATTTACCACTGAGTGGTAAGTATGTGGTAGAGGTGTGGTAAACGTGGTAACGATAAAGAGCAGGGAAGAAATGATGAGGTTTATAAGGGAAGGCTTCAAGCCTTACTATCACAAGGCTGTGAAGCGATGGTATCTTAGAAGGGGTCAGCAGAGGCATATAATCGCAAGGGGGCTTGAGGCTGATGCCGAGTCCATTGCTATGGAGCTTAAGCCTACGCTACGCAGGGTGCCGGACTATAAAGTAGCGGAGGCTGTGAAGATGAGGGTTGAAGGCGCACCGGTTCCAGCTATCGTTGAGGAAACAGGGATACCTAGGTCAACGCTTTACGAGAAAATCGAAAAGTACGATGAAGGTGAAATTAGCATAGAACCTGTAGGGAAGCATGTTCAAACGCTTCCGTCTGAAGGCGCAACTACGCAGGTAACATCGGCTAGAGTCTCCGAAGCCTCCATGACGGAGATGCCGAAGGAATCCAACATCTTTAGCGAAATACCGAAGCAGGTAGAAAGTTTTCTTACATGGATGTTGAAATCATCTGAGGATTATAGAAGGCTTATTGAGAAATATCGATCAGAACCAGAGAAAATTAAAGATTTAGCTGATTTAGGAGTCGTGGTTTCTGCTCTAATGGCCTTGCCTCTATACAAAAAAATGGGGTTAAACCCAGAACCTATACTCAAGGTGATAAGGGATATAGAGAGGGAACGGGGGCTTCTATGAGGTATGCGCTAGAGCTGATGTATTGTTTTATTGACAAGTCCGTTCACCATCCGCTGGATTGTACCACCCGCTATATGTATAGATGACGTAAAAGAAATATTGGCTAAAAAGAAAGTTCCTCCAGAACTTATAGATACAGATTTTAGTATTTATTATCCAGTACTATCATATATTGGTAGTATAGAATATAATAGATTTAATATGCCATTTGCGTTAAGATTACTAAAACAATTAGTAAGTAACGGATACAACCCATTATTTATATTAGCGGTAAGATTTACAGAGAGAATGCCACAACTTTTATATATTTTCCATAAATACATTAAAAAGTATAATCTTGAAAAAATATTAAAGTAATACCCAGATTTGTTGATATAAGAGAAAAGTTCTTTATAATCAGCGCTTCAACTCTAGGAATTTATAGCCATTATGAATCACCTGGCATTCCGTTTACGGTACCACCATATACAATAATCGAGTATTTAGCTTTAGGAAAGAGTATCATAGTGACATCACCTACTAAATACTTACAAGACCTTGTAAAAAATAATTTTATAATAATTACCAAAAGCCCTGAGGAAGTCGTTAGCTTAGTGGCTTCGTTAAACAACAGAGTAAATCAATATGCTATAGATTATGTCGAGAGAAAACATAGTTGCAGAAGTGTTGCCTCTCTGTTTGAGAACCTCCAATTGTAGTAGACTTAGTAAAAGGGTTGCTATTGGCAGGTTTAATGATGTTAACATCCTGGGTTATTAAGGTTAAGAAGGCTTTAGCTAGTCGTTACTTATTCGATAACTGGTACTCATTGTTAATTAAATATACACTGGCTAGGATTGGCTTTAACGTTAAGCTTAGAGCAAGGATTGGTGACTGCACTATTGAGCTGGATCCAGAGGTCTTTGCGCGTTTTGTTAGTAGGTTCTCACATCGTTTTTTAATCAGATCTGTCAAGTGCATTGATGGTAGGTTGTTCATAAATGATGTGGAGGTTAATGATATTAGTGATGTGATATATAGTCTCGAGACCTTTGCAAAGGTACTTGGTTGGAATTACATAATACCTTTACATTGCTGGATTAAGGATGGCGTTAAGTTCAGGCATATACATTGGCCGATACTTGAGGTTTTTGATTTTAGTGAGTATGATGCGTTGAATGTTAGGGATAGAGTAGTTGTTGATGTTGGTAGCTTCATTTGCGATTCGCCCATTTACTTCGCCCTTAAAGGGGCTAAGAGGGTCATCGCGATCGAGCCGTGCTCAGGAGCTTATGCAGAGATGTTCGAGAACGTTAGGCTGAATAACTTAGAGAACGTTATAGTGCCAGTCAATGCCTATTTAGTAAGCGAGCAGGGTAAAGCTCACCTTGAGGATGACGAAATTAAGGACTCCATGACCACGCACCAGAATTACGATGATAGGGCTCTGGTGGTGACCCTTAACGATATTATCAGTAAGTACGGCATCGATGGCGATGCAGCGCTTAAGATGGATTGTGAAGGATGCGAATACGACATAATACTCAATGACTATGCACATGTCAAACTATTTGATGAGATCATACTTGAGTACCACTCAAACGTTGGTGGTAAGCCCAGTAAGTTATTGAAGGTATTGTCTTGTGATTACCGATGTAAGATTGTGGAGAAACTTGGAAGGAACTTTGGGATAATACATTGCGTTAGGAAATAGCAAACGGTAGGAATTCTACGTACACTCGAGGAAACTGCGCTATGACTAGAGCGAGGAGATAAAGCGAGCTCCTGCAGTATTGCATGCAAACGATCTCTTGAGGGCGCTTCAAGGGACTCGCCATGACGATAATATGCCTCTTCGGGCCGGACGGCTCCGGCAAGAGCTCCCTTGCGAGGGCCCTAGCCCGAGAGCTCAAGTGCAGGGGCCTGAGGCCCATGATCGCTTGGATGAGGGGTACTCATACGTTAGCTTCCATACTCGCTAGGCTTATCTCAAAATTCGCCACTTTCAGGGGTCTTTATAATCCTTACTATAGAATATCGATTCCGGGTAGTATGAGGAGGCTGTGGCAGCTACTGGAATTCATATCGGTATTACCCATACTATTCGCCAAGTTCATCCTGCCAAGCCTTCTAGGCTACACTGTGATAGCTGAAAGGTACATACCGGACTTCTTAGCATGGGTCTCAGCAACGACAAGGGATGAAGACTACTTAAAAAGATTGGAGGCTAGGCTCATGCTCACCCTATCGATGAAAGCGGATGTGAAAGTTTACGTGACCGCTTCTGAGGCTGAACTAGCTAAAAGGAGAAGCGGAGAAGTCAACCAGAAATTCTTAATCAGACAACTTAAACTGTATGATAAATTGGAAAAACTCATTAAGGCATACAAAATCGACACAACAGGAAGAAGTATTAAAGAGACATTAAATGAGCTGATTAGCTTAGCTCAACCATTAGCAACAACGACATAAAATATCATATCGCAAATCAAGGTAGTAGATTATCAGCAATGTTGAGATTTAGGAGACATATAGATTAGGATGTGTTAGATGAACAGTTTAACCGCAAAGCTTCTTAACTTAGCTGTTTACAGCGCTGAATCCGAAGTTAGATTAGACTCTCTCTTAAATCATGCGAGGAAGAATAAAATTCTACTCCACCTGCTCAGAACCTTGAATATTCAAGGGTCCTTGCGAGAGCAGCAGGAGTCGGGTATAAGAAAAGTAATCGAGGTTGTTCAGACCCTCTCAAAACTCTTAAAGGACTACAACTATGCGTTCTTCAAGCTGATCAAGCCTATAAGCTACGTTCCGGCAGACGTAGACCTCCTAGTAGACGCAAGCCAAGCCAAGAACACAGCCCATGAGATCATGGGGCTCGGCTATACTGTTGCGGTTAAAGATCCATACTGCATAACCCTCATAAGAGGTGATTCGATAATAGACCTTTACGTTCACCCAAGCCTCGGAGGAATAATATTCATAAATGGTCAAAGGCTTCTAGAGCACTCTTGCACTATGGAGTTCTACGGAACCGAAGTCAGATCCCTTAAAAGCTATGCCGAAGCTCTTGTGGCGGCATCCCACGCCATATACAAGGAGCGGATCTACACGCTGAACGACTACTTCACGATAAAACAGTGGGCCTCAAATAAAAGTTTTAAAATGGCTGAGGAACTTTCCTGCAAACCCGCCCTTAAACTCGCCTTAACCCTCAATGAAAAAATCGAGAAAGGATTAATAGAAACGCCCTACAAGATTCTCACCCCACATTGGCTTGCATTGCTACTTCAGAAAGTCCGCAATGACAAACTCACCCGGGCATCGGCAACAAACATCATAAAAGCACTCACTAAACAGAACTCACGCAGGATCATGATAGCAAAATTTACAAGGAAAAGTTATTAACAAGTTTTTAGGAGATATATCTTGATTAAGAGCGTTTTAGGATATATATCCTCGATATTCGCTCTTCGTTCTTAATCAGGGAGTTTGTTGGTGATGGAGAAAAAGTCCATGGGCTCACGGACACCAACAACTTTATGATTAAGAGCGAATAAATAAATTATCATGCCCTTTTTAACAGCTGTTAGAGAGTTTCCCCTTCCAGGCGTTAAATTAGTAGACTTGGCTAGGCTTCCGGATGAGCGTGGAGTCTTCACAGAAGTCATGCGTGGCGATTGGAAGGAGCTTCTGGGAGAAGATTCTATAGTTCAGGTAAACTTGTCTGTAACTTATCCTAGTATCATCAGGGCTTGGCATAGGCATACGCGTGGCCAAACGGACTACTTTCTAATATTAAAGGGCTCAGTCAAGGTTTGCGCATACGACGATGATGAGGATTCGCCTACAAAAGGTCATCTTGTGGAAGTTGTTCTGAGCGAGAATAGGATGCAGCTATTAAGGGTTCCCGGAAGATACTGGCACGGCTTCAAAGTGGTAAGCCCTGAGCCCGCATACCTCATCTACTTTGTAAACAGGCTCTACGATTACAATAATCCGGATGAGGAGAGGAGACCCTGGAACGATCCAAAAATAATCCCAATGGCTATTAATGGAAGAAAGGACGATCCAAGAGTTGGAAAGCCCTGGGACTGGCTTTACCCGCCCCATAGGTGATACTTTGAAGATTCTTATTACTGGCGCCAGCAGCCTTCCCGGATACAGAGCCACCTTAGAAGCCTTAAAAAGGGGGCATGAAGTGGTAGGCTTACACTATACTCATCCGATACCCATAGAGAATGAAGGGTTAAGGAAAGTATCGATTGATGTAAGCCAATCGAATGGTCTGAGAGGGTTAATTCTTAAGGATAAGCCCGACGCCATTGTACATATGGCTGCCCTAGGAGATGTCGACTTATGCGAGAAGGATAAGGAGTTAGCCTGGAAAACAACCGTGAAGCCGAGCATGGAGATAGCCTCTATGGCCTCAAAGATAGGCTCTTTCGCGATATATCTATCGACAGACTACGTCTTTGACGGTGAGAAGGGGAATTATAAGGAAAGCGACGTGCCGAACCCGGTAAACTACTATGGGCTTTCGAAGCTGATGGGCGAGATAGCCTTCGCCTCCTCCTGCCCCTGCCATGCGATTATTAGGGCAAGCTCCATCTACGGATTCGGACCCGGAAGGACAAACTTCGCAAAATACCTTTTTGAGAAGCTCAGCAGAGGCGAAACCGTTAAGGCCCTCGTAGACCAGTATACTTCGCCAACGCAGACAACCCTTCTTGGGAAAGCGATCATAGAAATCGCCGAGGAAAGGAAGGAGGGGATATTCCACATCGTAGGCGAAAGGATGAGCAGGTATGAGTTCGCCGTTAAAACAGCGGATGCGCTATGCCTTGACAAGTCCCTTATCACAAAGGCTGAGATGAAGGAGATGAATTGGCTTGCCAAAAGACCGAAAGACTCAAGCCTGAACTGCGATGAGACCAGGAGGCGGATAAGAACGGAATTCCATCCGACCGAGGCGGCTCTCAAAGCGCTTAGGGAGGAGCTCGGATGAGGCTTCTCATTACGGGAGGCTTGGGCTTCATAGGAAGCAATCTCATCAGATACATTCTGGAAAAGCATAAGGATGCCAAAGTCGTAAACCTTGATAAAATGGGGATAGGGTCGAACATAAGCAACCTTAAGGATCTGGAAGGAAAGGAAAGGTATAGGTTTGTGAAGGGAGACCTTCTCGATTTCGCCCTCATCTCAGGCCTAGTGAAGGATGTTGATGCTTCAATCAATCTAGCGGCGGAAACCCATGTGGACAGGAGCATAGCCAATCCAAGGGCATTCCTCGAAAACAACACCGTCGGAACCTTCAACCTTCTGGAGGCCGCCAGGATTAGAAACCCGAAATTAAGGATCCTTCAGGTTTCGACGGACGAGGTTTACTCCGACATTCCTGAAGGCTCCTATAGGGAGGAAGATAGGCTGAGGCCCTCAAGCCCATATTCAGCATCCAAGGCTTCCGCCGATATGTTCTGCCTAGCCTATAATAGAACCTATAGCCTAGACATCATCGTTACGAGGTGCACGAACAACTTCGGCCCTTACCAGTTTCCGGAGAAGCTGATTCCGAAGACGATAATAAGGGCAAGCTTAGGAATGAAGGTTCCAATATATGGAAGCGGAAGAAACGTTAGGGACTGGATCTACGTCCTTGACCATTGCGAAGCCTTAGACCTCCTTTTAAGTGATGGAAAATCGGGAGAAACCTATAACATCTCCTCAGGGAACGAGCTGGAAAATCTTGCGTTAGTCAAGAAGATCCTAGCCATCATGGGCAAAGAAGAAGACCTGATAGAGTTTGTTGAAGATAGACCGGGGCACGACATCCGCTACAGCCTGGACTCATCGAAAATAAGGAAAGAGCTTCGATGGCAGCCTAGGCATTCGCTGGAAGATGCCCTGAAAAAGACTGTGCAGTGGTACCTAGCGAATGAATCATGGTGGAAGCCGCTGGCGGATGAAAGGGTTCTTCATCCGAATCCATGGAAGCTGAGCTGGTGAGAAGTATAAGGTAAGGTGGTGAAAAGTGTAATGAAGGGCATCATCTTACACGGCGGTGCTGGAACGAGGCTCAGGCCCTTAACCTTCAGCGGTCCAAAGCAGCTCATACCGGTCGCCAATAAGCCCGTAAGCCAGTATGCATTGGAGGATCTTAGAGATTCCGGCATTAGAGATGTGGCAGTAGTTCTTGGTGAGGCTTACCCTGAGCTAGTCCGGGAACACTACAGCGATGGAAGCAAGTTCGGCGTAAAAATCACATACATATATCAGGGGAAGCCTTTAGGCATAGCACATGCAGTCAGCATATGCAAGAATTTCGTCGGGGAGGAGCCTTTTGTTGTATATCTCGGCGACAACATCCTGCAGCAAGGCATTAGAAAATACCTCGATGAGTTTACAAAAGGAGATTACGACGCATACATACTCCTAAAGGAAGTTGAAGACCCTTCCAGGTTTGGAGTACCGGAATTCAAGGATGGTAAGCTCTTTAGGCTTGTCGAGAAGCCAAAGATCCCGCCAAGCAAGTACGCGCTCGTCGGCGTTTACTTTTTCAAGCCAGTTGTGTTCGAGGTCATCAGGGCTTTGAAGCCTAGCTGGAGGGGTGAGCTCGAGATAACGGATGCGATCCAGCTCATGCTAGAAAGGGGCTTTAGGGTTGGTTACAGCTTCGTCGAAGGCTGGTGGCTCGACACGGGCAAGAAGGATGACATATTGTATGCGACCATGCTCATACTGGACGAACGCTCTCAAAGGGATGTTAAGGGCGAGCTTGCGAATTCTAAGGTGGATGGAAGGGTTGCAATCGGCGAAGATACTAAGGTTTTGAAAAGCACGATCAGGGGACCGGCTGTCATCGGTAGGAGCTGCATCATAGAGAATTCGTTTATAGGCCCATACACGAGCGTAGGCGATGGCTGTCAAGTAATGAACAGCTCCGTGGAGCACTGCGTAATATTGGAGAAAGCCTTGATAAAGGACATCGATAGACTTGAGGAGAGCCTTATAGGCAGAAATGCTAAAATTGTGAGAAACGCGAGGAAGGTTGTAAGGCTCAACATAGGAGACTACTCTGAGGTGGAGATATGAGTGTTGCCAGAAAAGGTCTAAAATACTTCGTGAAGAGTGGGTTTCGACATTCATTAAAAAGGCATCATTGTATGTTCTTGGAAAGTCTATTGAAAGCTTTCTAGGATATGTTTTTAGTCCTTTCATTGTGAAGAAATTCTTGAATTTCTTTTGCAACATTGATAACATCTACGATCTCTTGGACTTTGCATTCTCGTTTCAAGCCTTTGGAGTATCTGTAAACATCAAATACAGAAGCCTCTATGAAAAGCTTAGGGAGGCTGAGGACTATGCTATCCTATTTATCCAATCTTCTTTTTTTCTTCTATTCTACTAGGGCTTCTAGCGGAAGTAAAGGTTTACACGGCCAAGGAGGGGCCTAAGCTTATGAAGGTTGTCGATGCAGGTTTGAAAAAGTACATGGAGCTTTCAGAGGAGGAAGGCTGAAAAGGAAAAGTGAGATATCTCCATACTTAAGGCTCTCGGAACAGAGGAAGCGCGCGTGTGGTGAATTAAACGAACAGCGATGATTTGAAAGTTTTAGTGGCTGGTGCTGCTCTCGATCCCAATTGGAAGGGGGGAGAGCCATTAATTGCAAAACTGGTTGTAGAAAGTTTGAGGAAATGGGGTTTGGAAGTAGTTACCTATAGTAAAGTTAGAACGTGGAAAGAAAAGTTAGATGCTCTCTATCTCTATGACATTAATCCACTACTATACAGTTTCTATTTGAAATATTTGAGGCTTCATAAACCTAATATAGTTTTGGGCTTTTATGATTATGATTGTTCTCTTTGCTTAGCCTCTTGGAAGCTAAAGATCCCTTATGTAGCCTGCGTGCACATTTATTGGCCTATCTGCCCTATTTTAACATCCTACATCGAAGGCAAAGGCGTATGCTTTTCGCCATCTTTTTTAAGCTGTCTTAAGCATTTGAATAGCTCAAGCACCAAATTCCCAAACCCATTCCGAGTTACCATAAATATACTTAGGTATGGGAAATTTCTGAGTCGATTCAGCATATTAAGCAAGTCCAATAGCATAATCGTTCCCTCTCATTTTGTTAAAAAGAAACTCGATCTTCATGGTTTCCAAAATGTGCACGTTATCCATAACGGTATAAATTTACACGATTTTAGTAATTGTGTGCCCAGATGGAGTGACAGTAAAAAATTGATTCTCAATCCTACCGGATACACGGACGAAAGAAAGGGATTCAAACATTTCTTAACAATGAGCAAAGAACTAAAAAAGCGTCTGAACTCAAAAACAGAGTTCTTGGCTACGAATTATGGGGGAGATAAGTATGTGAGGGGCTGTGGTTATTTGACAAGATCACAATACATAAAACTACTAAAAGAAGCTTATTTGATTGTAATTCCTCCCTTATGGGACGAGCCATTCGGTCTTACGGTTGTTGAAGCCATGGCAGCAGGAAAACCAGTTGTAGCTTATAGATCAGGGGCTATTCCGGAAATAGTTGTAGATGGAATTACAGGGTTCTTAGTTCAAAAAGCAAACATAAAATCTCTAAGTTCAGCAGTAGAATATTTGATAGAAGATGAGGAATTAGCGAAAAGGATGGGTATTGAGGGGAGAAAAAGAGTGGAAAAATACTTTAGCTCTGAAGTAATGGCGAAAACTTATTTAGCCCTATTAAGGAGTATTGTGGACTATGCAGATTATTAATCATCTAAAAAATTTACAATTAGAAATGAAAGTGTTTAGAACCCCGTTATCTTACCTTACGCTTTCAATATTACCTATCTTCTTCAGAACATTGAAAAGATTAGGAGTCCCTGCTCCCAGATATATTTTGGCTTTCTGTCCTGACGGTTCAAGAATTTTATACCCAATATTTTCCAGCGTTGGAATACATATAAATTTGCTGGAAATTTACGGTAATAGAGAGTATTTTCTTTTATTTTCGCACATACCCAGAAAGGGTGATATTATCATAGATTGCGGTGCATATATTGGACTTTATAGCATTATATCATCAAAACTTTCAGGAAATGATGGTAAGATAATAAGTATTGAACCCAACCCTAGTGTGTTTGAACATTTAAGAAGAAACATTCAACTAAACAAGATTGAAAATTCTATTCTCTTGAACATTGCTCTTGCTGATAGAGAGGGCGAAATGGAATTTTTTATACCAAAGGTATCTGCAGCAGGGTCTACATTCTATCTTGAGCATTTGAGCTTACAAAAAGTAGCGGAATTTAATAAAATGGTTGTTAAAACCATGACTCTCGATAAGTTGATACTAATGGAAAATTTGAATCGTGTGAATATTGTAAAAATAGATGTTGAAGGAGCTGAACTTCTCGTGCTTCGTGGAGCACAAAATGCGCTTAAAAGTAAAAAAATAGACAAGTTGATCGTTGAAATACATAAAACTATCAATCCTCCAAAAGAAGTTATCGATTTTCTCCTTAATAAAGGATACAATATTAATGCTTATTTTGATATTAATGAGTTCAAGGGGATGCTTTATGCATCTGCTTACATCACAAGTTGAAACCGTTGAAGAATCGTTTGCCCGATAGGTTGAGGAGGCAACACGGTTAAAGGCTATATGGATGAATTGTTGGACACGCCCGAGCATGGAGAAAACTATATAACAGAACTCAAGTCAATTTTTGGACATGCCCATCTTAGCCACAACATTCTTAGTTGAGAATTGAAAATAGAAAAAGGCTTTCTATTCATAGATGGTGACCATACCTATAAAGGAGTAAAAAAGGATTTTGAAATGTATTCTCCTTTGGTAAGAGAGGATGGAATCATCGCTTTTCATGATGTAGTTCCTGGGCCTCATGAGTTGGTTGGAGAGGTCCCTAAGTTTTGGAGAGAGATAAGGAGTAATTATGTCTCAAAAGAGATCATAAAAGATAGGAATCAAGGAGGTTTCGGTATAGGTATTCTTTATGTGTCGTATTCGAGTAATAGGGTTCTTCATCGATAATATTAAGATTGAATAATTTAAGGAAAAAGAGGATATTGGAGGTTAGGAGTGGCTTATAAATAGGCTTAAAAGCGATCCGAAAGTTAAAGTAGCTGTGGATCAGGACATCGTGCCAAATTTAAACATGAATCTGGCAGAAATTTAGCTTGAAGCTTGCGAGAGAAGGCTCAGTAGATTGTATCATCTTGCAGGTGCTGAAAGAGTTTCAAAGTTCGATGTAATTTTAGCATTTATGGTTTCGGTGCTTTTAAGGGTTCATCCCTACTTGATTAGTGGTTTGTCTTTTTCTGTGGATTCATGGCCATCCCTCAGGTACGTTGAGCTTCTCTTGGGTCATACGCCTGTTCCCCTGAATGATGCGAGTGTTTTCGGCGGAAGTTATGATGAGCTTGGCGACAAGCTCTTTGGGGCTATGGTCTCTACACTTACAGGACTTCAGCCGATGCATGCTATGGCGTTCTTCGTACCAGTAGTTGGTGCATTTTCCATCCTCATTTTCTATGCCCTTATGAATGCGCTCTACGGCAAAGGAGTCTTATTTATAGCATCGCTTTTCTTGGCTACTGCTTTCAGCGATGTTATCCTAACCGCTGGCGTGAAGGGCGAGACATATGCCCATCCACTTTACTTGCTACTTATCTTCATTTTCCTTAAACATAGGTTGGATTTGAAGAAAAAGACCTTGCTTTTCACGACAGCATCGGCATCCCTCGTCCTAGCCCACTATTACACTGCAATCCTCACCCTAGCCATTCTAGCCTCTATGGGCTTGGGAGCGATTATTATTAGAGCCAAGGAAGGTGCGAGCCTTGAAGTCCGCAGCCTTACGCTTCCAGTAATCCTCGCAGGCTCAATACTCATGTACTTTCTCCTCTATGCCAAATGGGCTTTCGACTTCGTATCCGTCATCGACTGGCTCTCGGCAGCCTCCTACCAGGCTGTCCTTTTCTCTTTAGCCCTATGGCTGGCGCTTAATCCTTCAACCCGAAGCCAATCCAGCACGGTGTTGACATGCTCCATAGCTTCTGTCGCTACGCTAGCCTTCGCCTCACTAGCCACCAAAAGATCTCTAGTACCGGGCGCCCCAATACTGCCGACGCATTATCTGTTATACATCATTCCATTTATAGTGGCTGCAACCCTCTCCATCCTGGGCTACGGAACAATCAGAAGGATGAAAGGCGAACGGTATGCCATCCCTATCTTCTGGCTTGCAGCAATCCTTGGGCTTGAAGGATACGCGATCTTCGGAAATGTCGAGCCCGGCTTAGGCTTAACACTAGCCTATCGTGGATTGAACTTCCTCTTACCTCCGCTTGCCATCCTTACAGCATTAGGCATCCATCGAATCCATGAGCATGGAAAATTGAAAGCCCAAGGAAGCATTAGAATGGCTGCTACCGTAATCACGGTTACAATCCTATGCCTAAACGTCTATGCCATCTACGCATCCATCCACCTTCAGGAACGCTATCTAGGGTACTTCTGGCTCTACAGACAGCCCGAGTATCAAGCGGCTGCATGGGTTAAAGCCAAAGCCGGCGACCTGACGGTTGCAGGTGACGTAAAGACGCTTTACATGCTAAAGTCTTACTTTAACGTAAACGTTGATGCTTTTCAAGGCCTCAAGTACCTAACCGGAAGCGCGCAAAAGCCCCAAATCCTGTTCGTATACTATCAGATGCTGAAGAACGGATACGTCGTCTATGGCGGGTACAGCGTTGACCTGCCAGAGAACTGGACGGAAAAAGCCTCCAGCCTTAACCTTGCATACTCAAACGGTCTGGCAAACGTCTATGCGGGATGAAAAATGTCGTTTTTAGCCTTTAAGATGCTTCTTCGGAAACGTGGGACAGCCTTTTCTATTCTGGCGATAGTGCTTCTGGTAGCCATCCCAGCTTCCACGAACTCCATAATCAACTACATCAATTTGCAGGTCCAAATGCTTGGAGGACTTGTGAGCCCTAGTAGAACGTACATAATCCTCAGCCGAAACTCCACATCCATAACTGATAGCCAAGTAGATATAGAGCTAGCCCGCAAACTCAGCAACCTCAGCTATGTTAAGAATGTGCTTCCCCAGAAAATGCTAACGGTCGCCCTAACTATAGGCTCGGATAGCCCTTTAGTCCATGTGAGGGGTGTGGAGGGCGTCAGCGTTTTTCTCAGATCGAGGGGAGCATACATCAATGGGAAGACTGCAGAAAGCTTGGAAGAGGCAAACGTAGGCGAGATACTCGCGAGGGCGTTATCCATTAGCCCCGGAGAAGAAGTGGGCATAGCGTTCGAAAATAACAATGCGAAGGTTAGAGTCGTCGGCATATTCAGAAGCCGGACACAGATCGATGCCGAACTTGTAGTTCCCATGGAAACAGCCAACATGCTTGACGGAAGCAACGGTACGATGTCCTTTGTCGAATTCTCCCTTAAAGAAGGTTCGAATAGCCAGGAAGCCATGAGCCAGGTCATGAAGTTGTTGCCTGAAAACGTTAAGCTCATCCAAGCCCAGCAGCTGAAAGATTTTCTGCGCCAGATGAACATTCAAACAATAGCCTTCCTAAACCTATGGTCCCTAGCCGTCTATGCGGTTGTGGCGGCAGCTTCCTACATAATAGCCATAAGCCTCGTAGCAGAATCGAGCTACGAGCTTTCCATGCTCAGAGCCCTAGGAGCCAAAAAACAACTCGCCCGCACCCTCATCTTAACCTACACTATAACCATAGCCTTTCTAGGCTCAATCCTGGGAATAGCCTTGGGCACGGCGGGAGCCCAAACAGCCTCAACCATCCTAAAATGGATCCTTCCAAGCGTGGACATAACGCCCTTCCTTGAGGCTGAGCAAGCGCTAAGAATACTGCTTCTGACGCTTGCCTCATCCATTCTGGGATGCGCATATCCCGTCCTTAGGTTCACGTATACAAAGTACACGGAGCAACCATTATGAAGAGCCTAAACGGGCTTATAGGATTCAGATACCTTAAGGGATGGCGCATCCTGACCCTCACCATAATTCTAACCCTGTCGTCCACGCTCTTCTCGATAACTGCCTTCAGCTTGCTGAGCTTCTATAAGGGCTTCACAGCCTATCTTGGCGAGGCTGAGGATGTCGTGGCCATCTACGACAGAAAGAGCAGTACGCCCTTCACAGGATTGGTTCCAGCGTACCTGGCTGAAAGGGTAGGCTCCATAAAAGGGGTCATAGCCTGCAGCCCCGAGGCCATGGCTCCCTGCATTATCAAAGGCGAATCAGTCTTCCTGAGAGGAATCGTACCAGAGGGCTTCACAAAGCTGAATCAGCTGAGCCTAGTGGAGGGCAGTATGCTTGAGCTGGACGATGCGAACTCTGTAATCGTGGGAAGAAGAGCAGCCGAAAGGCTCAACCTGAAGCCTGGAGGCGAAATCCTCGTTTTAGGCGTCTTGGCGGATCGATATCTACAGCTGCAAGTCAAGGGAATCTATGAGTCGCATTCAATTTTGGATGATGAAGTTCTCGCACCCTTATACGTGGGGCAGTGGCTCCGCGGAACGGATTATGGACATGTTACCCTCATAAGGGTGAAAATAGACGGGAGCCTAGTAAGCCCAGCCTTAATCTTTGAGGAGGTCGCAAGGGAAGCCTCGGAGCCTAGTCAAAGCCAAAGCCCAAGCCCAAGTCCAAGCCCAAGCCAGGAAGGCGGGCAGAAGCCTGAAGGGCTCATCATTCCTTGGCTAAGGGCATCTTTCAGAGCCGAGGATATAGGCGTTGAGGAGGCTCAGAGGTTTATGAAAGGCTATATGGACAGGTACGGAGTAACCAGGGAGTCCCTTCTGATACTCTCTGTCACGACATTCCTCTTCTCCAGCGCAACCGTAGCCTTAGCCTACAAAACCATCCTAACCCAGCATAGAGGTGAAATAAGCGTTTTAAGGTCTCTGGGCGCATCCAGAAAGCTCTTGAAAAGAGACCTAACAATCAAACTTCTTCCTTGGCTTCTAATCGCTTCATCCCTAGGAGTTTTCTTAGCCATAGCGATCTTAAGCGCAATTCAGGGATTCGGCTTCCTACAGGTTCTATCGCATACATTAACGATCCAGTATGATCCGCTCATCATAGCCCTAAACTTCCTCTTAGGCTTCGCACTTGTTTCAACAAGCGTTTTAAGAGCTAGCATGGAATGACGAACTATTTTTATAACCCGTCAAATAGAGCCAGCCGATACGACCTCTCGATATATCTTATCTTTATCCATCCCTATCCTGATGGCAATTGAGCATCAATAGCGGTGGGAAGCCTGATAGAGCTCTCAGGCATCTGGAAGAGCTACGGCTCAACTCAGGTTTTAAGGGATGTAAGCCTTTCGGTCAGGGAAGGCGAATTCATATCGATAAGGGGTAAGTCGGGATCCGGGAAGACAACTTTGCTGAAAATTATGGGCTTGCTTGAGAACCCGGACAAGGGCGAAGTCAGGCTTTTCGGAAGGGAGGTTAATGGGCTGAGCGACGATGAGAAGTCGGAGCTGAGGCTTCATGGCATAGGCTTCGTATTCCAGTTCTTCAACCTGATCCCTTCCCTAACCGTAATGGAGAACGTAGAGCTTCGCTTAGCCCTTGCAGGGATTGGAAAGAAGGAGAGGAGGCGGAGGGCATACGAGCTCCTGGAGTACTTCGGCTTGAAAGACCTTGCGGAAAGGTTTCCGGAAACCCTGAGCGGGGGCGAAAGGCAGCGCATAGCCATAATAAGGGCTCTGGCAAACAGCCCGAAGATCATCCTGGCCGATGAGCCCTCTTCCAGCCTGGATGATGAAAACTCCCAAAGACTGATGGAGCTGCTCGGCAAAATTAACAGGGAAAGAAAGGTAACGGTTATACTGACGACGACAGACCTCTACGAAAGGCTTCCCAGCAACAGGGACTTCATGCTGAAAGAAGGATGCCTGTTCGAGCTTTAGGAGCGAATTCTCATGGAAAGAGTTCTTGTTACGGGAGGCGCAGGCTTCATCGGAAGCCACTTAGTAGACGGGCTCATGAATCGTGGAGCCGAGGTCTTCGTCTTCGACAATCTCTCAAGCGGCTCCATGGAAAACATTAGAAATTGGCTTAAAAGCCCTGGATTCACCTTCATAAAGGGAGACCTCCTAAGCCCCATCGACCTCGAGAAGCTAAAAATCGAAAGCTACAGCCTCATCTTCCATCTGGCCGCAAACCCAGAAGTCAGGATAGGCTCTACGGATCCAAGCACCCACTTCCAGCAGAACATCGTCGCAACCCATCGCCTCCTAGAGGCTATGAGGAACGCTGAAAGCCGCTCAACGCTTGTATTCGCATCCACGTCCACAGTATACGGCGAGGCGACGAAAATCCCTACGCCCGAGGACTATGCGCCGCTAAGGCCCATATCCGCCTACGGGGCCTCAAAGCTTGCTTGCGAAGCCCTCATAAGCGCCTACGCATACACGTACGGATTCAAGGCAGTTATCCTACGCCTTGCAAACATCGTAGGTCCAAGGAGCCGCCATGGCGTCATAAAGGACTTCATAGAAAAGCTGAGGAAAAATCCAAAGGAGCTTGAGATTTTGGGCGATGGGACCCAGAGCAAGTCCTACTTACACGTAACCGAATGCGTGGAAGCCTTCCTTCTCAGCGCCTATAGGGCGAGGGAAGGATCTGGCGATGAGAAGGTTGAGATCTACAATGTAGGCTCCGAGGATGAGGTTTCCGTAAGGAAGATAGCCTCTATAGTCTTGGAGGAGATGGGGCTCGAAGAAGGTAGCGTACGAATCTTCTGCACGGGAGGGGTTGATGGAGGAAGGGGATGGAAGGGTGATGTGAAGCGTATGCTTTTAGATGTAGGAAGGCTCAAAGCCTTGGGATGGAAGCCAAGGCTTAGAAGCGAAGAAGCCGTAAGAAGGGCTGCCAAGGAGATCCTTTCCCTTACGCTTACGCCTAGATCGCCATAAGGGAGAAGCAATCCTTTCTAGGGGATTGTAGGCTTTCTGGAAAGGGCTGATAAGGCTTCCAAGGAGCCTTGCAGGCCGCAGGCTTGGAGGAGTCTTTGGGCAAAATTCCTGACAGCGGGCCTGAAAAAGCTCTAGACAGATACCCGATTGTGCGGAGCTGAGGAAAGGGAAAGGAGGAAATTATTCACGACGGTCCTTGGGCTCCCCCTCATTCTCATCCTTTCCGTAGTTTCCGATGGTTTCTTCCTATGGCTCCAAGATGGTAGTTGCTTTACTGATTGTAGAACTCCTGCTGGAAGCCTCTCTTCATCTCCTTCCTTTACTGTCCATGATCCTTCGGAAAGGATCGTCCTTATGCCTCGGGGGATATGAGAAGTAAGCGTAGCTTCTCACTCATGGGCATGCTATAGGCTTAAATACATTAATCACCTAAAAAATCAGAGGAGGTAAAAATCATGAATGGAAAAAGGTTAGCATTATTAATTCCAATGGTTTTGGTTCTGGCAACGACGCCCAGTTTAACTCTAGCGAGAATATTCTTCGCCCCCAATTATGATGCCGCATTCACAGGAGCTGTTTCAGGAGGGGGCCCAGTCATGGTTACTGGAAACTTTCTCGAAATAAAATCAGACTCAGCAGAAAACAACTATGTGTTGGTATTTGATAGTGAAGTCTTTGGAACATATGGCGGTACGCATTATGGATATCTGTATATGAAGCGTACATCGAGTACTGATCCTACCATAGAGATATTTTATACATATGGTCCTGAAAATGGCATCTTTTACCAGCTACATGGTTTTGGAACATTTGAAGGAAATAAAAAAGAGGGTTGGTTCAAAATAAATTCCATTGGAGAATTTACGCTTAGTGAGGATGTAGGTGCTACTGGGAATTGGCGACAGGTCTGGGAAGGTAGCCCATCATTTACTGTCGAAGGACGGAAGCAGATCGTGAATATTTGACACATTGCTCCTTATAAACCTAATCCTCTGAGCCCTGAGCCTTCCTAAACGCTAATCGATGTAAGCGGAAGATCATCCCTTTTCGATTTAACAAATCCAAAAGGAATAAATTTTTGGGTGGATACCCACGTATCTATACTTACTTCAAAACCCTCCTTACTAGGATCCTTCCGCTCGGAAGGATCGCCTGGACATCCCATCCCTCCGCCAGGTAGCCCTCAAGCTCCCCCTCGCTTACGATCTTCCTCGGATCGCTATTCTTTCCCTCACGTCTTTGAAATGAATCGAGGCCCAGCTCCCTTATCTCTTCCATAGCTTCATCCACCGTCTTATGCTTCGCTAGGGCCTCCTCAACCTTCTTGACCCTTTCCTCAGGGAAGCCCAATAGCCTAACCATGTCCAGGATTTGCCTCTTCCTTAGCTCCTCAGATCCCATCGGTTGTGGGAAGAACTCAACCCTTGCATACTTTGCCCTCAGCTCCTCAACCTTCGTCTTATCGTAGTATGCATCTTGGCTTCCTGGCAGTATGTGACCCATCAAAAACTCCTGGTCCTTTATGTCGAGCCTATTGTTCCTGAGGGCGGACTCAAAGGCTTTCCTTAAGCCATGGGCCGTTACGTCCTTCCACTGGGCTATCCCTGCGTTCTTAGCAGCCCTCTTAACCATGCGGTCCAAGCCAATCCTCGATACCGGCGTACGCCTCTGCAGGTCCATGGATACCTTATTACTGTCGGAGCAAAACAAAGGCTCTTCTTCGGATATCCCTCCGAAGAGACCCTTCCTATTCTCCAGGTACTCCCTCAAAGCCTTCGTTGCCTCTTTGTTTATGAACGTGTAGTACGGGATGTTTCCCTTGCAGGCCGCAGGATCTATCCTTTTCATCTCCGGGTAGACTGGTATCTTTACGACCTCTAAACCCGCCTCGAGCTCCCTCTTCACGTCCCCGTAACTCAAAGCCCGCAGGGTCGAGTTCCTCAGCCCAGAAGTGTAGAGCATGAATATCATGGCCCTGTTCTTGGCGGAGCCCGATGCATAACCCATCCTGTAAATTTCGTCAGGAGTGGGGATGTACTCAGGCCTCTTCCTATACCTGGCGGGCTGGTAGTAGCGCTCGACCTTGAGTTCTCGTGGCCCCTCAAATCCATTCTCCTTGAAGAATGCCTTTAGATATGCCTGAAGCATGTTGATGTATCGGACGCTATGACCCTTTTCCATGAGCTGGTCCGTGAATCCCTGGCACAGCCTCGAAGCCTCACCCGGCTCAAGGGCAGCCAGGGAATCCGGGTCCAGACCGCAATATCGGCAGAATGACATGAGCGCGAAGCAGAAGTTCTCCTTTGTCTTCTCGCTCCTTGCCTTCCTGGCATAGTGACGCAGAGCCCTATCTACGCTCTCGTATGAACTCCTCCAGCCGGAAATCCTGAGAAACTCCTCCCAGACCTTCATAACGATCGAAAGTATGTGCGGGAAAACATATTTAAATGTTAGGGTATAATTAGGAAGTTACACTATCCCTGAAGGAGATCTTCGAGAGGCTTAGGGCATCGAAGGTCATGGTCAGCCTCAAGGAGGGCTTCTGCATCCGTGTCTCGCCCCACTTTTATAATAACGATAAGGACATTGAAAGGTTCCTTGAAGCCCTTCCATAAGCCTTGGAGAGGATGCCCTTATCTAAGCCTAAAGGGGCCTCGCAAACTCCCTAGCCTTATTCCCGAAGGATGAGTAGTTGGAGGGCGTCGTCCTTCCATACCACGTATGGAGGCAGAAGCCGTCGGCTCCTCCCCT
>Ga0080004_1114403_pt1 | contig 31144 bp, 25 predicted proteins | sample WasSprMetagenome_FD_69207 | JGI IMG/M metagenome (GOLD analysis project Ga0080004, IMG submission 69207) | Sulfidic aquatic microbial communities from Washburn Spring, Yellowstone National Park, USA - WS (SPADES assembly) (version 2) | ecosystem: Environmental > Aquatic > Thermal springs > Hot... | reverse complement strand
TTTTCACGGCCATGCACCGGTTCAGTTACGGCGGTTGTCGTCCCGGGGTGCTGGACGTCTTGATTGGCGCCGCCCGGCTCATGGCGGAGGCCAACGGGGTGAGCCGGGCCTCACACATCAGGGATAAACTGGTCGAAATGGTGCACCTGTCCGAAACCATCTGGGCCTGCGGACTCGCGGCCGCCTTAGAGGGGCACCTACTGCCCTCCGGTACGTATTGCCCCAACCGATTGCTGGCCAACGTGGCCAAGCTCAACGTGGGTCGCTACCCGTATGAGATCGCCAGGCTGGCCCACGAGATAACGGGTGGCATTATCGCCACCATGCCGTCGGAGAAGGACCTGGTGGCACCGGAAATCGGGCCGAAGGTCGATAAGTACCTGCGCGGGGCGGACCGTATTCCCACCCGCGTCCGGATGCGGCTGGTGCGGTTGATTGAGAACATAACCCTGGGGGTTACGCTTCCCGCGGACCTCTTCGGCGGGGGCGGGCCGCAAACGCAGAAGATCGTCATTGAGGCGGAAACCAACTGGGAGCACAAGAAGCGCGCGGCCTGCGCGCTGGCGGAGATTACGGAGTTGGCTACGGAAACCACCGGGCCCGACGGGTGAAATCTGCTTGATTCCTGCTGGTCTTGCAAACACCCGATGGTCAAAGGAGGCGGGCCGCGTATGCGTCTGAAAGGCAAGGTGGCGCTGGTCACGGGCGCTTCGCGCGGTATCGGGCGGGCCGTGGCCGAGGCTCTGGGCGCGGAAGGAGCCGCGGTGGTGGTCAACTACGCCCAGAACAGAAGGGCCGCGGAGGAAGTGGTGGCGGCCCTGGGCGCCAGGGGCGTTCCGGCGCTGGCTCTACAAGCGGATGTGGCGGACTACGGGGCGGTCAACCGCATGGTGGACGAGATTCTGGAGCAGTTCGGCGCCATCGACGTTCTCGTCAACAACGCGGGGATCTGGAGGGGCGGCCGGCTGCAAAAGGTCACCAAAGCCGACTGGGACGTGGTGATCGACACCAACCTTAAGGGCGTCTTCAACTGCACCCAGGCGGTTCTCCGTTCCATGGTACCCAGGAAGCAGGGGAAAATCATCAACATCAGTTCGGTGATAGGCCTCGTCGGATTTCCCGGCGACACCATTTACGGAGCTTCCAAGGCGGGCATTATCGGTTTCACAAAGTCTCTGGCCAAGGAACTGGCCAGGTACGGTGTCACGGTGAACGCCGTGGCGCCCGGCATCATTGCCACCGACATGAATCAGGCGCTTGACGAAAAGGTTCGGGAGCGCCTGGCGCAGAGCATCCCGCTGGGCCGCCTGGGGACCCCGGAGGATGTGGCAGAGGTGGTGTGCTTCCTGGCCTGCGGCGCCGGGTACGTCACCGGTCAGGTCTTGGTCGTCGACGGGGGATACACCATGGCCAATTGAACCGGTCGGGCTTGGAACCGTGGCCGGTTGGAACGTATGAGAGGGGGGAATCGTTCCTTGAAAAGGGCCGAGGAATACAGGGAAAGCGTGGCTGCCTTGCAGCGCACCGTTTACTACCTCGGGCAAACCATTTCCGACGTCACCGCCTTTCCGGCCACCGCGCCCCACGTGAATGCCGCGGCCGAAGCTTACGCCATTGCCTTTGAGCCCGAGCACCAGGATCTGGCGGTGGCCTACTCCGATCTCTGCGGGTCTCCGGTAAACAGGTTCACCTATATCCACAAGAGTCCGGAGGATCTGGTGAAGAAGGTAAGGCTTCTGCGCAGCCTGGGGCAGCGAACCGGAACTTGTTTCCAGCGCTGCGCAGGGTGGGACGCCCTGCACACCATGTACATCCTCACCTACGAGATCGACCGGAAATACGGGACCACCTACCACGAAAGATATCTGCGCTTCCTGCGCTATGTCCAGGAAAACGACTTGATGGTCGCCGCGGGGATGACGGACCCCAAAGGTGACCGCAGCCGCCCCCCGTGCCAGCAGATCGACCCGGACCTGTACTTGCGGGTTGTTTCGGTCAGACATGACGGCATCGTCGTGCGGGGGGCCAAGGCCCACCAGACGGGGGGCGTCAATGCCCACGAGGTGTTGGTGCTCCCCACCACGGCGCTCCGCCAGGAGGACCGGGATTACGCGGTGGCCTTTGCGGTTCCTGTGGACACGAAGGGGCTCACCTTCGTCTTCGGCCGCCAGACCAACGACGGCCGGAAACTGGAGGGGGGAGAGTTCGACACTGGTAATCCCCGTTTCGGCATGGTCGGAGGCGAGGCCCTCATAGTTTTCGACGACGTCTTCGTGCCGATGGAAAGGGTCTTCATGCTCGGTGAATTCGACATGGCGGGCCGTGGGGTGGAGGTGTTTGCCAGCACCCACCGTCAGAATTACGGCGGGTGCAAGGTCGGGGTCATGGACTGTCTCATCGGTGCCACCTCCCTCATCGCCAGATACCACGGTGTGGACCGGGCTTCCCATATACGGGACAAGCTGGCGGAGATGGTGCACCTTAACGAGACCCTGTTCGGTTGCGCCCTGGCAGCGGGCCTGCAGGCCGTGAAAACGCCCTCCGGCGCCTATATGGCCCACCCTCTCCTGGCCAACACCGTCAAGCTGAACGTGACCAGGTATATCTACGAGATAGCCCGCCTGGCCCACGATATCACCGGCGGAATACTGGCCACCCTCCCTTCGGAGGCCGACTTTCGCCACCCGGCAGTCGGGCCGCTGGTTGCGAAGTATTTACAGACCGTGCCGGGGGTGCCTCCCGAAAACAGGTTCCGGGTTATCCGGTTGATCGAGTGCCTCACCGGAACCGCTGCCCTGGTGGAGGCCATGCACGGGGCGGGCTCACCCCAGGCCCAGAAGGTGCTGCTGTTGAGACAGGCCAATCTCGCTCATAAGGAAGAATTGGCCCTTAAACTGTGCGGCCTTGCCCCTTAATTTTCGGGGTCCGGTGCGGCGGCGGTGCACGGGTGCAAGGCACTTTGCACGGGAGCACCCGGTGGGAGACGGCCGGACCAGCGCGGGGGCGGTGGTACCGGTGTGGCAAAGCACCGGCACTACGCACACCCCTGGGGGAAAGCCCGGGACCATTCGGCGATAGCCGGTTCCGTCGCGGCGGGTACGTTTTTTGCACCTGCCGCAATTGCGGACCATACGCAGCGTGGCGGGAATGGCTTCGGCGGTCGCGGAGAAGGGGTGAGATCTATACGGAAAATTCGGGTCTGCCCAAGTAGTAGCGCAAGCAACAAATGACACATTTCTTTGAGAAAGGAGCCGATAGAAATGTCTGTCTCTACGGCCGAGGCGATCGTCCGGACTAAAGCGAGTGTACCCCAATCTTTGATAAATAAGGTGCTTTTGACATCCGTCGCCGGCACGACGCTGGAATGGTACGACTTCTTCATTTACGGGTACCTGGCTGCCATCATAGGGAAGAATTTTTTTCCTCCCGGAGACCCGATGGCACAGATGCTCGGAGCCTTACTGGGATTCGCAGTCGGTGGGTTTTTCCGGCCTCTGGGAGCCATCGTCTTCGGTTACATCGGTGACAGACTCGGCAGAAAGGCGGCTTTCATGAGCAGCATTCTGCTCATGGCTCTGTCGACCTTCTGCATCGGTATTCTGCCCACCTACGCCAGCATAGGTGTCCTGGCCACGGTGCTGGTGTTTTTGCTTCGCGCCTGTCAGGGCCTTTCGGTGGGCGGTGCCTGGGGCGGCGCGGTCACTTTCGTGGCCGAGTACGTGCCGCCCGAAAAAAGGGGTTACTACGGCAGCTGGATTCCTGGCGCTTCGGCTATAGCTGTGGTGCTGGCCAATCTCGTTATCGTTCTGTGTCAGCTCTCCTTGGGTCGCAGCGCGATGGAAATCTGGGGATGGCGTATTCCCTTCTGGCTTTCCCTGGTACTGGTATTCATAGCCCTGTACCTCCGCAGCAAGCTGGAAGAGACACCGGTTTTTAGCGACATGAAGGGTGGGGGCAGGATAACGCGGGCGCTGTTCAAGGAAACCGTTCTCGAATGCGGGGGTAAGCTACTGGTAGGTATGGCCATTACCCTCGGTGTCACGACCTCGTACTACTTTGCCTATTTCAGTACTGCAGTTACCCTCCAAACCATTGCCAAGGTGCCCTTCGTGACCACGGCGGTTATCATGATGATTGCCGGTTTTATCTCTCTGTGGTCCTACGTCTTGCTGGGGGGCGTAGCCGTCGACAAGTGGGGAAGAAGGCCGCTGGTGTTGCTGGGGTTACTGCTGGCCACCCTGGGCGGATACCCCTTGTTCGCGCTCCTGCAACCGGGGAACAGCGTATTCGTCATGGCTCTTGCGCCCATATTGCTAACATTCTTTTCTGGGATCTACTACGGGCCCTACGGAGCGTGGTTGCCCGAGTTCTACCCGGCAAGGGTCAGGTATACGGCGCTATCCCTTACCTACCATATTCCCATCGGCATTTTCGGGTACCTGACCCCCTACATAACCACCTTCTTCGTGAACAAGTTTCACAGTCCCGTGGCGGGCGCGTGGTACCCCGTCTCCGCCTGTGTGGTTTCCCTTCTTGTGGGGCTGATCTTCATGCGGGAGACCCGCAAAGTAGACATTTACCAGTAGCCGCGACACCAAGGCTGCCGTGAGAGCGAGTAGCGTAGCACGAGGTCCGGTCGGCCCGCGGGATACCGGGGTAACCACGCCCGGTCACCGTCGGCCGGCCGGACCGTAGGTTTCCTGCGGGTCGGCGGCGCAAAATGGACGGGCATTCGTAACGGCAGAACCGGCAACCGACGGCCCCTGTCACCCGGGTCGTACGAAAGGTGGCCACGCTCAGGAGGCGCGAGCATCTTGAAAATGTCGGTTATTACCGGCGAATACGCTCTGCCGAAAACCGAGCGCATCATATTCCGCCCCGGTGCCGTTCGCAATCTGCGACAATGTGTGGAAGCACTGGGAGGCACCCGGGTACTGCTGATTACCGGTCGCACTCTTGCGCGGGAGACGGACATCCCGGCTCGGGTGGCCGAAGCTTTGGCGCCGATTCTGGTCGAAATCGTTTCCGGTACCCGGGCGCATGTCCCACTCCAAACGGTCTTCGACATCGCTGCACGAGTCCGCGAGGTGGGTGCCGATGTGCTGGTCAGCCTGGGTGGCGGTAGCCCCATTGATACCGCAAAGGCCGTGGCTGCGGTACTGGCCGAGGGGATCGAAGCGCCCGAGGACCTGGACCGGCTAACCGTGAAATTTACGTTTCCAAACCGGCTCGAAGTGCCACGCTTAGCCGGGCGGCCCATCCCGCACGTAGCCATTCCCACCACCCTCTCGGCTGCGGAATTCACTGGTATAGTTGGGGTGACGGATACCGAACGGGGATTCAAGAAAGTGATCATCGACCCCGCACTGACACCCAAGATTGCAATACTGGACCCCGAACTCTCGCTTGCCACCCCGATGTGGCTTTGGACCTCGTCCGCCATCCGCTCGGTAGACCACGCCGTAGAGGCCTTTTTCAGCCCGCGTCACCACCCCATCACGGATGCCCTAGCCTTTGCTGCTTTGGAAACCTTGTTTGTCGGGCTCCCTGCTTGTCGGGAACGCCCGGACGATCTAGCGGTACGCGGACACCTCCAGCTGGCGGCTGGTATGGCTGTGTGGGCGTTGCTGGGCGCGGGATCCGGGCTCAGTCACGGCATAGGGTACGTGCTGGGGGCGCGGTTTGGCGTCCCGCACGGCATCTCTTCTTGCGTAACGCTGCCTCACGTGATGCGGTTCAACCGTCCGGTGGCCCGGGAACGGGCGGCCGACATGGCACGGCGGCTGGGATGGGCGATGGGGGATGCCGACGAGGACTCTGCGGCCGCAGCCGTAGAACGAGTCCTCACCGATTTCATTGCCTCTCTGGGTCATCCGACCCGGCTCCGGGAAGTGGGAATCCGGGAAACGGATTTACCGGCTCTGGCGGGTGAGGTCATGAAATACCCGAACGTGGTGAACAACGTGCGACCGGTGGCCGACCGCGAGGAACTCCTCGCGTTCTTGCGTACGGCGTGGTAGCGTTGCCGGTAACGAGCAGGATCCCGGACGAAGGCAGGCACAGGTGATCCTGCGATACGCTATAAACAGGAAGGGGGACTAAGCTTGGACATTAAGAACGCGGTGGCGGCAGTAACGGGCGGAGCGTCGGGTTTGGGAGAGGCGACGGTGCGTCGCTTCGTGGCGGCCGGCGGCAAGGCGGCGATCCTGGACCTGGCCGAAGAAAACGCCAGGAAACTGATTGACGAACTGGGCGGAAATGTAATTTTTATCGGGACCGACGTGACGGAGGAGCATAGCGTGCGCAGCGCCCTTGACAGTGCTGTGGCAACCTTCGGTGCCCTTCACGTCGTCGTCAACTGCGCCGGGATCGCAAGCGCAGAAAGGGTACTGGGCAAGAAGGGGCCCATGCCCCTGGAGAACTTCGAGCGGGTCATCCGGGTGAATCTGGTGGGCACCTTCAACGTCATCAGGCTGGCCGCCGAGAAGATGGCCCGGAACGAGCCCAACGCGGAGGGCGAAAGGGGCGTGATCGTCAACACCGCCTCGGCGGCGGCCTTTGAGGGCCAGATCGGCCAGGCCGCCTACAGCGCCTCCAAGGGCGGCGTGGTGAGCATGACCCTGCCCATCGCCCGGGAGCTGGCGGCCTTCGGCATCCGGGTGGTGACCGTGGCCCCCGGCATTTTCGACACGCCCATGTTCGGCAGCCTGCCGGACAACGTCCGGGAGGGCCTGGGCAAGATAGTACCCTTCCCGTCGCGCCTGGGCCGGCCGGAGGAGTTCGCCTTGCTGGTGGAGGCCATCGTGGCCAACCCCATGCTGAACGGCACCACCATCCGGCTGGACGGGGGCCTGCGCATGCCGCCGCGGTAGCGATTCCCCCGTAGCGTTCGGGACCGCATATGGAAAGCGGGTGCGCCGGCGGGGAGCTCCCGGCCAAAGGAATCCCGTCGGCCGCCAACACTGGAGGTGAGGCCGGTTGTACCGATTGTTACAGGGCATGAAGGTTTTGGATCTCACGCGGTTGTTGCCCGGCGGTTACGCCACAATGATGCTGGCCGACCTGGGAGCGGAGGTGCTGAAAATTGAGGACCTGGGCGCCGGCGACTATATGCGGGAGATGGGACCCCGGGTGGGCCGCGAAAGTGTTTGGTTTCACGCCGTCAACCGCAACAAAAAATCCATGCGTTTGAACCTCAAGCAGCCGGAAGGGCAAGCGGTATTTAAGCGCCTAGTGCAGGAGTTTAACGTTTTGATCGAAGGCTTCCGGCCGGGGGTCATGGAGCGTCTCGGCCTGGGGTATGGGACTCTGGCCGCCGTTAATCCCCGGCTGGTCTACTGCTCCCTTTCCGGTTACGGGCAGGAGGGCCCCTACAGCCAGCGGCCGGGCCACGACATCAACTACATTGCCATTGCCGGCGCACTGGGTCTGACGGGTCACCGGGCCGGCCCTCCCATACCGCCGGCGGTGCAGGTGGCGGACCTCGGCGGCGGGCTACTGGCCGTAGTGGGCGTCCTTGCCGCCTACGTGAAGAGTCTGGTGACCGGGAAAGGGGCGTATGTGGACGCGGCCATGACCGATGCGGTGGTGTCGTGGATGACGCTGTACCTTACCACGTACCTGGCCGGGGCCGGGGAGCCGCACCGCGGCGGCGAGGAACTGAACGGTGGCAGGGCCTGCTACGGTGTGTACGCCACAAAGGACGGGCGATATATCAGCATGGGCAATCTTGAGCCGAAATTCTGGGAGGCCTTTTGCCACGCGGCGGGCCGCCCTGACCTGCTGCCGCTCCAATTTGCCAGCGACGAGGAAGCTCGGCGGGCGGTACAGGAGTTTTTCGCGGACAAGACGCGGGACGAAATTGCGGAGTTCTTCGCCGAGGTCGACACATGCATCGAGCCGGTACTGGATATTGGCGAGGTGCCGGAGCACCCGCAGATAAAGGCTCGGGAACTGATCGTGGAACTTCCCGTCGGGGACGGATGCATCACCACCGTGGGCCAGCCCCTGAAGTTCCGGGGGGTGGAGCGAAGTCCCGTTCGAGCTGCGCCGGCTGCCGGAGGGCATACGGTGGAAATTATGCGTCGCCTGGGTTATCGGGACCAGGAGATTAAAGCTTTAATGGCCGCTGGCGCGGTCGGTTGACGACCTGGAACAGGCTGGCACATTAAGTGTCGCGGTCCAACAAATCCTTCGGCGAATGGGGTCACATCCTGGACGATGTCGCGGTGGCCACGGCCATACTCACCGGGTGCTGCGGCATGACCAATCAATATCGGCGGAACCTGTATTTCAGAACGAGGGGGAGTCCCGGTAGATGACGACATATGAAACAATTATTTACGAAGTACGTCACGGGGTGGGCTTTATTACGTTGAATCGTCCGGACAGCCTCAATGCACTTAACACGCGGATGATTGTGGAACTGCGGCATGCCCTTGAAAATGCGGATGGCGATAAGGATGTTCGAGCGCTAATACTGACCGGCGGGCCAAAATGTTTCTGTGCCGGTGCCGACGTTAAAGAGCTGCTTTCCATGTCGCCTTCGATGGACGCGTACTACCGTTATTTCGCCGCCGCCAGGGAGTTGTTCTGCGCCCTCGAGAAGTTGAGCAAGCCGACCATTGCGGCGGTCGCGGGGCCAGCCATGGGAGGCGGATGCGAACTGGCGCTGGCCTGCGACCTGAGACTTGCTGGTGAGAATGCCCGGTTTGCGCTTCCCGAGATCAACCTGGGGCTCATCCCCGCCGGCGGGGGAACCCAGCGGTTGCCCAGGGTAATCGGCATGGGCAAGGCCAAAGAGCTCGTGTTTTTCGGCACGCCCGTCGATGCCTCCGAAGCCTATCGCATCGGCCTGGTCAACAGGGTGGTGCCGTCGGAACAGCTTATGGAGGTTGCCGAGGAGTGGGCCTGCCGGTTGAGGAACCAGGCCCCGTTGGCGCTGCAAATGGCCAAGGCGGCGGTGAACCAGACCTACGACGCGCCGCTGGACCGGGGTCTGGATTACGAAATCCGCTGTGCGGTTTCCCTCATGCTCACCCGCGACAGGGAGGAAGGAATTCGGGCATTTCTCGAAAAGCGTAAACCCGCCTTTACGGGGTTCTGACTTTGTGCTGGGAATGAAAACTCCTTCCTCAACGGTTTGGGCAGTGCTGCTTCCCTCTGTGCATCTTACCCATGGTATAGCTTATGTGTGATAGAGTGTTAAGAACATCGGTTCTCAGCGATCAAAAAAGGGGGGCTTAGGATGGGCACGGTGACCATAGCGACCACCGCCATGAACATATCCCACGATAAGCAAAAAAATCTGGAAAAAATACTTTCGCTTTATTGATGAAGCTGCGTCCAGGGGCGCCGACCTGATTGTGTTTCCCGAGCAGTCCCTGCAGGGATACCTTCATAACTTGGGACAACTGAAAATGGAAACCCTCGAATATCAGCATGCGAACGTGGAAGCCGTCCCCGATGGGGAGAGTACGCAGGCGCTGATTCGAAAGGCAAAGGAAAAAGGGTGTCTGAAAAAATCCATGGGGTTTTGTCTCCGGTTGTTTCTAGGTCTTCCTTTAATCTGGAAAAAATCTCACGAAAAAGGACAAAAACCTCCAAATTGAGGCCAGTTTGATGTGCAGCCACCCCGACTACCGGGGGCAGGGTTTAAGGCCGGGCTTGGCTACGCGGTGCGGGAAATAATCACCCGTTCCGGACCATAATCCGTTACCACCCTCTTGGAAACGTGGCATGAGGCTGAGGGATCTTCACTTCCAAATTTTACAGCAAATGTAGTTTCATATGGTTAGTTTCTGGAGGGTCTCCTCTGACCCAGTGGTATCCCATACTCGCGCATCTTACGGTATAGTGTTGTTCGTGAAATGCGGAGCTCACGTGCAGCCTGCGATTTGTTCTTGCAATTCTGCAAGCATTTTCGAATCACGTATTCTTCTGCTCCGCGAATAGTCGATGTGTCGGGAAAATCACGGTCTTCATTAGGCAGACTCTCCCTTAGGCTATCTGGAAGTAGGTCCGGGGTAATCAGCTCACCGGTTGCAAGGTTAACGGCTCGCTCAATCACATTCTGCAACTCTCTTACGTTGCCCGGCCAGGGGTAGTTCTGGAATATCGTCATCGTATGCGGACTAAAGGCTTCGACCTTTTTCCCCAATTTTTCTGCGATGCGTCGAAGGAAGTATTGGGCGAGGACCTCGATATCTTGGGAGCGCTCCCGTAGCGGAGGGAGTGTAATGACCATTACGTTTAAACGATAGTAAAGATCTCTACGAAAATTCCCCTTTTCGACTTCGGCAGCCAGATCCTTGTTCGTGGCGGCAATAATTCGGACATTAACGGGAATGTATTCCTTGCCGCCTACGCGCATCACCCGGCGATCTTCGAGTACTCGCAACAAGTTAGTCTGTAATTCTAAAGGCATTTCGGCTATTTCATCCAGAAAAAGCGTTCCCTGGTCGGCCAGTTCAAACTTGCCGGGGTTGCCACCACGTTTAGCTCCCGTAAATGCTCCTTCCTCATACCCGAACAATTCGCTGGTGATCAGTTCCCGGGGTATGGCTCCGCAATTGATGGCAACAAACGGCTGGTGTCTGCGTGGGCTGGCATTGTGGATTGCTTGGGCGAAGAGGTCCTTTCCCGTACCACTTTCGCCCAGCAGCAGTACTGTCGAGTTGGAAGCAGCTGCCGCCCTAGCCTGGGATATAGCCTGAAGAAACCGGGGGTCCTTCCCGACAAGGTCGTCAAAAGTTATCTGTGCAGGGGCCGAAATCATTTGTCTCACCAGGCGGCAGGTGCGCTTGTAGTCGCGCAATACAACCACCCGCCCCTGGTCCGAACCCTGGGGGTCGACAAGTGGGCTGATGGTTACGGTGCAGCTAAGCTTACGGGAACCCGTGGTGATCGTAGAGGGCACGTCAACTGCCGGTTGCCGCGCACGGACAAGGTTAATGAAGTGGTAATTGGCCTCAACCTCCCCGAGCAGTTTTGCAAGATTTTGTCCGATGGCGCTGTTTGCATCCACTCTGAGTAGAGATGCAGCCGCACGATTGATATCGGTGATATAACCAAATTCGTCAGTGACTAGCAGCCCTTCCGATACTGCCTCCATAATTGCCGCTTTGCGCTGGCTTGCGGCGAGGGTTTCCTTGAGGGCCCGTTTGAGGGCTAACTGGGTCTGGATGGCATGTGCTCCTGCCACTACCATTCCCAACGTGTGATAATGAACCTTGTGAAAGGGGCCGGTCAGGTCAAGGACGCCTATTATGTTACCTTGGGCGTCCCGAATTGGCGCTGCGGAGCACGCGGCATTATAGGCGCATATACAGTAGTGTTCGTAGCCGTAAACCTGCACGGGTTTCCCTTCCACGAGGGACAGACCCACGGCATTGGTTCCCATGACATCCTCGCTCCAACGGGTACCCTCGATAAAGTTCGCGCGCGCGATGAACTCGAGACCTTCTTCGTCCCCAAGAACAACCAGCAGAGTGCCTTCACCGTCGGCTAGGGCCACCACGAAGCCGGTTCCCTTCACGAATTCGAAGAGGTTCTGGACGGTGGGGAGAGCAACACTAAGAAATTCCTGAAGTTCCTGACGCTTACGGTTCATTTCCTCAAAAGGAAGGATCTTAGGGTTCTTCTTTAAGTAGGGGTCGACCCCGTAAGATACGCTTCTTTCCCAAGAGTTCTTGATTTCAGGACGCAATCGGTCACGCCAGGATCTTGTTTTCCAGAGTTGCTTCCACAGGCTCAGCATCTCGCCCGAAGTGGGAACCACGCAAACTTCCCTCCTTGCACCTGCCGGTAGTTTTATTTTAACACAGCTTTGTGTAAATTGGAATTCCTTCAAGACGGATTTAGCGGGGGGGAGCTCCATTTTTTATTTATAATGTAACAGAATTGGACAACGACGGAGAATCCGTTCCGATCTTGGACACTTATCGAAGTCGGTCGACGGCGTTGGGGTATGCCGATACCGTTGACTGCCGTAATAATCAAACAATACCCTCTGCTGGCATCATTCTTGCAAGCAATTTAACAGTAGAGCGCTGAACTGGCGGACGACTGCGGGTGAGGTGAGCAAAAGGCAAATGGACTATGAAGAAGTAAAGTTTCAAAAGGAAGACGGTGTTGCCGTAGTAACGCTGCATCGGCCCGAGGTGTTGAATGCCCTTAATTCCAGGGTGTTCCAGAGATTGCGAGAGATTTTCGAAGCTCTTGCTTACGATGGGGAAGTCAAGGTTGTAGTACTGACGGGAGCGGGTGATAAGGCCTTTGCAGCCGGAGCCGACATTGCTGAGTTGGAGCGCCTCTCTCCCCTGGAGGCGCGGGAGTTCGCGCTGACCGCCTACCGAGCCCAGGAAACAATAGCAAACTTGTCAAGACCCACGATTGCAGCTATTAACGGGTACGCTTTGGGCGGCGGTTGCGAGCTTGCCATGTGCTGCGACCTGCGTATTGCTGCGACTACTGCCAAACTGGGGCAGCCGGAAATCGGGTTGGGTATCATTCCCGGTGGCGGCGGTACGCAGCGCCTGGCCCGGCTCATTGGGGTAGCGCGCGCAAAGGAACTGGTTTTTACTGGCAAGGTCATTTCCGCTACCGAAGCGCTGGCCATGGGTTTGGTCAACCAGGTGGTGCCTCCGGAAGAACTTATGCCCACGGTAATGAAGCTGGCTCGCGACCTGGCCGCCAAGTCCGGCCCGGCTTTGGCCCTGGCCAAAAGGGCCATCGACCAGGGTTGTAATCTGGGGCTGCCTGCGGGACTGCACTACGAGATCGAGTGTTTCGCCAATTGTTTCGCGACAGCGGATCACCAGGAGGGAATCAGAGCCTTTTTGGAAAAACGGCGGCCACATTTCCAAGACAGGTGATTTTTGCAGCCCCGGAAACTACAGGTGAGGTGAGGATTCGTGGAAATCAAGAGTGTAGCCGTAATCGGGGCGGGGACCATGGGTTCCGGCATCGCCCAGGTGTGTGCCGCCGCGGGATATCGGGTGAATCTGAACGACGTTTCCGCTGAGTCACTCGATAGGGCGCTGGCCAACATTCGCGAGAGTCTATCGCGTTTTGCGGCCAAAGGCAAAATCTCGGCCGATGGCGTGGAGGCGACGCTGGGCAGGATAACGACCACTACAGATCCCGACTTGGCTGCCCGAGAAGCCGACCTTGTCATCGAAGCGGTATTCGAAGATCTGGAGTTGAAAAAGCAGGTTTTCGCCAGACTCGACGCCATCGCGCCGCCGCACGCCGTTCTCGCTTCCAATACGTCGTCCCTTCCCATCACCGCCCTGGCGGCGGCCACCAGACGCCCGGAAAAGGTGGTCGGATTGCACTTTATGAACCCCGTGCCGCTTATGAAGGGCGTGGAGGTCATCAGGGCGCGGCTCACCTCCGACGAGACCATGGCGAGCGCGCTGGAGTTCGTAAAGAGCCTGGGGAAAATACCGGCTGAGGCCGTGGACTATGCGGGATTCATCGTTAGCCGCATTCTCGACGTCATGCTGAACGAGGCGGTTTACTGCGTGATGGACGGAAACAGGCCGGAGGAAATCGACCGGGCCATGAAGGTATGCTGCAACTTCCCGATGGGCCCGCTGGAACTCATTGATTTGGCGGGGGCCGACATCTTGCTGAACGTCATGGAATGCCTGCGCCGGGAATTCGGAGACAAGTACCGCCCGGCGCCCCTGCTGGTGCAAATGGTCCGGGCCGGCCATCTGGGCCGCAAGACCGGGCGGGGCTTCTACGAGTATAGTTAAGCGGGAGAAAGGTGCGGGTAGCGGTGCACGACGATATTGTTATCGTTAGCGGGGTGCGAACTCCCTTTGGACGCTTCGGAGGGGCGTTGAAAGATATAGACTGCTACGACCTGAGCGCCCTCATCATGAAGGAGGTTTTGGCCCGCGTCAATCTGAGCGGCGATATAGTAGACGAGGTATTCTGGGGCGTGGGCGATACCACCTGCTGCAAGGACCCCTACACACCGGTCGTGGCCAGGCAGGCCCTGTTGAAGGCCGGTCTGCCGGCAGAAACGCCGTCCTGCTCCCTTGACAAGGCGTGCGTTTCGGCCATGTCGGCGGTCAACTACGGTTGCCGGACGATTCGCGCTGGCGAGGCCGAGGTTATCTTGGCCGGCGGCGTCACCAGCTTTAGCACGGTACCCTTCTTATTACGGGGTCAGCGCTTTCAGGGGCGGCGTCTGGGTCACGTCGTCCTGGAGGACCCGTTAATGGAGTTGGGTTACAAGGACTATGCCCCGGTAGCCCGGGATGCGGGAGAAGTGGCCCTGGAACACGGAATCGGGCGCGAGGAACAGGACGCCTGGGCGGTACGGAGCCACCAGCGCTATGGGGCGGCCCACGCCGCGGGGAAGTTCAAAGACGAAATAATGGCCATGCAAATACCCCAGCCGGACGGCACGGTTAAGATCCTGGATATCGACGAACAATACCGGCCCAACACCACGCTGGAACAACTCGCGCGGTTGAAGACCATCTACGGGAGCCCCACCTGCACCGCCGGTAATGCGCCGGGCCTGAACGACGGGGCCGCAGCGTTACTGGTCATGACCAGGCGCAAGGCGGAGGAACTTCGTCTAAAGCCTTTGGCGACCATCATTCAAATGGTATCCATCGCCACGGAGCCCCGCCTGCTGGCGGAAGCTCCAGCCAGGGCGATTGCCAAATGCCTTTCGCGAGCGCATATGAGCCTGGATCACGTCGACCTCATCGAAATCAACGAGGCCTTCGCGGCGGTGACCCTGGTCAGCATCAAGATGCTGGCCGAGGGTGACGAAACGAAATATCAGCTTTTGCAGGAAAAAGTCAACGTCAACGGCGGGGCCATTGCCATCGGTCATCCCAACACGGCCAGCGGAGCCCGTCTGCTAATGACTCTGGCGTACGAATTGCGGCGACGGGGCGGTGGTATCGGGGTGGCCGCGATCTGCGGGGGGCTGGCCCAGGGAGATGCGGCACTCATCAAGGTTGACGGCTAGGGTTACGGTAGCAAAGGAGAGTGACGTGTATGGTCAGTTTTCAGTTAACAGAGGAGCAGGTGGCCATCAGGGATCTGGCCCGTAAATTCACCCAAAAGGAAATCATTCCCGTTGCCGCGGAGTACGACGAAAATAGCGAGATGCCGTGGCCGGTGATTCAAAAAGCCTACGAGGTCGGGCTGTGGAACCTCAACATACCCGAGCAATACGGGGGCCAGGGTTTGGACGAGCTAACGCAGATACTGGTGTACGAAGAACTGGCCTACGGCTGCCTCGGAATTTTTGGAGCCTTTGGAGCCAACGCTCTAGCAGTCACGCCGCTGCTTGTAGCCGGTACGGAAGACCAGAAAGAAAGATTTTTAAAACCGTTCTGCGCCAAGCCTTCTCTGGCCGCCTTTGCCCTGACCGAGCCCAATGCGGGCTCCGATGTCGCCAGCTTGTCGACCACCGCGCGGCGCGATGGAAATGAATACGTACTAAACGGGACCAAATGCTTTATTACTCACGGCGGAATAGCCGATCTGTACACGATCTTCGCCACGACGGACAAGAGTAAGGGAGCGAAAGGGATCACCGCCTTTATAGTCCCGGGTAGCTCGCCGGGTCTGTACATGGGGAAGAAAGAAAACAAGATGGGGGACCGGGCCTCCCACGTGGCGGAGGTGATTGTCGAGGACGTCCGGGTGCCAGCGGATAACCTTCTGGGTAACGAAGGAGACGGCTTCAAGATTGCCATGCGCACCCTCGACATCACCCGTCCCACGATTGCGGCGGCGGCGGTGGGCGTGGCCCGGAGGGCTTTCGAAGAAGCCCTGAAGTACGCTCAGCAGCGCGTGCAGTTCGGAAAGCCGATTATCGCCAACCAGGCCATTCAGTTCATGCTCGCCGACATGGCCATCGGCATCGAGAGTGCCCGGGCCTTGGTGTGGAGGGCCGCCTGGCACGTAGCGCAAGGGCAGCCCAGCACCATCTTTTCGGCCATGGCCAAATGCTACGCAAGTGACCTGGCCATGAAAGTAACGGTCGACGCCCTGCAGATTTTCGGCGGCTATGGCTACATGAAAGACTATCCGGTGGAAAAACTTGTGCGCGACGCAAAGATAACCCAGATTTACGAGGGAACGAATCAGATTCAAAGGATCGTCATTGCCAACCAACTGTTGAAGGGAGGGATCGTCAATAATTGAATTTCCATGGGTTTTGCTAGTTTTCTAAAACCTTAATTAATCGGAATCTTCAAAAGTTCCTTAAAGGAGGTGCCCACAATGCCGGCAGAAACTATACTTTTGTGGCTGGGTACTCAGTTTTGCGGCTTTATTTGGGGTATCTACTTTTTATGGAAAATTGAAAAAAGTGGTGTGAAAAGATGGGGTTCGTGTGGAAGTACCCTGAGACTTGGTTATGAAGTAGCAAACCAACGACTGGGAAAGGAGTGAGCTACTATGACCTTCGTGATGCTTCTCGTTCTAGTGGTGTACTTCGCGCTCTATGTCTGGTTCGGTCGTGCGGGATACCGCATGTCCCGAACCCTAGCCGATTATGTGGCCGGCAGTTGGGACATTCCGCTAATTATTCTCCTGGGGACGTTTACGGCTACCTGGGTAAGTGCGGTATCGGTTATAGGCTTTCCAGGCATGACGTACAAGCTCGGATTGGTCTCTTTAACCGGGATATACGCTGGCTATTTCATGGCCAACTCGCTAATGCCGATTATCGCCTACAAACTGCGCCGTCCCGAGAAGCCGCCCGCCACGGTACCCGAATTCTTGCGCCTGAGGTTTGAACCCCACGTTTCGCGGAGTGGCCTGCAGGCGATAGGGGCACTGGTCATGGTGGTTGGGTATTTCCTGTACGTTATGCTTCAGGCAAAAGCTATCGCTATCTTGCTGTCGACCATAACGGGATTGCCTTACATACTTTGCTTGGCGGTGGTGGCTGCCTTCGTCATCTATGTTGCCGCTGGGGGAACTTTTTCCGTGGCAGTTTCCGACCTCTACAATACGGTGGTAATCGTACTGGGAGTGGTGCTATGCGCCGCATTTGTGCTGCCCCAGGCGGGCGGCTGGTCGAACATGTGGAGCCAATTCGCCACGATTTCGACACCTCCGATGGTCGGCGCCGCTGCGACCAAGGCCGGCTCCCTGGTATCCTTCCTCGGCCCGTTCAGCGTATCTTATGTCGTTGGCTTATTCATTTCCTCTGCTTTTGGCGGTTCGGTAGCACCTCACTGGCCGTCGCGGATGTTGTACGCTAGGAACGTGAAAACGGCAATCTGGGTACCTCTTGCTTCGCAGATACCGATTCTGGTGATTTATGCCGCTTTGCTGATTTGCGGGGTGGCTGGCCGGGTGCTCGTGCCCACCATGCCGCCCGGCAAGGACACGGACTGGATTATGCCCCTGCTATTTACGCAGTTTGTGCCAAGCTTGATCGGAGCGATCGGAATTGCGGCCCTGCTGGCGGCAGCGATCTCCACGATCAACTCAATGATTCTCCATGGCGGGTTGGCCTTAAGCTATGACCTGATTAGGAACTTGAGTCCCAAAAAGATTCCCGACGAGAAGTTAGTACGTATTTCGCGGCTTCTGGTTATTGCGGTCGGGCTCGTAGCTACGGTGCTGGCGATTAAGCCTCCGGCGCTGATCGCCATCATGTCGGCCTATGTTTTCGGCTGGTGGGGGGCCTGCTTTATAGTTCCGCTCTATGTGGGTCTTTATTGGAAGCGGCTTAACCGCCAGGCCGTTTACTGGGCAGCAATTTCGGGTCCAATTGTCTATTCGATTACGAACTGGTTGATCACAAAGAAAATGATGTCGGATCTCATTCCCTCCATTATCTGGGGGATACTTGTGGCACTTGTTGGCGCGGTGATCTGTTCGTTTGTGTTCAAGCCCGCCCCCAGGGAAGCCTGGGAACCGTTTGAAGTGGCTGACGTCAGCGAAGAAACGAAAAAGGTCTGGTTGAAGGCCCGGGGCGAGCTCGCCTAACATTCCAGGTAGAGAAAGGATGTTGTTACGCAGAGTGAGACCTAGGAAGTAACTAAAAGCTGGCGGCGTTACGCGTCAGACACGGATGACCTTTGCGATAATCACGTCTGGCGCGTACTGCCGAGAGTTTTCGCAGCGGAGGCGCGATTGGCCAGTAGCACACCAGTTTGCGAGGGGGCGTAGCCAATGAACGGAAATGAACAATTGCCGTTTATCTTCGCTGATAAGAATTATTGGATCATGGCCAGGATACTGGAATATCGAGCAGAGAACCAGCCCGACCGACCATTTCTCCAGTTCGAGGATGCACCTGCGTTAAGCTACCGAGAGGTTAACGAATTTGCCAATCGCGTGGCGCATGGATTACGTCCGCTGGGCGTGGGACACGGAGACCGGGTGCTTATCCTGATGGATAACAGCCTGGAGTACCTGTATTGCACGTGGGGGATAAACAAGTTGCGCGCCATTTGGTTCCCGGTTCACACGGCCTATAAGGGGTACTTTTTGGAGCACGTTGCCAATAACAGCGGAGCTCAGGTAGCCGTCGTTAGCCATAACTATCTCGACCGTCTGGCCGAAGTCTCCAATAAATTGATGCACTTGAAAAAAGTTATCTGTGCTGGTGCTCTGGTCAGGGACACATCAGCACTGCGTACAGATATAGAGGTATTGCCTTGGACTTATTGGGATTCATGCGAAACCCACAATATTGACGAAGAACCCAAGTACTACGATATCGCCGCGATAATGTATACATCCGGTACGACGGGGCCGTCCAAAGGAGTAATCCTACCGAATGCGTACTTTTACAGCATTGCCGAAACAATGCGCTGCTTTCTGCGCCTGACAGAGCACGATGTTGCCCATGCCCCGCTTCCCATGTATCACGGCGCGGCGCACATGTTCACAATTCATCCCATGTTGCTGTTAGGTGGAAAAGCCGTTATCTATCGCGCTTTCAGCGCAAGTAGCTGGATCGACCAGGTACGAAGATGTGGAGCGACGTATACCTGCCTGGTTGGGTCTATGATCGAGTTCATCCTACGCCAGCCTCCGCGAGAGGACGATAGGGACAATAATCTGAGGTGCGTTATGTCCTACCCCGCTCCGGCAGACATGATAGAGCCGTTCTGCAAGCGCTTTGGCGTCGAGCGTGTTTTGGAGGCCGCCGGCCAGACGGAAGCCGTCTGCTATACCTATATGCCCTACGACGAAGTTGTACCCGGCTCGTGCGGCAAGAAAAGCCCGTGGTATGAACTGCGGATTGTAGACCCTGAAACCGACGAAGAAGTTCCGACGGGACAAACGGGAGAAATGATTGTGCGCCCTCTGGTTCCCTGGTGCAACAGTTTGGGTTACTGGAACATGCCGGAAGCAACTGTGCAATCATACCGCAACCTCTGGTTCCATACGGGCGATGCTTTTTATTGCGATGAGAGAGGCTATTACTATTTCGTTGATCGGCTGAAGGATGTTATTCGGCGGCGAGGAGAAAACGTATCTTCGCTGGAGATTGAAGCGCTTATAAGACAGCATCCCTCCGTGGTTGATGTGGCCGTGGTTGCGGTACGCTCCCAGACGGTGCCGGGAGAAGACGAGATCAAGGCATGCCTTGTGCTTAAACCCGGTGATACGTTCGTCTTCGAAGACTTCATACGCTGGTGCGAGAAAAGATTACCCTATTTTGCTGTTCCGAGATATGTAGAAATCTTAGACGATCTTCCTCGGACACCAACGGCGAAGGTGCAGAAGCACATCCTGAGGGAGCGGGGGGTAACGCAACACACTTTCGACCGGCAGAAAGCCGGTCTGTTACTCGAAGAAGAACTCGAGAAGCAGAAAATGCGTAGTACGCAGTAATGGGTACTGGAGGAGACGAATCCATGGTGGAGCTTTTCACGGATGAGCAGCGCCTAGTAAGGAATACTGCCAGGGTCTTTGCCGAGAGAGAGTTAATCCCAGCGGCGTCGGACTTGGACGAGCGGGAAGTGTTTGCCCGAGAGTTATTCTTAAAGCTGGCGGAGCTGGGATTTACCGGCCTGATGTGCCCCGAGAAATACGGGGGCTCGGGAATGGACACGGTCACATATGTCGCGGTACTTGAGGAGATAAGCCGCGGCTGGGTGGCCATGGGTGGAACACTGTCGGTTCACATTATGGTTGAGCAATTGTTACTGTCGGCAGGAAATGAAGAGCAAAAAACCAGGTTCCTCGGACCCCTATGTCGGGGTGAGGTACTTGGAGCCATTGCTATAACGGAGCCTGAAGCCGGATCAGATATAGGCTCTATCCGTACCACGGCGGCAGCTAGGGGAGAGGACTTCGTATTGAACGGCAACAAAATATTCATCACAAGCGGCGGTGAGGCAGATCTGTACCTGGTTCTTTGTCGAACAGGCCGTTCCGGTGCCGAAACGGCCGTCTTTGCAGTGGAGAAGGGAACGCCGGGCCTCTACTTCGGAAAGAAGGAGCGTAAAATGGGGTATGGTGGTTCTCCAACCAGGGAACTGGTATTTGAGAACTGCGTCATACCCGGCCGAAACCTTTTGGGGCGGCCCGGAGAAGGAATCAAACTGATGTTGCGCGCGCTAGACGGGGGACGCATTGGCGTGGCAACGATGGCGGTCGGCCTTTCCCAGGCGGCGTTCGATTGCGCCCTTGCCTACGCCCGAGAGAGAAGGCAATTCGGCAGGCCTATCATTTCCTTTCAGGCAATACAGTTTATGCTCGCAGACATGGCAACCGGCATTGCGGCGGCGAGACAACTTACCTACCACGCCGCACGGCTGCGGGACTCCGGAGTACCGTATACCAAAGAGGCAGCAATGGCCAAGCTATTTGCCTCCGACACGGCGATGAAGATAACGACGGATGCCGTCCAAATTCTGGGTGGCTACGGCTATATGAAAGACTATCCGGTCGAGAGGTATATGCGGGAGGCAAAGATGCTGCAGATCGTCGAAGGAACAAATCAAATCCAGCGTTTGGTCATTGCGCGCCGGTTGGAGGACGGGACACCTGCTCACTATGATTGATTGGGAGCGACAACCGTCTCTGCACCGGTGGAGCTTTAGTGAAGTTAAGATACAGTCAGGGGGTCGAACGGTGAACAAGCCTGTTGTTTCGATTGTAAAATTTGACGATGCCTATCGCTCTACGAAAAGGGCGTTGGAACTATGTGATGGTCTCAAGGAATTTAGGACCACGGATAGAATTGTTATTAAACCGAACCTGGTCTTCTGGGATTTTGATCTTCCCTTCCCACCTTTTGGCGTAGTGACCACCAGCGTGGTGATGTTTGCTCTTGTGCGCCTGTTATATGAGGAAGGTTACCGCCACCTGATCATCGGCGAAGCTCCTTTGCCGGTACCCAGAAGCAGGGGAAGGGAGATCTTCAAGGCCTTGGGCTATGAGGAGTTACGCGAGAGATACGGTGTCGAACTGGTTGACTTCAACGAGGAAAGGTTCGAGCCGGTAGACTTCGGCGACTTTCAACTAGCCATCGCCAGAAGGGCCCTGGAAGCCGATAAAATCATTAATGTTCCGGTGCTCAAGACCCATGGCCAGTGTAAAGTATCCCTGGGACTGAAGAACCTGAAGGGCTGCCTGGATAGAAAATCAAAGATGCTCTGTCATAACCCCGAAGGAAATCTTGAACAGATGTTTCCGCAAATCGTCGAGAAATTGCCGGTGGCACTCACCATCATAGACGGCGTTTTCACCTTGGAAAAAGGACCTGGCGCGACGGGTAGGGCTTACCGCAAAGACCTGCTTATAGCGTCGCGCGACCCCTTCAGCTGCGACGCCATTGGCGCTGCCCTTATGGGCTACGCGGTAGAAGAGGTTCCCCACCTGGAGTTCTTTGCGCGGCGGCACGGCAGGGCTACGGACCTCTCAGACGTCGAAGTGCGGGGGGAAAACATCGAGAAACACAGGGCCTACGTCAACTACGACTGGGAGTGGACGGAGGACAACAGCGGACCGATCGGTTTCCAGAAGCGCGGGATAAAGGGTCTGGTTGTCAGAAAGTACGACGAAACCTTGTGTACCGGTTGTACCACTGCGTACAATCCTATGCTGGTCATGCTCATGGGAGCGTTTAAGGGTGAACCGTTTCCCGGCATTGAAGTTGTCAGCGGAAAAAAACAGTTGGCCAGCGCGGGATTTGAAAAAACCATTCTATTCGGCAAGTGCGCGTGCGAGCTCAATAAGAAAAACCCGAACATAAAGCACGCCATTGCTTTGCGCGGATGTCCCCCAGATCTCCGGAAATTCGAGAAGATGATGAGGGAAGAGGGCATAGACTGCAGCTACGAGGACTATGTAAACTATCGCCATCACATCTTCAATCGGTATAAGGTCGAGGAAGGCTTTGATATTGCGTTATACCGTGCCACGCAATAAGATTACTTGATAGGAGGGTTAAGAGTGGCGAAGGACAGGTTTCAAGTAGGCTCTGACTTTTTCCCAAAAGCCAGTTACGATTACCAGCTGATCTTAACTCACATCCTGGAACACGCAGCAAAAATGTGTCCGCGAGGAGAGATCGTTTACAGAAATATCCTACGCGGAAACTACGCGCGACTTTACGAGCGCTGCCAGCGTGTTTCTAGCGCGCTTAGGAAACTGGGTGTTCAAGAACATACCCGAGTAGTTGCATTTGAATGGAATACGCATCGTTTTCTCGAGATATACTTTGCAGTACCCTGTATGGGAGCGATCTTACACCTCGGTAATCCTCTTTTGGCACCGGAACAGATTGCGTACGCGATAAACCACGCCGAAGATGAAGTGGTGATTCTGAGCAAGGACTTTATCCCGTTAATGGAATCGATTAGCGACAAACTTCAAACTGTTCGACATTATATTGTTCTCACGGATGACGGAAAGGTTCCGGAAACAAGGTTGAACCCAATTGTTGAATATGAGGAGCTTCTGGGTACCGCATCTCCAGACTACATTTATCCTGAACTCAATGAAAACACCGTGGCCACGATATGCTATACCACGGGTACCACTGGCGATCCTAAAGGGGCTTATTTTACCCACCGTCAGGCAGTGATACATACACTTGCTTGGGCCAATTTCTTCCAGGGATTTTTGGGAGAAAGAGGTATAGACCCGCGCCGGGACTTCTTCATACATCTGGTGCCCATGTTTCATGCTCACAGTTGGGGTATACCATACATTGCGACGCTACTTGGCATGAAACAGGTTTTTCCCGGTAGGTTTAGCCCGGAGGTGTTTCTGGAACTACTCAAGCAAGAAAGAAAGGCAAACGAAGGCGTTTATGCCGCGAGCGTGGCGACCATGCTGAATGCGATTTGCTCTCACTCGGAAGTCGAACGGTACCGGAATTATCTGAAGGGTATGACCTACATAGTGGGCGGCGGAGCGCTACCCAAGGGGCTCGCCTTGAGGGCCAGAGAACTGGGTATGGAGACGGTGGGCGCGTGGGGGATGACGGAAACATTTCCGATTATGGGAGTCTCGTACCTTAAGCCCCATATGTTTGACTGGCCTGAGGAAAAGAAAACGGACTTCTTAATCCGAACAGGCCTACCGTTCGCGCTGGTTGAACAGAGGGTGGTTGATGCGGAAGGACGGGATGTTCCCAAGGATGACCAAGCTTACGGTGAAATTCTGCTGCGGGCTCCGTGGCTAACTGGGGGTTACATAAAGGAACCGGAAAAGTCAAAGGAGCTCTGGCGTGACGGTTGGCTGCATACCGGTGATATAGCCACTGTCGATGAAGAAAACAGCTTGCTGATCGTAGACCGGGCTAAGGATGTGATAAAGAGTGGGGGCGAGTGGATTTCCACACTAATTTTGGAAAGTTTGCTTAGCACCCACCCCAAAGTACAGGAAGTGGCTGTCGTTGCCGCCAAGTCGGCAAAGTGGGGCGAACGTCCGATAGCTGTGGTGGTACCGAAGCAGGAGTATAAGGAGGACTTGGCCGAAGACGAGTTAAGGGAGTACATGATGCAGTATGTAGGCGAAGGTAAGATACTGAAGTGGTGGATACCTGAGAAATTTATCTTCACTGAGGAAATTCCGAGGACCAGCACTGGTAAGTTTAACAAAAGGGCCTTGCGATCGAAGTATTGGGATGCGCTGGACGGTTGAAAAACGCAGCGTGTAAGGCATCGCTCCGGAGATTTCCGCAAGTACCTGGCAAGGTGCCTTTTACCACACGGTTCCAGCGGTCTGAACATGCCACTGGATCGCCGCAGGAGTAGCCCTGCAACAGCGGTGCTGGTCGCGAGGTGTGAACCTACTCTCCGGGGGCCGACCCGATGCGGGTTCTGGCCGCTGTTCGCCGAGCCAGTAATTCAGGGCCTGGTGCGGGAGGGCCGCGGTTTTCGACCCGGGTCGCCGATGCCTCTGGTCCGGCAGCCCTCCTTGGTGACCGCTAGGCTGATGATCACCTGGGGGAGAGCGCCGCGGCGGTCGCGGGAGCAGCCGTAGCGGCGAATCCGTTCGCCGGGCGCATCGGCTTCCCCGATCTGTAAATTAGGTAGGTGGAGGTGGTGTCAAAGTTCAAGAGGTGCACCTCCAGGTTCAAGGGGCTGGCTACCCGGAAGAAAACTTCCCGTTACAGCTCTTCGCCGGCTTCCAGGAGGAAGTCCGTGGCCCGGTTCAGATGCTGCACTGCCACTTGCGGCAGGCCCGGGATGACCGCCTGGCAGGCCACCCAGTCCTCGATCTTCAGCGCTACGGTACAGTGGTTTTATTAAGTGACCGGGTTCGCGGACAACCGTGATTCGTGTGCAGTACGCCGGCCGAGTTTTCCTCCGATACCGACAAGAAGACCCCGGCAAGGAGACCGGACCGGCGCCTCGCACCTTCGGTTTCCCCGCGATGACAACGTGGGGGTGAACTGGGCTCAGACGGCAGTGCTCCCGCCGGCATCTGGACGTTTGTTGAGCCCGGGTACGCGAAGACGGGCAGAGGATAGGATTATTACCGCTCGCGTATCGTTTTCGACCTTTGGGCGGCCGCCCGTGTCCTTTAGGTACGGGAGTTGCAAAGAAAACGTCAACGGGGTGGTCATCTCATGGAAAACCTTTTGGACACCTTGAAGTACTGGGTAAAACTGAATTTTGCTACACGCCGAGCCCTGGGAGACCGAGGTTCGGGCAAATGATCTGTTCGGGATCTATTACACGGGCGGGACCACCGGACGGGCCAAGGGCGTCATGCTCAGCCACAAGAACATAGTGAGCAACGCCGTTCACTTGATTCTGACGACCGGAATGAGGGGCGACCACGTGGCGCTCCATTCGGCCCCCATGTTTCACCTGGCCGACGGCGCCGTGAACTTCGCGGTGACTATGGTCGGCGGCAGCCACGTTACGGTCAAGGCCTTTGAGCCGGCAGCCGTTTTGAGTGCCGTAGAGAAGGAGAGGGTTACCTGCGCCCTGTGGGTCCCCACTATGATAAATCTTTTGGTCAACTACCCAGACGTTTCTGGGTATGACTTGAGCAGCATGCGACTCGTCTTTTACGGCGCCTCTCCGATTGCGCCCGACCTTCTCAAACGAGCCATCGAAGTCTTTAACTGCCAGTTCATCCAACTGTACGGTATGACTGAAGCCGGCCCCATCCTAACGATCCTCCTGCCCGAAGAGCATACGAAGCCCGAGCTTTTGACCGGCGCGGGGAGGCAGGCCATCGGGGTGGAGGTAAGGGTGGTGGATGAGCAGGGCAACGACGTGCCACCTGGTGAGGTGGGGGAGGTTATCGCCCGGGGACCCAACATCATGATGGGCTACTGGGGCAAACCACTGGAGACGGAGGCGGTACTTCGCGACGGCTGGTACTGGACCGGCGATCTGGCCCGCATCGACGAGAATCACTACATCTACATCGTGGACCGGGCCAAGGACATGATCATCACCGGCGGCGAGAACGTATATTCGGTGGAGGTGGAGGCCGTCCTTTACAAGCATCCGGCGGTCTTGGAGGCCGCCGTGGTGGGGGTGCCGGATGAGAGGTGGGGAGAGGCGGTGAAGGCGGTGGTCGTTGTAAAGCCGGGCGCCGCCGTTACGGAAAAGGAGCTCATCGATTTCTGCAAGCAACATATCGCTTCCTATAAAGCGCCGAAGAGCGTCGACTTCGTGGAAGCGCTGCCCAAGAGCGGGGCGGGCAAAATCCTCAAGAGGGTGCTGCGAGAAAAGTACTGGGCCGGACACGCCAGGAGGGTGCATTGATTGACCGCAGGTGAGTGAAGGAAATGTCCTCGGAAGCCCTTTTCGAAATACCGGACCGTCTGGCGACCGCCTTTGTGTCTGAACTGCCCACCTATGAAAAAGCACAAGCGCGTTCTTCCGCCGCGAGAGGCAACGGTAGCTCCTCTACGACCAAACGCCTCACCCCGCGCGCCAAGTCGGACGCTTGCGCCACCGGATAGGGCACCGCGCGGCGTTCCATCCGACGCTCCTTGACCTGCGTCCGGAGGGGATCGGCGGCCCGGTACGGCTCGCCCCGGGTCAGGAGGGTCCAGATGAGGGTCAGCAGTTTCCTGGCCGCGGCCACGATGGCCACCTTGTAGCCTTTACGGGCCCGGAGACGGCTGAAAAACGCCTGCAGCGGACCGGGCACGCGCACGGCCCGATGGGCCACCTGTACCAGAATCCAGCGTAAGACGCTGCGGCCGGCCCTGGTGATGTGGCCGGTGTAGCGCCGCTTCCCGGAGGCATGTACCTGCGGCACCAGGCCGGCGTAGCTGGCCAGCCTCTTCGGGGAGGAAAAGCGTTGCACGTCGCCGATTTCGGCCAGGATGGTCATGATGCTGACCACGTCCAGGCCCGGCACGCCGAGCAAGAGCCGGACCTGCGGCATGGTCTTGGCTCTGGCGCAGAGTTCGCCCTCCAGGGCCTTGAGTTCCTTGTCCAGGGCGTCGATGAGTCCGAGCGCCGACTGGAGAATGATCGTCTCTCCTTGCGGGAGGGTCAAGGTCTTGAGGAATCCCCGGCCGCGCCGGCCGAAAAGGTCGCTCACAGGGCTCTGGTACCCGTTGCGCGCCAGCACGGCATGGACGGTGTTCTTCAGGCGGGTTCGGAGTTGCACCAGGCGGGCGCGGTACTGGAGCAGCACGCGCAGCTGGCGCTGCTCGGGACCGGGCACCCAGACCTCGGGAATGAAGTCGGCGGCCAGTAAGCGTACCAGGGTTTCCGCGTCCAGCCGGTCGGTTTTGATGCGCGCCTCGGCGATGGCCCTGGTGCGCAGGGGGTTGGCCAGCAGGACTCGGCCCGCGTGCGGCGAAATCAAATTATAGATCCACAGGGCGTTTCCCGTGGCCTCCATGACCAGGCGTACGTCGGGACCGAGCTGCCTGGCGAACCCCTCGATATCCTCGCGGGTGGTGGGCACGCGGAAGCGCCTTATCTTTCCGCCGGGCAGCAGTTCGGCTCCCTCGCAATAGCGCTGGTGGACGTCGAGGGCAATGTAGCGCATGAGCACACCTCCGTCGGGATTCGCGGGTGCGGCCAAGGCCGTGCGACACTCACCTATCCGGGCTAAGCACCTTTGCCCACCTGGGCGGGTCGTAGGGCAGCCAAACAAGACCGCGGGTTCTGCGACCCATGGGCTTCACCGGCTGCCCCGCCGCACCCTTGGCTTTTGTCCGCCCTCAGATCCCTGTATTCGAGGCGCTTGCGCTTTTATCATGCCAACAAGACCCCCAGCGGCAAGATTCAGCGACCTCCTGCGCCGGCACGGGGGTGGCCGTTAGCGGGGCTTGGAACCGGAAAGGGACCAGACAAGGAGGGATAAGGGTGCTACCGAAGTTGATATCACTGGAACGCGTGGGCGACCTGTTCGAGAGCGGGACCAGCGTGGCCATCGGCGGCCAGTCGGTGTTCATGAACCCGATGGGCCTGGTGCGGGCACTGCTGCGCAGCGGCTGCCGTTCCCTGGACCTGGTGGCATCGCCGGTGGGCGGACTGGCGGTGGACCTTCTCATCGGGGCGGACGCGGTGAAGTCCGTGGAGTTCGCCCAGGTAAGCCTCTGGGAGTACGGGATGGCGCCGCACTTCCGGCGCTCCGCGGAGGAAGGGCGGATAGAGCTGCGCGAACACGCCTGAACCAGCTTTTTCGCCGGGCTCCAGGCTGGAGCCATGGGCCTGCCGTTCATGCCCGTGCGGGGGCTGATCGGCACCGACTACCTGCGTATCCGCCCGGACTTCAAGGTTATAAAAAATCCGTACGGAGAGGACGATCTGGTGGCCATTCCGGCCATCCGACCCCGCCTGGCGCTTATTCACGGATTCAAGGCGGACCGCTACGGCAACGTGCTCACCGACAAGCGGGAGAGCGACCCGCTGCTGGCCAGGGCGGCGGACCGCACCGTGGCCTCGGTAGAGGAAATCGTGGCCGAAGTGGTGCCGGAGCGGGACAGGATCGTCATCCCCGGCGTGTACGTGGACGCCGTCGTCCACCTGCCCGGCGGAGCCTGGCCCACGGCCTGTCCGGGCCATTACGACGCGGACGACGGCGAAATTAGGCGTTACCTCGCCGCGGCGAAGACGCCGGAGGCTTTCCGGCGGTACCTGAAGGAATTCCTGGCGCGAACGGAGGTGGGTGTGCGTGCCTGAGCCGGCCTACACCCCGGAAGAACTGATGGCGGTCCTTATTTCGCGCGAGGTGCGCGATGGCGAGCGCGTGGGCGTGGGAACCCTTTCCCCGGTGGTGGCCGCCGGATGCATTCTGGCCCACCACACCCGTGCGCCCGGAGCGCAGCTCTTCATATGGCGGTTCAGCGAATACTGGCCCTTCAGCGAGGGTATGAAGGAGCTGTTCGACGCGGGACAGCGCGGCCTCCTCGACCTGTTCTTCCTGGGCGGGGCCCAGATAGACGGCCGGGGCAACACCAACCTGGTGGCCATCGGCGACTACGCGCGGCCGAAGGTCAGGCTACCCGGCGGAGCGGGCTCGGCCACCCTCTCCTACACCGTGCCACGGATCATTCTGTTCCAGACCAACCACTCGCGGCGCACCTTTGTGGAAAGGGTGGACTTCGTTACCGCCACCAACGAGCCGCCCCCCAACATAGAGCGACGCGGCAAATTCACCAAGTGCATCACCCCGCTGGGGATTCTGAACTTCGCCGGCTCGGAGCCGGTACTGGAAGCCCTGGCTCCCGGGGTGACGGTGGCCCAGGTCCTCGAGAACACCGGCTTTCCCCTGGTGGTGGCACCCGACGTGCGGGAGGTGCCTCCCCCCACGGCCGAGGAATTGGGGGTGCTACGGACCACGGTGAAAGAAAAAATGCACGCCGTCTATCCCCAGTTCTGCGCTGTGGCCTTGAAGTAAGTAACGTGCAGGTGCCGATGGCGGACCTGACACCCTCATAGCCACCAAGGGAGGCCACTGCCCGCAGGATCGGCGGAGCTGGAGTTCTTGCTGACCAAAGGCATAAGCACACCTCCATCGGGATCCTGGGTGCGGCCAAGGCCGTGCGATGCTCGAGGTCTTCGGGTTGAACGTCTTTGCCCACCTGTGCGGGTCGTAGGGCAGCCAACAAAACCACGGGTTCTCTTCGCCATGCCGGAGTACGCTGCCCCGCGGCAACCCTGGTGCCTGTTAGTCCAATGATGCCTCTATTAGGGCCCTTGCGCCTTTATTGTGCCAACAATATCGCAGACGGATCACAATCCGGCTCGTGATGTGGTTGACATGTTGCGGCGGATATATTAACTTTACCCTAAAGTAGGCATTAAGGTAAGGAGGAACACAAGCATGGAACGCATCACGGGCATCGACGAAGCACGCCCGAAGCTGACCCAGCTAATTGATGCCGTGGCCGCCGAGAAGTCGGCGGTGATCATAGCCGTCAACAGCGAGCCGAAAGCCGTGCTGATCGACTACGAGGAGTACCGATCGCTCAAACAGGCCAGGGAAGAAAACAAGAGGCTCTCCATCAGGCTAGCGCTGGCGAACATGCGGTCGCGGGCAGCGGCGGCCGGCATCGACGAAGTGGACGTGGCCGGAGAAATCAGGGCGTACAGAGAGGGCAAATGAGAATAGTGCTGGACACGAACGTCGTAATCTCCGGTTTCTTAAGCCGGGGAGGACCGCCCGCGACGCTGATCGACTTGTGGGCTGAGGGCAGGGTTACCGTGGTGGTAAGCCAGCCGCTCCTCGAAGAATACATTGGCGTCCTGGCTCGTCCGAAATTCGACAGGACCGGGCCGGCAGAAGAAAGACTGCACCTGCTGGAAGAGTTGATCGCCCTGGACAACACCGACCTGGTGTTCCCGAAAGAAAGGGTAACGGTGATAGAAGAGGATCCGGCCGATAACCTGGTGCTGGAATGTGCGGCAGCCGGGCGGCCGGATTATATCGTCTCCGGCGACGACCACCTTTTGCGCCTGGGAAAGTTCGGAGAGATTCCCGTAGTTACGCCGCGCCAGTTCCTGGAGGTCCTGCTGGGAAAGTAGCATTGCGTGGTCCACGACGTCCTCCTCTGCGACTTGAATCTGCGACTTGAAGATGAGGCGCGTCGGACGAGGCGTTATTGGTGAGGCCAGCAGGCGGCGATTATTATCCCGCGCCTGCAGTTCCTGCTATCGGAGGCCCGGCGCCGGGGCTGGACGGTTATCTATGCCTCCGACAGCTTCATGCCCGAGGATTTCATGGGAAATCTACCGCCGTAGCCCCCTTTACCCGCTGCTTCGCGTGCTGACGGCCGAAGAGTTTTTGGCCCATCCGTAACGGAGTCCTGTTCGCGCGGTGTCCGACAGGACGGAGGCTAACTTTGCTCTTCTGACCCTGACGGGCCTATTCACCGCGTCGGCGGGATGGTATTCCCGAGCCCGGGTTTTCCGCCGGGCCTTTTTGTTTTTGCGCCGGGACGGGCGCTGACCTGCTGTGAAGGTCCGCTGCGGGCGGCACGAGTGAATGCGGGGTGTTCTTCCGAACTTGTTCGACGGCATATAAATGTGGTAACACGCGCTATGGTTCCAGGCAAGTCGACCATCGTGAACCTGTTGAAGCGGGGCCTGGAGCGGTACAGCCGGACGCCGGAAGGTGCCCTTTACGCCATCAAGGGCTGCCCCATGCACGAAGAGCCCCTGCACCTGGTGCCGCGGGAACTGCGGGAAGAGTTCCAGCGGGAGGACGGCGTTTACATCGAGGGCGAGCTCTGCCCCCT